>MDTC01039486.1_pt1 | contig 29866 bp, 40 predicted proteins | sample 811181 | NCBI WGS metagenome assembly MDTC01 (sample SAMN05326644, study PRJNA326480) | marine metagenome | isolation source: seawater | place: Pacific Ocean: North | collected 2011 | reverse complement strand
TATGGCTGTTGTAAAAAAAGATCAAAGAATACGTATCAGATTAAAAGGTTTCGATCATAATTTGATTGATAAATCTACGCGAGAGATCGTTGACACTGCAAAAAGAACGGGTGCATTGATTAAGGGCCCAATTTTGCTGCCAACTAAAATTGAACGCTTCACTGTATTGATTTCACCTCACGTCAATAAAGACGCACGAGATCAGTATGAATTGCGTACACACAAACGCATGGTTGATATTCATCAGCCCACGGATAAAACCGTCGATGCTTTGATGAAATTAGATCTTGCTGCCGGTGTGGATGTGCAGATTAGTGTTGAATAGTAAAGGCTAGAAAATAGTCGGAGAGAAAAATGTCATTGGGTTTAGTAGGAAAAAAATGTGGTATGACTCGCGTCTTTACTGACGACGGTAGCTCGCTTGCAGTTACTGTCGTACAAGTTGAGCCAAATAGCATCACGCAAATAAAAACAGAAAAGACTGATGGTTACGCCGCAGTACAAATTGCTGTAGGCGAAAAAAAGCAAAGTCGAGTCAATAAATCAGTTGCAGGGCATTTTGCAAAGGCAAACGTTTCTGCCTGTAGCCACATAAAAGAGTTTCGTTGTACAGACGAAGAAATGTCGCAATTAGCTGTTGGTGATATATCATCATTGGCGATGTTTAAAGTAGGTCAGTCTGTCGATGTCTCTGGTGTTACTCGTGGTAAGGGTTTCGCTGGTGGCGTGAAACGACATAATTTTAGTATGCAAGATGCTACTCACGGTAATTCCTTGTCACACAGAGCCATAGGTTCCACGGGCCAGTGCCAAACACCTGGTCGCGTCTTTAAAGGTAAAAAAATGCCTGGGCAAATGGGTAATGTTAAGCGCACAGCGGTTAATCTCAAAGTAATTAGAGTTGACGAAGAGAAAAATATTTTGTTACTTCATGGTGCGGTCCCTGGTTCTCCAGATGGTTACGTTGTTATTACACGTTCAAATAAGTGTAAAGGAGAATAATTATGGAGCTACAAGTTATTGGTAAGAATCCATCGCAATTTAATGCTTCTGAAGAGTTATTTTCAACTGAATTTAACGAATCTCTGATACATCAGGCCTTGGTTGTTTATCAGTCTAATGCAAGACAGGGGACAAAAGCACAAAAAAATCGCAGTGCAGTCAGTGGCGGCGGTGCAAAACCATGGAAACAAAAAGGTTCTGGTCGAGCTCGAGCTGGTACCTCTCGTAGTCCGATTTGGAGATCGGGTGGTGTCACATTTGCAGCTACTCCTAAGCAGTATAATCAAAAAATCAACAAAAAAATGTATCGTAAAGCAATGGCATCTATCATTGCAGAGCTTCAAAGATTGGATCGTCTTAAATTGATTGATACTTTTGATATACAAGTTCCAAAAACTCAGGACTTAAAGAAAGTTTTATCTGAGCATAGTCTTAGCAATGTTCTCATCATTACCGAAGAGTTCGATTCTTCTATTTTCTTGAGCGCGAGAAATATTCCTAATGTGAGCGTAATTACTGTTTCAGAGGTGAACCCATTAGAGCTGATTGCTCATGATGATGTTTTGTTTACTACTGCAGCACTTAAATTGTTGGAAGAGAGGTTGTCACAATGAGTGAGTTATCAGTATATCAAGTTTTAGTCGCGCCTCACGTTACAGAAAAGGCATCCATGTCTTCAGGTGATGCTCGTCAGTATGTATTCAAAGTTGCAAAAGAGTCTACAAAGTCAGTTATCAAGCAATCTGTTGAAAGCCTATTTAAAGTTAAAGTACGTTCAGTGAGAACTTCAAATATGAAAGCAGAAGCGGTACGTTTCCGTCAAACAAAAGGTAGTCGTAAGGCCTGGAAAAAAGCCTACGTTACACTCGAGGTTGGTCAAGAAATTGATGTTGCTGCAGTGAAGTCGTAAGGAGATTTATAATGCCATTAATGAAAACTAAACCAACGTCCCCAGCTAGGCGATTTGTAGTAAAAGTCGTAAACCCAGATTTACACAAGGGTAAGCCATACGCTCCACTCGTTACCTCCAAAAAGCGTTGTAGTGGCCGAAACAATGCCGGTCATATTACTGTTCGTCATCGTGGTGGTGGTCATAAACGCCATTATCGTCTTGTCGACTTCAAAAGAAATAAAGATGATATGACTGCTCGGGTTGAACGCTTAGAGTACGACCCAAATCGAAGTGCTTTTATTGCATTATTACTCTATTCTGATGGTGAGCGTCGTTACATTATCGCTCCCAAAGGTATTTCTACCGGTGATAACATTACATCAGGTAAGTCTGCACCAATCAGTCCAGGTAATTGTTTGCCATTGGAGAATATACCTGTAGGTACCACTGTTCATTGTGTTGAGCTCAAGCCTGGTAAAGGTGCTCAGATGATTAGAAGTGCCGGTACATCCGCTCAATTAGTCGCTCGTGAAGGAAAATATGCAATTCTTCGATTGAGGTCTGGTGAAATGCGTAAAGTCCTAGTACACTGTCGAGCCTGTGTCGGAGAGGTGTCTAATTCAGAGCATAGCTTGCGTTCACTAGGGAAAGCTGGTGCTACTCGTTGGAGAGGAAAGCGCCCAACAGTTCGTGGTGTAGCCATGAACCCTGTCGATCACCCGCATGGTGGTGGTGAGGGTAGGACATCGGGTGGGCGTCACCCTGTATCACCTACTGGTTTGCCAACTAAAGGTAAGAAAACACGTAAGAACAAGTTTACGAATAAAATGATTGTTCGTGATCGTAGAAAGAAATAAGAGGGGTTGATTAATCGTGTCATCAAGATCAATTAAAAAAGGACCATTTGTAGATCATCATCTGCAAAAGAAAGTAGAAACAGCCCTGTCTGAAGGCTCTAAGAAGATTATTAAGACCTGGTCAAGACGTTCCATGGTAACACCAGAAATGGTGGGTCTAACGATAGCCGTCCATAATGGTAGAGATCATGTGCCAGTTTATATCTCAGAGAACATGGTTGGTAATAAGCTAGGTGATTTTGCCTTAACTCGTACTTATCGTGGTCATGCTGCAGATAAAAAAGCCAAGAAGGGAGGTAAGTGATGGATGCTTTAGCTACTCATAAATACGCGCATATCTCTGCACAAAAGGTTCGCTTAGTCATAGATCAAATCAGAGGATTAGATGTGGATCAGGCATCCACTTTACTGAGATTTAGTCCTAAAAAAGCCGCTGCGATTGTTAAGAAAGTTTTGGATTCTGCTATTGCCAATGCAGAGCATAACGAAGGCGCCGATGTTGACGACCTGCGTGTAGTAAAAGCTTATGCAGATGTTGGTCCGACCATGAAGCGTTTTAGAGCCCGTGCAAGAGGACGTGGTGATAGAATTCTTAAGCGCTCGTGTCATGTAACTGTCGTGGTTGGCGATACTAAATAGTTGTTGGAGAAAAACAAATGGGTCAAAAAGTCAATCCTAATGGAATTCGATTAGGGATCAATAAAGATTGGACGTCAAAGTGGTTCGCAAAATCGAAAGACTTTGCTAGTTACTTAAATGCGGATCTCAAAATACGCAAGTATCTTCGTCAAAAATTAAAAGGTGCCTCTATTAGCAAGATTAAAATAGAGCGCCCAGCTAGAAATGCCAAGGTAGCTATTTACTCGGCTCGACCGGGTGTCATCATTGGTAAGAAGGGTGGTGATGTTGAGGTCCTTCGCTCGAAGTTACAAAAGATGATTGATGTACCTGTGCATCTTACTATTGAGGAAATAAGAAAGCCTGAGCTAGATGCACACCTAGTGGCCGCTAATATTGCTCAGCAACTAGAGCGTCGAGTGATGTTTCGTCGCGCAATGAAAAGAGCTGTGCAGACTACAATGCGTCAAGGTGCACTCGGTATTAAGATTAGCTGTGGTGGACGTTTAGGCGGAGCTGAGATAGCAAGAAGTGAGTGGGTAAAAGAAGGGCGTGTCCCTCTTCACACTTTTAGAGCTGATATCGACTATGGCGTCGCTCGTGCTAAGACTACATATGGCATCATCGGTGTCAAAGTCTGGATCTTTAAAGGTGAAGTGCAACCAAAAAAAGAGAAACAAGACACAATACAACTTGCTGCGACTTCTGAAGAGGCTGCTGCTGGGGAAGAAGAGGATAAGTAAATGCGTCAACCAAAACGTAGAAAGTTTCGTAAAGATTTCAAAGGTCGCAATCGTGGTTTTGCCAAGAGGGGAACAAATGTAAGCTTTGGTGAATTTGGTTTGAAAACCATCGAAAGTGGTCGTATTACAGCTAGGCAGATAGAAGCAACGCGTCGAGCTATCACCCGTCACATTAAGCGTGGCGGTAAAGTTGTTATTCGTATCTTTCCAGATAAACCGATTACTAAAAAACCTCTTGAGGTTCGTCAGGGTAAAGGTAAAGGTAACGTAGAGTACTGGGTTGCTTTAGTTCAACCTGGAAGAGTTATGTTTGAAATTAGTGGTGTTAGTGAGGAACTCGCAAGAGAAGCCTTTTCAAGAGGTGCTTCTAAACTTCCTGTAAAAACTGTTTTTGTTAAGAGAGAAATAGAGCTATGAGTCTTAAAGATCTAAAATCACTGTCCGCAGAGGAGTTATTGGTACAGAAAGATAAACTACTTGGCCTTCAATTTGGTTTGAGAATGCAAAAAGGTATGGGTGAGACTATAAAGCCCCACTTATTCAAGCAATACCGTCGTGATATTGCGCGTATTGAAACTTTACTAAACGAGAATAAATAATGACGACAGAAACAAATTCAATGGCAAGAGTTTTATCCGGCAATGTGGTTAGTAACAAGATGCAAGATACTATTGTGGTAATGATTGAGCGCCGTGTTAAGCACCCTAAATATAGGAAGTTTATCAAACGTTCAACTAAAGTTCATGCTCATGATCAGGGTAATACAGCGGCTATAGGTGATCTTGTTGATGTTCAGGAATGTGCCCCTTTATCTAAAACAAAAAGCTGGAAATTAATAAATATTCGTAAGAAATCTGATAGCTAATATCTATTTCTGGAATTATATTGGAGAAAAAACATGATTCAGATGCAATCTGTCTTAGATGTCGCTGATAACAGTGGTGCTAAGCGTGTTATGTGTATAAAAGTATTGGGTGGTTCTAAGAGACGCTATGCCAACATAGGCGATGTAATCAAGGTGAGTATCAAAGAAGCCATGCCTCGCTCTAAAGTTAAAAAGGGTGATGTCATGAAAGCCGTTGTTGTTAGGACTCGAAAGGGAGTAAGGCGCAATGATGGCTCTCTAATAAGGTTTGATGGTAATTCAGTGGTTTTGTTGAACAACACTGACCAACCTATCGGGACTCGCATATTTGGTCCTGTTACAAGAGAGTTAAGGTCGAAAAACTTTATGAAAATAGTTTCTTTGGCTTTGGAAGTTTTATAAATATTAAATTATTGGAAGTTTAGTCATGGCAATGAGAAAAATTAGACAAAATGACATGGTTATGGTCATCGCTGGCAAAGACAAGGGTCGTACTGGTACTGTGACTAAGATTGTTGGAGAGCGAGCCTATGTTGACGGTGTGAACATGGTTAAGAAGCATCAAAAGCCAAATCCTCAAGCAAACGTACAGGGTGGGATTATAGAAAAAGAAGCCCCTATCCAGCTTTCTAATATCGCTATTCTTAACCCAGAAACGAAAAAAGCTGACAGAGTTGGTATTAAAATTCTAAATGACGGTTCAAAAGTTAGATTTTATAAATCAACAAAAGAAATAATTGACGTTTAAAGGTAAAAACAATGACTGCTCTAAAGAAACAATATCAGGAAACAATAATCTCTCAAATGACTGAGAAGTTTAATTACAAAAGCGTAATGCAAGTACCGAAGATTGAAAAAATAACCCTTAATATGGGTGTTGGTGAATCTGTTGGTGATAAAAAAATCATTTCTAAAGCTGTATCTGACATGGAAACTATTGCGGGTCAAAAGCCCCTTGTTACCAAAGCCAGAAAGTCTATCGCTGGTTTCAAGATTAGAGAAGAATGGCCAATTGGCTGTAAGGTCACCTTGCGTGGAGTAAGAATGTATGAGTTCTTGGAAAGGCTCATTGTCATAGCTATACCTCGCATTAGAGACTTTCGTGGTTTAAACCCGAAATCGTTCGATGGTCGAGGAAATTACAGTCTCGGTATAAAGGAACAGATTGTTTTTCCTGAGATTGATTACGATAAAATTGACAAAATTCGTGGGATGGATATTACGATCACGACTAGTGCAAAAACTAATGATGAAGCAAAGGAGTTATTGAAATTCTTTGGCTTTCCTTTAAAAGATAAATAGTAAAGGTGATTTATGGCTAAGAAAAGTGCTATTGATAAAGAATTAAAAAAAGAACGTCTAGTAAAGATTAACTTCAAGCGTCGTGAAGAGTTACGTGAAGTTGCAAAAAACGGCAGTTTCGATGAGCAGCAACAAGCTCAAAAAAAATTGCAATTAACTCGTACAAAGAGTTATACACGTTTGCGTGCTCGCTGTAACTCGTGTGGTCGTCCACGTGGTACCTATCAAAAGTTTGGCCTGTGTCGGATTTGCCTTCGTGAAGCTGTTATGCGTGGCGATGTCCCTGGTGTCCGTAAAGCCAGTTGGTAATTTGATTAAAGAGTGAGATTATTTATATGAGTATGCAAGATCCAATATCCGATATGCTAACGAGAATTAGAAACGCACAACAACGTTTCTCTGAGTCAGTCACTATGCCATCTTCAAATCTGAAAAAAGCAATAGCTAACGTGCTTCAGCAAGAGGGCTACATTTCTGGTTGGTCAGTTCAAGATGATGAGGTTCATCAAACATTATCTATCGACCTTAAGTATTATCAAGGCCAGGCCGTTATTGAAAACATTCAACGAGTTAGTAAGCCGAGCTTACGTGTTTACATGTCTAAATCTGATCTTGAAAAGTATGGAAAAAGTACGGGTGTCCAATCTGGTCTCGGTGTCGCTATTGTTTCAAATTCCGATGGTGTAATGCCTCATTCTCATGCAATTAAAAGTGGCAAAGGCGGCGAAGTTCTTTGCTACGTCAATTAGAGGATAAATCATGATTACAATGAGTAGAATTGCCAAGAAACCTGTCCAAGTACCCCCATCTGTTGAAGTCAACCTGTCTGGTTCACTGGTCACTGTTAAAGGAAAGCTTGGTGAAATATCACAACTACTTCACCCTCTTGTCAAAGTATCAATCACAGAAGGCACAATTGTTTTTGATCTTGCTGAAGAGTCTCAAGCAGCAAAAGCAATGAGTGGTACAATGCGTGCATTGGTCAGTAACATGATTGACGGTGTGAGTGAAGGTTTTACAAAAAAACTTCTGATGGTTGGTGTTGGTTATCGTGCCTCAGTACAAGGTAAGGTTCTTAATATTACCGCTGGTTTTTCTCACCCTGTTAACGTCGAGTTTCCTGAAGGAGTTACTGTTGAGACTCCCAGTAACACTGAAATTCTCGTTAAAGGCTATGATAAACAAAAAGTTTCACAATTCGCAGCAAATATTCGATCAATTCGTCCACCTGAACCTTACAAGGGTAAAGGTATTCGTTATCATGATGAACAAATTATTCTGAAAGAAGGTAAGAAAAAATAATGGCTCTCAATAAAACAAAAAAAACACAAAGAATACGCCGCGGTAAATCTACTCGCATGCATATCCGTAAACTACATGTTCCTCGGCTCTGTGTTCATAGAACCTTGCAACATATTTATGCTCAGGTTATTTCCGCTGATGGTTCTAAAGTGCTATTTTCAGCATCCACAGCTGATAAAGCTTTAAAAGAAGACATTAGCTACGGTGGTAATATTACTTCAGCTGAAAAAGTTGGTGCGCTCATTGCTCAGAAAGCGAATGAGGCTGGTCTTACGAAAATGGCATTTGACCGTTCTGGTTTTAAGTATCACGGACGAGTTAAAGCGTTAGCCGAAGCTGCCCGTAAAGGTGGCATTGATTTCTAGAAAGAAAGGTAAATAACTATGTATGATGTTGGTTCAGACACCCAAACCGATGGTTTTGTTGAGAAATTAGTTCAAGTTAATCGAACTGCAAAAGTTGAAAAAGGCGGGCGTATTTTTCGTTTCTCAGCGTTAGTTCTAGTCGGCGATAAAGATGGAAAGATCGGTTACGGTTTTGGTAAAGCTCGAGAAGTTCCTGCTGCTATTCAAAAAGCAACGGAGAATGCGAGACGTAACATTGTTAATATTCAGTTAAATGGTAATACGCTCTATCACCAGGTTAAAAAGCGCTATTGCTCTAGTACTGTCATCATGCTTCCAGCATCTGAAGGTACAGGTGTTATTGCTGGCAACGCTATGCGTGCTGTCTTTGAAGTTGTGGGTGTAGAAAATGTCTTAGCAAAATGCTTAGGTTCAACTAACCCTGTTAACGTTGTTAGAGCAACCATTATGGCTCTACAGACAATGTCAACACCAGAATCTATCGCTGCTAAACGCGGAAAAACAATAAAGGAAATTTGGGAATCAGCATGAATACAACAAAAACTATCGCTGTAAAGTTAATAAAAAGTAAGTATGGGCGGAAAAAAGGCCATCTTGAGTGTGTAAGAGGCCTTGGGCTTCGTAAAATGCACCAGGTAGTTCAACTTGAAGATACTCCTGCTGTTCGAGGCATGATTAATAAAGTTTCATACTTATTAGAACTTGAGGAAGTACAATGAAATTAAATACACTCTCACCTGCGGAAGGCTCCAAAAAAGCAGCAAAAAGAGTTGGTCGCGGTATCGGTTCTGGTACTGGCAAGACTTGTGGTCGAGGTCACAAGGGCCAGCACTCTCGCTCAGGTGGTTATCACAAAGTTGGCTTTGAGGGTGGTCAAATGCCTCTCCAACGTCGCGTACCTAAATTTGGCTTTCGCTCCCGTAAAGCCCTATCCTCGATGGAGATTAGACTTGGTGAGCTCAATCAGGTACCAGGTGATATCGTTAACATGAAAAGCTTACTAGCTGCTCATCTTATTCACCCCAATACCAAGCAAGTTAAGGTCTTTCTTTCAGGTAAGATTGAGAAAGCTATTACTTTGAAAGGCATTCCTGTATCAAAAGGTGCGCATGAAGCTATCTTAGCTGCTGGTGGAAAAATAGAGGACTAATAGTGAGTGTTAATCTTGGTGGAAATTTAGCATCTGGTGGTCTATCAGAGTTAAAGAAACGGCTGTTTGTCGTTCTAATAGGGATTTTAGTTTTCCGCCTAGGGAGCTTTGTTCCAATACCTGGTCTTGATCCGGCTAAGTTAACTGATTTTTTCAAGCAGCATGAGTCAGGCATTCTTGGCATGTTTAACATGTTTTCCGGTGGTGCTCTAAGTCGTATGACTATATTTGCCTTATCGATCATGCCATATATTTCTGCTTCCATTATTGTGCAAATGTTTGGTTCGATATCCCCTCATCTTCAACAGTTGAAGAAAGAAGGTGAAGCTGGCAAGCGTAAAATGAACCAATACACGCGCTATGGTACGTTATTTCTCTCAGTCATACAGGCCATGGCGATTTCGAAATGGCTGGTTTCTAATGGGATTGTTCTAAACCCCAATCTTGCTTTTTATATCAGTTCAGTCATCACGCTTGTAACTGGTACTATGTTTCTAATGTGGTTGGGTGAGCAGATGACAGAAAGAGGTATTGGAAACGGTATTTCCCTTATTATCTGTGCAGGAATTATTGCAAGGTTTCCAACAGCAGTATCTCAAGTCGTTACACAGGTTCGTCAAGGTCAAATGCAAGGATTGACGTTGTTGTTTCTTGTGGTCTTTGTTATCGCTGTTGTAATGCTTATTGTTTACTTTGAAAGGGCACAAAGAAAAATCGCCATTAACTACGCTAAGAGACAGCAGGGTAGAAAAATGTATGCGGCTCAATCCAGTCATCTTCCCTTGAAAATCAACATGGCCGGTGTGATTCCTCCAATCTTCGCTCAAAGTATCCTTATGTTCTTCTCTACGATTTCCCAGTTTTTAGCACCAACAGCCGGATTTGGGTGGCTAAGAAATGTAAGTCTCGCACTATCGTTTACCCAGCCAGGATACATGGTCCTTTTTGCGGCAGCCGTTATATTCTTCAGTTTCTTCTATACCGCATTAGTCTTTAACCCTAAAGAAACATCTGATAATCTTAAAAAATCTGGTGCTTTCATTCCAGGGATTAGGCCTGGCGAACAAACAGCTAAGTATATCGACTTAGTAATGACCCGCTTGACACTAGTGGGCTCTATTTATCTTGCTGCTGTTTCGCTGCTTCCTCAGTTTTTAATGTTGACGCTTAATGTGCCTTTTTACTTTGGCGGTACATCTTTGCTTATTATCGTTGTTGTATTGATGGACTTTATGTCGCAGGTGCAAGCTCATTTGATGAGTCACCAATATGAATCGATCATGAAAAATCAACGAAAAGGCTCTAATATAGGCCTGATTCGATAGCGTATGATTAACTTTTATGGCATACTACCGGCCTTTCGGCCTGCTGCCTTTTAATGTAGGAAAAAACAATGAAAGTAAGAGCTTCTGTGAAAAAGATTTGTAGGAATTGTAAAGTGATTCGTAGGAATCGTGTTATTCGCATTATATGTAAAGATAAGAGACATAAGCAACGCCAGGGTTAATGCTACTCAGGCTTACTGGTCTGTTATGAATAGTATGCAGTGTCTAACTTCCGCGAAGGAGTGGTCATTAGCTGAAAAGTCTGGCATGATAGCCTGCTTTTTTTTTAAGGTGTATCGTTTCGATACATGATTGGGTCTGCTTGGTATTAATTGCCATTGTATGCAGTAAATTATTGAAATATTGGAGAAATTTATGGTTGCACGTGTCGCAGGTGTCAACATCCCAATGCACAAGCATACTCATATTGCTTTACGTGCAATTTTTGGAATTGGTCCCACTAGAGCGCTGAAAATATGTGAATTAGCGGGTATTAAGCCAGAATCTAAGATTTCAAGTTTGAGCGAAGCCGAATTAGATTTGTTACGTTCTGAAGTTGCCAAATTCACTATTGAGGGTAATTTGCGCAGAGAAGTCTCAATGAATATCAAAAGAAAAATGGATATCGGTAGTTATCAAGGTAGGCGTCTGAGATCAGGTCTTCCCGTTAGAGGTCAACGCACCAAAACCAATGCACGTACCCGCAAAGGTAAGCGTAAACCAATTAGAAATTAATGTTTAGTACTCTTGTATTAGGATAAATGATTATGGCAAAAAAACGTGAAATTGTTACTGAAGGTGTTGCTCATATTAAAGCTACTTTCAATAATACTCTCGTAACTATAACGACTCTGAGTGGTGACGCTCTATGTTCATGTAGTTCTGGTGAGTGTGGATTTAAAGGCGCTCGTAAGGGGACTCCCTTTGCAGCGCAACAAGCGGCTGAAAAAGCGGCTGCAAAAGCAAAAGAAATGTTTCAAATGAAACGCGCTGCTGTAATGATTAAGGGTGCAGGCCCAGGGCGTGATTCCGCAATGCGTGGAGTCTCTTCGGTACTGACTGTTACTAAGCTAGTCGATACGACTACTGTGACTCATAACGGTTGCCGTCCTAAAAAGAAACGTCGAGTTTAGTGGAGAAAAGAAAACATGGGTAGATATCTTGGGCCAAAATGTCGTCTTTCACGTCGTGAAAAGACAGATTTACAACTGAAGAGTGGTGTTCGCGGTGTTGAATCTAAATGTAATTTAGAACGCACACCAGGCCAGCATTGGTCGCGTCGCGGAAGAACCACCGATTACGGTTTACAGCTTCGTATGAAGCAGATGATCCGTCGTTACTATGGCGTTATGGAGAAGCCTTTCCGGAAATACTATCAAGTAGCAGATAGTCAAAAAGGCTCAACCGGTGAGAATCTTCTAAAATTATTAGAACTACGTTTAGATAATGTAGTCTATCGTATGGGCTTTTCTGCTACCCGTGCCGAAGCCAGGCAGCTTGTTTCTCATAAATCGATTCTTGTAAATGGTTCTGTGGTAAATGTTCCTTCATTTCAAGTCTCTAAAGACGATGTGATTGAAGTCCGTAGTAAAGCTAAATCACAAATGCGAATCAAAGCAGCCCTTGATCTTTCTAAACAGCGTACTGGTGTTTCATGGGTATCTACTGATGAAAAGGCTGTAAAAGGCACGCTCATTGACTTTCCTGAAACCGATCAACTTCCTGCTGAATTTAAGGTGAATTTGGTTGTTGAGCTATATTCTAAGTAGAGGTTATTTTTTATGTCTTATTCATTAAATCAATTATGCAAGCCGACTGCTAATACCACTAAATTTGAAGTTATTTCAGATCGGCATTCTAAAATTACACTTGAGCCTTTTGAGAGTGGCCTTGGCTACACACTGGGTAATGCATTACGTAGAATTCTTTTATCATCAATGCCTGGTGCTGCAGTTGTCGAAGTTTCCATTGAGGGTGTTGAACACGAATACTCTTCATTACCAGGGCTTCGTGAAGATATTATCGACGTTCTGATGAATATGAAGGGTATTGCTTTTCTATGCCACGATCGTGACGAAGTGACCTTAAAGCTACATAAGAACACGGCTGGTCCTGTTACTGCAGCTGATATTGAGCTTGAACATGACGTAGAAATTGCTAATCCTGATCATCTCATTGCAACTCTTACACAAGACATCGATTTTAATGTAACCATGAAGGTTGCAGTTGGTATGGGCTACCAACCAGCTTTAGCACGTTCCTCTGAACTTGCCGAATCTGCATCAACACTTGGTTCTCTTCACTTAGACGCTACGTTTACTCCAGTTAAACGTGTTGCTTATCAGGTTGAAAATACTCGTGTCGAAAATAGAACTAACCTGGATAAGTTAATCATCGATCTTGAGACAGATGGGACATTAGACCCAGAATCTGCTATCAGACAAGCTGCTACTATTCTACAGTTTCAACTTTCGTCTTTCGCTGAAATACAGCAGCAATCCACTTCATCTCAATTGGATTCTTCAAGCGACATAGATCCTTTGTTATTACGTCCAGTCGATGATCTTGAGCTAACAGTTCGTGCTGCTAACTGTCTTAAAGCAGAAAACATTTACTACATTGGGGACTTAGTTCAGCGCAGTGAAAATGACCTACTTAAAACCCCCAACCTAGGTAAAAAATCATTAATGGAAATTAAAGCAGTCTTAGCTCAGCGTGGTCTGAATCTTGGCGTTGTTATTGACGTTTGGCCGCCAGAAGAGTTATCTAACTAATAATCGTAGGGGTTTGTTATGCATCATCGTATGGCTGGTCGTCAGCTTAATAGAAATAGTTCTCACAGAAAAGCCATGTATCGTAATATGGCCTGTTCTTTGATCAACGCAGAATTAATCAAAACAACAACGCCAAAAGCTAAAGAGCTACGTCGTTTTCTTGAACCATTAATCACATTATCTAAGCAGGATAGCGTTGCTAACCGTCGTTTAGCATTCGCTCGTTTGCGGGATGATGCAGCTGTTGCTAAATTATTCACCCAATTAGGACCTCGTCATCAGGATCGTCCAGGTGGATATCTACGTTTGCTAAAGTGTGGTTATCGTGCTGGTGATAATGCACAGATGTGTTATGTAGAAATTACAGATCGTCGCGACCAATAACAGTTGGTGATGTATACCAAGAAAAGCGCCTCTTGATGAGACGCTTTTTTTTTGCTCTTTTTTTATACGCACTTATTCGATGGGTTGGATATTGTTTGTGAGATTGACTATTTTTAGATGAATTTTAGGGAATATAAGTGCATTTAAGATTTTTTTAATAATACTTATGTATGATATGTAACCTTGACGACAAATATGTCTAATCTATCCCAGAGGTGGTTGTGATTGATCCCGCTGATGCCTCACCTCCCGGTGATTCGAGTCCACGGTCCTCTTATTCTCAAAGTGGTTCATCACGCGACCTCTTTAACTTAAACGATATTGATTCAGAAGCGTCATCATATGATAGCGCTTTCATTCATCTCCATTCATCTCTCCCCATTCATTCGCCTTTGAGCTATGAAGTATCATCTAGAATTAATAATCTTCCCGGACACATTTTTCCATTAAGACATCTTGCTTTAAATAATGATGAAAAATTTCCTATTTATGATTTTGTGATTACTGATGATACATTAGCGTCTTTTAAAGAGATTATTAGAGATTGTTTGCAAATAGATGATGAAGTTACACTTGACAAAGGTTTGTGTGATTTTATTAATGAGCGGGAAAATGAGGAGTTCACGTATACTAGATTAAGCTTGTTAAAAATTCGTCACTATTTTCAAGCTTGTGTTACTAATCATTTCACATTAATGCCAATTGAGACAAAGAATTCAAATCTGTCTTCCCAACTGCATGTACTATCTTCGTTGCATTTACACAGTGATGATGGATCTCAGGATCATAAAGATTCAGATGCCGTCTGGACTGAGAGTTATAGGGATATAGAGGAGGCTAACTCTCACACCTATTACTTTTTACCATTTCACTATTATGTGCATCTTTCACGTGTTATTGCCAAAATAACTTTTGGTAAGGATAAGTATACTAGTTCGCACTTTCAGCATGGCATTGACCTGCGAGCAATAGTTTTCCCAGATATACCACAATATGACTATTTGGATTGGGTCCCCTATAGTGAACCAACATGCGATAGTAAGTTTAATTTTACTCACAGGAACTGTGACTACGCAGACAGTTATACGTATGGTCAAAGGAACTTGCTTATTTCTGCCTTTCAAAATACAAACCATTATATCTCCTTTGAATACTTATACGGTCCAGTAGAGGGGCTTATAAGAAGTCTGTTGTATCGTTTTAAGAATACCTATCTTTTTCCAGGATCTTTGGCGATTAAAGCCTTATCGACATTCACTCAGGATGTCATTTACCTCAGTGTGATGTTTAATACAGTGACGAGATACTTTAATGAAGATCAATTTTCTCCAGCTTGGTATGCTGTGATTGGATGCTTGTCTTTTTTTGATGCGTGGCAAACGTATACAGTTAGATCCCATAAGCGGTTAGTTGACAATACTAATAGAATGCTAAGAAATCCAACTAACATTGTTGAAACACGACGGTATGAGGAGGGCTTGTATTACTTCAATATGGCGATTCGAATTGTTACAGCTATTCAGGCCTGTTTTGTTTTTGGTTTTTTTCATAAGTCGCTAGTGATGGCACAAACCTATTTGGATGATAGTAACGCTGATTCTTTATCGGATAGTTTCATTTTTTGGGCATCATTGTTTCTTACAGCGCCCGTTGCCAGTATCTTTTATATCTTTAGAAGTGGTCCAGAAAGGTTTGCAAAGTATAATCAGTCCTTTGAAGAGTTAAAGCGATGTCTCCTATGCCAGTCTAAAGAATCATTACCTTGGTATACCTATTTCAATGTGATAGTGGCGCTTGTGTTGCAGTTGTCTATTACTATGTTTAATGCCGATCAAACTTTCTTCTATACAATGGATACTTTCTTTAATACATCGTTTGAGGAAAGTTTTGATAAAAGCAATGCAAAGTGGGCTCTTAATATTCCACTCGCGGCTTTATTTACTACATTTATCTCTTTGCCAGTTGTTGGGAGTTCTTTGGTGGCTGCAAAGAAAAGCCAACAAAGCTCTCCTGAAACAACAATTAATGATCAACATGATGACTCTACTGGTTGGCGAATAAAAACCTCGGTGTATAATAACTATAGCGATTACACCTCATTTGGTTTGTCATTTGAAAAAGCAGAAAAGAGTTCAATGTTACCGGATTTTTTTCAGTTTCTTAATGGTATTGATACTTTGGTCACAGTATTGAGCCAATGGATAGCTGTATCAGATATTGCAGCTGATATTTTAAAATCGTTACTACCATGGTATTGCTTTTGTATGGTGGGTGTAGTGAGTTGGTATACAGGCCTAATAACGTTCTATAACAACATGGATAACGATCCAAGACACAATAAAGCTATTATAAAGTGTTTGAAGCAGCTTGATATTTATCTCAATGAGCACTACGGTAATTTTTTTAATACTGCAGATGAGCAATATCAACCTAATGATAGCAGTAGTGGTCTAACAGGAGCACTGCTGACTAAAAAATCCCATGAATTTAAATTAGTCAGCCATTATCTTGTTCGTCAAATATATTCACATTTCAAAATGAAAGGGGTATCACTGAAGTTGCTACACAATGCTTTAAAGAATACAGATGTCAATCCCGAGGGTGTAACCCAGGGCCAAGATGGAGATATCTTTTCTAATAATGAGTGGCTTTATGTTCTAGCGTACATGATTCTTTGTGGGGCATGCAGTGAGTCTAACGAGAATCAAAATACAAAGTCTTTATTCGGAAATTTTGAAGGATGTACCGGGCGTTTTTATAAGTACCGGTCTCCCTATAATAATGATGATAAAACAAAGAGTCAGGTCGATCATGCTTTTAATTCACGTAAAACCGCTCATGATGCAACTAATAAAGCTATCTTTGAATTATCTATACGCACAGAGAATGTACTGCTTAGTGATCCTTCTTGTTCAGAGAGTAGTTCTGAGGATAGCCAGGTAGAGGGGCTGTCAATATAACCAGATTAATTCCTAGCTTCATTATGTGTGTATCCATCCTGGAAAGACATCTTCTAAGCCATGTATAACCATAGTGATTGCAATGGACATAATGATTAAGCCCATAATTCGAGTGAGCGTTTTTAATCCTGATACTCCTAATAGACTGTGTATTGCATTTGAAAATCGTAGCGTTACGTAGATGGTTAGTGCAACGCATAGGCAGATACCTGTGAGCTGTAGTTTCCCCAGTACACTTGGCGTTGCGTTAGAAATCATCACAGCCTGTACCATTGCTCCGGGCCCTGCAATCATTGGGATGGAAAGAGGAATGATGGCGATGGATTCACGTTGTATACTAGCTTGATGTTCTTCCGGGCTATGGTTTGTTTTGGAGGTCTCGCCTTGCAGCATGGTATAACCAATAATAGCAATAATAATACCACCAGCAATTGCAAATTCTGATGTTTTAATACCAAATACATGCAGCAGGGGTAGTCCTATCCAGGTCATAACAATGAGAATCACACTGATAGCAAAAAAAGTTGTTAAGGCGGTGGATTGAATTAATTTTTTTGAGTAGTCGCCGGTCAAGCTAGTAAAAATAGCAAGAGCAGAGAGTGGATTGGTAATAGCAATTAACGCAACATAATCTTTTATAAAAGTACTGGTCATAGTTATCTCCGTCCTTGTTCTAGCACCATATTATCCTCAGGGAATTGTATCTCCTATAGAGCTTGTCGTCGACCATTGTTGCAGAAATTGTTTCCTTGCAAACATGCCACACGTAGTTAGGATATTGCTGCTGTCCTTTTGCGATATGGATTACATAGGCGATAAAGCGGGTGAGTTAATATTACCTTCGATGACCGAGTCGGGTACTATCTAATTAAAGGATGAGACGCTGGCTGGCTCTATAGACACCTTAAGTTTTGCAAGGCTCGGTTATCAACCAGATCAATCTTTTTTAATCACCCATAACATGCTATGTTGTCTCTTATTGTATCAAGGAGGGTTATGTTATGAAAAAAAATATCTTTTTATTATTAGTTGCTTTACCACTTTTCAATACGGTGCTTGCTGCGGATACTGAATCTTCGAGTACAGTTGATTATACCACCTCTTCGGTTAAACAAGCTTCCAATGTGTGTATCAACTATGATTTCGATATTAAACTTCCTGTATTTTCATCAGACAAAATCTTTGATGCATTGAATAAGAAAATCCAAGGTCAGAAAGATACTGTCATCGGGCGTGTAATTTCAGATGGTGTTTTAGTTAAGCTGGGTAAAGTGAAGCCAGGGAAATTAATCAATACTGTGAGCTCAGATTATTCCGTTTTTCAAACGGATGATGTGACCAGTGTTGTGATTCATTTTACTGGGTATTCGGCGCCTTACGCACATCCTTTTCACGTGGTTACAACGGATAACTTTGATCAAAAAAAGCAGTCTTTTATCACGCTAGACAGTCTATTTCGTTCTGATGTCGCTATTTATAAAGTACTGAGTCAATTAACACGCGATCAATTACTGAAGGAATCGGTAACGGATAAAGAAATGATGCTATCGGGTACCTCACCTGAGGCCAAAAATTTCAAGCACTGGGCATTTAGCGAGCAAGGCATTACCCTTTATTTTGATGAAGCTCAGATAGCACCGTATTCTGATGGTCAGCAAGTTATAAATATTTCACCAAAAGACTTGTCTGGTATGTTATCCGATTATGGTCGTTCATTATTCGCGTTAGAATAATCAACCAAGCGTTTATTCGACAAGATTATTTCTATGATTCTTAATGTCTTGCCAGATTTTTTTAGCCAGTGCTCTTGGTGTTAATTGAGAGGCGGTGTAAGTCAAATCTGCTAATGCCTCATAGAGAGGCTCTCGTTCTTGGTTTGATAATGCCAGTTTTTCTCTATGATCCTCTCCACCTAACATTGGACGTCCCTGAGGTCGCCTGATGGTTCTTTGTAATTGAGCTTTAAATGAGACTTTGAGGTAGATGATAATGCCTGTTTTTTTGAGCATGTCATAAACTTCGGGAATAGTCACAGAGCCGCCACCTGTTGACAGAACAATGGGTGTTTGTTGCATGAGGTATAGTAGAGTCTCTCGTTCTCTTTCACGCAGGCCACCAGAGCCTTCAATATCATAGATCCAATCAATATCAACACCTGCTCGTTTTTCTAACTCACGATCAGAGTCGAAGTAAGGAAGTTTAGATACTTTAGATAGCTGAAGTCCTATGCTGGATTTTCCAGCTCCCATAGGGCCAATGAGGTATATGTTATTGTGAGACATAATTTTCTTTATTAACACTGTATACGCTATTGTACCAGAGACAGTCAGGAGAACAATTATTCAGGTCTAAATTCTATGTGAGGTGTCAAGACAATCAATAGCTCATCGTGTTGATGTGACTTTTGTTGGTCTTTAAATAAACGCCCAAGAATCGGTATTGCGTGTAAAAAAGGAATACTATTGAATTGGTGAGTCTGTTGAGAGGTAGTGATGCCACCCAGCGCAAGTGTTTGATGATTGTTGAGTAGTAATTGAGTTTGTAGTTGTTGTGTGGTGATAGCCGGAGCTCCAGCAATTTTAAGAGAGCTAACCGTATCTTGATTCAGTTTCAGATTCAGTTGTATACGTTGATGAGGTAACAATATCGGTGTGACTTCAAGTTTAAGAGCAGCATCTTTGAAAGTAACACTGGTTCCACCACTACTTGTGGCTTGTTGATACGGTATCTCTTGGCCAGATTCTATCGTTGCAGTGTGTCGATTTAATGTGATTAATTCAGGCTTTGCCAGTAAATTGGCTTCACCATGTTCCATTAAGGCTTGTAGTTGCATATTAAACTGGGTGTTGTCGGCTAGAGTAAATAGCGGTATCAGAAACGTATTAGGTTTCGTTTGTGGATGTTGAGTTCCAGAATGAGTTCCATACTGGGCACCTAATGACTCTCCAGTATGATGATTGAGGGAGATTAGTTGTGCATCAATTCGAATTTGAGGCGTCGGTTTATCGATAGTGCTGATTAACTGCTGAATTTTAACTAGGTGAGAGGAGTCATCTTCTATCCAGAGTGTATGATTTTGTGCCGAATGACTAATTTTTGCTGAGGAGGAAATCCATGCTGAATTGGGTTGTTGAATGATATCAAGGACGCTCTGTGTATCAATGTATTCCAGGTGAAAGGTTTTTAGCTTTAATGCATTCACTGTATGAGGTGTGATGGGTGTTGCGTGTGTAAAAGGGTTATCCTTAGCTTCAATTGCGAGGGGAGTTAGAGTTATTAGAAATAGGATAAAAATACGGTTAGTCACGATTATTCTCCAGTGATAGTTGAAGCTGTAATAGTTCGGTGCTCTCGACATTGGATTGAAGGGTTAATGAAGTAATCCATGATAAAAAGTGCTGGTCATTCCAGTTTTTCAACGCCTGAATAATGTTTAGGTAGGTTCCAGTTACCCAATAAGTCTGTGTACTGTTTTGTTTAATATTATCGCTGGATGTGTATTTTTCAATGTGTAGCTGATGCGATAGAAGGTAGTGTTGAATATTATTGAATCGATCAGATGATATCGAAGTTGTTTTATCACCCTCTAAAAATACGTTGAATGCTATTTTTGAGTCTTGTTTAAGTGATCGGTAACATTGATCAAGGTATTTTCTCTGTGTTATCAGTGCATACTGTTGTTGACTAATAGCCTGTTTTTTATCTCGCCAGCTGGTGTATGCGGAATGGAAATGTAGAAGATATAATAAGATTAAATAAATAATCAGCATCAATGGTGGTGTGAGTGGATAACTTAGAATGACTAGATATTGATTAATATATTTTTTTTTCAGTATCGTGATAGTATTTTTTAGCATTGTAATTGTGCTTCAAGTTCAAATTCAAACTGTGATGAATCTTCCAGTGCATGGATATGGTGTATGGTGACATCATCAATCGTTTTTATACGGCTTAATAGATTGGTCAGTGTATGAATATGTTTGGGTGATGATCCTTTTCCTATTAATGCGAGCGTGTTGTCATTGATAGTCAGTGACTGTAGCGTAATACTTTTCGGTATAGATTCGGTGATCATAGGACTGGTTTTAGTCAAGCAATATTGATGTTTAAGATTCTGCTCGGTTTTTTTTGTGCTCTGGGAAATTTTTTTTTGTTCATCACAGCGTTGTTTAGTCCATTCGCCACTCAACGTCTTTTTTGTTTTTTTTAAAGAAATGATAGTCTGATCAGCCAATGCTGTATCCTGAATAAGCACGTGTGTTTTGATAAGGCATAGCACAGTAATACTCAATCCTGTCAGACAGGAGATCACCATGTTTTTTTTTAATTGCTGCTTTTTTTTTCGAGAGCGATAGGGAAATAAGTTAATTAACATGATTGCTATCGCGGTGTAAGTGCTGTGAGGGTAGTCATTAATTCTGCATGACTAAATGCCTCCTCTGTGCCTAACGATTGAAACGATGGCGGAAGTGTATCTTCTATCGGTATCAGCTGGCATTTAATCTCATCCGAGTCTAACAACTGATGACGGACTAATCGATTAGCTGTAATAACATACACTCCATCCATAGTGATATGCGCTCTAATATAATCCTCCACTATTGATATAGATTCTACTGGATCATGAGTTAGAGTGATGACCTCATAGGATAATAGTTGATGACTGCTAAACGTATAATGAATCAAGTGGTTGCTATCACAGTACAGCACACAAATGATAGATTGCTTTTTGGTGGATACGTAAGCGATTAAGTGTAGACCGATCAGCCATTCTGGTTGTAGTGATATGAACTGACAATAACCGGGTAAGTGCTTGAGAATCCGTTGTTGTATCAGTGTTTGTTTGCAAACTGAAATAAAATACACACGATCTTTTTTCTCAGACGCCATACGATGATAATCGTAATACAGAGTATCCCAAGGGTGTTGAAATAACGATTCACCAACGTGTTCTAGGTATCTGACAATAGCTCTTTCTGGAATCGGTATTTCCAGCTCAATGATTTGCTGATGGGTATAGTGATGACTAATTGTGATATGGCACAGATACCGTCCTGGTTGTGATGGATCCAGTGATAGAGCCTCAGACAACGATTGACTTGCTGAGTCGAGTGGTAATGCATGGTATTCATGATGAGTAACGGTCCCTCGAGGCGACTGCTGAATTTTTTTCGCATAGAGACACTCAGGTGTGAGGTATAGACCAATCGTTATTTCAGATTTGTGAAACATATATATCCTCGGTTGATTGTGTGCTGTTACTATAAATTGTTCAAAAACTGTCGCAATACGGGTGTTTTACTCTGGGAGTCAACCTGCTCACTATGCGCATAAAAGGGTAATTGGCTTGCAACCTAGTGCTCTAAAAAATATACTGTGCTTACTTTTTAATCTAATTGTGGTGGGTTATGGCGCGAATTAAGTATTTTTTAGGGCGTGCGTCTTTGGCTCTCATTAGCGTTGGGATCACTCTTGGTGTTTTATGTTTGATGGTTTTAATTTATTTAGAATCACAATTACCATCGGTGTCTGAGTTGCGTGACATGCACATGCAGGTACCGACCCGCATTTATGACAAAGAACATCAGTTGATTGCTCAATACGGTTATAAACGACGTATTCCTGTTGAAATCGACCAAATCCCACAAGATTTAATCCATGCTGTATTAGCAACGGAGGATGCACGGTATTACTCTCATCCTGGTGTCGACTTCATTGGTATCGCACGAGCCGCTGTAGCGGTGGTGACCAGTGGTCGAAAGGTTCAAGGAGCGAGCACCATCACTATGCAGGTTGCACGTAATTTTTTTCTCAGTCGAAAAAAAACCTATGGCCGTAAGTTAAATGAGATTCTACTGGCTATTAAGATCGATCATGCCTTGAGTAAAGATAAGGTATTGGAGTTGTATCTCAACAAAATTTATTTTGGTAATCGTGCTTATGGGGTTGCAGCAGCAGCGCAAGTTTACTACGGGAAATCACTCAATCAGCTTACGTTACCACAAATGGCAATGCTAGCCGGCTTACCACAAGCGCCATCTCGGACCAATCCTATATCTAGCCCAAAACCTGCCATGGTGAGACGCAATCATGTGTTACAGCGCATGATGGATGTGGGTTATATTAACCATTCTCAGTATGAGCAGGCGATACAAGCGCCTGTGACGGCCAAGTATCATCGACAGCGTATTGCAATTGATGCAAGGTACTTTTCTGAGTGGGTGCATCAATCATTAATAAAAGAATATGGCGATCATCTGGACGAAATGGGTTTGCAAGTCACCACAACACTAGACAGTCATTTGCAAGTAGCCGCTAATCAGGCACTTCAAGATGGACTGGATGCTTACTCACTGCGACATGGCTATCAAGGGCCCATACGTCACATTACGATGGAGCAGCCAACAGATATCGTCATGAGTCAGGACCATGATCCATCATCGCACGATACACAACTCTCGATGCTCAAAGAGATTCCTGCAGTCAATGATTTAAAACCGGCTTTAGTCACCAACATTGAATCACAATCATCAACGCTGTTATTTGCCGATGATACAACAGCAATTCTGCCCTGGAGTGGTTTATCTTGGGCTGCGCCGGCATTGGAAAAAGGTTTGGTGGGGCACAAACCAAAACAAGCTAGCGATGTATTGAAGGTTGGCGATGTTATTTGGGTGAGGGAAAAAAATAAACATTGGTGGTTGAGTCAAGTGCCAAAAGTCCAGGGAGCCATCGTCTCGATTGATCCTGAGGATGGGGCTGTAAAAGCGATGAGTGGGGGGTATGCTTTTCGCTTGAGTAATTTTAATCGGGTGACTCAAGCACAGCGACAAGCCGGTTCAAATTTTAAGCCTTTTATTTATTCGGCAGCTATCGCCAAGGGCTTTACCTTAGCAAGTATCATTAATGATGCCCCAATTGTTATGAAAGACACCGGCGAAAACGCCTTATGGCGACCGCAAAATGATAACTTAACGTTTAATGGACCAACACGCCTGCGTTCTGGTTTAACGCAATCACGTAATTTAGTCTCCATACGATTACTACAAAGTATTACCATCCCGTATGCGCTGCAGTATTTACATCGTTTTGGTTTTTCGCCTGATTCTCTACCCAATACATTGTCTTTAGCCTTGGGAAGTGCCAGCGAATCACCACTAGATATTGCAACCGGCTACGCTGTATTTGCAAATGGTGGCTACCGTATACATCCCTATGGCATCACTAACATTCACAGTATTTCATCGGACCATCCGGATACGGTGACAACTCCTGCGACTGCATGCACCGCGTGTGTGATCCACAGTGATATTTCGGATGATCAATTACCAGCTCTTTTAGCACCACAGGTCATCACACCACAGAATGCCTATTTGATTACACAAGCGCTGCAGGGGGTTATACAGTCAGGGACTGGTCGTCAAGCTAAGGTCTTACATCGTAGTGATTTAGCCGGTAAGACTGGGACAACGAATAAGCAAATGGACGCGTGGTTTTCAGGATTTAATAGTCACTTAGTCACGACAGTATGGGTAGGCTTCGATGATTTAACACCGTTACATGAATATGGCTCTAAGGCAGCACTACCGATTTGGATTGATTTTATGCGAGTTGCTCTGGCTAAAACATCGTTAGCGACGCTACCCGAGCCCCCTGGACTATTGCAGGTTCGTATAGACCCCAGTAATGGATTGCTCGCGCATCCTGGACAAAAGCAAGCGATCTTTGAAACATTTCGACAAGCCCATGTGCCAACTCAATTTTCCCCTGATCAGGGCGATGTCCTAATGGCACAGGATCATGGAGCGGAGTCAGCTGATTTACCGTTGTTCTAAAATTAGCTAATTCAATGCAAGGATTTCGAACCCCTGCTGAGCCATGCTGCAATTTATTGGGTACTAAACGGTAGTGACGAGTGATGTAATACGATGCGTAACTCTTCTGAGGATGATTGTTTATAACCAAATGTGTAGTCAACCAGTGTCTTTTGATCTTTGGTATCGGTAAAGGTGTATTGCCCCATGGCAATGATCATTTCATGGTGAGTATAGATTTGATGATTAATAAATACGATGTTTGTCCAGGGTGCGAGGGCAAAGCCTTGATCTTCTTCATACGCTGGATTGTTGCCAACAAAATACGATAAAGCACCTTCAAACGTGTCACGAAAGGGATTGATTGACGCTTTGGTTGGCTTAAACAGAACGATGCCATCTTCATGGTCGTAATTATAGAGAGAGTGAATGACTGTTCTTGCGCTAGTCTGATAATCCTGACCTTTGAGATAAGCTTCACCAATAGCAATCAATCCGTTTGCCCAGGCATTTTGAGCGCGTTCAACCTGTGTCAGGGTGTTTTCGTCAGTCATGGTCTCTCTCTTTGAATCGGTTAAAAACGGCGTTCACTTTAGCATGACTGATTTTACGCACACAATAGGGTTTCTGGTGTTGGGTAATTGTTTTGTATACGATGGTTGTAACGATGTATTCGATGAGGAGCCAGGATGTCGGATCAAACTCCGGTTTTAATTGTTGGCGCGGGTCCAGTTGGTTTAACAGCGGCGGCTTTTCTAACGCACTACGGAATTCCTGTTCGCATTATCGATAAAAAATTAGAGGCCACACAGTGGGTATTAGCGTGCGCTGGCTACCACAGTGTGTTGCGTGATGATTGTCATGTGCCTTATGTCGTGAAGACCTGCAGTTTAAGTTTATTATGATTGATGCACCACTAGAGTGGGACCATTCATTAGACCCGATGGCTATATCGCTTGTGTGACTTATGACGAAGAAAAGATTAGGGCCTATATAGATCAGTTGTGATGCTGTATTTTTTCAATTAAAGTAATTGTCTAGGATTAAATGACACAAGGATTGGTAATGCGAATAGTAAACGTTTTTTTAGGGTTAGCGATCGTCATAAGTAGCATCATGGTGATAGCTCAAGGTGCTGAGTCAGATCAACAGGCGGATAGTTTTTTTTTGATACCCTATAACATCCAATCAGTGGGTGATGCCATGACCGATAAACAGTGTCAGCAGCAGTTAGATCATAAGCTTGAATACCAAATTGTTAATGATAAGCCTGTTTTTAAAGCTAATGATTCATCAATCAAGAGTCAGCAATATCGGCGTTTAACCACTACTTACATCAGCCAGCAACAACGTTTATTTACAGGGGTCTATCAGGTTAAAAAGAAGGATCAAGATAACGCTGTCAAGCAATATGCTGTACAGGTTGCTTTTTTATTAAATACGGATACTCAGAGTATTCGCGGTAGTTGGTATATCCCAGGAGCTTGCAAAGCTAACTTGATTGGACTTCAAGAACACTTAAATGATTGGCATCACGACCCATCATAGTGCAGGTGAAGGTTGTCTCCTAATATTGCTATTCTAAAGCGTGTAGCGGGTTTAAAAAACTTCCACACGCTTTGTCCTTTTTTGATCGCATATGGACTATTTTGTGGGTTAAGTCTCTTTAACGTTTTTTTTCTACAGTCTCTATTTGCAATTGCGGTGATTCTTTTAGAAATACCGGCGGGTGTTTTGTCCGACTGTTATGGGCGAAAACACTGTGTGTGTTATGGTGCTGTCATGGCGATCGTTTCAGCGAGTTTGTTCTTGCTTTGGACGAGTTTTTTTGGGTTTGTTCTAGCAGAGTTAGCGTATGCTATGGCGTTTGTGTTGTTTTCTGGTAGTGATACGGCACTATTATTTGAGTCCAGTGACCGTCAACAGTATTTGCATCATGAGTCACGTGTTCAAGCCTATTCTCGAACTTCGGAAGGATTATCCGGTTTCATAGGTGGTCTAGCCTATACGTTATCCATTGTCTTGCTACCCATACTTGATCTTATCGCAGCTATTTTATTGCTGTATCACACCTTGAGCTTGAAAGAGGTTAGATCATCTTACCCTACTCAGTGGAGTGCTTCGCAGCTGCGACTGGCCTGGTTAGAACAATGGCGATCTTTGAAGCAGCATTTCATGAATCCCGATAACGGCTTTATTCGTCTTGTGATACTTTTTTCTGCTTTTGTCAGTACGATCACCTTGTCGATGTTCTGGTTACTTCAAGTATGGTTTGCTCAGCATCATTTAGCACCTTATTGGATGGGTTGTGTTTGGTTGGTGTATCACAGCTGTTCTGCTTTCGCATCTTTATGGGCTAAGCCTTGCATGGCTCGTTTGTCGGTCGACAAACTATTCATAAGCCTATTTTTAGGTTGTACCTGTGTGGTGATGATTGGTGGGGTGGTGTCATCACAAGGAGTGCTGATCATATTTTTACTATCTGCTTTATTATTTGGATTCAAAATGCCCTTTATCTTTTGTGTGATTAATCAGTCGGTATCACATGATAATAGAGCAGGGTTATTAAGCTTAGATTCTTGTGTGAGCAGAGCGCTCTTTGCTGTGATTTCTTTGGTTATCGGTTACGTTGTTCAGGTGTTTTCTTTTCAGGCTGCATTTTATGTACTGACAGGGTTGCTAGTACCAGGTGTTATTTCACTGTTATTGTTGATAAAAAAACAACAGAGTATTTCGCATACGATGTAATCGCTGCTAATTCACTCGAGGTACCTGAGGCATTAGCACACTTACCCAGCCAGTATTGTTTGGTTCGACCCGATGGGTATATTGGTGGTGTGAGTGATGATGCGGAGAAGATAGGCGCCTATTTAGATCAGTTGGGCATATCGAAAGTTGTTATGGAGGGAGTGCCGTTTTTGGGAGTACTAACCTGATCACGATAGGCTGCAAACATGCCGGAATTAATGGCGGGATTGTGGGCAGGGGCTTCCATACCCACCCCATTTTCGTTGGCTGCAGCTTGCATGCCATTGGCTTTAATGTCTGACTCTAACGTTGCTGGTTTAGCGCGTATTCCTGTGATTGTTAATGTACAGGGACTTTCTTCGTTATTCAGATAAAGCGTGATTGTTTTTTTATCACCTTCAGCTATGAGTTTTGAGAGTGCGAGTTCAATCAGTGTTTTGACAGAGTCGTTGTTGATACAGTTGGGTGTGTTTAAATACAGTGCCCTGTCGAAGTCTTGATTGCTGTAAAGATAAGCGCAGGTTGCAAAAATGTTGGCAGCGATAATGTCCTCGTCTTTAGTGATACCCGAATTTTTGATGGTAGTGATTATAAGGCGAGTTTTTGCATCATATCGAGTAATAGATTCTAACGTACTAGCTTGTTTATCTTTAGCGTCTTTACTAACAGGTAGAGTATGGGTGATCTTAACTGAGTCAAATTCAGTAGCTTCTGCAGAAAAGGTAGAGGTGTCTTTCTGAGTAAATTGAGAGGATGTGATGTTCTGTGCCAAGTCTTTTAGTGTTTGCTGATCGTCAATGTAATTTGGGAAAGCTTTGTAAGCACTCACCATGGTGGTATCTACTGATTCAGTTGCGATCTCGTCATGCTTTGCATCAATGAGCAAAGGTCTTAGCTGACTGTCGATATTTTTGATCTTTTTATCACACGAAATGGCATCATTACCATTGCGTGCGTAGACTTTTGCAATTTCAGGGTTATGTAGATAGCATTTCATCGATTTATTTGTCTGTTCAAGAGCTTCCAATTTCTCCAGAAGTATCTTTTTTTGTCCTTGCAGACGATCAATCTTCGCTTGCCTGTTTTCTTGGCTTATGGTGAGTGTTGGATCAGTCGTGCTTGCCTCATCAGAGCGGCGTTGTAAGGTATGTGTCACCGTATAACTGAGCTCGAACAGTGCTTTTTGAGTTTGTTCCCAGCTAGGTTGTTGGTTTCCAGTGAGATGTTTGAATGGCTCCAGCTGTTTTTTTAAGTGGATGAGTCTTGGATTTGGATTTTCCTGAAGGGCTTGAGACAGTTGTTGGAGTGATTCCAGGTAAGTCCTATTATCTATCGGCTCTGGTAATTTGATGCTAATTGGATGGACTTTCTCGCACAGTGATGTAATTCGCTGTTGCACGCCAATGCCTAAATACCGCTTGGGGAGTGAGGTATTATCGGCGGTGTTCGGTTGTGTGTGTTGTTGTGTGTCTGGACACTTGAAGAGAGGTTTCTGATCAAGTCGTTTGCGTAACGCAGTATCATTAGTAGAGGTCGATAAAGTTGGTTGAGTGTTGAGCATGAGTGCGTCAAGCGCACGCAACACAGCGATACGTTCATCCGTATGGGCTTGCTGATGCTGCTGTGTCCAGCTGGGTGTGGTCGTTGAGTGCTGTTCTGTCATGCAGACAGTTTAAGGGATGAACATTAACACAATATTAATTTGTTTGAAAAAATCATGTTTTTTCACTGAAAAAGATGGGGAATGTCAGTGGCTAATCATATTCAGGTCAAGGTATTGCCTCTTTGGAGGGCATTTATTGGGGTATCTCATTGAATAATATTGAAAAAAAATTTCCTCGAGTATGTCGAAAAAAAACACAATAGTTAAGATTCCCTTAATACCCATCAGTTATAATATCTGGCAGTAATTAATGAGATATGAGTGATAGTACATGGGGCAATATAGAATTTTTGCAGATGCGCAATATCCTTTTGGCAAACAGCCAGGTAGTCGCTTGCAGTTTAGGTCGGCTGCCACCGAGGGTGGCAGTGATAGTTTAATTCTCACTATGCCATCGCCCTATCGTACAGATTCGCTTAAGACAGGATTGTGGAATCTATATCATAGTGAAGGTCAACAGTTTCGGCACGCTAAGAATATCCGATATTCGGATGAAAACACTTTTTGGGTCCCAACCAATGCTAGTCCGCCTTATATTGAGTGCCATTTAAAAAAAGAAACATTTGAAGTCGGATCGAACGAAGAAACAAGACTGTACTTTGAGAAGATAGTACCGTCGTCGTCTAAAGAGGTGTCTCAGCGTCTTGCGCTGACATATGATAGTACAACTCAATTATTTCATATTGGATCAAGTGAAGTATTCTCTGACAGAAAACCGAAAGAATTATGTTTCGATAAACTCAGTGAGCTAGAGCAGGCTAAAGTTAGATGTTTAGAAGATTTCAATAAATACTGGGCTGATAAAATTCAACACTATGATGAAAGCAGTTTTGACACACTGAAAAATAAACTTAAGAATTATTTAGAAGACCTAGGGACTGAATCTCTCAGTGATGAAACTATGGCCTCGTTTGATATCAGTGAAGACTATCGTTGTGAAGGAGGTATGCACCCTTACACAGGGCTACCTATAGGACCTAAAGCTCTAGAGTGTTTATGTGATAGCAATGGCACAGCAAAAGGGATGCGTTTTTCACCCGAAATTCAAGACACGGGTCATCTGCAACTGACTCTTTGTAAAAAAGGAGAGGATTCTTCGTTC
>MDTC01111475.1_pt1 | contig 29873 bp, 16 predicted proteins | sample 811181 | NCBI WGS metagenome assembly MDTC01 (sample SAMN05326644, study PRJNA326480) | marine metagenome | isolation source: seawater | place: Pacific Ocean: North | collected 2011 | reverse complement strand
TGCTCTTGACCGCGTCGAACTCGCCCTCGGCCTTGACGTTGAGGAGCTTGCCCTTCGCGTCCCAGATGTCGACGTCGAGCTTGCCGCCCAGCTTCTCGAGCTTCGAGTCCTTGACCTCGCCCGATCCGCCGCTTCCTTCCTTGAAGACGAGCTTGCCCTGGCCCAGCTCGTAGGTGACGTCGCGGCCCAGGTAGACCTCGCCCTTGGCGTCGAGCTTGCCGGTCTCGATGTCGTAGTCGCCGGACGCGGAGCCCACGATCAGCGGGTCGGGCTTGCCGTCCTTGACCATGAACGGGATCTCGCCGCCCACCTTGGTCAGCTTGTTCTTCGTGACTTCTGCGTACGCGGTGTAGCCGGAGGCGGGCTTGAGCCAGAAGCTGTAGCCGCTGTCCTCGCCGAACAGCTTCTTCTCGCGGGTGACCTTGGCGTTGCCGCCGCCGGTGAAGCTCTCGGCGCCCACGTCGTAGGTGCCGTCGAACTTGAGCTGGACGTACTCGCCCTTGCCGTCCTTGAGCGCGAGGTTGACGTTGCCGCCGAACTTCTCGAGGGCGTTGTTGGAGATGCTGACGTCGGCGCTGCCGCCGGGGAGCACCCACAGGGTGTTGTCATCGAGCTTGCCGAGCTCCTTCTCCCGCAGGACCTCCATGCGGCCGGTGCCGGTGAAGCCGGCCTCGTCACCGAGGACGTAGTCGCCCTTGATGTTGCCCTTGAGGAACTTGCCGCCCTTGTCGTCGACCCGGATGTCGATGTTGCCACCGACCTTGGTGACCTCGTCGGCCTCCATGAACGCGGAGCCGGACGAGCCCTTCTCGACGAAGAAGCTGTACTCTCCGAGCTTGCCCATGTCGATCTCGCGGAGCAGCGTGCCCACGACCTCGCCCTTGGTGCCGCTCTCCTTGGTCCACGCGCCCGTCAGCTTGCCCTCGACCAGGGGCTCGGGATCGCCGACGTGGATCTTGACGTTGCCGCCGACCTCGAGGAGCTCGTTGTCGGTGACTGTCACCTCGGCAGCGGAGCGCTCCATGAGGGTGATCTTCCAGTCGCCGCCCTCCTTGATGACCTTGTTGCGGGTCACCGTGGCCTTGCCGTCGACGCTGACCTTGTCGTCGCCGTCGTTGCGGACGTACTTGCCGGTGGCCTCGGCCTTGATGAAGTGGCTCTCGTCCTCGACCCGCACCTTGACCGTGCCGTCGATCTGCTTCAGCGAGCCGTCGGCAAGCTCGCCGCCGGCCTTGGTTCCCTTCTCGACGACATAGCTGTAGCCGGACTCGCCGATGGCGCCATGCAGGTCGTTGAGCAGCTCGATGCTGCCCTTTGCGTCGACCTTGGCGTTGTCGCCGTCGCTGATCTTGTACTTCGCGTCGAAGTCACCGCGGACCATCTTGATGTCGTCGCGATCGCCGCGCAGCTTCAGGGTGCCGGACAGCTCGGTGAGGGAGTCGTCGACCAGGCTGCCCTTTCCGCCGGAGTCCTGCTCCAGGTAGACGGTCCACGGGTCGCGCTCGGCGATCTTGATGTCCGTGAGGACCTTGATCTCCGCGTCCGCGGTCAGCCCCTTGCCGCTGACCCACTCCGCCTCGGCGGTGGCGCGGATCTGGGGCTCGCCGCCGTCCGCCTTCTGGGCCTCGAGCACGAAGGTGCCGTTGGCCTTGGACAGGTTGCTGTCCTTGGCCTCCGCCGACAGCTTCGTGGGCGGGGTGACCATGTACTTGAAGGTGTCGTCGGCGGCCCACTCGATGGGGGAGATGAGCTCGACGTTGGCGGCGCCGGAGTAGCCGTCGCCCTGACCGAGGGTGTAGTTGCCCTCGATATTGCCCTTGGCCATCAGCTCGCCGGACTTCTTGAAGTCGACGTCGACGTTGACCTGGGCTTCCTGGAGCTTGTTGTCGGCCATGTCCGCGGACACGGCGCTGTCCTTCTTGAGCGAGATGGACCAGCCCTCGAGGCGGCCCTCACCGGCCTCGCCGGCCTTCAGCTCGTAGTCGCGGGTGAGCTTGAGGTCGCCCTTGCCGGTGAACTTGTCCTCGTCGAGGCGCCAGTCGCCCTTGAGGCCGCCGCGAGCCAGCTCGCCGTCCTCGCCCTCGCTGACGATGAAGTTCAGCTCGCCGTCGACCTTGGTGAGCTCGTTGTCGGTGATGTCGCCGCCCACGCCCGAGCCCTGCTCCACGCGCAGGCTGAAGGTCGTGCCGGTGGTCTCCTCGCCCGCGTCGGCGCCCGCCTCGCGGGGGAAGTCGAGGTGACGGCCGGTCTTGACGTCGATCCGGCCGGAGATCTTGGTCTCCTCGCCGAACTTGATGTCCGCGTCCTTGACCCCGCCGTCCAGCAGCAGGCCGCCCTTGTCCCAGACCTGGAACTTGCCGGCGCCGCCGATGCGCTGCAGCTCGTTGCCGGCGACCTCGACCTCGAGGCCGGCACCCGCGAGCAGCTTGGCCTCCATGTCGCCCGACTTGGTGGCCTCGGTGATGTCCTTCATCAGGTTCAGCGAACCCTTGAAGTCCAGCTTCCCACCGTCTTCTCCAAGGGTGTACGTGCCCTTGTCGATCTGGCCGTCCAGGTACAGCTTCGACTCGGCGTCGTAGTACTGGACGTGCATGTCGAAGTCGATCTGGGACAGCTCGTTGTCCTCGACCCGGGCCTTGGCGCTGGCCTCCTGCAGGATCGTGAACTTGCTGCCGTCCTTGCCGACCGGGATGGGGACGTCGTTCTCGAGGTTGCCGTCGATGTCGCCGGTGAACTTGAAGCTCTCCCCGTCGAGATCGCCCTTGACGTTGCCCTTGATGGTGAACGGCGTCTCGAGCTTGTCGAAGGCGGCGGTGAACGGCACCTCCGCGGCGAGCTTCTCGTACTTGCTCTCCTTGAGCTCGACGTCGACCGTGCCGCCCTTGTCGAGGGTGAAGGTGCCGAGCTTCATCTCGGTCGGCCACTCCTCCACCATCTCGGCGTGGGCGGCGCCGGTGATCTTCTGCTCCTTGAAGTCGTAGCTGCCCTCGACGCTTCCCTCGATGCGGCCCTTGCCCTCGCTGGGGCGCTTGAGCTCGAAGGTGACGTCGGCCAGCTCCGCGGTCTCGGGGGAGCTGTCCGCAAAGGTCACGTTGAACGAAGACTCTTCCTTGATGCGGAGCGGGCCTTCCTCGCGGTCGGGGATGCCGTAGTCGTCGACCAGCTGGAAGCTGCCCTTGCCCGACCAGGAGTCGCCGCCCTCTTCGCCGCCCTTCTCGAGGGTCACCTCGCCTTTGCCGAACTGACCGACCGGGTCGTGCACCTCGAACTCGAGCGCACCGTTCACCTTCTGGACATCGGAGTCCTTGAAGGTGGCGGCGGCACTGGCGTCCTTGAGGACCTTGATGTGGGTCGCGGCCTCGTCGCCGAAGGTCAGCGTCCGCATGAGGGTGACGGTGCCCTCGCCGGCGAACTTCTCGTCCTGGTAGGCGTACTCGAGGGACTCGCCCTTGACCTGGAAGGTGGGCTCGTCTTCGTAGTCGACCGTGGCCTGCAGGTTGCCCTTGATGCTGACGAGCTTGTTGGCCTTGACCTCGGCCTCGGCGTGCAGCGACTGCAGGGTGACGCCGATCTCGTCGAGGCGGAGCTCCTCGGTGAGGTCGACCGTGCCCTTGCCGAAGAGGGCCTGGCCCTGGACGTCGAACTTGCCGTTGGCGTGGCCCTCGATGTGGGGGGCCAGGATGGTCGTGTCGGCGGTGACCGTGTCGAGGACGTTGTTCGTGACCTTGACCTGGAGCGTGGTGTCCTTCAGCGTCAGGTCGCCGTGGGTGTAGTCCTTCAGCTGGGTCAGGGTGCCGGTCGCGTTCCACTTGCCCGCGCCGGGAATGGAGAGCGGGACGGGCTCGGGCTGGGTGGCGACATCCTCGCCGCTGGGATCGCCGGTCTCGGAGGTGGGCCCATCGGGGCTGGGGGTGCCGGTCTCCTCGCCGGACTCCTGCTCGGAGCCCTCGAGGCCAGGACCGCCGCCGCCGGAGCCGGTGTCGCTCCCGCTGGGCGCGGTCCCGCTGTCGCCGCTGGGTCCGCTCGGCGCGCTGGGGGCGCTGGGAGCCGTGTCGCCGCCGCCTCCGCCGCCATCGCCGCTGGGGGAGCCGCCGTCGACCTCGCCGCCCTCGCCCGTCAGGTCGAGGTCGCTGTCGACGCCCTCCTCGCCGGTGATGACGTCGTACGAGGCCTGGATGGTGCCTTCGACCCAGTCGGCGAAGCGCATGACCATCTCACCCTCGATGTGCAGCTTGCTGTCGGCGTAGTTGCCGGACAGGGTCGCCTTCGTGAGGGTGACGTTGTTCGCGACCTCGGCTTCGCGGGTGATCTTGGCGTCCACCGTGGCGGACAGCGAGTCGTCGAGCGTGACGCTGGCGGTGGCCTCGAAGAGGTCGCCCAGGGTGAGCTGGATCTCCTGGGCCTCGGCCGTGACCTTGAACTCGTCGTCGATCGACAGCTTGACCTGATCTGCGGAGACCAGGTCACCGATCTTGATCTCGGCGTTGATGCTGCCTTCTTCGGGCTTGCCATCCTCTCCGAGCTTGAGGTCTGCCGACAGGAGCTTCAGACCGGGGATGGGCTCCCGGTCGATCGGGATGCTGACTTCCTGGGGCAGGCTGCTGATGAACTCGGTGACGTCGAGGACGAGCTGCGCCCCGGCCACGAGGAAGTCGAGCTCCTCGGGGATCGGGACGCCGGTCTCCTCGGAGGTGTCGACCGTGGCCTCGCGCAGGGCCAGGCCGTCGGTCTCGACTGGCGCGATGGTGGTGCTGACCTCCTCTCCGCCCAGCGCGGCGGTCGCAAAGGCGGCCGCACCGAGGGACAGGGCGAGGGAGTCGAGCTCCGAGGGGCCGGCGACGTCGCGCGCGCCGACATCGGTGAAGCCGAGGACCGAGGAGACGTGGTGGGAGACCGCCTCGGGAGCGGACGGCTCGCCCCAGCCGAGCAGGTCGGTGTCGACCCCGCCGAGGGCGCTGGTGGCGCGGTCCGCGGTGCTGCGGGCCTCCTGCTCGAGGGACTCGGTCGGGCTGCTGACCTCGAGGTCACCGCCGCCCTGGATGCGTCCCTCTTCGTGCTGCACGACGTGGGTCAGCTCGTGGGCGAGGAGCTCGTCGCCCGACGGTGTGCCCGGGCGGAACTGGCCTTCGGCGAAGAAGACGTCCGCGCCCAGGGCGAACGCGTTGGCCTGCAGGGCCTCTGCGGCCTCTGCGGCGGCGGCGTCCGTGTGCATGACCGCGTGGCTGATGTCGTAGCCGAGGGCGCCGGAGAGCCGAGCGGCGGTCTGCGGATCGATCTGCACGCCGCGGCTCTTCTTGATCGCGGCCTGGGCCTCGTCAGTGTCGACGGCCTCGGTGGCTTTGGCGTCGCGCATGGCGGTGCCGGCGTCCATCCCGGCGTCGGCGCCTCCTCCCGCGGGGGCGGCGCCTTCGTCCGCGGGTGCGGCGGCGTCCACCGGAGCGGCGGCGGTGAATCCACCAGCGTCGAGCTCCATGCCTCCGAAGTCCGCGCCCTGGTCGAGGTCTGCGTCGGTACCGACGTCAGCGACCGGACCGGCCAGGTCGAGCTGGCTGGCGGTGCCCACGTCGAGGGCGTCGAGGGTGGTGTCCTGCGCGTCCACCTCGGCAGAGTCCAGCTCCGAGGCGGACTCCTGCTGGGTGTGCTGCCCGAGCTGGCTCTGCTGCTGGGGCTCCTCGTCCTTCTTGCCGCGCGCCTCGGCCCGGAGCTCCGAGTCGACCTGGTGCAGCATGTTGAGGATGCGGACCTCGTTTCCGTAGGCCTCGCGCTCCAGCGGATCCGACGGCGAGCTGACCGCGTCCTGATCGGATCCGACGGGACCGATCCGCCCCTCGTCGTGCTGGACGACGTGGGTGAGCTCATGGGCGAGCAGGCGGTCGCCCCGGGACGAGCCGAGGGCGAAGGTGCCCTGGCCGAAGAAGATGTCGCTGCCGATGGCGAAGGCGTAGGCGCTGATGGCCTCCGCCGCGCGGGCGGCCTTGGCGTCCGTGTGCAGGCGGACGTGACCGAAGTCGTGGTCGAACGCCCGCTCCATCCGCTCCCGGTGGATGCCCGGGATGGGGTGGCCGCCGCCGATGTGCAGCGCGGACAGGGCGTCGTGCGCCTCCGAGCTGATGGCGTCGCGCATGGCCTGGGCCATGGCCTGGTTCGACTCGGTGCCACGGGCGTGCACACCACCGAGCGCGGCGGTCACCTCACCGGCGACGACGCCGCCGAAGCCGGCGGAGTCCTGACCGGACATGGCGTCCAGCAGGAGGCCGTTGCCGAGCACATCGTGGAAGTGGCCCGTCGTGACCGCACCTGCAGAGGCAGGGAGGGAGTCCGCGAACGAGCCAGCGCCGATGTCGGCGCCAGCGGTGGCATCTCGTTGGACGACGGAGCCGGCAGGTGCGTCCTCGGCACGATGGGCTCGCGAGCCCGGGCCGTCGGGCATGATGCCCTTGCCAGCAGTAGAACGGGACGTCGCCCCAGAGGAAGGGGAGCGGGACATGGAGAGTCCTCCCACAGAACAGACAGAACAGCAAAGCGCGCCGGAGGAAGGTAGCAGATTGCGAGGGTCCGCTCCAGCGGATTCCAGGAGAGATCCAGCGAACGGGCACAGGGTTGCGTCGTGCGCGGTGGAGGGCGCGGCCTTGCGCTGCACTCGCGTCCAGGCCCCGCCCGGTTAGGGCGCGAGCTTCACGCTGGAGTCGACCCCATGGCCTACACGACCGTGCTCGTGATCCACTCGATCCTGCGGTGGGTCGTCCTGCTCGCCGGTACTGCTGCCGTAGCGCAGGCCATCGTCGCGCTGGCCTCCGGCGGCGCCTTCGAGAAGCGCCACAAGCTCACCAACCTGGCCTACCTGATCAGCCTGGACACCCAGCTGTTGATCGGGTTGATCCTGTATCTCGGGCTCTCGCCGTTCGGCGTGGGGCTGTTCTCGGGCGGCATGGGTGCGGTCATGAAGGACAGCGTCCTGCGCTTCTGGGCGGTGGAGCACGTCACCGGCATGGTGGTGGGCATCGTGCTCATGCACGTGGCGTACGTGTTCGTGAAGCGCGGCAAGACCGACAAGGCGAAGCACGTGTGGACCGCGGTGGGCATGGGCCTGTCGCTGCTCATCGTGCTGGCCAGCATCCCCTGGCCGTTTCGGGCGGCGGGGCGGGCGTTGTTCCCGGGGCTGGGGTTCTAGGGAGTCCGGCGACGGATCGTCTCGCGGGGAGTCCCGTGGCGGCGGGCACCGGGCTGGCGAGGCGTCGCGTTGCCGCGAGCGGGGGAGTGGAAGGGCGGTCTCTGGTCGCTGGTCTCTGGGGCCCGCTCCGAGCAGGGGCTGCTGGCGCGGAGCGTGGCTGTGCGCTTCACGCTGGCGGCGGGTCGAGACGCCGTCTCCTGGCAGGTGCCGCGCGCAGAATCGGCGTGTGGACCACCGGTTCCGGCCCACCCGCACCGGAGTGTGAGTCCCACCCACGCCGCCGTGGGCCCAGAGACCAGAGACCAGAGACCAGAGACCGCCCCGCCACTCCCCCAAAGCGAAGCTACTCTCCCGACTTCCCGCCAGTCTCCTCCTCGACCTCCGCCTCCCCCAGCGCACTCGCCAGCCACTTCTTCCGCCGGTCCTTCGCCTCGATCGGCGCCTGCGGGTCGATCTCCAGGGCGTAGCGGTCCAGGTCCGGCATGGGCGCCAGGACCACCGAGGTCGTGCGGAGCTGGCCGCGGCGGGAGAGGGTGAGGGCCACCTCCTGGCCCACGCGGAACTGCTTCAGCAGCGCGTCCGGGCTGCCGTGCACGCGGTAGCCGTCGATCGCGATGAGCTCGTCCTGGGCGATGACGTCTGCGTCCCAGCACGGCCCGTCCTTGACGATGGAGCGCACGGTGCCGCCGGACACGCTCATGCCCAGCCACGGCGTCGTGGGCGTGGGCTCCTCGTCTTCTTCCGGGGGCGCGTCGGTCTTGAAGCGCAGGCCGAACACCCGGACGGCCGTGCTGTAGTCGAGCTCGTCGGTGCCGCGGACGTAGCGCTCGAAGAAGTCGTCGAGGGGCACGGTCGCGACCTCCTCGCAGGCCGCCTGGAACTGCTCGGGGGTGAAGCCGGACTCCCCGCTGTGACGGCTGTAGACGAGGCGCATGCAGTCGTCCAGGCTGGCCCATCCACCGCTTCGATCGCGGATCTCGGCGTCGAGCATGAACCCGACGACAGCGCCCTTCGAGTAGTAGCTGACGCTGACGTTGTCGTGGTTCTCGTCGGCCTGGTAGTACTTGATCCAGGCGTCCAGGCTCGCGTCCTCGAGGGAGCGGGTGAAGCGGCCGGGCTTGCGCTGCACCGTGCGCAGGTTGTCCGACATGCGCCCCAGGTACTCCTCGTCGTCGAGCAGGCCGGCGCGGCGCAGGATCAGGTCGTCGTAGTAAGACGTCAGGCCCTCGGCGATCCACAGGGAGCGGGTGTAGCGCTCGGCGGACAGGTCGAACGGACCCAGCTCGACCGGGCGCATGCGCTTGACGTTCCAGGTGTGGAAGTACTCGTGGCTGACGAGGCCGAGCCACTTCTTGTGGTTGGGCCAGCGCCGGGCGTGCATGAGCGTGCTGGCCTTGTGCTCGAGGCCGCCGCCCTTGTCCACGACCAGGTTGAGGTAGGTGTAGTCGTCGTAGGGGATGCCGCCCCAGAAGCCGATGATCTCGCGGGTGACGCGCTCGACGTCCCGGGCGGCCTTGTCGGTGTTCCAGCCGGTGAGGTCGCCCTCGTGAACCAGGCGGTGGCGCACCATGCGGTCGGGACGGGCGGGATCGGCGACCTCGAAGGTGGAGACCGTGCTGTACCCGAGCACGATCGGCGAGTCGACGAGCACGTCGTAGTGCCCGACCCGGAAGCGGTTGGCCTCCCCGGACGGGTGGGGCGGCAGGGCGGTCGAGATCTTGGCCCACGCGTCGGGCCGCTCCAGGCGCACGTCGTAGGTGGCGGCCTCGTGGCCCACGGGGATCAGGTAGGTGGGCGCGCCGTTGAGCTGGGCAAAGCTCGGCTCGACCCAGTTTCCGCGGACGTTGAGCTCGGCGGCGTAGACCCGGTAGCGCACGACCACCTGCTGGGGATCCCCGGCAAACTCGAGCTTCCAGGTGTCCTTGCCGACCTTGTCGATGGACAGGGGATTGCCGGCACCATCGTCCGCGGTGACGGTGTCCACGTGCTTGGCGTAGTCGCGGATCAGGTACGAGCCCGGCGTCCACGCGGCCATGCGCAGCTCCATGCCGGACTCGGCGTGGGGCAGGACCAGCTCGACCTCGAAGTACTGGGTGCCTGGCTGCGGAAAGCGAAGGGTATAGCTTCCGAACGCGCCATCGGAGACCGGGGCGGCCTGGGGCAGCGGATCGAGGGCCGGGGGTTCGACCGTGGGCGCGCCGGTGCAGGCGACGAGCAGCAGGACGGAGGCGATCAGGCGCACGCGAGCTCCGGGAAGGTCGGGGACCTAGCCCGGTCGGACCGGCGTGCAGGGAGGTCGGCCTACAACGACAGCAGCATGGCCCGGAGCATGAGGACGGCGTCGTCGTTGGCGAGATCGTGCTGGTGGAAGGAGGTGTAGAGGACGCGGCCGTCGTCGACCTTCCCCCGGACGGCGAGGGGGGCGTGCACGTACTCGAGGTTCTCGAGCAGCGCGCGGCCGTCGATGAGCACGGTGCCGGCGGAGGCGCCGGAGAGCACGGCCCAGCCAGGCTCCAGGTGGATGTTCAGGCTGTCGCGGCCCAGCAGCTCGCGGAGAAGGGCGTCCTGCACCTTCGCCTGGGCCGAGCCTTCGCGGCCCTGGTTGGGGCGCCCGCCGGCGAACTGCACCACGTCGGGGAACATCGTGGCCATGACGGGCCAGGTGAGGTCGGACGCGTAGAGCGAGCCACCCTCGCTCACCCAGGTGCGCAGGGCCGTCGGCGGGCGGTCCTGAGCCCAGTGCACGGTGGCGCCGCACTCGATGAGGATGACGTCGTAGGGGTCGAGGCGCGTGCCGTCGGAGAGGATCTCCTCGGCTGCTGCCGCCTCGACCACGTCGAACGGGACGTCCAGCTGGGTCAGCAGGGACCCGACGTCGTCGAAGCGGCCGTCGATGACCAGGATGTCGAGATCGTCCGCGCCGAGGCAGGCTGGCTCGGGGAGCTCGTTGAGGAGGTCCGGCTGGACCTCGACGGGATGCTGGGCGGTGAAGCTGCCGCTGCGGACCTGCAGGACCTGGGGGCCGGCGGGCACGGCCTGCAGGGTGAACCAGCCCTGGGCGTTGGTCGTCGTGACCAGGTCGCCGCTGGCTCCTTGCACCGACACCTCGGCGCCACCCACCCAGTCATCCCCAGCGGGCGTGCAGATCCGACCGCGCACGTCGCCGAAGCCCTCGGGCACGATGACGTGCTGGTCGGTGTCGTCGGTGAGGTCGGTGCTCGTGGGCACCGCGGGTGCGGCGCAGGCCGTGAGCAGCAGGGCGGCGATGAGGTGGCGCAAGGACTCTCCCAGTTCGAGTGTACGGGGAGCGGGACCGCGCTGTGACGCCCTCACTCCAGCACGAACACCAGCTCCCCGGCCGCCATCAGCTCGTCGTGCTCGACGTAGCCCTCCTCGACCACCCGATCGCCGAGGCGGATCTCGACCGGCACGACCCCGCCGTCCTCGAGACCCTCGGCGCGGATGACGATGCCGGAGCCCAGCTCGACCCGCTCGAAGATCGGGCTTGCAAGCGCGTACCGCGTGGTCCCCGCGATGGGGTACAGGCCGGAGCCGGCGAGCAGGTACCAGCTGGACAGGGTGCCGGCGTCGTCGTTGCCGTCGAGGCCGGCGGGGCTGGTGTCGTAGCGGGTCTCGAGCACCCAGCGCGCCTCCCGGGCGGTGCGGGCGCGGTCGCCGGCGAGGCCCATCAGGAAGGCGTAGTGCAGGGCGGGCTCGTTGCCGTGCCAGTAGTACGAGTCGTACAGCAGATCGTCGGGCTCCTTGTGGGCGGCGTCCCAGAACGCGTCGGTGCGGGCGAGCCAGGCCTCGCGGTCCCCGCCGTCCTGCAGGTCGATGAGCCCGTCCACGTCCCAGGGCACGCCGAAGAGGTACTGCTGCAGGGTGCCCTCGACGTAGTCGTCGGCCCAGATCTCGGGCTTCTCCACCACGTTGAAGCTGCCGTCGGCGTTGCGGCCGACGAACGCCTCCTGGTCCGGATCCCAGGTCTTCACCCACCCCTCGGACTGGGCGAGGAGCTCGTCGGCCACGTCGTCGCGGCCGAGGTCGCGCGCCCAGGTGGACAGGGCGTGGTCCGCCCAGCCGTACTCGATGGTCCGCGAGGCCGCGCCGCCCACCTGGTCGTGGGGCACGTAGCCGAGCTGGCGATAGGCCTCGATGCCGCCGCGTCCGGCGTTCGGGCGCACGCCCTGCGCTGCCATGACCGCGATGTCGAAGGCCGCGTCGGGATCGCCTACGTCCAGGCCCTTGAGGTGCGCCTCGGCCAGCACGATGGCGCCCGGGGAGCCGACCATCCCGCCGGTGTAGCCGTTGCCGATCGGCCACTTGGGCAGGTCGCCGCCCTGATCGGCCATGAGCCGCAGGCTGCGCAGCATGTCCTCGTGCCGACGGGGCATGGTCAGGGTGAACAGGGGGTGGGTCGTGCGGAAGGTGTCCCACAGGGAGAACGCCGAGTGGTACGGGTGGTCGGCGGTGTGGATCTGGTCGTCGAAGCCCCGATACGCGCCGTCGGCGTCCTGGTAGAGGTTGGGCCAGAGGCAGGCGTGGTACATCGCCGTGTGGGCGATGATCCGCTGTTCTTCCGTTCCTCCGCCGATCTTCATCGCATCGAAGACCTCCCGCCACGCGGCCTCGGCCTCCTCGCCGACCTGCTCGACGCTCTTGCCGGCGACCTCCGCGGCGTGGTTGCCCGCAGCGCCCTCGAAGCCGGTGGTGGACAGGCCGATCCGCAGGGTCACCTCGGTGGTGCCCGCGGGGAAGGCGAGGCGCAGGCCCACCGCGGTGCCCTCGACCTGGGTGCCCTCGGCTGGGCCGCTCTCGCTCGACCAGACGAAGGTGGCGCTGGGGGCCGGCTCGACGGTGGCGTGGGCGAAGTGGGGGATGCCGCCGGTCCTGCTGCTGTAGCCGCCCTTCAGCAGCTGGTACGCCTCGATGGTGCTGCCGTCGACCGACGCGCTCGCCTCGGCGATGGTGACGTCGCCAAGCCCATAGTCGAGGTCGAACAGGAGCGTGGGGGAGGCGCCCGCGGGGAAGGTGTAGCGATGCACCGCGCCCCGGGCGGTGGCGGCGATCTCCACGTCGATGTCCTGGTCGAGCAGGGTGACGCCGTAGCGGCCGGGGCTGGCGTGCTCCTGGTCGTGGGAGAAGGTCGCGGCGCGGTGCTTGGGCGTGATCCAGGCGTCGTCCCAGCCGTCGCGGACCATGACGTGCATGCCGCCCAGGTCGTTGACCCCCATGCCGTTGGCGTGGGTGTGGGCGAAGCCATCGATGAGGTCGTCCTCGTGGAAGTAGCCGCCGAAGTGGTAGAAGCCGGGCTGGCCGATGGCGCTGTCCCGGGTGTCCGGGCCGACCTGCACGAAGCCGAAGGGCACGGCTGCGCCCGGGTTCAGCCCGATGACCTCGGCACCCTCGCCGCCGGTGCCGATGAACGGGTCCACGAGGGCCAGGGGGTCGTACGGAGCGACCGGCTCGGTGGACGGGTGGGGCGCCGCACAGGCGGCCAGCAAGATCAGGAGGAGGGAGGAGCGCACGGGGGCCTCGCGGGAGAACGGAGGCGGATAGCGCGGGATGGCGGTGGGGTCGAGTTGGGGGGGGCGGTCACGGATCGGTCCTGCGGCTCGTATGCATCCGTGGCAGGGTGTTCTGGGAGGTCTCGTGTCGCTGCGTGGGTGGGTGCTGGTGCTGCTGCTCGGTGCGTGCACCGATGGCGCGGTCGTCGACTCGGGCGACTCGGGCGACACGGGTGATCGCCCCGGCCACACCGACACCGACGGCCCCTCGGTCTACCCCTCGGTCGATGTCATCGACTTCGGCAAGCAGCGCATGGGCGAGCAGGCCCGCCCCCAGGACGTCTGGCTGCAGAACACCTCGCCGGTCACCCTCGAGTTCCTCGACGCGGCGACCATCCCGGAGAACCAGGGCTTCTACCTGGATCGTGACCCGACGGGCGGCTTCCTGGAGCCCGACGCGACCGCCCGGCTGACCGTGCGCTGGCGACCGCTGCGGGTGGGTGAGCACGAGGGGCGGCTCGTCATCGACACCACCGCGAACCCGGAGGGCGCACCCATCGAGGTCGTTCTGCTTGGGGAGGGCGTCGCCGGTGCCCTGCGGGTCGACCCCGACGTCATCGAGCTCCCTCGCCGCGAGGCGGCCCGGGTCCCGGTGACCCTGTCCAACGTGGGTGACTTCGTCGTCCTGCTCGAAGAGGTCGGGGCGGTCGACAACCCAGGTCTGACGCTCGATCTCGACCCCCGGCGCAACGGCGAGCTGCCCATCGAGGTCGCGCCCACGGATGAGGGTACCGGCCTGCCGGTGCGGACCGTCTACCTGGACTACGCGCCAGAGCTGGACGACGGTCCGTCGGAAGTGACCTTCACCCTCATGAACGACGGCTACCTGGACCCGGAGCGCGCGCTGACCGTGCGGCTGCAGTAGGTCAGCCGCCGGGGAAGATGGCGGCGTGGTTGTCGAGGCACTTGCGCTCCTGCTCGCCGACCAGCGGACCCGAGGTGAAGAAGTCCTGCAGGGCGTTCTTGCAGGCGTGGTGGAACTTCGGGCCCAGCGCGGCGAGTCGCGGGTTGCCGCGGTCGTGCTTGTGGATGGCGATGGCCACGTTCCAGGCGCGGATCATCGAGGAGTTGTCGGCGGGCTTGTTCCGCTCCTGATCCGCCAGGAGGTGCTCGATGCTGCTCACCCAGGTGCCGTCCCCGCCCTCGTGCATCCACTTGTAGGTCTTGCTCATGGCGTACTGGTCGGAGGTGGAGATGGCCTCGGGGGGCTGGTCCACGTCCAGGCCCCAGGTGGCGCACAGGGTGGCGTGGTTCTTCCCGGCGATCGTCGACATCTTCGGCGCGTAGGTGGTGTCGCCGTACTGGATCTCCTCGGCGACGTAGTACGCGGCGCCGCCGGGGTTGAAGAACTCGACGCAGCCGTCCTTGCGCTCGCTCGAAGACGCGAAGTTCGCCGTCTTCTTGTCCACCTCGGTGCCGTCGGCCTTCTTGGCGCTGACGGTGTACCTGCCGGAGACGTCGAGCCCGACCCGGGCCTTGGGCGCGAGCTCGTAGGAGGTCTCGCTGCCGCCCTCGCTGGTCAGGGTGATCGTGAGCGGGAAGTCGAAGCCGTTGACCAGCTGCACGGGCTTGACGGCGGGGCCGGAGAACAGGCCGCACGACGCGGTGAGCAGGGTCAGGGCGAGCAGGGGGGTACGCATGGGAGCTCCTCGTTCGGGGTGCTCCTAGCTCCTGCAGTCTGGGGGGCGAGAGGTCGGTACATCCTGCAGCATGGAGCGCTCCCACCAGCGTCGGTGGGAGCGCGTGGTCAGTCCAGCCCACGCCCCGGCACGACCACGATGAACGGCTGGCTGCCGAGGGAGACCACGCCGTCTCCGGCTGCCACCAGCTCCATGCGGATGACCTGGTCGGTGGCCGCCGGGGGCACGACGCCTCGGAACGTCAGGGTGACCGACGTCTTTCCGGTGCCACCCTCGGGAATGTCGATGGACGGTGGGTCGAAGCGCTGGACCAGGCCGTGCTCGTCGCCGACGACCTTGAAGTCGACACGGTCGAAGTCCCGTGAGGCGATGGCGTGCTGGATGATGCGGCGGAGGTCTTCCGTCAGGTTGGCGAGTGCCAGCTCCGAATCCAGCTGGGCACCACGGACAATCAACGGATCGTCCCGGTCGCCGTCCATGTCGAGATCGGCGTACGCGTCGAAGATGTCGACCAGATCGCGGACCAGCTCTCCGGGTGCCCCGTCCTGGTACAAGCCCTCGACGTCAAACACGACCAGCTGTCCACCCAGTGCCTGGAGTTCCGTCGCGATCTCCGCCGATGTGGGCTCCGGGCATCCGTCACAAGGCCATGTGGCCCACGCACCGCCCAGGCCGTCAGGGTCCGACATCCCGTTCGGTTCGAGGAGCAGCACCGGCATGGCGAACGGCCGCCGACCCATGCCTGCCAACCTCCCCGGTGGCGCGCGGAGGTCGGTCGCCAAGCTGCCGCTTGTGCCTCCGAAAAGGTCCGCTGGCGAGGCTCTCCACGGCTTGACGTCGGCCGAGGGCTGGAAGACGCCGTCGCAGTTCATGTCGTAGCCTTCGCCGGTCAGCGCCTGGTGGATCGCCATGAGGGCGCCGTCCGCGGGCCACGCGTTCTGTAGGTCGTCCCAGCGGGCGATGGCGGGACCAATGTCTGCCGCTCCGCGGGTCGGGATCAGCAGTGGAACGTGCGCGCCAAAGGTGGGGTTTCCGCTCTCGTGGATCTGGGCGGTGACCACATGGGAGCGTGCAAAGTACAGTCCCAGACCTACCGCGACTTCGGGGTCGTGTGCATCGAGCACCTCTCCAAGCGCGGTGACCACCTCCTGCACGTGATCAGTGCGGCTTATTTCGCTGTGCTTTCCTGGAATTACGTTCTGACCCCGCAGGAGGAAGTACACGTCCACCCTGCGCCGTCCCACATCCACCGAAAGGCTGCGTAGCTCCTCGACATCCAGTCGAGGCTGGACCACGTAGAGCGGCTCGGCTGGCACGGACTGGGCGTCTCTCGGGTCGGTGCCCAGCTCGACCTCCGTGCCGTCACGGACGCCGTCGCCGTCGGCGTCCTCGGACAATGGGTCCGCAAGCAGGTAGTCATCGTCGTCGGCCAGGCCGTCGTTGTCGCTGTCGCGGTCGCGGAAGTCCGCTCTGCCGTCGCCGTCGGTATCGCGGGGGTCGGTCTCCTCTCCACGCTCGTCCGCGTCGGCGAGGGTGTCTCCGTCGCTGTCGAGGTCGCGAGAGTCCGGGATACCGTCCTGGTCGTGATCGTACGGCGCGCCAGCGACCAGGGGCAGGCCCTCGTGCTGGTCCAGGATCCCGTCGTCGTCGCTGTCCAGGTCCACGCGGTCCGGATCGCCGTCGCCGTCCGTGTCCAGCCACTCCGCCGCTCCCTCCAGCACGTCGGGCACGCCGTCACCGTCGTCGTCGACGTCGTGGGGGTCCAGGATCCCATCCCCGTCGGTGTCCGGCCGTGGCTGACCGCCGGTGGTCTCCTCGGCGTCGGGGAGGCCGTTGCCGTCGCTGTCCAGGTCCAGGAAGTCGGGTATCCGGTCCCCGTCGGTGTCGACCGGCAGGGTGAGGGGGTCGTCGTCTCCGCGCTCGACGGCGTCGGGGTAGCCGTCGCCGTCGCTGTCCTCGTCGCCCGCGTTGGGAATGCCGTCCCCGTCGGGGTCCTCCATCCCCTCGTGCACGTCCAGGATCCCATCGCCGTCGATGTCGGAGGTGGGATCGGGAGGAGCCGCACCCCGGCCGCACGCGGCGGCCAGGGCGAGGAGGAGGATGGGTAGTGGGCGGGTCAGGGGCATTCGGCACGTACTTGCGGTGCTGGTAGGCAGACTATGGCATGCAGCCGCACCGCCCGCCCGCCCCCCTACCTCCAGCTCACGTCCACCTTGTCCGCCCGGCAGCGCTGCACGCTGGGCGCCATCGTGCCCGGAGGGCAGAGCCAGGCCTCGTAGGTGACGTCGAGCGGGACGTGGTCGGGGTGGACCGGGCCGTGGATGACGTGCTCGCCGGCCTGGACCTCCCAGCGCGTGGCGGCGGCGTGGCCGTTGCCGACCATGAACTCGCGCTCCAGCGGCTGGACCTGGCCGTAGCCCCAGCGCTCCCGGACGAAGAGCACGCCGGGGCCGGTGGTGGTGACGGACAGGGAGAGCTCGGCGTCCGCGGGGAGCTGACCGCGGCGCCACAGGGGCAGGACCTTGCCCGCGGCGGTGGCGTTGGCTTCGATGTCGACGTGGTCGAGCATGCGGCCGGGCACGGGCTGGGAGAACCAGACCGCGAGCGGGGCGGCGACGGCGGCCACGGTGATGACGGCGACGGCGGCCAGGGCGGTGCGGGTCAGGCGACGGGCCCGCTTGCGACGCGCCAGGGCCTCGAGCACGTGTCCCGGGTGCAGGTCGCTCATCGGCGCGGGCAGCTCGCCCAGCTGGCGGGCGAGGGTCATGGCGCGGGCCCGGTCGCGGGCGCCCTTGTCGGTGGCCAGGGTGGCGACCAGGCGCTCGCGCTCCTCGGTGTCGAGGTCGTCCTGGCGCAGCCCGACCAGCTCCTCGCTGTCCTCGTCCGACGCGTCCTCGGCCCGGAGGTCGGGCACGGTGCCGAAGGGTAGCACCCGCGGGGGAGCGCTCCCGCCGGTGTCGGCATCATCGCGGCGGTCGCGCATCAGTCCTCCCGCTCGTCGAGGGTGAGCAGGGTGCGCAGGCGCTTGCGGGCATACGACAGGCGCGAGCGCACCTGCTGATCGGAAATACCCAGGATGTCCGCCACTTCCTTCGAGCGGAGCTCCTGTCCGTAGTAGAGCAGCACCGCGGCGCGGTGGGGCTCGGGCAGGCTGGCGATGGCCTCCTCCAGGACCTGATGCTGCTCGTCCGCGGAGACCGACTGCTCCGGGGTGACCGACGCGCCCTCCGCGGCGCGCCACAGGCGGACGAAGCGCACGGTCCGCTGGCGCTTGCGCAGGCGATCGACGCACAGGCGGTGGGCGACGGTGAACAGGAAGGCGCGGAAGGAGCCGCCCGGGCTCCACGCGCCCTCGACGACCCGGCAGAACGCCTCGAGCGCGACCTCCTCGGCCTCCTCCCGGTTGCGCAGCATGCGCCAGGAGTAGCTGATCACCCGGTCGCGGTAGCGGTCGAAGAGGCGGTTGAACGCGGTGTGATCACCCTGCCTGAAGCGCGCCATGAGCGCGGTGTCGTCGGGTCCGTCCAGGGGCTGCTGCCGGACGAAGGGACGGGGGATGGGCAGGCTGAACGACACGGACACTCCAGACCTCCATCCTGACAGAACCGTGGGGCGTCCGCACCCCACGCCGGTCCCACTGTCAACGCGGCTTGGATGGAAGTGTGGACGAGACGTCCCACGCCCACAGGTTGTCGTGCAGGACCAGGGTGGGAGGGAGCTGACCCAGCCCGCGGACGCAGTGCGGCCAGCGCTGCACCTGGGCGCGGTGCGCGATGATCCAGCCTCGGCGGATGTAGGGCTCGCCGCAGCCGATGATGTAGGGCTTCACGCCCTGGTGCTGGACCTCGGGGCCGCTGCCGATGCCGTAGCTGACATAGGTGACCGGGCGCATGCCGTGCTCGCGGATGGCGTCGGCGACGAAGATGCTGTCCTGGCCCCAGTCCTCGCCCACGATACTGACGAGGTAGCCAGCGCGGCCGATGTTGAAGTACGGCAGGTAGCGACCGGCGTTCCAGACGGCGGCCGCAGGTACGGTGAGGATGAGTGCCACTGCCGTGATCACGGCGAGCCGGCCCCGGCGGGCGAAGGCCTCCTGGGTCGTGCGCACCAGGGCGAGCGCGGCGATGAGGCTGAACAGCACGGCGACGGGCAGGGCGTGGCGCACCCCGATGTTGAGCTGCGACATCATCAGCAGGCCCAACAGGAAGCCGCCGATGAGCAGGGCCATTCCGACCTCGACGCCGGGCAGGCGGCGCTGGCGGATCCCGCGGATGGCGGCGAGGAGCACGCCCAGCAGGATCACGGGCGGGGTCTTGAGTAGCAGGAGAGCGGGGAAGTACGCCGGGTTTCCCCAGCCGTAGGTGATGCCGAGCATCCAGGAGCTGTGGCCCTGGCCCCCGTGGAAGCGCACCATCTCGAGGCCGAAGAGCCAGGTGTAGGGCACGGGCAGGGGGAGGTGCTTCGGGAGCGCGTTGATCAGCCAGCGGCCCTCGAGGAACTGGTCGGCGAAGTCGTCTGTGAGGTGGCACTGGGGCTCGGGCAGGGCGAGCATCTGGGCCGGGGTGAGGAACATGTCCTGGAAGCGGTAGAGCGCCGCGATGGCGAGCAGGCAGAGGGCGGCGACGAAGACCATCTCGGAGGCGACGCGGAGCAGCCGCACGCCGAGCGGCGGGGTCGACGGCAGGCCGGCTCCGGCATCCCTGCCGCTGAAGCGTCCCCAGCCGAGCGCGGCCCAGACGATGCCGGTGATGCCGAGCACCGGGATGAGCCCCACCGAGGTGAACTTGGTGCCCAGCGCGGCCGCCATGCACAGGGCGAACACGACCAGGTTCACGAAGGGCCAGGCGCGTCCGCTGCGGCGCGGAGAGAGGTAGTCGACGAAGGTTGCGAACACGCCGAAGATCGCGAAGGTGACGGGCAGATCGGTCGTGAACAGCTGGCCGTGGGCGAGCACGGTGGGGTTGAAGCCGACGAGCACGAGGGCGAGCAGTCCGACCCACGCGCCCAGCCGCCGCGAGGTCCACAGGTAGACCGCGGCGGCGAACAACACCGTGAGCGCGGACGTCACGAGGCGTCCGAGCATGAGCATCGGGCGGATGGTCTCGTAGTCCCGGGCGAAGAGCTCCTCGGCCATGGCGGCGTGGTCGGACGTGGTCCAGCCGGGCAGGGTGGTCAGCTCCACCGGGGCGTGCCCGAGTGCGGCGGGCAGGGCCTGGAGCAGGTTGGCGAGCGGGGGGTGGGCGTAGGACAGCTTGGTGGAGTCGGTCCACCACCATGCCAGGCCGCGGATGAGGTGGAAGGGCTCGTCCACGGTCGGACCGATCTGATCTGCGCGCCAGAGCAGCATGGCAGCCACACAGACGATCAGCAGTGCGGCGACACCGTCGTGCCGCCAGGTCGGACCCTGCTGGTGCATGTTCTCATCCCCTGCGCCCCCGCGGGGTTATGCCCGCGGGCCCACTCTGCGCAACCCGGGAGGCGACGTGGACGAGCTGGACTTCGAGCGGAGGGAGAAGCTGGAGGGCCAGGCCCGCATGCTCTCCATCGGCCACTTCATCTACGGCGCCCTGGTCGGGCTCTTCAGCCTGCTCCCGCTGATCTACGTGGGCATGGGCATCATGATCATGGTCGCCCCACTGCCGGCCAACCCGAACGACCCGCCCCCCGCGGTCATGGGTGGCATCTTCGTGGGCATCGGCCTGCTCGCCTTCGTGTTCATCCTGGCGCTGGCGATCCTCAACATCGTCGCCGGCTTCAGCCTGTCCCGCCGCAAGGGACGCACGCTGATCTTCATCGCCGCGGTGATGAACCTGCTCAACCAGCCGATCGGCCTGGTCATCGGGATCCTCACGCTGCTGTACATGATCCAGGCAGACGTGAAGACCCTCTTCGAGATGGCGAAGTACGAAGAGGACTACTGACCGGGGTCAGCCCAGCCAGGCGTCCTGCAGGCGCGCGGCGCCCTCGGCGGGCTCCTCGATCCGGGTGAGCACGACGGTGTCGCGGGGGGCGGTGCGCACGACCGCGGTCAGCTCGTGCAGCTCGTCCCGACGGAAGACATGCAGGGTCACCTCGTCGCCCGGCTGCTTGCGGTGGATCCGGTCGAGCAGGTCTGAGCCCGCCTTGAGCCGGTCCATGGCGACGATCGTGTCGCCCGGGGCGATGCCGGCCTCCATCGCCGGTGAGTCCGACCACACCACGCTGACGGTGTTGCCGTTCTTGAGGCTGAAGCCCAGGTCTCCGCGGGTCTCCCACTTCTCGGCGGCCAGCTTGCCCGCCTTGCCGCCGCGGTCCTTCATGCCCTCGCGGGGACGGAGGCTGGCCTTCACGCCGGCCTGCTCCAGCAGCCCGACCAGGCGCTCCCAGATGGCGTCGCCGGTGCCGCGCAGGGCCTCCTCGAAGAAGTCGTCCAGGTCGAGGCCGGAGAGGTCCTTGGCGACCACCTCCACGCCGTCCTCCGGTACGCCGGTGCCGGTCTCGCCGTGGCGGGCGTACAGCTCGCGCATGACGTCGTCGAGGCTGACCCGGCCGTCGGTGCCCAGGCGCAGGGTCAGGTCCAGGGCCAGGGCGACCATGCAGCCCTTGGTGTAGTAGCTGACGATCGCGTTGGGGGCGTCCTCGTCCTGCTGGTAGAACTTGGTCCAGGCGTAGAAGCTGCTCTCGGTGACGCTCTGCACGTGGCGGCCGGGGCGGCGCATGACGTCGGTGAGCTTGCGGCCGAGGAGCTCCAGGTAGCTCGCGCGGTCGATGCAGCCGGTCCGCACCAGGCCGAGGGGCTCGTAGTAGGAGGTGATGCCCTCGAAGGCCCACAGCAGGGTGGTCGGCGACTCCTTCTGCAGGTCGAACGGGGTGAATCGGGCGGGCTTGATCCGCTTGACGTTCCACAGGTGGAAGTACTCGTGCGACGAGAGCGCGAGCAGGGTGCGGTAGCCGTCGCTGACCTCGTCCTCGCCGGTGCGGGGCAGGTCGTCGCGGGAGCAGATCAGGCTGGTGCTGGTGCGGTGCTCGAGGCCGCCGTAGCCGCTGCCGACGACCATGATCTGGAAGAGGTAGCGGTCGAGGTCGGACGGGGTGCCCATGCGCTCGAGGTGGCCCTCGCAGATGACCTTCAGGTCCGCGCAGAGGCGGTCGAGGTCGACGTCGAACACGCCGGTGAGCGCGACCTCGTGGGGGATGCCGCCGGCCTCGAAGGAGGCGTGCACGAAGGTGCCCATCTCGACCGGGCAGTCGATGAGCTCGTCGTAGTCCTTGGCCTCGAAGGCACCGAATCCGAGGGGGGCGCCCGTGCGGCGGGGCAGGGTGGTGGCGACCTGCCAGTCCGCGTAGCGCTCCCCGGTGGGCTTGACGATGGCGACGGTGTGGGCGTCCTCGTCCTTGCCGTGCACCCGCAGGAACAGGCTCGTGCCGTTGAAGTAGCCGTGGGTGTGGTCCAGGTGGGCCTTGCGGACGGACAGGTCCCACGCGTAGACCGTGTAGTGCACGCGGACCGCGCCGTGCACGGGCTCGAGGCGCCAGGTCTGCTTGTCGACCCGGGTCACGGCGACGGGCTTGCCGTCGACGTCGGCGTGCAGGGACACGATGTGCTTGGCGAAGTCCCGGATGAGGTAGGAACCGGGGATCCAGGCGGGGAGCGAGAGCACCTGACCCTGGGGATCGGGCCGGGTGATGTCGAGCACCACGTGGAAGCGGTGCGCCTCCGGCGTCGCGGTCACGGTGTAGCTGACGTCCATCGCTCCTCCAGCAGCAGGCCCGTTGCGTAACCACGCGGGGGCGGGCGTCACCGGGTGGGGGTGAAGGGGGCCCAGACCGTGGGACAAACGGCTGTGCGGGGGAGTGGATGCGTCTGCTGCGGTTCATGTTGGCTGCCCTGGGCGTGGTCGGGTGCGGCGAGGTCGACACCGACGAGGTCGTACAGCCCGATCCCTGCGAGGACGTGCAGTCGCTCGTCTACGAGGGGAACGTAGAGAGCGCGGCGGACGCGGAAGCTGTCCGTGACGCCTGCGCGTCCGAGATCGACGGGTCGGTCGTGCTCGTCGTGCCTGGCGCCGCCGATCTGCACGCACTCGCGAGGATCGAGCGGGTGAGCGGCGCGCTGAGCCTGGGCCCGTCTGCCGACCCCGGGTCGCCGGACGGGTGGTGGTTGCCCGCGCTGCAGGTCATCGACGGAGATCTGGAGCTGACCGGGGAGGAGTCCGGCGAGCGCATGGTCGTACCGGCGTTCCCGGCGCTGGCATCGGTCGGTGGCGACGTGCGCCTGGACCGGGTCATCGTGGGCACCACCAGCCTGTCGCAGCTCGGGATGGTCCACGGGGATGTCTGGCTGAGCGATATCATCGTCGATTCCGCGGACGCTCTGGGGCTGGAGGAGATCACGGGCCGGCTCTACGTGGACCCCGGGCCCGAGGCGCGCGACGGGCTGCCTACGCTGGGCGAGCTGCGAACTGTCGGGGGCCTCTCCGTGTACGGTGCGGGCCCGCTCGCGTCGCTGTCCGGGATCGAGCGCCTGTCCGAGATTCGGGGCCCCATCAGCCTGTGGGTGACCCACCCGGGTCTGGTGAGCCTGCGCGGCCTTCCCGACGGCGTGAGGGTGCCCGACGGCCTCGTCCGGATCGACGGGTGTGCGCGTCTGCGGGACCTGGAGGGGCTCGGCGCCTTGCGGCTGTTCGGCTCGGACCTCGACATCCATGACAATGCGGCTCTCACCGACGTCAGCGCCCTGGCGGCGTTCGACCACGTCGGCTCCCTGCGCCTGCACGACAACGATGCGCTCGAGGTCGTCGACATCCCCGCCGGCCTGGACCAGCTCGGCGGACTCTCCATCCACAGCAATGGGTCGCTGGTCTCCATCGCTGCGCTGGGCGTCCCTCGCCCGGTCAGGTCCGTCGGCATCGGCGGGAGTCAGCTCGTCGACATCGCCGGCCTGAAGGACGTCACCGACCTCGAAAACCTGTCGGTGATCGGCACTGGTATTCGCGTGCTCTCGGTGCCCGGCACCTTCACCCGAGCCGGGGAGGTCCGCATCAGGTCCAACAGAAAGCTCGAGCGGATCGAGCGGATCGGCGAGCTGGAGCGGGTGGACTGGCTCTTGCGGCTGGAGGGGAACAGCGCGCTGGAGCGCATCGATGGGCTCGAGACGCTGCGCGTGGCCGGAGAGGTCGTCATCGAGGAGTCCGCACTCGCCTCGTACCGGGGTCTGCACAACCTGGAGCGCGCGGACAGTGTCACCCTGCTCATGCGACCGGACCATGCTGTGCAAGGCGGCTTCGATGCGCTCGAGTCGGTGGACATGCTCGCCATCGGGGGAGGGGCGGGACCGCTCCCCCCGTTCCCGGCCCTGCGAGAGGCCAGGGAGATCCACGTCTTCAGAGGAGCGTCGCTGCCGGACCTGCCGAGCCTGCGCTCGGCCGAGAAGGTGACGGTCGACTCGCACGAGCTGCGGTCACTCGAGGGATTCTCGGCCTTGGAGCAGATCACCGGAGAGCTGGTCCTCGCCGACGTGCCGGGGCTGTCCGACCTGGACGGTCTGGACGGCCTGGTGGTGGCGAACCGGATCTCCATCTGGAACTGCGACGCGGTCGAGGACATCAGCGGCTTCGGCGGTCTGCGAGAGGTCGGCGAGCTGTCGATCACCTACAACGACGCCCTGCGCGACATCTCTGGCTTCGGCGTGCTCGATGACGTCGGCTCGCTCGAGGTCGTGGGGAACCGTGGTCTCACCGATGCCGCAGCCTGGGCCTTCGTGGAGCGTCTGCCAGGGTGGCCCGACAGCGTCCGCATCGAGGCCAACTGATGCCTCGCCCGGCCCTGTGGTGGACCGCCGTGCTGGTCGGGGCTGTGGCCTGTGCCGGCGCGCGCCCGGATGGCGGCCCTGGGGAGATCGCTGCCTGCGAAGGGAGGCTCGAGGAGGACTTTCGGGGTGATGTCCGCACGGTCGAGGACGCGAACCGGGTCCGAGGGATCTGCGCCACCCGGGTCGAAGGTGATGTGCTGCTCGACGAGCTCACTCCGGAGGCGCTCCGCGCCCTGGCCCGGGTCCGGCACATCAGCGGGTCGCTGCGGCTGGGCCGGCTGGAGGCGGACGGTGAGCTTCCCGGGCTGCCCGAGCTCGTCGAGGTCACCGGCGGACTGTCTGTCGACGCGGGTTCGGGCGTTCCGTACACCTTCCCGGCGATGCCAGCCCTGGCCCGGGTCGGAGGGGACGTCCGGCTTCGTGGGGTCGCCCTGGCCGACGACGCCCTGCCCGCGCTCGGTGTGCTCGACCACGACCTGCTCCTTCAGGAGGTCCTCGCGATCGCAGGCCTGGAGCGCCTCGCCACCGTGTCTGGCGACCTGCGAATCGCGTCGGGCTCGTGTGAGCTGCACGCCCTGTCCGGTCTGGTCGAGGTGGGCTCGCTCGCGCTGGTCGACTGTCGCGCAGGTGACGACCTGAGTGGGCTCGAGTCCCTGGAGTGGGTCGGCGGGGACCTCACCCTCGTCGGGCATCGCACGCTCACGTCGCTCGCCGGCCTCCCGGACCAGCTCACCATCGGCGGCGAGCGCCTGGTCCTCGCCGACAACCCCGTCCTGCGGGATCTCTCGGGTCTGCCGCACCTGACCGAAGAGCTGGTCTACGTGCACGTCGAGCGCAACGCGGCCTTGACCGACGTCGCAGGGCTCGCGGCCCTGGATCGTATCCAGCTGCTCGTCATCGGCGGCAATCCGTCGCTCGAGCGCATCTCGATTCCCGGCGGACTGGGCGAGGTGTACACCATCCAGATCGAGGATCACCCGGAGCTCGTCGCGATCGAACAGCTCGGCGCGAAGGCCGAGCGCCCGGCAAAGGTGCGGGTCTTGCGGAATCCCTCGCTCCGCGACGTGAGTGGGATCGCGAGCCGACAGGCGCTCTCGAGGATCACGCTCGAGGACAACCCCGCGCTCGTGGAGGTCGTACTCGACTGGCGCTTGCGGCGGCTGGCCACCTTCGAGGCTCGGGGCAACCCGCGTCTGGTGCGCGTCGCCGGGCCCGGCATCCCGGCCGAGGCGGCCATCCAGATGGAGAACAACGGAATCATCGAGGATCTCTCCTTCTTCTCGGGGCTTCGTCACTCGTCGGCGCTCGTGGTGGCGGACCTCGCGACCGTGAAGGACTTCGCGGCGCTCCGGTCCGTGGATCGCCTGGCGATCGTCGGTGCCCGCCTCGACTCAGAGCGGTTCTGGGCCCTCGAAGTCGGTACGGGCATCTCGCTCGAGGGGAGCGTGTCGGTGCTGCCGTTCCCGAGCCTGACCTCGGCCAACTCGCTCCGCCTCGTCGTGGACGGGCCGATCGACCTCGCCGCGCTCGAGCGGCTGGAGCGGGTGGGCACGCTTCGGGTCACGAGCCCGACCCTGACGTCCCTCGCGGGCATGGAGGCGCTGGTGGGGGTGGAAGATGCGCTGGAGGTCTCTGGGTGTGACGCGCTGGTCAGCACGGCGGGCCTGGCGCCGTCCGAGCAGGCGCGTGTGGTGCGCATCGTCGACAATGGCGCGCTGGCGGACCTCTCCGGCCTGGCTGCCTCGGGGCCGTCCGAGAGCCTGGAGATCCACGGAAACGGTCGCCTGCCCGAGGCTGTCGCCTGGGGGTTCGCGCTGGGCCTGGACCCGCGTCCGCCTCGCGTCACGATCCACGACAACGGGCCTTGAACGCACGTCGCCCCCGCCAGCACACGGGCTGACGGGGGCGAGGGAGCCGAGGTCGGAGTCGAGCCGAGGCTCGGCTACTCCGCCTGGATGCGGGTGAAGCTGGCGAGGCCGGTGATGGAGCCGAACAGGCTCGAGCTGAACGTCGAGCCGTCCAGGTTCGCGGTGTAGTTGGCGACGGGGCCGCCAGGCACGGCAGCGAGGCCGACGACGATGCCGGCGTTGATGCTGCCGCCGGTGCTGAACAGGCCGTCCGACGGATCGGCGTCCATGTAGTAGGCCTCGAGGTCGTTGCAGCCGTCACCCTGGCAGCTGACGGTCGCGCCGACAGCGGGCGCGCCGGCGGAGGTGAGGACCTGGGCGAACACCATGCCGTCGGCCATGCTCTTGGAGCTGCCGACCGCGGTGAGGCTCTGGTTGATGCCGTCGGCCGAGGCCTTGGCGATCCAGATGGAGTCGCGGTTCAGGGTGTCACCCGCGACGTTGTCCTCGTAGTCCTCCGCGGCGATGCCGGTGCCGGTGGGGAACGAGACGGTGTTGGAGTCGTCGCAGTCCTTGAGGACGACGAAGATGGCCAGCGGGGCCTCGTCGAGGTCCACGTCGCTGATGGTGAAGTTGCCACTGGCATCGACCGTGCTGCTGCCCAGCACGGTGAGCGAGCCGCCGCCGAGGGCCTCGGTGGGCTCGACCGCGACGGCGCACAGGCCCTCGGGAGCCGCGACCTGGGTCAACAGCTCGGAGGTGCTACCGGTGACGGAGACGAGGCGGGGCTCCGGCTCGTCGGTCTCGTCGGTGTTGTCGGTGGAGTCGGTCACGTCGGTGGGGTCGGTCTCACCGTTGTCGCACGCGGTGAGAGCGAGCGAAGCGCCGAGCAACAGGATCAGGCTGCGGGTCATGTCTCCTCCAGCGCGGCGCTACCGCCGCGAGCAACCCGGCATAGCACGAACGGACCCCAGTCGTCAGGTTTCCGTCACGTCGTCGTCGCGACCGGCCACGCCCCGTTGGGGGCTCAGTAGACGGCGAGGCCGAAGGGGCCGAGATCGGTGGAGACCTCCCCGATGCGCTCGCAGGCGATCGGCTCGACCTGCCACACCGCAGCATCGGGTCCGGCCTCGACCGGCATGTCGGTGGGGGAGCGGTCGGGGTCGGCGTAGCTGCGGCGTGCGCCCAGCCACACGTGATCGCTGTCGGTGGCGATGGCGTCCGGGATGTAGGCGTCGGTCGCGAGCAGATCGGTGAGGTCGCCGGCCGGATCGACGCAGCGCACCTTGTACCAGCCCGCCTCGTCGACGCTGACCAGCACCCCGTGCCCGGTCGACGTGAACGCGGCGGCCGTGGTCGGCTCGGGGAGGATCGCAACCGGGGTGGGCTCCTCCGAGCCATCCCAGCGAACGACGCCTTCGACGCCGAAGATCATGCGGCTGTCCCCGGGACCGGCGGTCAGTCCGGGGTTGTGGGGGGCGGACGCCTCGGCGATGACGTCGGCGGTCTCGCAGTCGATGCGCAGGACCACGCCCGCTTCCGCCGGATCCCAGCGCGGGGTGGTGCGGTCGAGGCGCTGCAGCGCCACGTCCAGGGTGGTGCCGTCCGTGACCAGGTCCGCCGCCTCGGGCAGGCCGTCCGCATCGGCCCAGGGACCCAGGTCCACCGCGGCGACCTGGCGTCCGGCGTCGTCCACCGCGATGAGCTCGGCCTCGCCCAGCCGGCTGACCCACCATGCGTCCCCGCACCGCACGACGTCCTGGGGGTTGGACCCGCGCCCGACGGTGAACTCGGAGGCGGGCACGGCAAACTCGGGGGCCTGGTAGAAGCGCAGGCGATCGTGTCCCAGGCGGCCGACGTCGATGACCACGCCGCCGGGCCCGGTCGCGACGACCGAGTCCGAGCTGGCTGCGGCCACGCCGTCGCACACCTCGAGCGTGTCGAGGTCCACCAGCGTCAGGGTGCCGGCGTCGAAGCGCTCGGTGAGGGTGCTGACGACCAGCGTGCTGTCGGCCTCACCGGGGGGGCGGGCGCAGGTGGGGGCGTCCGCCGGCTGGCAGGCGGCGAGCAGCAGCAGGGCGGTGCAGGAGCGGATCATCGAGGCGCTTCGGGGGGCTTTGCAGCCGGGGTCCAGGTCAGACCCAGCAGCAGGGTGCGGCCGGGGAGGGGATAGCCCGCGAAGTCGGTGATCGGTCGCATCGCGCGCGGACCGTCCGGGTCGAGGGGGTTGGCCGGGCCGGCCTGGGCGAGGGTGTCGGTGAGGTTGCGCACGGCGAGGGTGATCGCGGGGAGCGGGCCGCCGGGCGTGTAGCGGACGGAGGCCCCGGCGAGCGCGCGGGTCGGCGCCCAGAACAGGTTGGCCTGGTCCCAGGTGTTGCCGGTGACCAGGTCGAGGTCGAGACCCAGGCGGATCGTGTCGGTGGGGCGGAGGCCCAGGTCGAGGATGCCGGCGAGGCGGGGGATGCGGGGCAGGCGCTTGCCGGTGTAGGGCCCCGCGTGGACCCAGGTCTCGGTCCAGGTCGCGGCGAGGCGGGCATCGACGCGATCCCACGCGGTCGTCTCGACGCCCAGCTCGACGCCGGCGGCCAGGCTGGGGTCGGAGTTGATGGGAACCAGTGTTCTATCGGAGTTCTGGACGAAGACGATCCGGTCGGTCGTGTCCTGCGCGAACGCGGCGACCTCGAGGGTGCTGACCTCACCCAGCACGCGCACGCCGGCGTCGGCCCACAGGCTGCGCTCGGGGAGCAGGTCGGCGCGTCCCTGCACCGCCCCCCGGTCGCCGAACAGCTCCAGGAAGTCGGGCGGGCGGATGGCGTAGCCGCCGGCGGCATGGCCCACGACGTGATCGCCCAGGTCCAGGCGGGCGGTGGCCCGCGGGTTGACGGCGAGGCGCAGCCGGTCCTCACCGAAGCCTCGGTCGAGCCAGGCCTGGGTGTGCACGACGGGCTCGATGAGGAGCGTGTCGGTGGGGGACCAGCGGGCGTGGGCGACGGCCGTTGCGGTCAGCCGGGTGGGGGCGTCCGACGCGCCGAGGGTGCGCTGGACGTCCAGCCGCACCTGGCCGGTGGCGCCCAGGACGAGATCGGGTCGGACGGAGCCCAGGGTGCTGGCCATGGTGCCCGCCTGGGCCTGGACCTGGCGGTTTGGGACGGCATCGAGCGGGGTGCGGGTCTCGTGGCGGAGCTGGCTCCAGGCGCGGAGGGTCGTGCCGGGCGCGACGCGGCTCTGGGCGCCTGCCAGGAGCCAGCCGGTGGTGAGCGCGCCCTGGGGAGTGCCGCCGATCGGTCCGGGCAGGGACTCGTCGCGAAAGGTGCCGGCCAGGAGTGCCGACCACGACCCCTCGCCGCCGCTCAGGCGGAGCAGGCCGGACGCCTGGGATCGCTGGTTCGACGTGCGCCGGCGCAGGCGATCGTCGATGCGGTTGAACGGCGTGTTGTGGTCGTCGAACGCCAGGAAGTCAGCCCGGGTCGTGAAGCCGGACGCCCCGCCCAGCAGATCCGTGCCGCCCAGCCGAGCGCCGCCACGCACCCCGGCCCGCAGGCTCGACCAGGACGAAGCCTCCGCGGTGAGGGTGAGCGGCACGGGCTCGTCGCGGGTGCGCAGGTCGACCACGCCCCCGATCGGGCTCGCGGCCAGCTCGGCCGGGGCGGCGCCACGCCAGACCTCGACCCGCCGCAGGGCCTCGAAGGGCAGGGCGGACAGGTCGACCGCGGAGCTGCCATCGGGGTTGAGGGGCAGACCGTCGAGGTGGATCTGCACCTGGCGCATGGCGCTGCCGCGGATGCTGACCGCCGAGTAGCTGCCCAGGCCCCCGAGGCGGCGCACAGTGGTTCCCGGCGCCCGGCTGACCGCGTCGCC
>MDTC01036404.1_pt1 | contig 29880 bp, 24 predicted proteins | sample 811181 | NCBI WGS metagenome assembly MDTC01 (sample SAMN05326644, study PRJNA326480) | marine metagenome | isolation source: seawater | place: Pacific Ocean: North | collected 2011 | reverse complement strand
GCCTCAACAAACTCTCCACCCTGTCACTTCGTGACATCCCTCCTCTCAAGCCTTTCGAGAGGAGGGACCAACCAACCGATAGATACGGGGTTTATCTAGATTTCTGATCCGGTAGACGTTGCACTTGCGTCCAAAGCAAGCGCCCTGTGAGGGCTTATTTGCTTCGTGCGCTTTGCAACATATGCCTCAACAAACTCACCACCCTGAGCCTCCGGCTCTTCCCTCCTCTCAAGCCTTTCGAGAGGAGGGATATTTACCCGATATATTCGAGGGGTGAGGTCGGACACAAGGCCCGACCCTACTGATATTCATTCGATATACACGTGTTTTTCGTTTGTATCGCGATATCTCGTTTGATATGCATCGCTCCCCTTGCCAACGAAGTTGAATCGCAGGGGGAGCAGGACGACCGTAGGTCGGACTGAGGGGGTCTTGCATCGCTCCCTTTGCCTACGTAGTTGAACTGCAGGCGGAGTTGGACGAGCAAAGCCCGACTGAGGGGGTTCTTTTCTCTCCTTTATATCGCTCCCCTTGCCAACGAAGTTGAATAGCAGGGGGAGCAGGACGAGCAAAGCCCGACTGAGGGGGTCCTGCATCACTTCCCTTGCTAACGAAGTTGAACTGCAGAGGGAGCTGGACGACCGTAGGTCGGACTGAGAGGCTCTTCCTTTTCCCAGCGCTCGAAGAGCGCAACACAGACGATGCGTCAGCATCGTGGGGTCTGGGGTGAAAACCCCAGGCGGGTGTGGGCAGCCAGCCCACAATGGCAAGCAGGGGCAAGCGGAGCGCGGCAGCAGATGGCAAGCAGAGCGCGGCAGTCGTAGGGGCAAGCGGAGAGCGCCAGTAAGGGTAAGAAGAGTGTGCCAGTAAGGGCAAGTGGAAACTTGCCCGATAAAAAGTGGAAACTTGCCCGATAAAAAGTGGAAACTTGCCCGATAAATGCCACTTGCCCGGTAAAAAGGATGCCACTTGCCCGATAGCAAGCAGAGCGCGCCAGTAAGGGCAAGTGGAAACTTGCCCAGTAAAGAATGCCACTTGCCCGATAAAAAGGAAGCAGTCAGGGGCAGATAAAAGCGTGAGAGGAGTCGATCAGCAAAAGCGGTATATTTGGAAGACGTAGTACGCTTTGGATGCTTCGAGGACATACTCTGATGAACCGCAGCAGGTATGTTGTTGGTTAGAGATGACGGGGTATAGTTTCGATGAGCGGAGTGTATAACAACATTCTTGCAAACGCCTTCGGGTGTCAAGAATGGCTTCATCGTCGGTCTCTGCGTCATCCATATAGACAAATGGAAAGTTGTTGAGCATGTCTTCGAGTGGTGTGGGGTATGGGGAGAGCGTCAATGTCCAGTCACTGCGTTTGCTTGAACTGACTTCCCAAGAGTTGATGGTTTTTTTGAGCTTTGGAATGATCGACTTTTCGACAAATGCCTCCTGAAGTTGACCATCTTTGGCGAGCTGTTGTGTTTTGCTTCGCTTACGGAGTCTTTTGGCGAGATAACCTTCGTATTCTGCGTCTTTGTTGAGCTTGTTTGCAAATTGGATGAGGTAATCGAGATCCTCATCTTCCCAGGACTGGACGTCTGTTTGGAGTGTACAAAGATGGGCATCGATGTACGCACAGAGATCGCGATTTGTCTCGTATGGTTGGGCGTACTCTACAAATGTCTGAAGCTGTCTGAGATGTCTCCTGGAGAGTGGCGCAAATTTCCCACGAATCCATTGCCAGAGTTGTTCTTTGTGCGCCGGATAATGCCACAACCCAACATGATACAAGGTCTTTTGCCAGCCTTCCAAGGTCTCACATTGGTCGTAGATCCCATGCATAGGGGCGTCATTGGCGTGTACGATGTCGATGAGATGTGCGTCATCGAGCTGTGTGCGATCGAGCGCAAAGAAGTGTTCTGGTACACTCAAGATATCCGATGGATGGTGCGTCGCTGGCGAGAAGGTGATGTCATCGAGCAATCTGAAGAAGCCATCCTTCAAAACGATACCCTGTAAGTACACACGCTGAAGGCGTTCGTTGTAAGCATCAATGAGCGCTTGTGCCTTCGTGGGGGAGACGGATTGATGGGGGGATTGAATGGTTGGTTCGGTCTTTTGTGCCCAAAGATAAAAAGTCCGCCATGAGATGCCCAATTGTTTGTATATCGAATGGATCTTGATGCGTTTGGACAAGATGTGTCTCCTTTCAATAGCCATCCACACATTCAGAGCGAAAGAACATACCTTATCTTTGAGTCCGTGAATTTTGGAGGAGGTTTGTGGCGTGTGTGTGTTTGTGTCAGCGCACGTCTTTGTTGGTAGAGTAGGTCGAGTTGTTTGTTGTAGGGGCGGCGTTTTCGCTGTTGTTTTTGCAGGAGTGGGATCCCGAAGCCGATCAACACAACACCTGAGATGCCCAACACGAGAGCGGGGATGGACATCGCGAGGAATGTACCATCGAGCTGCATGGAACCTGTCGCGGCGGAGATAAACATAATCGTCGGGAGGGCGAGGACGGCGGAGAATGCGACGCCGACACCGAGTATGGTGTAGGGCGCACGCAAGGAGGCTTTCTTTTTTCTGCGCCATTTGGTGATGCGTATTTGGTGGTCGATACTCCGTAGAGTCGATTGTTTTGTGCGGTAAGGGGCCATCGCGTGGAGCTGGTTGGGCAATGAGAGATAACACAAAAGAGCGCAGAGAGTGAACAAGGCGAAGCGAGACATTGTGTATTCCGTCAGTATGTTTGTGGGACTTGTAGTGATTGTTGGAGGGCTTTGGGTGGGTTGTGTGGGATGTAAAGAGTCATCGTGGTGCCTTGGCCGAGGGTGCTTTCAAGGGAGAGTGTGCCGCCGAGTTTTTGCGCGAAGGTTTTCGCGAGGAAGAGACCCAGTCCCAGACCACCGTGTTCCCGTGTGGTGCTTGAGTCCCCTTGGAGAAAGAGTTCGAAGACTTGTTCTTGAAGAGCTTCGGGGATGCCTTTGCCTGTGTCTTCGACTTGAAAGCAGAAATAGGGCTGTGTATCGATCAGCTCTTCACGTACGATGAATTTGATGGTCCCTTGTTTGGTAAATTTGCACGCGTTATCGAGGATATTGAGCAAGATTTGTCGCAGGCGTTGTGGATCGGTGACGATGCGTTGGGTTGTGTATTTGAAGTCACAGGTCAACGTGTTGCCATTCGTTTGTGCAGTCAATTCGCTCATGGCTTGGAGTTGTTCGAGGAGTCTGGGGATGGAGATGCGACCAAGCTCGATGGGGAGTTTGCCGACGTCGAGCTTGGAGATGTCGAGGATGTCGTTGATCATGTGAAGAAGATGTTGACCTGAGAGGAGGACTTTTTTGGCATCACTGAGGATGAGCTCGGCGTCGTTGTCTTCGGCTTCTTCTTTGATGAGCTCAGTGTATCCAATGATCGCGTTGAGGGGGGTGCGCAATTCATGGCTCATTCGTGCGAGAAATTCGTCTTTTGTTTTGTTGGCGTCGCGGAGTTCATCGAGTGTTTTGTAGAGCAGGTCTGTCGCTGTGTAACGCGAGCGTTCATAGAAGACACTGAAGGAGAACACAATGGCATAGGTCGCGACGGCGAAGACGACAAAGACGAAGGCATAGGGGGCGAGGATGGAGCCTTCTGTCATCACCTGTTTGGCGTGAGTCGAGTAGATGAGATACATCCCGATGGACACGACGATTGTGCTCAATGCGCCAAAGCGAGCGTTGACAAAGAAGGTCGCGACAAGGGGCACGATTGGGAACATCACCAAAAAGGGGGCCGGGTAGATCGGCAACATATACCCAATGAAGGGCATTCCGAACATCAGCAACAACGACAAGACAGCGCCTGGGATGGTGTATGTCTTGGTCCATCTGACGAGCAGAGGCGCGGAGTAGAGACCGACGATGACGAGGATACAATATTCGAGGGCGTCAGCGGCGACGCCTCTGATCAACCAATACAGGATGAGCAAAATGGACGAGATGGTCGCTAACAAGATAGAACCAGAGATCAACAGATAGCTGCGATAGTGCTTGACCGGATCTTGCTGGAGTGAGTCGTCTATGAATGAATTGATAAATGGATCCCAAATATTACGCAACATACCATGCTCTTTCCGCCGTTGGGTGCTCCCTGATGATTGTCGAGACCTTCGTATATCCGACAAGGCTATGTCTTTGTCAGACAAAATGCAATGTTATTGCTGAATCAATCTACATAAAGTCCTTCCAAATGACGAATAAATCGGCTGAATCCATGTCGAATATTTTTTCCATGATGTTACATGTACAGTCCTCGGTTGTGTGGTATCTTCTGTATTTTGTTGTGTAATTTGTATTGAGGTGTGTCGATGAAGAGACAAGTCAGTATCCTGGGCGCGGGTGTGATCGGATTGAGCTGTGGTGTGCGTTTGGCGGAAGCTGGGTACGATGTGACGATATACGCGAAAGACTTTTCGCCAGAGACGACCTCCGACGTCTCTGCTGCGATTTGGGCGCCTTACGCTGTTCAGCCCGTCGAACTTGCTCAGCAATGGGGGTTGGATACCTACAAGGTGTTTCTCTCCTTGATGGACCAACCAGAAGAGACAGGTGTCAGTCTGTTGCCATTGCGGGAGTATGTCATAGGTGAGGTGAATCCGCCTGGGTGGGCGCTGGCGTTGGAGAGTTTTCGTCTGCTCCCAAAAGATGCTTATCCCGAAGGGTATGACGGAGGGTTTGAGGTCCATGTCCCTCTCGCTGAGATGGGTTTGTACATGCCTTACTTGATGAAGCGATTTGTCGAGGCAGGGGGGCGTTGTGTTGAGCGTACATTTACGCGACTCGATGACTTTATTCAGGGTGACGCGATACACGTTCACTGTGCGGGGTTGGGTGCTGGGGCGCTCGCTGATGATCCAGACGTTTTCCCTATCCGTGGGCAGATCATGCGGGTCAAAGGAACGCTTCCTTTTGGTATCGATGATGACACCAGTGAAGACGCGCCTTTGTATATCTTCCCTCGTCCACAAACTGGGGATATCATCCTCGGTGGTTGTGCACAATATCACGATGATTCACTCGAAGTAGATGAAGAGATGGCACGACACATCTGGCGAGGCTGTTTGCGATTGTGCCCTTCTTTGGAGGGTTTTGAAGAGGCTCAACATGTGGTGGGTTTGCGACCTGGACGGACGGCGATTCGTTTTGAACGTGACAACACATACACACAACCTGTGTATCACTTGTACGGACATGGTGGCAGTGGGATGACTTTATCGTGGGGGAGCGCTGATGCACTTTTGAGGATGATTGTGGGGATTGCGGATTGTTGAAGAGGTCTTTAGAGACGACTCAGTTCCCACAAGTGCAATCGCCCCATTTGGTGAGGTCGAGACCTTCGGGTTTGCAGGTTTGTGTACCGGACTGACAATCTTTGACCTCTGTGACATTTGAAAAGGCCGACGAGACCTGACAATCTCGTTGTTCGCCTTCTGTATCACAGGTCTCTCTTTGGACTGCGACACAGATCCCGTCCGAACAATATCCTTCGTAGGATTGGTTGTTGCATTCGCAGCGCTTTGTACAATTGGCGCCGTCGGGATCGACGTTGCTTGTGCCAAATGTACCGGAGCATTCTTCGGGACTGACACCGTCAACACAGTTTAGTGAGAGTAGGGACAAGAGAACGATCATCAAATATAGATGGACGTGTTTCATGACAAGATGTCCTCCGGTGGCCAACATCTGCAGCCTCAGGCTTTGAGTGCCTTGGCGTGGTGTTTGATGTGGTCTTCGATGAAGCTCGCGATGAAGTAGTAGCTGTGGTCATAGCCCTCTTGCATCCGCAGAGTGAGGGAGTGTCCCTTCTCTTTGCAGACTGCTTCGAGGAGCTGTGGTTTGAGCTGTTCTTCCAAGAATCCATCACTGGTCCCTTGATCGACGAGCATAGGCAGTGCGTTGTCTGTGTTCGCCAGCAACTCACAAGTATCGTGTGCTTTCCATGCCTCTTTGTCATCACCGAGATAACCGGAGAAGGCTTTTTCTCCCCAGGGGCACTGTGTTGGTGCACAGATGGGGGAGAAGGCGGAGACAGAGCGATACAATTCCGGATGGCGAAGAGAGAGGACGAGGGCGCCGTGTCCACCCATGGAGTGACCAAAGACAGAGGCGCGATCGGCGAGCACTGGGAAGTGTTCATTGATCAACGCGGGGAGCTCTTTGGTGATGTAGTCTTCCATGTTGTAGTGGCCTTGCCACGGCTCTTGTGTGGCGTTCAGGTAGAAACCTGCGCCTGTCCCAAAGTCCCAGTTATCGTCTTCGCCGGGGAGGTTGAGGCCACGAGGGCTGGTATCTGGTGCGACGAGCAAGAGGCCGTGTTCAGCGGCGTAGCGTTGTGCACCGGCCTTGGTGGTGAAGTTGGTCGCCGTGCATGTGAGGCCGGAGAGCCAATACAGTACGGGGACAGGCCCTTCTTGTGCTTGAGGTGGGACAAACACGGAGAAGGACATCTTGCACTTACAGGCTTCGGAGTCGTGCTCGTAGAATTCGACGGAGCCACCGAAGCAGATGTTTTTGCTCGTCTGTGTGGGAGCGGGGATGCTCATATTGTCTCCTGTCGCAGATTAAAATTTGATGACAGAGCGGATGCTTTTGCCTTCGTGCATCAGGTCGAAGGCTTTGTTGATGTCTTCGAGACCCATGGTGTAGGTGACAAATTCATCGACCTTCAGCTCGCCTGCGAGGTATCTTTCGACGTATCCGGGCAGCTCGCTGCGGCCTTTGACGCCACCAAATGCGGAGCCACGCCAGACACGACCTGTGACGAGTTGGAAGGGACGTGTGGAGATGACCTCACCAGCGCCGGCGACACCGATGATGACAGATTCTCCCCAACCTTTGTGACAACACTCGAGCGCGGAGCGCATGATCTCGACGTTTCCGATACACTCAAAGGAGTAATCGACACCACCGCCAGTCAATTCGACGATGACGTCCTGGATGGGTGCGTCGTAGTCTTTGGGGTTGATACAGTCTGTGGCACCGAGCTGCTTGGCAAATTCGAATTTGTCGGGGTTGATGTCCACTGCGACGATGCGGCTGGCCTGCGCCATGACAGCACCTTGTACGACACTGAGTCCAATCCCGCCGAGTCCAAAGACTGCGATTGTCGAACCAGGTTCTACTTTGGCGGTGTTGAGGACGGCGCCAACACCAGTGGTGATACCACAGCCGAGAAGACAGACTTTTTCGAGGGGCGCAGCGGGGTTGATCTTGGCGAGGGAGATCTCTGGGAGGACCGTGTACTCAGAGAATGTGGATGTCCCCATGTAGTGGTAGATGGTTTTGCCATTTTTGGAGAAGCGGGAGGTCCCGTCGGGCATCAAACCTTTCCCTTGTGTGGCGCGGATGGCCTGACAGAGGTTGGTTTTGCCAGAGGTACAGAAGTTACACTCTCCACACTCAGGTGTGTACAGTGGGATAACGTGGTCACCGGGCTTGACACTTGTGACGCCTGGTCCGACTTCTTCGACGATCCCACCACCTTCGTGACCAAGGATCGATGGGAAGAGTCCTTCAGGGTCCGCACCACTCAACGTGTAGGCGTCTGTATGGCAGACTCCTGTTGCGACGACTCGAACGAGGACTTCGCCTTCTTTGGGACCTTCGAGATCGACTTCTTCGATAACGAGTGGTTTGCCCACTTCCCATGCTACGGCAGCTCTTGTCTTCATGATGACACTCCATCTTCCTTGGTGGTAAAAAACATATACAGCTCTTTGTTTTGTTTCCCCTCACATGAGAGAACGAGTGGCATTATAATGAATCTTCGACCGATGTCGAGCCTTTTACGGAGTGTGCAACTTCTCTTACAAGCTCATCCGAGATGTGGGTGGATGCTTTGTCAAGAAGGTCTTGAAAACAGCCTCGTGCTGTGTGTCGAGATAGTGTGTGGGGGTGTTGTATACTCGATTCGTTGACGATGTGTTTGGTTTGGATAAGAATGGACAGGAGCATATTTGGGTCAAGTACCAGCTCCTAAAGGTTTGATTTTGATGAAGTCATTGTCGCGTCGTGATCCCGATCGGCTTTTACACATGTTTGGTTGTGATTGTGCAGAGCGAGCTCTGTACCAATTGCAAAAAGGGGATGACTCTGTCCCCGTGATCTTTGGGGAGCTGTTGCGTCTTAAACGCGAATGGCTAGAAGGTGCGTGTACTTCGGAACAACTTCGCTCTGTCAGGGCAGAAGCGGAGGCTTTGATTTCGTCGTCTTTTGGAGAGGAGGAGTGTGGCCAAAAGATGCTCTGGCGGTCGTATGTGGCGGCTAGTGAGGAGGACGCGTTTCGTGCGGCGAAGGATGCGTCGATGGGGGCTGTGTTGGGAAACGCCGAGCTGGCCACAGAGGGGATGGATGAAGAGGATGATGCACGTATTGATCTGTGGCGTGAGACACTTCAGCGCGAGAAGTCCTGGCAAAAGAAGCGTTATCTGTGGTTGAAAAAGACGTATCAATGGGCTGGAGGTCGGATGACCTTTTTGATCCGCGAAGGGACGATCGAGACGCCAGATGAGGTCGCCTTACATGTCGACTAAGATGCTCTCTTGAGCATGTCCCAGAGGGGGTAACGGTGAGCTGATTGAAGGGCACGTTGGACGACTTCTTTTCCGAGCGCGGGGAGTAACATCAACGCGATGACGCCGAGTGTGGATTCTCTTGCGTCTGGGTCGAGAGAGTGGGCCATTTGTTCTGCTTGTTGTCGATCACCACAGCGTGTGAGGAGGTCTTCGAGTGAAGCTGGGGTGATCTCTCCGACAGTTTTGGAGAGCAGCGCCAACAATGCACCGTAGTCGCCGCGGATTTTTTCCTGAAAGTGTCGCTCTATATATACACGCAGTCCTTGTGGATCGTGAATTTTCTTTTGGTTTTCCAGGATGCGGCTTCTGGTGCGTCGGGAGAGTCTGTTGACTGTGTTGTTGAGCAGGGAGAGTTCTTGTTGCAGACTGATCAGAAGCTCTCGTTGGCCATCGTCAGCTCGGCCACCGGCTTGCTTGTTGAGGATGTCGTATTTGAGTTCATTCCAGATGTGGCTGGTGATACTACAGATCTGCAGCTCACATGGTGTGTCCAGATACTCCTGGAAGGCATCTCCCTTTGCGAACGAAGGCACCATAGAGAGGGACACATACACAGTCTCTGTCCTGTAACCATCTTGTCTCGATTGTGATTTGGGCGACCACTTGTCTTGGCTGCCGATGAAGCGACTTTGAACGGCCGCGAGTGTGTCATCGATATCATCGCTGTTGTAGAGGAGGACCTGAACACGTGCGAGTGATTGGAGGGGTGGGGACAAGCCCTCTTGAAAGTCCGCCTTGGACCAAGACTTGCGTTCGCGCCAGAGCTGTTCTTGGAGATCTTCTGGCCATGACGCGCGCCAACTGACGACGTGTCGGATCGCCTGATCTCTGAGCCACTCCGAGACGATGCGGCTGGGCTCAAGCGCTTGTCGTTCGTACTTCCAACGCTCGACCGCATACATCTCGGCGAGCAGGTTGATATCTTCTTCATTCAGGTGGGTGCGTTGGGGAGTGGGGTCGAGTGAGATGGCCTGATGAATGGGGACATCGTTTGAGAGGGTTTGTTCGGGAGGTTGGTGAAACGTCGTTGTTGGTGAGGGGACAGCTGTCAGGTTCTCCTCACTTGCGAAGGGACCGATGTTGGTTTGAGAAGGTGTTAGGAGAAGGATTGGGTCTGATTCTTCGATGGGTTGGATAGCTTGGACTTCACGAGTGTGTCGTGTGAGGCTGGAGATGTCGAGTGGGGGAGGAGCCTGGTGGAGGTCGGGGAGTTCGACCGCAGGTGTCGATGGGGATGCGAGCTTGATGGGGGCCGATTCGACAGTTTGTCTCCCTGTGTTGTGGGTGGGAGATAATTCGTTGAGCAGACGGATGATCGAAGGTTGTTCGAGGTTGCTCGCGGAGAGTACAGGTGTTGGGCCGCTGTGGAATTCTTTGGTGTAGCGTCCTTCGAGCATTTGGAAGATGTAGGAGTTTTTGAGTTCATTGTCAGGAGGTAAGATCGGGGTCTCTTCGAGCAGCTCGGGGGCGTCGGATTGCGATCGTATGAGCGCGGCCATCACCTCTTCGATGTAGGTTTGCTCTTGGAGGACTTTGTCGGTCTGTCCACGTTTGTCGTAGAGTTTGATCAGCTCCAGGCGAGCGGGAAGGTAGCTTTGGGAGAGCTGTATCGCTTTTTGGAAGAGCGCGAAGGCCTCTTGTTCGACAGCGTCGTTGGGTGGGTCAACACGTTCGAGGAGGGCTTTTCCGAGGGCTGTGTGGGCGTGTGGGGAGTGGGGGTCCATCTCGATGGCTTTGCGAAGCTGAGAGAGCTGCTCCTGACCTTGATCGACTTGTTCATCGAGGTAATTGACACCTGTCGCGATAAATTCGCCGAGCGCGACCTCTTCTTCGACGTTGAGTTTGTGGAAGTGGACACCCAGTCCTCGATCGGTTGGTTTTTGGCTGTCTTTGACGCGGACGATCGTGCTGCGGATGCGGAACTCTTCTTCGGTCTCCGGGTGGATGAGGATCAGCTCAAGCTCCGTACCTTGTTGGTGGAGTAGTGGTGTCTTGAAGAACATCCCACCACGGCTGATATTCTCTGTGTAGAACTTCTGGATACGCTCCTGGTTTTTGAGTCGTACGACAAAGCAGGCTGTGTGGCGGATGTGTTGACGTCTGATCGGGGCAGGGCTTTTGGGCGATTGTGTGAGCGCGTCGAGAGATTCGTTGGATTGTTCGGCCTGGATCAGGCGTTTGATGAACGCATCCCATTGTTCTTTATCGGCTTTACTGAGGGCGAAGAAGCCTACACCCATTCCACAAGGCTCTTCTTGATGGGGGGAAGGATGTACGATGCGCGTGACCATCGCCATGACGTTGAGCCGTTCATTCTCGGAGAGTGTGAATGAGAGTTGAATCAGGTGCCGCTTGGGTTTGGGGCTGTCTGTGAGGATAAATGCACCGTTGCGGCTGACATTTGCAGTGACGAGAGGGATCTTTTGACCTCGCTCAAGTAACGTCACTGGGAGGGTGATATCATATCGTGGAAATTGGCGATTCTCTTGATCTTGTTGGTCCATCTGGGAACCTCTTAGGTTAACCTTCATCGTATTTTTTTGAGGTGTTGCCAAGATGACAAAACGACACCCGTGCACAAATCTTTATCTTGCGGGTGCGGACATTGTACACTTTCTGTGGTCTGAGGCGAACATATTCAGGAAGAGAGTCGACTCGTTGGCCCACCGACGGACTCGTATGTCTTGACCCTGGAAAGACAAACATGGTCTCTGGCAAAAGATGTTTTGGATGTCTATGTTGTGTGCGAGCCTGACAACTCATCACACAAAAGAGCATGGAACGTGGGTTTCATGGTGATTTTGGACGAAAGGAAACGATAGATGCGTAAGAAGCTGTACATTTTTGGTTATATGTTTGTTTTGTTGGCTCTATTGAGCGCGTGTGAGATCGCCGAGCCCGTCGATCAACCCGCAGCGGAGCTTGATGTGAGCGTAAGTGTCGCCGATTTGAGCGCCGATGGGACCGCGCTTGTGACCGCGAGCTTCGAGTTTAACGGGACCCCCATCTCCCTGACGAGTGACGTCACTGTCGAGTGCAATGGTGTGGCGCTTCAAAATGCGTTTGGCATTTACACAGCGCGTGTGCCAACCGAATCTGTAGGGGGTGTGTATACGATCACACACAAAAAAGGTGACACGACAGCGGAGATCAAGATCACCGTGCCCTCACGCCCGGAGATCACGTCACCCAAAGAGGGCGACACGCTGAAGGTCGCTGAGAAGGTGACGATCACCTACACCTCTGGAAATGGTAAATTTATCCGGGCGACGGCTTCAAACAACAACACGAGCCTCTCTGGGAATGATCAGAGTGATACTGGTGAGTTCAAGGACTTTGATGTGAGCGCGCTTGCGCCAGGAAAAGGGACCGTTGGGATCGTAAGAGGAATGGACGTTGACCCTGCACAGAACGGATTCAAGTCCGTGAAGGTCTCTTACGAGAGCGGCGCAAGTGTCAATGTGACATGGGAGTAAGATGTGTGGCAGGGGGAGTGAGGAGAGGGTTTTGATGGGGATTAATCGCGACCCATGAAGATCTGGATAAGATACCAGAAGAGGAGCGCGACAGACGCAAACAACGCGAGGGAGGCCGCGACGTATTTGTCTGTGGGGTAGTGATGCAAGACGTTGGAGGTGTCATACAAGATGAATCCACCAGCGAGACCCACCATCAAAATCGAGAAACCGACGCCCATGCTAAAGCCAAACGCGATCCCTGCGACGATGTATCCGAGGGCGAGGAATGCCAAGAGATACAACAGTGAGCCGAGGAAGGAGAAGTCCTTCTTGGTGATAAAGACGATCGCTGTGAGCGCGCCAAAGATACCGAGTGTGGCGAAGCCAGCGGTTGGGATGACCTTGGGGCCACCAAAGCGCGTCGCGATAAACATCAACGGCAAGAAGATGATCGCCTCAGCGACGATGTAGAGCGCGAGCCCTGCATATTGCATGGGTTTTGTGGTGGAGGACATCGCCCATCTCTCTGCGAGGTAGCTGACGCCGACGAACGCCAGAAGGACGAACAGCCAGTTGTAGCCGGTGAGCATGGTGCGCGCGAGGCGAGCAGATATGGGGAGGCTGAGCAGGATGGCTTCGAGGCCAACAAAGGCCAAGATCGCGCCGAACAAGTGTGCGTATGTTTTGCGTAAAAATTCAGTGCGTGCTTTGACGCTTGCGTTCGCTGCGACGTCAAAATCCGCGTGGGAAAATTCCATCTCATGTTCATGATATGACATTGATATGTCTCCTTTGTTGATTCATCAATTTGTCCTATACAACCCACAATGTGTCGATTGCATTCCAAGGTGATCAAATAGACGAAAGATGAGCTTTCGGAGCCTACTGATGTGGGCTTTGTCAAATGGACGAAACCCAGTCTCTCGGAGCTTACATATGCGAGCTTGATCACCACTCGGGATGCTCAGAAAGTAATTCCGCGCCGGTCAGACGTCAAGATCTTTGATGTGTGGGCGGAGAGGGGCCTTCTTTGACGTGGAGTGTGTCGAGGGGGATGTTTTTGGGGCAAGAAGAGCCTTGAAATCAATCGAGATTCTTTTTTTCATTCGCAAGATGTCGGTTTTTCACTCAAACATTTTTGGGGATTGGGCACTATACTTATAGGATAGCGAAGGTGGTTGTGTTTTTTTTGGACCTTCTCACGTGGAGGATTGGATGAAATTTGCGAAAGCCCGATATGGACAGGCGCAGGCGTATACACTGGATTTTTTGACGCAGCTTCTTCGTGATGCACGTGTCATGACGCTGCCTCAATCACAGGACATTATCGCCAACCAGCGTGTGCTTCGGCAAAAAGTCTTGAAAATACGCTACGGCGCGCAGGCACGTGAGAAAGACAAGAGCGCCGATGTGTCACCTGCAGAGCTGATCGCGGCGGCAGAGTTGACGACACCAGACGGCAGAATCCTCCAGGAAGACATGATCATGGAGGAGATGGCCAAAGCCACCGGCTACGACTATCTTAAAATTGATCCCCTCAAGCTCGACGAGCGGCTGATCACCAACACACTCAGTCGCCCTTTTGCGAGCCGCCATGTGTGCCTTCCTATCGAACGACTCGAAGACAAGAAGATCGTCTTTGCGGTCGATAACCCCTTTCATCCCGATCTCGTCGAGTCATTGAGGAGCTATGTTCCCTCTGGCTTTGTGCTGAAGATCGCGTCACGGACGGATATTCGTCGTTTGATTCGGGAAATTTATGGTTTTCGCAATGCTGTAAAGGCCGCTGAACTTGACCTCGATCTCTCCGTTGACATCAGCAACCTGGAGCAACTCGTACAGCTCCAAGATGCCGAAGAGCTAGAAGCCACAGATCAACATATCGTCAAGGCAGTTGATTACCTCCTGCGTTACGCGTTTGAGCAGAAGGCGAGTGATATCCACCTCGAACCCAAGCGTTCGATGGCACAAGTCCGTTTGCGTATTGATGGGTTGTTGCACCAGGTTTACCACTTTCCACGTGTTGTGCATCTCGCGGTGGTGTCTCGGATCAAGATGCTCGCGAGGATGGATATCGCTGAACGTAGACGTCCACAGGCCGGTCGGATCAAAACGGAGTGGGAGCAGCAGGAGACGGAGTTGCGTGTCTCGACGTTACCTGTGGCCTTCGGCGAGAAGGTCGTGATCCGTGTGTTTGATCCCAAACAACTCTTTCAAGAGGCAGAGCAGTTAGGGTTTTCAGAGGTTGGGCTTCGTCACTATACGCACTTTATCGAGCAAAAGACGGGCTTGATTCTCGTGACAGGTCCGACAGGATCAGGGAAGACAACGACGCTGTATTCGACGCTCAAGCGCTTGGCCAGTCCAGAGGTGAGCATCACGACGATCGAAGACCCTATCGAGATGATCTACGAAGACTTCAATCAGACGATGGTCCAGCCGAAGGTTGGGATCACATTTGCCTCAGCGCTGCGAACGATCTTGCGCCAAGATCCCGACATCATCATGGTCGGAGAGATCAGGGACACTGAGACTGCACAGATGGCTGTCCAATCGGCGTTGACGGGTCACTTGATGTTTTCGACTTTGCACACCAACGACGCGGCGAGCGCGATTACGCGCTTGCAAGATCTGGGTGTCCCTCACTTTTTGCTATCCTCTGTGCTCGTGGGGATCATCAATCAGCGTCTGTTGCGAAAGGTCTGTGAGGAGTGTAAGTCCTTGAAGCTTCTCCATGAATCCGATGCGCTCTCGCTGGGCATTCATCTTGGGCCTTCGGACCCTGCGCTCTCAACGTGGTACGGTCAAGGTTGTCCGACATGTCGAAATACAGGGCTGAAGGGGCGTACAGGGGTGTTTGAGATCTTACCTGTGGACAATCGCATTCGGGCGTTGATTCACAAACAAGCCGATGCACAAACGATCCGCAGTGAAGCCCGTGCCAATGGGATGGAGACACTGCGAGAGGATGCGATTCGCAAGCTCGCGGAGGGGATCACCTCTTTTGAGGAGGTTTTGCGTTTGATGGGAGAACAATAAAGTGGTACAAGACGAATTTTCCAAACAATTACGACCTTTTTTGGTCGCGCCTTATCCCTATGTGTACCTCGTCACACAAGAAGAAGACAGGGCGCTCACGCTTCTTCGAGAGGAAGCGGAAGCGCTCGACGTGTCGATGTCCGTCTGGCGTCCAGAAGAGTACGAGGACCCCGCCGAGGCTTTTGACGTCGCGATCGAGCAAGAGTTAGGACGCGATGCGCCGCACATCGCGGTCTTTGTCGATCCCCACCCTTATCTTGATGAACCTGCGAGACTGCGTCGTCTCCGTGTTCTTGCGTCGTTGATGCGTGACCCCAAACACACTTGTATCTTCTTGTCCCCGGTCTCGATGACGCCGAGTGAGTTGGCGGCGGACTGGAATCTCCTCTATCTTCCTTTACCTGCACGTGAACAGCTCGAAGGGTTGCTCAACAAGTGGCTCCCAGAGGAGACCTTTCCCAACTTGATGAGAGAGCGTCTGAGCTCAGCAGCGCTGGGGCTTTCGATGAAAGAGGCCGATCGTGCGTTTGCACGTACAAGGGCTATGTGGGAGCTTACACCGGCGATTGAGCGTGATATCTTCGATTGGGAAGCCGCTGTTGTGAGTGAGAAGAGCCGTTTGATGCAAGAGGGCAGCGCGCTTGAGTTTTGTGAGTTAGACGTCGATCTCGAAGATGTCGGTGGTCTTGACGAGTTGAAGCAGTGGGTTTTTGAGCGCAGGGAGGCTTTCTCCGAGAAGGCTCGTGCGTTTGGGTTACCTCAACCAAAGGGGTTGTTGTTGCTCGGTGTGCAGGGTTGTGGAAAGTCCCTCGCGGCAAAGGCTGTCGCTGGATATTGGGGGTTGCCTCTGTTGCGATTTGAATTGGGTGCGGCGTTTTCGGGACAATACTCTCCCGATCAGATTTTCCAACGCGCGCTTCAAACGGCTGAGTCGATGGCGCCTGCGATCTTGTGGGTCGATGAGATCGAAAAGGGTTTGGAGGGGGACGGGGATGGTGACACCTCTCGGTTACTCGGTTCATTGCTCGTGTGGTTACAGGAGAAGAAAGTCCCAGTGTTCTTCGTCGCGACGGCGAACAGAGTACACAATCTGCCTCCTGAGTTGTTGCGTCGTGGTCGCTTTGATGAGATCTTCTTCGTCGACCTGCCTGACACAAAAGCCCGAAAAGATATCCTCTCCATTCACCTCCGTGGACGTGGTCGTCATCCAAGCAAGTTTGGCCTCTCCGATCTCGCAGGATTGTGTGAGCACTACTCAGGTGCAGAGCTTGAGCAGGTTGTTGTGGCCGGTTTATACAGAGCTTTTGCGCAGGGAAGAGATCTTGTCCAAGAGGATCTGGAGTTGGTCGCCCGGCAGATGGTGCCTTTGTACGCGACCTACGAAGAGGAGATCAAGGCGCTACGTTCATGGGCGCAAAATCGTGCGAGGACCGCGTCAAAGCGGCGTAAACTCGTCGACCTCTTTCGACGCACGAGTTGAGCAAGCGAACCGCACCTCACACCGATGGAAGGTCTGTGTTGATGAATGTTGCGCCTATCTTAGAGACGAAACGCCTTCGGTTACGCGCACATCGAAGGGAAGATTTTGAGGCGCTGGCTGCGATGTGGGCCTGTCCAGAGGTCGTTCGGTATATTGGGGGAGAGCCTTTTGGTCATCAAGCGAGCTGGTCCCGACTTGTGCGTTATGCGGGGATGTGGTCGATCTCCGGTTATGGGTTTTGGGCCATTGAGGAGCGAGATACCGGTCGTTTTGTCGGTGAGGCTGGTTTCATTGAATCCCATCGTGACGCGCTGCCACAATGGCATGGTCTTCCTGAGGCGGGTTGGTGTTTGGTTGAAGACGTACACGGAAGGGGGTATGGGAAAGAGAGCTTGGAGGCGATATGTTCGTGGGGAGACGAGCATTTTCCTTTGGGAACGCAGACTGTGTGCATGATCGAATCAGGCAACATCGCGTCGAGGAAGCTCGCGGAAGGTGCTGGCTTCATGGAGACTGGGCGGACGATGATTGGTAAGGATGAGTTGATCTTGTTTCAGAGGGAAAGGGGAGAGACTCGGTGAAAAGGGGGCTCAGGAGCCTTGTTTGGAGCGTTTGACCTTGGGGGCTTGCGAGCGATTGCGTTTTTTCCCAAAGGATGACGATGATGATTTCTTGCCTGTGCGCTTCCCTGGACCGGCGTTTCTGTGGGGTCTGCCTTGTCCACGCCCACCTTTGTTGAAGGGGCGTCTTCCTTTACGGGGAGAGTGGTTTCGGGGGCGGTCTGGGGTGAACTCCAACGAATGATCTTCGATCTCGTTTGCGTTGAATGCGTCAGTCGTTTCGAGTTTGCGACGAAGGTGTTCACGGAGCAGATCGTGTGCTTCTTCTTCGCTGATCTCTTCGAGGACTCTGTCGATCATGCGACGGATAGCTCGTGGTGACTCTGTTGTCTTACGGAGCTTGTTGACTTCGTGCTCTGTGACCTTCGCGAGGATATCGAATTGAGAGGGGATCTTCAGACGCTTGGGTTCGAGTTTGAGATCTCTCATCTGGAACCAGTAGCGACGAATGTTCCGGGGGGTGACGATACTCCAGGCTTTTCCATGATCTCCAGCACGCCCTGTACGTCCTGTCCTGTGGGTGTAGCTTTCGACGTCGTAGGGGACATCGAGGTTGATCACCATCGCGAGTCCCTGAATGTCGATCCCACGAGCCGCGACGTTTGTTGCGATCAGGTATTGCAATGAGCCTTTGCGAAAGCGGTCGAGGGTCGCCATGCGGACTTCTTGGCTGAGGTCACCGTTGAGTGCTGCGACGTTAAACCCTCTCTCTTCGATGGCTTCGCTGACTTCTCGACAGTCCTTCCGGGTCTCACAGAAGACAATCGCTTGGGGCGGCGCTTCGTGGAGCAGGATATTGACGAGGGCGTTGAGCTCTTGTCCTCGTCTGACTGGAAAGTAACCATGCTCGATATTTTTGGGGGAGGTGAGCTTGGGGGCGATTTGGATCTCGATGGGGTTTTCGAGGAGACCACGTGCGAGATCCTGCATTTTTTTATTCATCGTCGCGGAGAAAAACAACGTTTGGATGTCATCAGGGAGCGCATTGTTGATCTCGGCGAGAGCATCTGCGAATCCAAAGTCGAGCATCTGATCGACTTCGTCGAGGACGAAACACTCAACGTGCTCAAGGCGTAGGTTCTTCTGTTGCATGAGGTCGACGATACGTCCGGGTGTACCGACTACGATGTCGACACCTTTTTTCAGCGCGCGTTTTTGTTTGGCGTATGAATCGCCTCCGATGATCGTCAGGCAGCGCAACCCAAGCGAGGAGAGCAGGCCCGAAAAGACGCTCTCGACCTGTGCGGCGAGCTCTCTTGTCGGCGCGAGGACAAGTGTACGAGGGAGTCCGTGGGGTTCTGGTCCGACGAGTTTGAGTCCAACAGGGAGGGCAAAAGCCAATGTTTTCCCGGAACCTGTTTGTGATTGCGCGAGGATATCCTGTCCGTCGAGGGCGGGATTGATCGCAATCTTTTGGATCTCTGTTGGTGTTTCAATACCTTGAGAGAGTAAGCTCTCGTAGATGTTGGGGGGCAACTTCGAGAAGTCTTCGAAGAGTTCGTATGCTGCATCTGGTTTGGTCTGTTTCACGGTGTTTTTCCTGTTTTTGATGATTGCAGAAGTCAAAGCGAGACCAAACCGGTTTTCGAACGGAAGGGATGCTCACTGGTTCTTTTGGATGGATCTTTACACGATTGGTTGCGTGAGATCGGCGAGTTTGATTGGGTGTATCGTGAATTGTATACGAATTCAAGGGAGTGTCGATATACCGCGACGCATTTGGCCTCGCAACATAGAGGATCACATCGCGCTTGTCAATCAATGAGACGTGTTTTTTTGTCGCTAGGTTCGAAGGGAGAAGAACAAACTCAAAGGTTTTCGGGAACCCACCTGTGTTGCTTCATGCGAACTTTCTCTGAGGGTGTGAATGCCACGCCTTCTTTTTGCAGCATATGAAATTGTAAGAGCGCCGCTTCAGTGTTGCTCTTGGTCAGGAGGATACTGCCGTCTGCGCCGACGACACGCCACCAAGGGACATCCTCTTCTGAGCGGTGCATGATCCAACCAACGGTTCGTGCTGTGATCGGAGGATCAAGGCTCATCCCAACCTGACCGTAATTCATCACCTTGCCTTCAGGGATTTGTTTGACGAGGGCAAACACCCGATCACTATCTGAGGGTTCTTTTGATTGGCTCACAAGAGATGTCTCCTTGTTCATGTGAGGCTTTTTGAGGAGTTTACATACAATAGCGGATACAGTCAAAGCCGACAATGGCGTAGAGTATATCGCTGGGGATGAGTATGGGTGAGAAGAGCCAAAGAGGGAAGAGGGCAAAAAAAAACGACCTGTATTTCAACAGGTCGTCAGGTCAGACAAAGGAGATCTAAACGAAAAAACTTTCACCCACCCCCTATTTTAGCAATAATCATGCCTATTGGTTGTTTGTATTTGATGTTTAATGTTTTTAGTGTGTTATGTTTGTGTGTGGGTTCTGTGTGCGTGTATATCGCGATCTGAAGCACGACACGATCCCGACAATCCTGTCCCACTGTGATATTTTTGAGTCCATTTGGGGATGCTTTGATGTGTGTTTTGTATTTTTAAGTCAGTACTTTATGAGATGTGTGTATTGTTTTTTACATGGGTGGATAGTCTGTGTTTTTTTGCATGTTGGGTGGGGTGACATCTTTGCCATACCCAAAAAAATGAGCGTGAGGGGCGATTTTTTTTCAAAAGGAGTGGGTCTTCTCAAACCCATAAGGGTGAGTTGTTTTTTACCCTGATCAATGGCTGTCAGAGGGATGGAAAGAATCTCTTTCTCTATAGGCCCAGGTTTTTACTTGGGTGTACAGCCATTTGTATCCTGACAACCGATGATATAGGATTTCATTCGTATCCGTTTGATGTGCCTTCATGTTTTCGAATTCATCTGGTCGATGTGGGAGGAGTGTTTTGGGCATTGGACGGGGTGTTGGGCGAGTGTGGGTGAGGAGAGCAAAAGAAGGGAGAGGGCAAAAAAAAACGACCTGTATTTCAACAGGTCGTCAGGTCAGACAAAGGAGATCTAAACGAAAAAACTTTCACCCACCCCCTACTTGAGCAATAATCATGCCTACATGTTGTTTGTGTATGTATTTTTCTGTCTTTGTTGTGTTTTATTGTTTTTTTGCATTGTTTTTGTTGTGTTTGGAGGGAAACATTGCGACGAAGTCAGGACAAACGTGTCGGAGTGTACCTTTTTCGTGTCCAAAGCGAATATAGCCCGCGCAGTAAGGTAATCTGATCTTTTTCTTGCAGATCATCTTGGAGATCAGGGGGAGGCTCTTGGCTATGCTTTCGCGACGGATGTTGGAAAAAGTGATAGCATGGGGAGTTGTTTGATACAGAGAGAAGTTCCCGAAAGGAGTGTACGTGACGAGTCCACAACAATTACCCATCGACAAACATAAAGTATCATTATTGGATGCTTTTCAACGTGATCAGAGAATGGTGATCGTTGCACCAACTGGTAGTGGTAAGTCGACGAGATTGCCGCTGTGGTTATCTGAGTCCACAAAAGAAGGGAAGGTGTTGATCGTCGAGCCGCGACGTATCGCGTGTCGGGCCCTGGCTGAGTTCCTCGCGAGTCAACGTGGTGAGAAAGTTGGACAAAGTATAGGGTACAGGGTTCGCTTTGATACGGCTGTAAGCGCTGAGACTGAGATCGAGTTTGTGACACCTGGTGTGGCGCTGCGGATGATACGTGGTAAAAGTCTCGAACAATACAACGCTTTTTTGATCGATGAGTTCCACGAGCGGAGTTGGGAGCTCGATCTGTTAGTCGTGTTGTTGCTCAGGGCACTTGAGACGCGGGATGTCCCTCTGGTCCTAACATCGGCGACGATCGCAGGACATGCCTTGGCCGATACGCTGGGGGCGACCTTGTTTGAAGTGGAGGGGCGGACGTATCCCGTTCAGATATCGTATGAGGATGAACCTTCTGAGCCGACAAGTCGTGATCTTGAGGAGCGTATTCTGGCGGCTTTGAAGAGGGCGTGTGCGCGTCAGGATGAAGGCGATATCCTGGTCTTTTTGCCTGGAAAGCGCGAGATTGAACAGTGTCGTCAGCTGATCACAAAGGCTGGTTTTCACAAATCATTCTCACTGCTCCCTGTCCACGCAGGGTTGCCGATGAATCAGCTCAGTAAGGCCTTTGCCCCAACACATGATAAACGCCGGATATATCTTTCAACAAACGTCGCGGAGACTTCCTTGACCCTTCCAGGGGTTCGGTGCGTGATCGATTCGGGGCTCGCGAGGATGAGAATTCACCGTGGTGGTCGTTCGGCTCTTGCGTTGGTCCCGATCCCGATGTCGTTGATGGATCAGAGGGCTGGACGTGCGGGGCGCGTGGCGGCAGGTGATTGTATTCGTTGCTGGAAGGAAAGTTATCGTGCAAGGCCCCATGTTTCGCCGGAGATTGAGCGCGTCGAACTTGAAGACATGTTGCTGTTGGCCGCGGACAATGGATTGTACGGTGAGGCGTTTGAGCAGGCGCCCTGGCTGACACCTCCACCGTCGTTTGCAAAGGATGAGGCGCTTCAATTGCTTACAGGGATGGGGGCACTTGATGAGGAACACAAGATCACGGATTTTGGTGCTTCACTGATGCGTTGGCCTGTGTCGACGAAGGACGCTCGTCTGCTCGTGGGGGCACCTGATTCGCTCGTGGGTGTGTTGGCTGATCTGGTCGCGGTGTTGCAGCAACACTCTGATTGGCTGTTGCCACTTTACGACCTGTCCGAGCAAAAAAGAGAGGACGTGAAGGCAGCTCGTGTTGCGCTACTTAAAGACTGTAAGCACGAGGTCTCGTTGATGTTGACTTTGTTGCGAAGAGGAACACAAGCACATCATCTTCACCAGTCGGGGTTGCGACAGACCAGGGCAATTGCTTCGCAGTTGCGTCGCTTTTTGGGGATCCAACCTGAACCTACAAAAGACAAGACACCACTACCTGACGATAAAGAGCTCGCGATGTGGTTGCTCAAGGCTGCGCCAGAGCTTGGGTTTATCTTACGTGAGCGTGCGCGACGTCCTGCGAGCAAGAAGCAACGTAACAGGCGCTCTACAGCGCAGCCTTGGGCCAATGGTCAGGATGAGTTGATGGTTGAGCCCTTTGTCTCCCTGGACGAAGACGCGAAGCCTTCAAAGGCAACTGCGGGCATCATTCTCTCTCAGTCTTGGATTGGAACGAGGGGGCTCAAGATATCAGGTCGAGGTCGATTGTTGCTTCCGTGTAAAGAGGCGTGGTTTGTCGAGGCCGGGCTTGGTGAAGTGGAGCTTCTTGAGCCTTTCGCTGAACGTCGTGGTGGTGGATATGTGATCAAGGCCAAGGTGAAACAAACGATCGCAGGGACGTCACTTGAAGAGGAGGAGGTCATCTTGCGTGGTCAGATGTTGCGTGAGGCAGTCGCGTCACTTGTTATGAGTGGGAAGATCATGTCTGAGGTGTGTGAGACATTGCTCGACACCCTGTTTATCGCTGACCTTTGTGCACGTTGGCCGGATCCGAAGGAGTGGAGAGGGTGTGAGCGTGCGACAGAGGCGTACAGTCAGCCTGCGGTGTTTCTGAGCGAGCGGTTGGAGGCGTTGGGCGTCGAAGAAGCCGAAGAGTTGTCTTTACTTGAGGTGGAAGATTACCTACCGGATCTGTGGGAGTGGCTGGGGATTGACGATATGACTTTGGCTTCTTTTGCCGAAGACTTTCCAAGAATTTGGACATTTCGAGGATTGACCTATCGCTGTGATGTCAATCCACCTGCGCGCAGGGTCACGATGGAACCTGTGGACAAAAAATCTCGGAAGGCTGCTGATCCTGATCCCTCTCTGATTCCACGCTTTCGTGGGTTTCGGGTGTTGTACCGGTGTGCAAGTCGACAACTGACATTGCGTCGGTGAGTGAATCGTGACTCAAAAAATGCTGTGTCCTCTTGAAGTACAAAAGAAAATATATGATGATGCCGTCATACATCATGAACGATCCGTTTTCTTTTTTTGTGAAGTTTGAGCAACCCGGTACGATGGGAGCATTCATGGGGCCTGTTAGTGCATCATTTTTTCGCTTGTTGGATTGGCTGCTGCCTCAATCTCTGAGAGAGGGGAAAGTCGAAGAGGTACGTCGCGCACGTATCCTCGTTGGGATGATGCTCGTATTTATCGGCTTCTCTTTGTTTTCCATCGCATCCTTCCGTCGTTTACCCCTTACACATCCAGCCTGGTACACACCATATATCGGAACGCTCGCTTCTCTGTTGGGCTTTTTCTCATTGTATCGCACCCAGCAGATTCGCATCCCCGCGATGATTTCGACGCTCGGCCTCTGTGTCATGTCATTGCCTGTGCTGTATTTCCTGGGAGGGATCTTTGCGCGCTCGGCGTATTGGATTTCCTTTATACCATTGCTCGGAATGTTTTTGTTGGGGCGTCGTTGGGGAGTGTTGTGCTATCTGACAGCGCTCGGTGTGCTTGCGACGGTGTTTGCGATTCCCAAATTGTTGGGATTTGTACCCAAAGCTGTGGTGCTCGAACCTGGTGAGATGCTTTTTATCCTCACATTGTTTACATCTTTTGCGTTTGTTGTGGGTTGGTTATTCGAGAGTTCACGTCAGGATGCGCTTGACTCACTTGTCACGTCGATGGAAGAGAAGAGGAAGATTGCGCTAGAGAAAAATGCGGCGGAGCTCGCAAACAAGACAAAGAGTGAGTTTTTAGCGAGGATGAGTCACGAGCTGCGCACACCACTCAACGCTATTGTGGGGTACTCAGAGATCGTCGGTGAAGAACTTGAAGAGCGTGGCATCGTCGACTTGATAGGTGATCTGGAGAAGGTGCGTTCCTCAAGTGATCATTTGCTCACATTGATAGAAGATCTGTTGGATCTTTCGAGGATTGAGTCGGGACAGCTCACCTTGCAGTTGACGTCATTTTCTCTTCGCGAGCTGCTTGAGGATTCTGTCAGTAAGGTCGCACCTTTCGCGAAGTGTCAGGATAACGAAATCTCCTACGCACTGGCACCAGATGTTCCTGAGACTGTGTATTTGGATCAGCGACGGCTCCGACAGTGCTTACTCAATCTGTTGGACAATGCCTGTAAATTTACGAAGGATGGAATGATTCGTTTAAGGGCCGAGGTTGTCGCCGATGAGACGTTGTTACTTGAAGTGTGTGATAGCGGGGAGGGGATACCTTTGGAACGACAGAAGCACATCTTCGAGAGTTTTGCACAGGCTGATGAGTCGACAACGAGGCGATTTGACGGGACGGGGATGGGGCTCGCGATCACACAGAAGTTGGTGCATATGATGGAGGGGGAGATCACTGTACAGAGCACACCGGGAAGTGGTGCTTGTTTTCGGATTCTGTTGCCCATCTCTCTAGAGGGGCGTTTCTGACTTGCCAAAGGGGAGGGATTTGGTACAATGCGATACTTCGAAGTGATTGGACTTACATCGTTTTTACTTTGTATGTGAACCTCATCTGGGGTGAGCTTCATCCAAAACGTTCCTCTTTGTGGGGCGGTCGAAGCGATGGCAGTTCTTTTCACAGGAGTGTGTTGTACGGACATACACTTCACCAAGGGTTTGTTTGGATGGATTTTTCTTCGCTCATTAAAGGTTTGCGTCGCCAGGAGTTCTCTGTAGAGGTTGCAGTTGACGCGCAGTTCTTATCTTTTGAAGGGTTGCCTGTGCCGCCAGCTTCCTTGCTTCACTATTTTGCTTGCGATTGTGCTGAGCGGATGTTGCTTCGAGAGCATTCACTTGGTCGGGAGTTTGACTCCGTGTACGCAGATTGGTTGACGATCAAACGTTCGTGGCTTGCTCAAAAAACTTCTGAAGAGGAGTTGGTACAGGTGATCGCAGAGGCGAAGCACACTTTGGTCGCATTTGAGCAGTCCATGCTCTTACAACAAGAGCCTCACGACTCGAGGACTTTCCCTGTCCTGAGTGTGATGAATCTCGCGTTGCAACGAGATCCTTTTCGTGCGTGTACAGGGACCGCGCGGGGTGTCTTGACACTTTTGGAGCACGATACAAAATGGAAGGCGACAGAGCGAACGTGGCAACGATATCGTCTGATCTGGTTGCTTTCGCTTGTGCAGTTTGCTGGAGAGCGCTGGCTTACACTGGTGCCTGGTGGAGAAACACCGCAGGTATGTCCTCCAGAGGCCGCCTTAGAAGAGTGTTTGATGGGGAACTAGATTGTTTGGGGAGAGCTCAGGTGAATTGGAGGTTTTCGGAGCGGTCTTGTCTGATGTGGTAGCGGTTGAGGATGCGCTTGTGTGCAGCTTGTAGTTGGGCTTTGTCGAGAACGATCAACCCATGCCCAGACGTTCGTATCTCGACGATCTGGTCTGATTTTTCGATTTTGTGAACGAAATCCATCATATTTTTGGGGGTCTCACCATTCACTTCGACGATTGATTCGTTGTAAAACGACTCATATCCGACATTGATCTCATCGGCGAGGACTTGGCTGAGGACGACGATTTCCTGGCGTTTTTCAGTGGGCATACCTGAGTAGTAGTGGTACAAAAACTCTTTGGGGCCTTCATCCCACCAATTTTTCCAGGTTGAGAGGAAATTGCGGCTGAGTGGTTGAAAGACGAGGCCTGCGTAAATGAAGAATGTCGGTGGGGTGTCGTACTGGTTTCTCGGGACGAGGTATTTGAGTCCACCAAGTGTCAGGGAGATGTCTTGTTTTTCGCCGTCTCGGAGGATCTTGAGTTGACAGATATCGCCGAAGTGGTGTTCACCCATAATGACATCAAAACGAGTTCTGTACTCTCCTCTATATCGGACAGTTCCATTGTTTGCAATGGGAAGATCGTTGATCTGCATGAGGACATCACCGATTTTGAGGATATCCCAGCTTGGATTATCATAGGCAACCGAAGAGACGAGAACACCACTCTCTCCTTCTTTTAATCCGAGCTTCTTTCGCAGCGTCGGGTTTTCGAGTCTCTGTGTCGCAAAACCCAGCCCTGGCACTTTGTTGGGGATATCTTTGCGCTCGACGCCTTCGAGGAATCTCTTGATCAGCGGCGCTGGAACCATCTCGCCAATATTGTCAGCGTTGTTGAGTTTTTGGAACGCAATTCCCGACACTTTTCCATCCCGAAAGACAGGACCACCGCTGTTACCACTGTTGATCGCTGCGTCAACTGTGACCGCGAGTAGATAGCGTTGTGAGTGGCTATAGCGTTGCACTTCGATGCGAGAGACGACACCTTCTGTGATGGAGATTTCTTCGCCACCGACAGGATATCCTACGACAGAGACGCGATCTCTGAGCCGAGGAAGCTCTCCTAGCTCTGGGGGTTGGATACCGTCCATAAAGCCTTCTGCTTCGATCGCGAGTAGAGCGAGGTCACAATCGTGGCAAATATCCTCAACCCGGGCGATGTATTTGTCTGGTGTCGCGACTTTTTGAACCTGCACAAACGTTGCGTTTGCGACGACGTGTGCCCCTGTTAAGATGCGGTTGGGGCCTATGATGACACCAGAACCAGTCCCATTTGAAGGGGTTAAAGCTTGCCAGGGGTTGTCGTAATCAGGCTCTTGTGTTGTTGCATAAATTCGAACAACGGATGTGTAGGACATATTGCGTTTTCTCTACTCTTATCTATAGGTTACGTTATGTAAAGGACGAAAAGGATCAATGGTTACCAGCAAACATCCCCTTTGTCAAGCTCGTTCACTTTGTGTGTGGAGGTCTTTGTATTGAGCGTTGTAAGAGGAAGTGGTTGGGGAGATGTGGGTTGTGTGGTGTTTGTTTTTTGAAGCTGTTGGGGCATTTTTTTGATGGGAAGGGAGAATTTACCCAACGACTTCTGTGATGAGTTTGGCACCACGAGGGGGTTTAAACTCAGGCTTTTTGTGTTGATTGAGGGGGATGATCACACGAGTGTTTTGTGTCTGCCACAATTGAAAACCATAGCGCGAAGGTTGTTGGGATGTTGAAGAGACACGACCGCCGCGTAGTGTAAGATGACTCATGAGATGCTCCTTTCTCTGTGTGTATCACAATCATGGTGTACGAGATGTTTGTGTTTATCTCGATGATGTGAACTGTACAGAGGTGACACGTCATGTTGTGACACACGAATTGTATGTGTCTGTTATTTGATGGATTATCTTTGTGTCATGTGTGGTGAGGCCCCAATTGCGTTGTGGATGAGGGTCATGATTTTGTGAATTTGGTAGGGTTTGGTGATGTAATCATCGGCTCCTGCGTTGAGACAGCGTTGTCGATCAAATTCACTTTCGTACGCTGTGACTGCGATGATATGGATGCTTGCATGTTGTTTGTTGGCGCGTAAATACCGAATCAGATCGATGCCATCCATCTTGGGCATTTGGATGTCGAGTAAGAGGATGTGGGGAGGGTTTTGCTCGATTAACTTAATCGCTTCTTCTCCGCTCGTCGTGAATTGGGCGAGAAATCCTTGTTGCAGAAGATGATCTTTGAGGGGTTCGATGTTTTCGATGTGATCATCGACGAGCAGCAGACGTATAGAGCCCGGATGAAAGCGCTCTCTTTTTGGACGTTCGAGGGAAGTGTATCCACCAAATCTCATCATAGGATCAACTGCAAAAGCTCGATGTGGTATGGCAGGGAACGCGACAGTAAAGCGTGTTCCTTGATCGACCTCGCTCTCGATGTGGATCTCACCACCATGCGCTTCCACGAGTTTGGAGACGAGCGCGAGGCCCAAACCAGTTCCTCCATGTACACGTGAAAAGGAGCCGTCGAGCTGCACAAAAGGTTGGAACAATGTCTGAAATTTTTCTTCTGGGATACCACAACCTGTGTCCCAGACCTCGATACAAACGTTTTCTTCGCCTCTCATATGTACATTGATGCCGATATCACCTCCAGAAGGCGTAAATTTGATCGCATTGCTGACGAGATTGGCAATGATTTGACGTACCCTGTTGGCGTCGGCGTGTAGCAATGAGGTCGTGTCTTCTGATTTGTAGTGGAAGGTGAGTTGTTTTTTCTCCGCGTCGTCTTTCATCAGATCGTACACTTCTGAGGCGAGATCGCCGAGATGGACACTCTGAAGATCGAGGTGAATGGGACCTGCGTCCATTCTGCCGAGATCGAGGATGCCGTTGATCAGGTTGAGCAATTGCGTTCCACTGTCGTGGATGGTCTTCATCGTTTTGTGTTGTTTGGCAGTCAGCTCTCCATACAGACCATCCTGTAGCACTTCGGAGTATCCGAGTATCGCGTGTAGTGGTGTGCGCAGTTCGTGGCTCATTGTGGAGAGAAATTCGTCTTTGAGCCTGGAGATATTTTCCACCTCTTCTTTGGCCGCGAGGAGCGAAGCGGTCCGTCTTTTGACACGCTCTTCGAGGACTTGGCGTTCTTGCTCTAGACGTTCGAGCAAGAGAAAGTTTTCGTAGGAGAGAGAGGTGAGGTGGCAGATAAATGACAGGAGCCTCTCATGTCGTTGTGTGAAGGAGTTGGGGGTGCTGTTTGCAAATCCGAAGACTCCGATCGTTTGCTCTCGCCATTTGAGTGGCATATAGAGTCGCGAGCGAACAGAGCTGCTCCTTGTGGAGGTTTGCGTTTGGGTATCTTTGGCCGTGTCGGGGATGTGAAACCCTTTGCCTGTACGCAAGACCATGCCTGGATGTCGTTCCATTGCGGTTGCTTCGGCTTCTTGTTGCTCCTCTTCTGTGAAACCCTTGGCGTAGTGTAGTTTTAATTCTTGGGTGAGTGGGTCGAGGAGGTAGAATCCGCAAGAGTCGACGGACTTGTAGGGTTCCACAAAGTCCTTGAGCAGCTGTGTAAAGTCCTCCATGCTGTGGACACGAACGAGCAAACTTGCGAGATGTTCGAAATGTTCGAGCAGATCAAGGTCTTTATCGTTTGTCAGGTGTTCGGTGATGTGGGAGGTGCTCTCTTTGGGGGGAGCTGGAGGAGAGCTCTGATGTCTTTCTTGCAAGAATATGTGCAGCTGTTCTGATAGAGTCCGTCCTGATTCATCTGCGGATGTTTGAAGAAGTTCGTAGTCTTCTGGATACAGGTGTAGTGTCTTTCTTTTTGCATCTGGCGGGTATTTGCGTGAACGTGACATTGATGAACTCCAACAGCCCAGAATAGGATCAAATCAGGTCGAATTCCTGAGTCACTTATCTAATGTAGTACAAACGGTATATCGTGTACAGAAATTTAGTGGTTGGGTGAGAAGATGAAGTATTTTCTGAGAAGATGAACAACGTATGCTTTGTTATGTAAACAAAATAAAAAAAATACAGTTTGTGTTGTGCGTTTTTCATCACTCGCTCGACATACAGAACAAGTTCACTTTCAAATCATTTTTCCTCTAGCCAAGACATACGGAGTTCTACTATGTCAATTCGTTATGCTCTCACTCTCTCTGCGTTTGTGATATCCTTCGCAGCATTCTTCCCTTCAGCACAAGCTGTTACCCCGATCAAGACGCTCTATTCGACGGGTGTAAACGGTGCAAATGCACCTATCGGTCTGAAGAAAACAGACACGCACTGGCAAGTCCGCATGAACAACGGTAAGTGGTTCGCCGCAAGGTATGACAAAACCAATTACTGCACGAGCTGTGGACGTAAATGGATGGATCACCCAATTGGTAACAATGCAAAGTCCCGTCCACTCGCACACCCCAAGTACATGAGAAAGAGAATGCCCCGCAAACTCTTCTCCTGGCGTACAT
>MDTC01095641.1_pt1 | contig 29896 bp, 26 predicted proteins | sample 811181 | NCBI WGS metagenome assembly MDTC01 (sample SAMN05326644, study PRJNA326480) | marine metagenome | isolation source: seawater | place: Pacific Ocean: North | collected 2011 | reverse complement strand
TGCTTTCATTGCATCGATAATGATTCGATCCCAGACAGGTTGACCATTTTGATCGACTTCACGTTCATGATTGAAGGCTTTGCCGAGCATGAGTAGATCATTGATTCCTGGAATGAATCGGACCAGAGCGCCAACCAAAGGATTTTCAAAAACAAGACGATAGAACGCTCTAAACTTCAGTTTCATTAATCCATATTCCTGCATCGCTTCAGACGGATTAATGTTCACGCTCCACAGGTTGTCTTCGAGTTTTTTAATGGATGAACCAGCCGGCTCATGACCCAGTAACCTAGAGACCCGTTCATGGGTATTGAGTTCACAAACGAGAGTTTTGTGACCCCGCTTTGCAGATACAAGCGCCAGTACAGCGGCCAGAGTACTTTTACCCACCCCCCCCTTGCCTGTAATCAGGGTAAATCTCTTGAGAATTTCTGTACTTCGAAGGGCCTGATTCATATGTCTATGTATTCTCAGCGCACGCCTTATGAATAATCGTAGAAGCCGCGACCAACCTTGCGACCGAGTTTGCCCGCTCGCACCATTTTTCTGAGTATACGCGGTGGTCTAAATGTATCGCTACCTATCTCTCGATAAAGATGTTCGCTGATCGCAAGCCTTACGTCCAGACCCACTAGGTCTGTGAGTGCAAGTGGCCCGATTGGATGGCGGTAGCCCAAGGCCATGGCTTTGTCGATGTCAGCAGCACTGGCCACCCCCTCTTCGAACATTCGCATGGCTTCATTGCCCAGTGCGATACCCAATCGACTGGTCGCAAAGCCGGGCGAATCGTTGACTTCGATACACTCTTTTTTCATCTGCTCTGCAACGGAGCGTGTCGCCTTCAGCGTTTTATCACTCGTATATTCTCCTCGCACCAGCTCAACTAGAGGCATGATCGCTACCGGATTAAAAAAGTGCATGCCAACGACAGCCTCAGGTCGGCTGACAGCTGATGCGATCTCCGTTATCGACAGACTGCTCGTATTTGACGCCATGATTAAATGGGGCCCACCGTATTTTTCAAAGGTAGCGAAGAGTTCGGTTTTGAGGCCCATGTTCTCTGGGACGGCTTCGATGACTAGGTCGGCCGTTTTAAGGGCATCTTCGAGACAACTTTTAATCATGAGCCGACCCTTAGCTGCCTCTACAGCACTGGCCTCTACTTTACCCTTAGACACCCCTTTCTTGTAGGTTTTGTCGATGAGTTCCAGAGCTGCTTTTAATTTCTCTTCGCTAATATCATATAAGTTGACCTTATATCCCGAGAGTGCAGCCTGACCGGCGATGCCATTTCCCATGGTGCCGGTACCGACAACTGTGATTGTTTCTATGCTCATAATTGAGAGACCTCCTGTGACAAAGCGACAGCGGATGATATGAATCGTCTGTCAGTACATCAAGGAGGTAAGAAATGAACCAGATAATTCGTGCGGATCGTTTTGGTGATGATGGAATTATTCGAGTCAGTTATGAAAAACGCGGGCGCGTTGCTCTTTTCACGCTCAAAGATGAAAATCTGAATGGTTACACTTATAAAATGTTCCGTGACCTCGATGATTGCATACTCAGAGCGCGTTTCGACCCCGATGTAGAGGCTATTATAATCACGGGTAATGGTGAGCATTTTTGTGCGGGAGCCAACATCAATATGCTCGAAGCAGCAGACGCGACCAGCAAGTATTATTTTTGTTTGCACGCCAATGAAACGGTCTCCCGATTAGAGCAAACACCTAAATTGGTCATCGCCGCAATTAATGGCCATTGTGTCGGCGGCGGTTTTGAAATCGCTCTTGGTTGCGACCTGCGGATTGCGAGAAATGGAGGGGGACGAGTTGGCTTACCAGAGGTCTCATTGGGTGTTTTACCTGGAACTGGAGGTACTCAGCGCCTCACTCGACTGATCGGCGCCTCCAAAGCCATGGAAATGATGTTGAGTGGCCAAACCTATCCCGTCTCCAAAGGGGCCGATTTAGGGCTTGTGCATCGGGTCATTGGTGAGACCGAGACCAAAGAGATTAAAGGTAAGCAAAGAACAGTCGCAGCCATGTCTCGCGATGAGTTTATCGATGAGGTGGTGTCTATTGCCAATGGTTATTGTTCACCCGACCGAGCGGGGCTTGCTGTTGGACATATTAAGCGAGCCGTCCAGAGTGGTGGGGAGTTGCCCCTGGAGTCTGGATTGGCTCTTGAGCGTGAACTTCAAGCCAAGCTATTCTCAAGTGATGATGCACGGGAAGGTTTGGCGGCCTTTGTGGAAAAGAGAAAAGCGAGTTTTACAGGACAATGAAAACCTATTTGGATTTACTCAATAGAGTTCTCGAAGAGGGCACTCTTAAAGAGGATAGGACAGGTACTGGGACCCTCAGTCTTTTTGGCGCCCAGATGCGATACGACCTAGATGCAGGTTTCCCCGCAGTGACGACCAAGAAACTTCAGTGGAAAAGCATGGTTCATGAACTCCTTTGGTTTCTGCGCGGTGAGACTAATATTGCCTATTTAAAGGCCAATAACGTAGGAATTTGGGATGCTTGGGCTGACCAGAATGGAGACTTGGGTCCCGTCTACGGCGCTCAATGGCGTTCTTGGGGAACGGCACGAGGGGAGACGATTGATCAGATTACTAACGTGGTCGAACAGATTGGCAGTAATCCAAATTCGCGTCGTCTCATTGTCAGTGCTTGGAACGTTGGTGAAATCGATAAGATGAAACTGCCTCCCTGCCACCTGCTTTTTCAGTTTTATGTCGCCAATAATCAGCTGTCATGCCAACTGTACCAGCGGAGCGCAGATTTATTTCTCGGAGTTCCGTTTAATATCGCGTCGTATGCCCTGTTGACTCACATGATTGCTCAAGTAACTGGCTTGGGGGTCGGTGATTTTGTCCATACAATAGGGGATGCTCACATTTACACAAACCATATTGAGCAGGTGAAAACTCAATTAGCACGGTCACCGAAGCCATTGCCCCGCCTGGCCTTAGATTCATCTGTTAAGACACTCAATGATTTTCGCTACGAACATATTCGGTTAGATGGATATCAGTATGAACCGGCAATTCGCGCGCCGGTCGCTGTCTAGTTGATGATGTCATTAAACTCGGAATCAATAGGTCGTCTGACCTTGATTGCAGGCATAGGAACTAATTGGGTGATTGGAAACCAGGGTCAATTACCTTGGCACATGCCTGCAGACCTCAAGTATTTTAAGCGACAGACGAGTGGTAAATGCATCCTTATGGGTAGACGCACCCACGAGTCGATCGGCAGACCGCTCCCGAATCGTCGGAACATTGTTTTGTCCCGACGCCAAGGCTACAGCCCTGACGGTGTCGACGTGATTTCTGAACTCGGTCAACTGCCCGACCTTCTGGATGGCGATCCAGATATTATGGTCATTGGCGGAGAGCAAATCTATCGACTCTGCCTTCCTATTGCCCAGCGCATTTTACTGACGATCATCGAGGCGGCGCCAAAAGGTGACGCATGCTTCCCTCGGCTTGAGAGAAATCAATGGTTCATGAAGAATACTGAGACGCATTCTGCCGATGACAAGAATCCTCACGATTATCATTTTATTGAACTGGTTCGTTCCGCCGAGTATCCAAGCTTGCCTACGCAGTTCCCGCGCGCCCTTTAACTCGTAATCTGTAGAGCAGCCAAGCCTCTGATCCTAGCATGGCGAAAAGGAGGAGCAACGCGTAGTGCCAAAGTTCGCGCGTCGAACTTAGGGATGCCGGCGTAGGCCCCGAATCATTGCCTTCACCGACCATACTGTTTTGCCCGTTCAGTTTTGCGTAGAGTGTATCCAAATGGACCGAAAATGCCGGAGCAACCTTGTTAGCTTTGTCCATCGGGTCCAATGAATAATGTCCAACCTGCTGGGTATCCGAAAACCGAATATCGACGTCTTCTTGGCTGGGACGCAAGTCGACACGTTCTCCATTCGGTAGTTTTATTCGTCCAGATCCTGTGACCATTGCCGGTACGGTTGCAAGTTGCCCAACTTTGTACGGCTTCGACTGAGTCGTCCTGGTCTTGGCGAGGTAGCGCAATGTGTGTACGAGAAGTGGTAGAAAATGAGGACGGATGACGAGGTCATTCCAGTCCCGATCGATGGTCGTCGTCATCAAAACCACTCGGCCCTTGTCAATGGACCGCCCAATAAGAAACGGGGCGCCATTATCGAGACTCATGATGACATCTCCTCCCGCGTTGGGAGACGGGTCTAAGAGCATGAACGTCTCAATTTTTGCTAGGGCGAGAGACGTTGTTTCGGGAGAAGTGAAGTTGTCAATAATTGGGTGTTTTCGGTTGAATAGCTTCAGGTGTGCGACTCGCCGGTCCCGACCTTCGCGACTTGAAGCTGCATCGCCAGCGACTTTTTTGCTTCGAATTGTTCTGGGTAACAACGGGCCAAGATTTTGGTTAATCTCGGTCGTATTAATGCGTTCACCGCAGCTGATGAACAGACCGCCGCCTTGCTTTACATGAACGGCCAACTTGCGCCCGAAACTGGCCGTCACTTTCTCGACATTGGCCAACAGCACCACATCATAAAGAGCCAGGTCAATCTTCTCTAGTCTGTCCAGCCCGAGACTTTTCATTGAGATTCTGGCCCCTGCTGCCAGCGCAGGCTCTATCGCTTTTTGTACATAGTACAGCTCATCCTTGTACGGATTTGCATTGGGCCCACCGTTGACTGCAAGAACACGTATTGGCTCCGCTGGAACCATCCAAAAAGGGTAGCGGTTATCAATATTGAGAGCATCATCACCAATTCGGATTTCAGCCTGACCTGTCTGTTGTTGATCCAGCGCTACATAGAAGATCTTTCTCGCCTCTCCATTGGCTGGAATATCCACCAATCCGTTGACGACATTTCGGCCGTCAATTTCTAACCAAATCGGCAGCTTCTTGGTTGCTTCTTCTGAATGATTGACAATCCTGGTCGCCAGCTCCCAATGGCCAGCTCCCATCTCAGGTGCTGCGCGCATTGATACGTCTAAAACCGCACGATTCGGAAGCTCCCTACCCTCGGAGACATCGATTGGAACAAGTTTGATTTGAGCATTGACTGCTGGCGGGCGAGCTAAGTCTCGGAGTCCAGCGGGGGTCGATAGAACAACGACCGAATTCTGCTGCTCCTGACTACTTTCTGCTGCCATGGAGTATGCTAGTGAGAGCGCAGCCGATAAATTTCGGCCATGCAAGCCAGCTTTAATCTCATCGATTGAATCACGAAGTTTTCCGGCATCCGCGCTCAATTTTGAGAGGGCCAGTTTGGGTTTGGGTTCAGCGATGATGAGACCATACTGTGTATTGGCTCTGCCGACGAGGTTGCTGGCCATCATCTTTGCTCGCATCAACAGTGAGTCATCGTCGAGGCGATATTGCATAGGATAGCTCGTGTCCAGAACGATGAAAACGGTTCCACCATCAACTGCATCAACACCTGATTGATCTTCAGAGACCATAAGCGGCCTTGCTATGGCGAACGCGAGTAAGCCCAGAAGTAGACAACGAGTTAACATGAGTAATATTTGTCTAAGTCTGAAGCGTCTTGAGGTTTTTTTATGCGACGTAAGGATGAAGTGTAGAGTCGGGAAAATAACCCGTTTTGGCTTTCTCCTCAGCAGTAGATGGATGATGGGTGGGATGAGAACTCCAACCAGTCCAGCTAAGAGCCATGGTGATAGAAAAGTCATTTTCGGCGACCTCGTGCCCAGGTCATGACGGACTTTTCGATGGCCGTATCAGTCGTCGATAGTTTGTAATTCACCTGTCCATCTGCCAGGCCTTTCTCAAGGCCCTCGACCCAACGGGAAATGGCCAATCGATATTCCTCGGCCATTGCTCGGGGATCGACTTGTTGCTCAGAGCTGTCTTCAGCATCCTCAAAAATCGTCAGGTCGGAAAATGGGAACTGAATTTCACTTGGATCCAAGATGTGGAGCACTGAAACGTAATGTTTTCTGCGCAGCTGTTTTAATAGCCCAATGAAGTTTTCACTAAACTCGAGACAGTCTGAGAGTAAGACGATATTGCTTCGCTTCAGTGGTAGGTTTGCGACATGGGTCAGTGCCGCTGCAAGGTTTGTTTCGCCCTGGCACTGTGCCGATTCCAGATTCCGAACAAATCTCCAGAAATGTTCTGGGCGATTTCTTGGAGGAAGATAAGTACCAATCTCGGCTCCATGAGTCAGCAAACCGATTGCATCACCTTGTTGAATCAGCGTCCATGCCAGTGCAGCAGCAAGTTGACCTGCATATGTTATCTTCTCCGGGCAATCACCCATTTTGAAGGCCATTGAGTTCGAGGTGTCGACGACGAAAAGGGTTCTCAGGTCGGTTTCATCTTCAAACTGCTTTACATAAAAGCGATCATTTCGAGCATACGACTTCCAATCTATATGCTTGATCTCATCGCCCGGTGCATATTCTCGATATTGAGCAAATTCAACGCTCGAGCCCCTGGCACGACTTCGATGGGACCCCGCCACAGCTCCTTCCACATGGCCGTCAAAGCGGATGGATACACCTGATAAACGACCGAATAGCTCTGGGTCTACGAGTGGCGATTGATGCATGATTAATCAGTGGGGTTGTCGTCTAGGATTCGATTTATGAGCGCATCACTCTGAATCCGCTCGGCATCAGCATTAAAGTTGGTGACAACGCGGTGCCGCAGAATCGGGATAGCCAAATCTCGTATGTCTTCGCGCGCCACTGTCAGCCGCCCATCCAGCAACGCTCGAGCCTTACCAGCCAGTATCATAAATTGGCTGGCCCTCGGCCCGGCACCCCAGCCCACGTACTTTTTTATGTAATCCGCCGCGCTGTCTGATGTAGGTCGAGTCGCTCGCGCCAGCTTGACCGCATACTGAATGACGTGCTCTGACACGGGGATATTCTTGACTAGATCTTGGAGCTTCAGAATATCATTAACACTGAGTACAGGCTCAATTTCAGGAGGCGCTCCAACTGTTGTGCGTTTGACAATCTCAACTTCCTCATCCTCCGAGGGATAGTCGACATTTATCATCATCATGAACCGATCTAGTTGAGCTTCTGGTAGGGGGTATGTTCCCTCTTGTTCAATTGGGTTTTGAGTTGCAAACACCATAAAAGGCGCGGTCATTTTATAGGTTTGACCGGCGGCTGTAACGACCCTTTCTTGCATCGCTTGAAGAAGTGCCGCCTGAGTTTTCGGCGGTGTTCGATTAATTTCATCAGCCAACAAGAGATTGGTGAATATGGGGCCTTTTACAAATTTGAAATGTCGTTTCCCTGTTTCGGAATCGGCTTCCAGGATTTCAGTTCCCGTAATGTCACTTGGCATGAGGTCAGGGGTAAATTGAATCCGATTAAAGTCCAGCGATAAGGCTCGTGCTGTGCTGTTCACAAGCAAGGTCTTTGCTAGCCCAGGGACGCCTACAAAAAGGCAATGACCACGGGCGAGCAGCGACGTGAGCATCAGTTGTATGACAGCCTCTTGGCCGACGATTTGCTTCGATACCTGACCGAGCAGAGCGCGTTTCGCCGATGCTGCAAGCTCTAAACCTTCGTGATTAGATTCGTGGCCACTCATTTTAATAACTCCAGGCTTTCGCGGGCTCGTTTTGCCAATTTTGGTTTACCTTTTTGTATATACAATTTTTCCAAAGCGATGTGAGGCCCTGGATGAAATGGATTAATAGCCATCGCAGATTCGAACTCAATGATCGCGTCATCAGCTTGTTTTAGGTTGAGAAAGGCTGTTGCCAGGTTCAGGCGAGTCCTCAAGTACCTTGGATAATAAAATCTGACTTGCTCAAGCACCTTGGGTACGTCTTTATATCTGTCGAGAGCCAACAAGGATTCTGCTGTCCCATTTTGCACCGTCGGATTGCCATCTCCCGCGATGGCTTCTGCTTTGAGATATTCCTTCAATGCAGCCTTAAATCTCTTTCTGGCGCGCAAGAGTTCGCCTAAATGTGTGTAGTCTCTGACCTGTTTTTTCTTGATTGAGCCGTAGCTGATTTCCAGAGCGTCATCTTCGGTTGTCTCCCCCGGTCTTTTGAATTCCAATGACATCTGAACCAGACCCGGATATTCGCGCAACTCGCGGGTTTTTAGGTCACGGTGCCAAGCTGTCCAAAGACCCGACAAATTAAAGCCATAAACCAGCCTCAGAGCGGCACTCATCTCAAGCCCCACAGACAGTTTCTTGATGAGCTCTCTCAGGCCTTCGTATCCTTTTTTACGGTACAGGAAGTCGATGACGGTATGCACCTCTGCGAAGGCCAACCCTGCAGCCTCTTGGCTTGGCAACTTCGCCATAGACGGATGCATTTGATCAAAGGTTATCAGCTTGTTGGACTCAAGACTGCGGGCCAGTAAGTCTTCTTCCGGCGGGTCAAGCTTATGTCCGGGCGACTCACGCCAGCGTGTTTCTTGATACTTTGCGATCCCTTCGTGAAGCCATATGGGAATCGTATTCTTACTCATTTTAGTGAGGTAGTAGTGTACAAATTCGTGGGACACGGTGTCTTGCCAGCCATACCCTCTCACGAGTGCCCTGGGCGAGGTAAACATCAGCCTGTTATACTTGCACAGAGCGATTGTTCCACTGGTTTCGATATCACTTTCTGTCAACGGGCTTACACGAGCCAAGTATGAAATTTCAGGATAGATTTCGACGACCACTTGCCCCTTGGGCGTATAACCAAAATCGGCGGACAGTGTTTTATCGGCGGTCTCCAATACCGGTATCAAATACGGCAGCAAAAGTTTATCACGCCCCTTATACCGAATGAGAAAACGACCGTTGGAGGTGATGTGTTCGTTAAATGTCTTTAGAGCGTTATGCGTCTCTTGAACTCTCGATCTGAATGCTCCAATGCTCGATGGCATTGAGTTCCCCACCGTCTTATTTAGTGCGTCCAAAACACGAAGTGATTCGTCGTAGTTTCCCTCAAAAAACAGAAGCCGACTTTGAGCGAAATGAAGGTTGATATCGTCCGGATTGGCTAAAAGCGCCTCTCGCAGTGCGCTTCGTGCGTCCGCCGTCTGCCATTGGCCAATCATTTGGTGTATTGCGTCGGCCGTTGGTGTCTGTGCCCTGAGGCTCGTCCAGTTCATCAAAAAGACGAGTGCAAGTATAAGCCGCATGCCTGTTTCCTTCATTTCACAAGTGACTCGTAGTAGCGCTTGACAGATTCTTTGAAGTCATTCGGTGCCTTGTCTTTCATTGCATCCATAAGCTCCTGACGGAATTCCGCGGGCGCATCATGCTCATCGGCACCGGGGATACGGACTTTGTCTCGCTTTGTGTCTCGACCACCGTCTCGTTGGCCTTTTTGTCCGTCCTTACCGCCTTGCTGGGGTTTACTGGCCTGCTTTAGACCGTTCATCAGCTTTTTGAGCTGAGACACCGCTTCTGATTGGCTTGGCACAGCGTGTCCAGGTTGTCCTTTTTGGAGAGACTGACTGGCTCTTTGCATGCTTTTCTGCGCTGAATCCATACTCTGCATGGGTTCGCCTTTGAGCCCCGTGATTTGTCCTTGTTGGGACTCCATTTTCTGCTGAAGCTGACGAGCGGCTTGGCGTAGCTGGTCTTGTTTTTCACGTGTGCTGGAGGTCTGGGACTGCTGCTTCGCTGCTTGCATCTGTTTTTGAGCCTGCTTCATCAGCGTATCAAGTTGGTCAATGATATCTTGGTCTTGCTCTATGGCCTGGTTTGCCGAGTTAGAAACATCTTTGGACGACGGATTTCGAAATCGAGCATATCGCTTGACCGTGTAGAGTGGTGAGAGGGCGTCACGCGCCGAACGAAGTGCAGCTTCTAGACGCTTGTTTTTCAGAGCCTGTATCAGTTCATCCACCCGTTCGTTGACGTCGGCTGCGCTCTCTTCTGCAAAAGTTGGTAGTGGCCCAGACTGCAGCTTTTCGGCATTTTTTTTCAGATTGGCCGCTTTCCTTAGTAGCTCATCGATCTGCTCATTAAGTAGTTTGTTGAAAATGTCTGCTTGCTGCTCTTGTTCCCGTCTCGACTGAGCCTCCGTCTCCTCATTTAGCTCCTCTTGCTGCTTCATTAAGTCACGGGTTTGATCCATCAATTCGCTTAAGGCTTTTTGGAGAGCTGGGTTTGTCTGCTCGTGTAGCTCTTGCAGATCCTGGTCTAGAGCCGACGAGAGCTGATCGAGGGTTTCGCTCATTTCGTCTAAGGCCTTCAATGCATCATCAAGTCGGTTTTCGGCCATCATTTTTTCTAGGTTATCGAGTTGTTTTCTCGTATCGGATAGCCCTTGACTCACTTCGCCTGACTTCATCCCGTCGATATTAAGAAACTCGTCTGGAAGTTTCTTTCTCAGGCTGGCCATTCGTTTTTGAAGAGCTCTCATTCTGTCCTTGAGGCGTCGAATGTTTCTCATGATTCGTGCCTTTAATGCATCGGAGGGCTTTTTCTTATAGGCCGTCATCAGATCTTTAAGTCGGACCTTTGCGGCTTTGATTTCCTCCGTCATGGCAGCGATGTCGGCCAGACCCTGCTGCGCCACCACTGATTCCACGTAAATAATCAATTGTTCCAATGGCGATACGACACCCTCGTTGAGGGCCTTGAAGACACCAACATCGCCAATGGTTCCTGTTTGTGTCCGTGCCTTCTCTTTGGACAATTCGCTCGACTCAGCTAACTGGGCTTGACTTGCGACCTGGTGTCTCGACTTGAGCCCAGCGATGGCTTGTTCGGCGCTCATAGGATCTTTTTCCATACGATCGATGATGGACGCTAAGCGCTCCAGAACACGACTTGTCTGGTTCGACAGGACGTCGATCTTTCCTGCCAGACGGCTCCCGTCAACGGCGTCGTAGTCCATCTCCAGCCGGGACGCCAATGCATCTAATAGTTGTTCCAGCAGTGCGTTTAGAGCCTCGGTAATCTTGTAATGTTCGAACTCGGGTGATCGAACCGTAATGTAACGGGTCTCGGAAACGCTGAGCTGCGGCCCATCAATGGTTCTGTTGTCATAGACTTCGACAGAGAGAGCGATCCGGTCTCCCGGTTGAGCATCCATAATATTTAAATCAATTTCATCGGCCCCTTTGGCTATTTTGCCAGAATGTCCATCTTGCTCAACACGAGTGATGTTGTCTTCGTCATTTGCAAGTGCCAGCCGAACAGCAATTCGACTAATGCCAAAGTCGTCTCGTGCAGAAAACTCAATGGGAACGGCGCTGATCTTTTCTAACTCAAGATCGGTGCGTGGCGTGATCAACTCAATATGAGGTGGCTTGTCAGGTTTGATAGTGAGCCTGCGAACCTGGGTTTCAATTCTGCGTTCACCCGATTCGGTTTGTAATCCAAAGCGCCAATCCATTGAGTCCATGGCGACAATGGAGAGTTCGGCCTTGTTATCTTGGAAGGACGTCGCGTCGAACCGCTCATCACCCACAAAGACGAAGACTTGGTCCGCCTTGGTGAGCGGTGTGGCATGAATGGTTATTTTACTGCCCCTATATACGCTTACATTTCCCGTCGAGTTGGGGATGATGCGGCGCTGAACTCCAGTATATTCGGGCGAGTCCACCGTTAATGTAATGTCGGCGACCAAGGGGCCCGATTCCATCTTAAGGCCATCGTTTGTTCTCGTAAGCTCCGCCAGGGCTGTTTCGAATTTGTCTGGATATATCCAGACCAGCCCGATGGTCAAACATAGAGATCCAACCAAGGCTGAAAAAGGCCGATAAAGCTCATTGATGGGCGCAATGATTGACGGCTTGATACCATCAGTTTTGTTGACAACCCAATGCGCCAACGAATGTGCAGTATCGGTGTCTCCATCTAATGAATCTGTCCGGATTGCTGCATCGAAATAAACGCTCGCGATGAGCCCATCTTTTAGATCTGTTTGGTGCCGTTCCCAGCGTTGAGCAGTTTGTTCGAGAGACGCTGTTTCCGAAAAGAGTCTAATGGTTTGAATGATTAGATTGAAGCAGCAGAATGCCAGCAGGCTGCCCAAGAGCCCATATTGTGCATTGAGAGAGGGAGGGTAGGCCGCGAATAGAAGGAGACATGACGCCGTTGCTAGCGCCCCTGAACCCACTGTCCAGAACAGAATTTTGCTGACACCCAGAACTCGAGTTCTCTGCCTCAATAACCCCAGACGTCGGTTGAGTATTTGAAAAGGATTCAAGTCTGCCATGGCGTGACGGGTAACACACGTTGGAGAAAATTTAGTTCCATAAAATAAAAATCGAAGCCTTTTTGCTAACTCTAATCATGAAGATGAGCATCTTTTTAGCTGTTGGGTAACAATAAATTCACGATTGGTTCTGTACGACCGAAGTTTTTTTTGCATAAGATGCGATCACCGTTGAATTAATCGCCTTGGGTTCCGTCGATGGCCGCAGATTCGAGCGAGATGTCTGAAGTAGAGATCATCACGCGTTGTAAACGTGGGGACCGGAGTGCGTTTCATATGCTAGTCGAAAAATATCAACGACGCGCCTACGGCATTGCATACGGCATGCTGAGGAATCGCGAAGATGCGTTGGACGCAGCACAAGATGCGTTCGTCAAAGTCTTTCGAAATATTGAGTCCTTTAAAGGCGACAGTTCTTTCTACACCTGGTTTTATCGAATTGTGGTGAACGTGTGCATCGACAAATGTCGAAAGCAAAAACGGGCACGGTCAGTCGAATATGATGACAGTTTCAAGCGCCGAGATGAGTCTGCCGGTGTCGCCCCTTTGGTCGGGAATACCCGCCCAATGCATCCAGGAGCGGCCTTTGAATCAGAGGAATTAGGCAAAGTTCTCAACGATGCCTTAGCCAAGCTGTCAGAGAACCATAGGCAGATCTTAATCCTTCGAGAAGTCGAGGGCATGAGCTACGAAGATATTGCTGAGTCTGTGGGGTGTCATCTTGGTACCGTCATGAGTCGATTGCATCACGCAAGGAAGAATCTACAAAAGACACTCAAACCGTATTTAGAGGCGTCGGGTAGCACATTGTCCTCGCGGGCAGGCGCGGGTGTCAGGAAGGGCAAATCATGACCGATCGTGAACACGAATTGCTCAACCGGTTTTTAGATGGCGAGCTGACTGATGATGAAGCGAGTGAGTTTGAAGAGGCTCTCGTCAAGAACCCCGACCTGATCAATATGCGTGATGATTTCACTGCCATCGGCAGTCTCTTGCGTGAACATGTCGACCTAGAGTCGACAGAGGTCGATTTTAGCAACTTTGCATCGATTATAGATGAACGAATCGATTCCATGGAAGCTGCACCAACAGCGGCCATAAGCTCAAACAGACTAGAGCAAGTGCCCATTGGGACCCATTCAAAGAGCAATCTCTTTGACGGGGTGGCGAGTTGGTTTCGACGAAATTGGACCCCTGTACTGTTGGGCGCAGCCGCGGCAGCAGCGGTGGCATTTTTTACGCTGGGACAGACGTCTGATCAGGACGTAAACGCGGGTATAAGTTCGACCATTGCTCAGGGGACGACAGATGAGCGGAATGTCGTGGTTGATTCGGTTTCGAATGAGGGACAGAAAGCCGTCCTGGTTAGCATGCCTGCCGAGGATGAAGAGTCGACGGTAATTTGGCTGTTGGACGATGAAAAGACCGAGGAGCCTTTAGATGGGGAGGATCCAATTTAATGTGTAAACCGATACCAAAACTTTTCAACCTATTGGTTTTTTTGGGACTTTTTGGGTTCGCAAGCCAGGCGTATGCAGCTGTAGAACTTAAAGTGGCCGTCGTGCATGCGACCAAGGCCAAAAGTCCCACGGATTCCAAAATCAGCAAGGTTATGGCCAAATCATTGACAACGGTTTTTGGTCAGTACGGATCGTTTAAGCTTCTATCAAAGACTGCTTACCAGCTCGTTCCTAAGAAAACCGCTGATATCGATTTACCGACCGGCTACAAAGCGCTGGTGAAGTACGTGGGAAGTTTGCCAAAAGCAGGAAAGAATAAAGTCCATAAGCTCTCACTTGAGATTCCCAAACATAAAGTGAAAGTGAAACTCCGGGCGATCCCGAAAAAGCTCTTCTATCAGGCGGGAATAAAGCACAACAATGGCATACTCATCCTGGCCTTCTACTTGAAGGAATAACCCGGCAGGTTCCTCCATAGCCTAAGCAATGCAATCATGTTAATTGAACGACATGGTTATCCAATCCACATCGACATCAAGCCCACTGTCGGTCTCCGAACTTACGGCCAAGATTAAGACAAGCCTAGAAGAGGCTTTCGACTATGTGGTGGTCGAAGGTGAATTGAGTGGACTTAATGCTCATAGAAGCGGCCATGTCTACCTCACTATTAAAGACGAAAACGCTCGCATCGACGGCATCGTATGGCGAAGTACAGTTCAGCGTTTGCGTTATAAACCCCAGTCAGGTGAGCACATACTCGTCAAAGGTCGTTTGAATGTGTATGCGCCTCAGGGCAGTTACAAACTGATTATTGATTCAATTGAACCCGTTGGACTTGGCCGTCTACAAGCCCAATTCGAAGCGCTTAAAGCAAAATTAGACTCTGAAGGCCTTTTCGACACGATGCGCAAACGGCCTATTCCTCTCTTGCCTCGTGCAGTTGGTCTGGTCACGAGCGCGACTGGAGCTGCTCGTCGTGATGTCGAATCGGTCATTCAGCGTCGGTCGCCTCAGATCCCAATTGTGATTTGTCCTGCATCTGTTCAGGGCGATCGTGCTGTCGATGAAATTGTTCGAGCAATTCGAACACTCAATGGACACGCCGCTGTCGATGTAATTATCGTTGGTCGGGGGGGCGGAAGTTTAGAAGATCTTTGGGCCTTTAATGACGAAAAGGTTGCTCGAGCGATCGCCACATCGAGCCGTCCTGTAATTAGTGCTGTCGGCCATGAAACAGACACCACGATCGCTGATTTCGTGTCCGATTGCCGAGCACCCACTCCATCTGCCGCAGCCGAGCTGGCCGTCCCGGTGCGAGATGACCTCTTGTATTCATTAGACGTCCTTATGGAATCTATCCATCGACTTTTGACTCATCAAGTTAAGACGAATCGTAGCGGTCTGATTGCTCTTTCATATAGATTACGATCCAGTGTTCATCCACAGCGGCTCAGACTGCCTATTCAGCGGCAAACGCAGCGTTTAAACCAAGCCTGTAGCAGACGTCTTTCTCAAAGCAAGCGCCGCATTCGAGACCTTGAGAACCGGTTAATTCGACTTGAACCAAGAGTCCGGTTATCCCAATCGAGAAACCGATTGAATACCGTGTTGAATCGCTTAGATCGAGTGATTGATTCGATTATCAAAACGGCCAATCAACAGCTCAACAATTCCGCTGTAAAACTCAGCGCACTGTCGCCCTTAGCCAATCTGAACAGAGGCTTCAGCATCACACGTAAAGACGATCAGTTGATCAATAATGCGAGTCAGCTGAAGGTCAGCGATACAATTCGTATTTTGTTCGCAAACGGCATGATAGATGCGCATGTGACTGAAATACACTCTGATAATAAAAGTACCCTCACAGAATTCAAGGAATCTAAATGAGTAGCGAGCAAAGCGAAAACTTCGAAGACGTCTTACAAAAGCTAGAATCTCTCGTTCAGAGGTTGGAAGCAGGAGGTCTCCCTTTGGATGAAGCCTTAAAGCTCTACGAAGATGGTGTCAGACTCGCTCGTGCTGGAAACACCTTATTGGAGGGGGCAGAAAATCGTGTCGAGGAGCTTCAGGCGACCCTCATTCGAGGGGACGAAGAGCAGACATGACGAACTTGAGTCACACACTCGATAAGTATCGCATTGAATTTGAGTCTCGACTCCAAGCTGAGTTCGATAGTTGGGACCATTGGCCCGAGACCCTTCGAAAAGCATCTGCTCACAGTCTCTTTGGGGGTGGAAAGCGAGTACGGCCAATTCTTGCTTTTCTTATTGCCGCCTCGAGGGGGGCGAGTGTTGACGCTGTGTTTCCATGGGCGCTCGCCGTCGAGTTAATTCACACCTACAGCTTAATCCATGACGATTTACCAGCGATGGATGACGATGAGATGCGTCGAGGTCGACCGACCTGCCATAAGGTTTTTGGTGAGGCCAATGCAATTTTGGCCGGAGATGCGCTTCTCACCCAAGCTTTCTTGATTGTTGCAGGTCAAGTCCATGAGTCTCGGACGTCTCAATCCTTAGTCAAACTGTTGTCGGAGTCTGCTGGTGGAGCGGGCATGGTCGGCGGACAAATTTATGACATGAGCGGTCGATTGGAGGACCTTGACCAGATTCGCTCCATGCAGTCTTTGAAGACAGGGGCTTTGATTAGAGCCGCCATTGAAGGTACGGCAATCCTTCTTGACGTAGACTACGAAGACCAGCTCGTATATCGAAGCCTTGGTGACCAGATTGGTTCACTCTTCCAGATTACAGACGATCTTCTCGACCTAGACGAAGATGGCAATGATGATGGTAAAAACCTCATCAATCACCTTTCCATTGCAGAAATCGAGCGTTTGAGAGACCAGACAGCTGAATCAGCTCGGGCTAAACTCGAACGGCTGAGTGGCCAACATGATGACTTATTGGCTTTCATCGAGTTCATCCGAATCAGGACCATATAGTGGCCAAAATAAGGTTGGATGAGCTTCTCCTGAAAAGAGAATTGGTTGAGACCATCCAAGAAGCCAGGGCAAGAATCATGGCCGGTGAAATCATCGTTGGTGAAGGTCGTTTGGACAAGGCTGGTCTGCTCGTTGATGACGGTTCATCTGTTCGTGTCAGGAGTCGTAGACCGCAGAAATATGTGAGTCGAGGCGGGCTTAAGCTTGAAGGCGCCCTAAAGTCATTTGAACTAGACGTCAATGATCTAGTCTGCCTCGACTTGGGCGCATCCACCGGTGGTTTCACTGATTGCTTGGTTCGTTCTGGTGCTCGGACTGTCTATGCTGTCGATGTTGGTTATGGTTTGTTGGATTGGTCTCTAAGGGGCAACCACAAAGTTGTTTGCCTAGAACGAACCCACGTAGCCGAATTGACGAAAGATCACATAAAAGAGTCCATTGACCTCGTTGTCGCCGACTTGTCTTTTAACTCCCTCATTCGCCTCATTCCTCCAGTCTTACCACTGCTTAAAGCCCAGGCCTTTGCAGTGCTTCTCATCAAGCCACAATTCGAAGCTCGAAAAGATGAGGTTGGTGAAAGAGGCATCGTGACCGACCCTGTGGTTCATAAGCGAGTTTGCGACGAAATTGTGCGTTCGATGGAAGGTCTGGGGGCTCGCGTGATTGGCTTGATTGAAAGCCCTATTTTTGGGACCGGTGGAAATCGAGAATTTTTAATCGCACTTGATTTGGACTCGATTCGTTCGAATCTGCTTAAGGACGCCTAGACTCAACAGAATCCATACGGGTCCGTATTCTATGAACTTGGCCCATGGTTTTTCGATCCAGATGCCTGTTGCGAGGTATTGCGGTCTTGGCAGGTATGCGAGCCAACATAATAGACCCCAGACGATAAAAGCGTGTGCGAAGTGCTTGGTTTTTGTGCCAGCTGCCAGGCAGCAAATTGGAAGGACCCAGACTAAGTACCACGGGTGAACCATAGGTGATACCAAGAGTAAGACGCCCATGAAAATCCACCAAGCCTCGAGTATTGAGTCGCATTTTCGAAATGCCCAAAGGGTGGCTATGCCAAGGATGACTAGAACGCAGACTTTACTCATTGCAAAGGCTAACTGCGAGTTTGTCAGGGGAGTGACTGTATCTCCACCAACGAGTGTATATACGATGTTGGTCGCCCATGATGAATTACGAATGACCTCTGAACTGATCGGCATACTCATTTCAGAGATGTAATAAATAATGGCAAAGAGGCCATCATTGCCCCGCCATTTGTGAGCAAATGCAACAAGGCCTTTGGGATACGTTGCATATTGAAACGCAGACCAAACACAAAAGATAATGCCCACTGAGAGCACAGACCAAAAGAGTCGCTTATTCTGTCGAAAGATAAAGAGCAGTAGAATCACGGGTGCCAGTTTAATTCCGGCTGCCAACGTCAGCGAGACAGCTCCCAGCCAAAACCATTTCTTCTCTGAAAAATAAACGCCCGAGAGGAGAAGGGCGACCCCCACCGAGTCAATATGCCCTCCAACACTCGATTCCAGGCAAACCAAAGGCATAAATGCATATAAAGCTGAATAACCCGGATGTAATTGACGAGTTTCAGCAAGTTTCCAGATCATGAATATGCAGATGAGGTCGCCCAATATCATCATCGACCTCATGAGCAATTGGGACGGACCCAAGGTGGTTGCGAGGCAAAAAATAAGTTGGGCACCCGGTGGATAAATCGTCGGGATTTCCCTATGGCCGATTCGCTCTCGAATCATTGCAAGGTCGCTTGTCGAATTTAAGACATCGAGTCTTGAGTCATTCGGTGCATACGTATAAGGATTGATTTGATTCCAGCTTAAAGAACCATCCCATATATATCTCCATAGATCTTCCGACAGCAGGGGGGGGATCCCGAGGCCTGAAAAACGCACAAACGCAGCAAAAGCCAAAATGACCAACAACGTGATGTTTTTTCGTGGGAGCGTTTCTATTTTTACCCACATTACGCAGAAGGGGATGGCCGCAAGCCCGTATCCGTAAATGAGTGCGTACTGAGTATTTAGCCCACTTGAGTTGGCCGAAAAGACCATCAACGATGGTACGAGGCCCGCTAAAACCCCGAATAAAATCGGAAGATAATCACGATATCGGTGATCTATCATATGGATTGTTGGGTTCGGATCGTCCGTCTTGCTTGTGCCCGGTTTTTAAACGATTGCTGGATGCTCTTCCACGCTGTGTATAGAAAGCCAAAGGCAAAAAGGCCCATGAAAGGCAAGGCTGGCCAGACCTGCTGTTTGAGGCAAAAGACAAATGTTTGCAGATAGATAAGCCCCAGCCCAATTTCGATTATACTGCCTAAGTCAAATTGGCTATTATAGCTTTGGTTGGCATTTGGACGGCTGCCTATCACATCGTCTTCTAAAGCTAACTTAGGGGTTCGAGCAAATGGACTTTGGTGTCCTACACACGCCTCTAATACAGCTCGGGTATTATTGACAGCAAGGCCAATTCCGATGGCCATTGCCATAGGGATCTCAAGACATTTACGAATCAAACCAGTCTGGGTTTGCGCCTGACTGATAAAATAAAACACGAATATAGAGAGCGTTGCTCCAACGAAAACGGGTAGATCAAGATACAAGACTTCATGCCAGCCATGCTGGATACGAATGCGTATGGCCAAAGGCATTAATAGAGACATCACGGCCAAAAGCACGTAGGCGAAGTTATTTGTGAGATGGAGAATGGCCTCGATTTTGACTCGCCATGTTTGTTCGCTCTTAATGACCGCTTTCAACTGTTTTCTTGCGACTTGAATCGAGCCTTTTGCCCAGCGATGTTGCTGAGTCTTAAATGCGTTCATTTCCCCAGGTAGCTCCGCTGGCACGCTGAGGTCGCGCAGATAGATAAATTTCCAACCTTTAATTTGGGCTCTATAGGATAGGTCTAAGTCCTCTGTGATGGTGTCGTATTGCCACCCACCCGCATCCAAAATACATGTCTTACGCCAAATACCAGCAGTGCCATTAAAGTTAAAAAATAGCCCCGAGCGATTGCGCGCAAAATGTTCGATTTGAAAATGACCATCTAACAGGATGGCTTGAGCTCGAGTCAGGAGCGATTGGGAGCGATTGATGTGTTCCCAACGGGCCTGAACCATGCCGACCTCGGTCGCGTCAAAGTGGCCCATGATCCCCTTCAGGAAAGTGGTTTCTGGAATGAAATCAGCATCGAAGATGGCAATAAACTCACCCCGAGCGAGTTTCATACCGTAATCGAGGGCTCCGGCCTTAAATCCTTTTCGTTGGTCTCTTTGTATGTGGACAATATCAATGCCGCGGCGCTGCCATTCGGCAACCGCAGTCTGAATCAGACTTGAGGTATCATCATCTGAATCGTCCAGTACCTGTATTTCCATGCGACCAGACGGGTAGTCTAGGCGACAAACATGGTCGATTAATCGTCGAACAACATACCGTTCGTTGTAGATGGGCAATTGAACGGTTACCGTCGGATATTCCTCTAACGGAGAACCAATAGGATCAGAGGTGTGTCGATGCTTCAGTGTAAGCCTAAGTAAATGATATCTATGCAGTCCGAAAATGATGAGCATACCTAAAACGAAGAAGTGAATTACAAGTATTGTCACGTCGATTAAGTTCATTGGATGTGCTCAATGGGGGTTACAGATCCGAGAAGCTCGGTAATATAAGGGGGTACCTGGTTCGTGTCAACGAGGCCCTACTGAGTGCAGTTTATCCTCAAGTCGATCCGCGTCTCGGGTGGTGATAAATCTTCATCAATTTCTAGCACGGTTGTACCGTAGACTTGGTCCTGACCACCGAGATCACAATCATCGAAGATCCCATTGGAATTGGCATCTTCGAAAACCGTCATTCGATAGTCTCCCGGTGGATAGCTCCCGATGCTAAAAGGGACATCTAAATTTTGCTCTCGAATCGAGATTGTTTCGGTCCATCCACCCGTCTCCGAAACCAAAAGAGACAGATCTTGCATCACTTGGCTCATTGAATCCGAATCGTCTACAACAAGAAGGACCTCTTGTTCTGCTTCATGACATTCGGCCGCAGGTGTCAGGACGAATGAGCCTAGGTTCGTAATGGCGTTTTCTGCGATATCAAAGGCAATGTCCTGGCTCACATAGCGGTCACCATATGTATCGGGTGTACAAGAGTTGAGGAGTGCATCACGTGTTGTATCGACAAAAAAGCGTCCGTTGTATTGGCCTGGACTAAGTTGTTTTAAAAATTGGCTTGTTGCACCGATATGGTCGTTATGATTATCGAAAATCGTAATGGTTTGCGAATCCCCAGATTGGTCTAATTTACTCACGTGCAAATTGACTCGTCTTCCGCTGCCGATCGGTCCACTTTCGCCCACAATTGTCAGTTCGCCGCGTACGGCACTTAGGCTCGCATTTTCGCACTCAATGACGTCGAGGAGGATCTCTCCGGCTCGACTAATTTCATCTGTTTGAATCCGTACAGAGTCGAGAGCACCTGAAATTGCATCTAGGCCTCCGCCGACAGTATTACACGGACTGAAGAATCGATCTTCGTCTCGGTCGATATAGGCCGTAATTCTCCACAGACCAGTTGGCACGCCGGTGACGGTGTAATTTAACGGTATATTCCGAGAGAAGATGTTTGTTGAGATTGGGACGTCGATGGACTCAAAATTATCATCCAAAGAATATAAGTTAATCCACAGTGTCCCTTCCACAAGTTCGGTCACTGCTGATTGATTTGACTGATTTATTGGGATGTTCGAACCAAGTCCAATCGTACCGGAAACGCCGGTTAGTCGAGTCGGACATGTTGATGTCACAAACTCAAAAGGTGTTTCGATTTCATTGGTAAAACCATCGACAAGGGTGACGGACACCGTGGGTGCAACATGTCTATCGGCTCCCCCAAAGAGCGCATCACAGGGTGTCGGATTAAAATCATTATCCTCGTCTGTGAACAAGTTTAGCTCATAGCTCCCAGGGAGAAACTCAGGGATTTGAAATCGAACAGAGTTGGTTTCAAAATCGTCGTATGGAATCACTTGAACTCTCAATACTGAATCGTCTTGGCGATTTATGGCCGTCATTCTCAGCGGTGAGTCCGTCGGTATGGTCAGTCCTTCGATTGTCCCAATCATTTTAGTTTTCATCGCGCCGGGCCCGCATATACGGCGTTCAAAAGTCAATTCAATCGGGCTGGCGACAGGAAAAGTCACGGTTTTGACCCCTTGAACATTGTCAAAACTGTCTGCGGATTCCGTGGTCTTTATGTTCGATGGGAAAGGACAATCATCGAATTCTCCATCAGCGCGTCTGTCTAGAAAAGCGACGAGCCTATGAGAGCCTCTCAGTTTTTGTTCTGAGACGATTGTATGTGGCCATTCGTCGATAAACGGCACGTCGATTTTCATGACCATCTGGTCGGTCTCACTCTCAAAGAACAGGATCGTATAGGGCCCTGTGGCTGGACTATTAGAGAATGGAACATTGAGATCGATCACCAGACTCCACTCCTCTGGAGTGGATATCCCTCCGTCGCCCTTCACAACTATCGGAGGAGGCCTCAGGGAATTGTCAGGTCGATTGCATCCGGACGAACTCAAAAAAACGACTATCCAGAGTAAAGACGCGCTCATCTTTACAGTATAGAGTTGTGGCTGGGCCTGGCTAATCATGATCCTGAACTCAAGTATTCTAAGTCGACTGAGTACAGGATACCCTGAAGCCTTGCAATTGAGCGAGTAGTTATGGGACTCACCTTTAACGGTGACAGTTGATCGGGCAAAATTATGACAGTTTCTGGTGCCATTCTGGCCGCAGGTTTAGGAACAAGACTGAGACCCCTGACACACAGTCGCCCAAAGCCTTTAGTTCCCATAGCCGGCCGTCCACTCATCGATTATTGCATTGGTCATCTTACACGACTCGGTATTGAGACAATCGGAGTGAATTCCTACCATCTTGCTGATCAGCTTTCCGATTATACATCAGAATTGAGACAGGACATTTACGTCGTTGAAGAAGGCACACTACAGGGGACTGGAGGTGGAATTAGGGAGATTGCGAGCCATCGACCTTATTCCACCTTAGTCGTCATTAATGGCGATGCTTTGTTTGACTTCGACATCGCACCGGCTCTTGAAAAACACTATTCCAATGGCGCGATGGGAACACTTTTACTGCGGTATGTCGAACCCAGTGCCCCCTTCGGCCGAGTTGGAATCGATGGAAATGGTCGACTACACAGAATCGCTGAAATGGATGCTCCAGGTGCCGATTCATTGACCTTATTCTATGGAGCGTTTACAGGGGTTCAGATTATAGAACCGAGCTTAATAGACATGATTCCAAACGGCCCGTGCGACGTTCTACGGACCGCATATAAGACGGTCTTAGGCGATAAAGGGCCAATTTTTGGCCAATTTATGCGGCCAGATAGTCAGTGGATTGATGTGGGCAATGTCGATCGGTATCTCGATGCTCATCGCCAAATTCTTGATGGATATTTTGCTGTGTCGCACTTGCCATGTGCTGATTCACACGGTCGCAGGATCTCCGAGAAAGCTCGGGTTGCAAGCAGTGCTAAAATTATAGGTCCATGTGTGATCATGCCCGAAGCACAGATTGGAGACGGTGCTGTTGTGGGTCCCTATACCTTTGTTGACCGTGGGGCTGAGGTTTTGCCAAATATCGAGTTGAACAACACGGTTATCTGGCCCGGTGTGCGTGTGACTGATTCGATTTCAAACACGGTTTTATACGGTTAAATTCGCGGCTCTAAGCTATTCAAGCAAGGCACTTGATCAGAATGACAGTGATGTTGTCTGTACCCCCATTGTCATTGGCAGCGTCAATCAGACGTTCGCATGACAGGTCTAGGTCATCACCTTGCTTTAATATGTGTTCCATATTTTTGTCGGTGACCATGCCTGACAAGCCGTCAGAGCAGAGGAGATAAACATCACCCGATTGAGGCGCTTCCGTTAAAACATCAACCTGAACAGTCTCTTTCATGCCCAGTGCTCGAACGATCACGTTTTTATGGGGAAACGCTTCGATTTCCTCGGGCGTAAGCTGTCTCATTTTGATGTAATCGTTGAGGAGCGAGTGGTCTTCCGTTAGTTGCATGAGCTTGCCGCTGCGGAATCGATACACGCGGCTGTCACCCACGTGTCCTATGTAGCATTCCTTCTCGTTAAAGAATGTAGCTACGATCGTGGTACCCATGCCCTTGAGTCGTGAATCGCGGCTTGCAGATTCGAAGATTCGGCGATTGCTCAGCTTGATTCCAGTCATGATCCGACCTTCATCGTAGCGACGGTCCTTCTCCATTTTGTAGGGCCAGGTAATCTCGTCGTCGTCGGCGGTTGCCCGAAAAAACTCAGCCAAGGTTTCGACGGACATTTGGCTAGCCACTTCGCCAGACGCATGGCCTCCCATACCGTCGGCAACAATGAATAAGCCCTCTTCACGGCAAAGCCTGAGGGAGTCCTCATTATGAGCGCGCTTCATACCAACATGAGTTCGCCCTGCAGCAGCCAGCTTCATTCGTCCTCCGCGCCTTTCTCTTATCTTCACAAATAGACCCAGAAGGCATCGTTTTGAGTGTTAAGTCATCGTGACGCCGTCGTTACCACTGTCTTAATACACTGTTGCTCTATGAAAAATCTAGGACACACTTCAGAGAGATTGATATCCTTCCATTGTTGTCGGCTCCGGTCTGCCAAAAGTAGGTGCGAAAATCGAACAGTCTGCCCAGTACAAATGATGAGACATTTCAAAATCGGTTGGGGGCGGCATCCTCGTTCGATTCGATTACCAGAATCGACCCGTATTCTTAGGAAGGCAAAGCCTGCACGGGTTGATGTTTCCGGCTTTGATTTGAACTCCGCATTGAGGCGTCCTGTTGGATGCTCACCTCTACTGGACCTTGTTAGTCAGGCCTCGTCAATTGTCATCCTGATCCCTGACGAAACACGTTTTGATGTTGCGTCGCTTGTTTTGCCAACGTTAATTCCCATGCTTGACGGTAAATCCGTATCCATAGGCATTGCTGCTGGGAAACATCCGTTCCAATCATCAGAACTGAGCGATTGGTGTCATAATGCCAGCGCCACCGACTTAGTTTTTCTAGGCAAGACAAAAAGGCAGACTCCGGTCGCCTATCCCGAGGTGGTACTAAAAGCCGATTTAAGGATTCTCCTAGGTGAGATAAAACCTCATTATTTCGCTGGTTTTTCCGGTGGAGCGAAGACCTTGTTTCCGGGGGTTGCCGGTGCAGAGGGAATTTGGAAAAATCACCGTTTGAAAGCAGAGCCTGATTCACAACTCGGTCAGGTAAGCGCCAACCCGTGTCGATTGGACATGGAAGAGGCGGCCGAAATGGCAGGTCCATCGTACATAATCAACCTCGTTCGAGACATTGAAGGCGATTCGATTTATTATATTTCAGGCCATACTGTGGCTGCCCATCGGGTGGGCGTAGACTTGGCTCGTTCAATCTACGAGACCGAGGTGACGACCAAGGCCGATACGGTGATCGTATCGGATAGAACCCCGATGACGATGAATCTCTATCAAGCGTGTAAGCTAATCCCTCCGGCAGCCCGTGTCCTTAAGCCCGGCGGAACCATCATTCTATGCGCTGAATGTCCCGATGGCTTAGGCCCGACGACCGTCATCAACGAGAGTATTTATCGCCTGGGCCTTCGACCCATTCTTCCCGACTCCCATAAGGTCATACTTGTCAGTGATCAACCCGAAGAGCTTGTTCGCGAAACATTCGCCGAATATGCTGGGTCTATTGATGATGCTTTGAGCAAGGTAGAAACAAATAATATTCTTCTGCTGCCTTACGCGGGTGATATGATTCCAGTCCCACAAACGTGAAAGTCTAACGCTAACGATATGGTCCACGCTTGTCGCACTCATTACAGACGTTTAATTCTGTCTGTCCTGTTTCTCGGATGTGGTGGTCAACACCTCCGGACACAGGCTTATAATTCTGTTAGCGCAAAACAAGCTTACGAAAGCGGGGACTTCTCCCAAGCGGCTAAGATTTATGAAAAGTTAGCGATGCGAGAGGCGTCTGCCGATTACTGGATTTGGGCTGCCCGATCATGGATCGCAGGTGAACGTTCGAAACGTGCAGAAGCGGCTCTTGTGAAAACCGCCCAGATCGATAAGAGCCATCGCGATTTAAAACCTTTAGTCGAGTTGCTCATGGGGCCGTCGACGAGCTCGCAGTTGTCAGACGAGAGCGGCCTGCCCGACTACTGGTCTAAACGGGGTCAAAACCGATTTAAACGAGAGCTGTTTGAAGGGGCCGCTTCTGACTTTCGGGTTGCGACAGAGCTGGACGATAACCGTATATCCGACTGGGTTATGCTCGGCCATTCCTATCGGCGTAGTAAACGGTTAAAAGCCGCAGCTGCATCACATTACCGTGCATTTCGCCTTCTCAAAGGGATGACTGAGTCAAAAACTGAAACCAATCAGGTTTTGGAGAGAAAAATGTTCGGGTCGGTTCTGACCCTCACCAGTCTGACCAAAGATTATGAGCTGGCCGCCCGCGTGCTGTTTGATTCATTAAAGGATTGGCCGATTCGGGTGATGGATCGATTTTTAAAATCGATGGTCGCGCGGAGTCTAGCGCCAGCTATCCCCTTATTTTACAAAAAACTGCTGGTTCATCGGCCTGAATTAATCTCGGTCCGAAAGCGTCTTCTGTTATCTGCATTTGCGAGTGGTCAATGGGCTAAAGCCATCGGACTGGCACAGCCAATTATTCCAAATCCCTATGCTCCAGCTAAGCTTATCGAAGTTGCAGTGGAGGCAGCCTTTCGTGCTGATGCGCCTCGCCAAGCCGTCTCAATACTTGGTCAGAGACGCGCATTGTTCCCCAGGAATCGCGGTGTTTTTGTCGACTTAATCAGAGGTCTCATGCGCGCTGAAATGTATGTGAGAGCACGGTCTGAACTGTCCATCGAAATCAAGTCGTACACCAGTGACGCGGAGATACGATTCTCCTATGCCGTCGCTTTACATCAGACAGGGCATCTCGCTGGTTTTAACTCCGAGCTTAAGGCTGTTCTTGAGCTAGATCCAAATCATGCGCCAGCACTCAATTACATGGGCTATGAATGGGCTCAGCAGGGCAAGAACCTTGATCGAGCAGAGGTTTTTTTGAATCGAGCTTTGAAGGAAAGACCTGATCACCCGGCCTATCTGGACTCTCTCGGCTGGATTCTCTATCGACGAGGGCGATTTGAACAAGCACAGGGTCTGTTGCGTCGCTCTCTTCAGAAGCTACCCAATGAACCGGAAATTTTACTCCATATGGCGTGCACTTTGCGCCAATTGAAACAACACAAGGCTGCTTTGAGTTTTTACGAGAAGGCCATGCGCTTGGAGCAAAACTTAGATCGCAAAAAAGAGCACGAGCGAGAATGGAAACGAATTCAAAACTGACTGTATTTTTGACCGTCTTGGTCATTGGCTGTGGTGGCTTACCTAAACCGCGCAATGCACCGAATGAGCCGGGACCGTTGTTAGAATCCATCGACCGACGAGATGCGGCTTTAAAGAGTCTCACAGCAGACCTAAATGTGGAGATTTGGCAAAGAAACGAGCGGGTTAAGCTACGTCAATACTTAGCTGCCGATGACCAAGGCCGCTTGCGAATAGAGGTTGTCTCACCATTCGGAACCCCTCTGATGACACTTGCCAGCGACGGATCTCGGCTGATGATTTTTGATTCTAAGAAAGGCCGCTTCTTCCTCGGTCCAGTGACGCAAGACGCATTATCTCGATTACTCCCCGTACCGATGACTCCTCCCGAATTGGCCTCACTTTTACGTGGAGCAGTGCCGCGAATCCAACCGATAAAAACACGTCTCGATTGGGACTCGAAAATGGGACGTCTTCGAGTTCAGCTGACATCCGATCGGCGGTCGCAACTGATTTTTTTTGAGCCAGAGCATTATCGAGTGACGCGGTTGGAGACTCGCTTGAATGGTCGAATACTCTACACCGTTATGATGGGAGACTATTCGGGTACTGGCGACGAAGTGATTCCCAGGCGCGTGCGTTTCGAAGTACCAAAAGACGGCTTGCGTATCGATATGAAGATTAAAGATGCGTCGCTGAATCCTCAGTTGGCATCAGAAGTCTTTACCTTAAGTCCGCCTCGGGGCATTGTTGTGGAACCAATCCCATAGGTTGATGTCATGTCAAACGAGTTTAAGGGAATTGCTCAATGATGGCCTTAAGTGCCTTTCTACATAATTCGCAGATGGTCAACTCACAGGCAATTGTCGCGGCCGAAGAGCATGCAAAAGCATTTAATCGCCCGTTAATCGAGAGCTTTGTTGGCGCAGAACTCGTTGAGGAAGAGCCTTTGGTTCGCGGATTGGCAAAACATCTGCGATTGGCCCGAGTCTCACTCGATGACTGCGTTGCAGAGCCAAGCGCACTCCAAAAACTATCATCGGAAGATTGTCGGCGTAATTTGGTTTTTCCAATTGAGATCATCTACTTGGATGGGTTTCAGTTTCTCTTGTTGGCTATGGCAAATCCATTGGATGTCCACACGATTCGCCATGTGTACAAGAAAACGGGTTTGAGAATTCGTCCCCTCATCACGACGCCGTCAGACATCTGTTCAGCGATTGTAAGCGCGTATCAATGCGCCTTCGAACCCCTCATGGGAATTGACCCTGAAGATATTAATGAAAGCGAAGACGCTGAAAAAGTAGAAGCGGAGCCGACTCCCTACTTTGATGCTTTGGAAAATATGCTTGGTCCGTATGTCGCGGGACAAGAAATGGTAGACCTTAATCCACATAAAGGTCGACAGGCAATTCGCGCCTGTCTCGACCAGACCGATTCTGTCCGGGACATTCTCTTGATTCGGCTCATGGATCGCCTGATCGAACAAGGCCACCTAGACGTAGTCGAACTATTGAAGCCTGATCCCAACGGACGTCAGTCGTAACACGAGGAATAATCCAGAAAAAATGAAGTTCGGTAGACCCATATCGACGTCTCGCACGTATAGATTGGTGACAGTCAAATGCTGAGCTTTATTCTAATGGTCATAGGACATTCATTTGACAACGTGTCAGACGAGACTCTGATCGAGCAATATCGAGATGGAGATGTGGATGCACTTGAAACACTACTAAAGCGATACGAGAGAAAGCTTTTCAACTACATTCTTCGTTACGTAGGTCAGAGGGAAAGAGCCAATGACCTGCTACAAGATACCTTTCTAAGGGTCGTAAAACATGCCGAGAGATATGATAGAAGAGCCAAGTTCAAGACCTGGCTTTATACGATCGCGCGGAACATCTGTATCGATGAGTTGCGGAAAGACCGAGTGCGATCGGGTGGTGTCAGCTTCGAACAGAGCAACAGCCGCGGGGGAGATGGACTTGCGGCAAAAGATAGAATCGCAGGCAGTCATGACGATGGGTACAAGGCGGCCAGCGCATCAGAGTTACAAGAGCGACTCATCTCTGCTTTGGAGCGTCTAAATGACAAACAGCGTGAGGTATTTGTTCTAAGACACATCGATCAGATGCGGTTTCGGGAAATTGCAGACTTGCTCGGGACATCTGAGAACACGATTAAGAGTCGAATGCGTTATGCATTTGAGAACTTGAGAGACTTATTGGCGGATTATGCTTCGGAACAATAAATATGGAAGACCGGTCGAGGCGGGAACACATGTCTGATAGCAAAAAAGATATGGAATACCGTCTGCTCGATCTTCTTTACCGCGAACTCGATGAGGATGAGGCCGAGGTTGTACGCCGAGAACTTGACGTCGATGCTGAACTCAAAGCGACCTTCGAAGCGTGGCGCCAAGTTCAAGATGTCATGGATGAATTGCCCTTAGAAGATCCTGACCCAGCCGTTCATTATAAGATTCTTCGCGTTGCTCGGCAGCAGGCATCGTCAGCCCAGCAACCTGGTTTTTTCGAGCGTTTTTTCGTACTGCTTCAAAATCCTGCATTTGCTGCTTTCGGTCTGTTCATTATTGGTGGGGCCGTCTTTTCAGTTTTTAAAGACAACCTTCAGGAAGGGGATGGGGCAGCCATAGTCGGGCAGATTCAGCCGGCAGCCAAACCCGCAGCCAAACCCGCGTCAAAACTCCGTCTTGAAGACGGAAAAAAGGCACAAGCGGTGGGGGCTCTTAAGCGCTCTGAAGAGAGGCTTCCGCCACAGATTCGTTTAGACCCAGCCCCTATCGCAGAACTGGATTCACCGGCTGCTGCACTG
>MDTC01125055.1_pt1 | contig 29915 bp, 30 predicted proteins | sample 811181 | NCBI WGS metagenome assembly MDTC01 (sample SAMN05326644, study PRJNA326480) | marine metagenome | isolation source: seawater | place: Pacific Ocean: North | collected 2011 | reverse complement strand
TTCCATATCTTAAGACAAAGTACCATCGGCGCTGAAGGACTTAACTTCCGAGTTCGGAATGGGATCGGGTGTGGCCCCTTCGCAATAATTACCAGGCACGATTTTATAATCCCTTTCTACTTCAATGTAAATAGCAGAATAGTTGATTTTTATTGAGATTTGGTGGGCATGATAAGAATTGAACTTATGACCTCTACGATGTCAACGTAGCGTTCTACCACTGAACTACATGCCCTAAAATAATTTATTTTACTTTAACTATTATATAAAAATTATATAAAAAAAAGTATTAATTAGTTAATAAATATAAAATTAATATAATATCAAATAATGAACAAAAACATAACAAGTTTTAAATCTTCAAAAATTCTTAATTATCTATTTATATTATTGCCAATATCTTTTGCTGTTGGAAATTTTGCAATAAATCTAAATGTATTTTTGATTATAATATTAGGAATTTTTCTGTTCAAAAAAGATATTATTGATCACAAAAAAAAAGTTTTTTTTTATTTAGTGTTAACTTTTTTTATACACTTAATTATTTCGACTATAATTAATAATTACAACAACTTGACAGACTCTGACTTAAATAAATCATTAGTATTTTTACGATACTTACTTTTTTTACTGGTTGTTAATTGTATGGTTAGAAAAAAATTAATTGATTTTAAATTATTTTTCATTTTTAACCTTGTAGTAATAAGTTTTGTAAGTTTAGACGTTATTTATCAGTCGCAGACAGGAACAAATTTTTTTGGGATGACTACGACATTTTATCATAATCCAGGAATATTTGGTGATGAATTAATCGCAGGAGGATACATTCAAAAATTTTGGACTTTTAGTATTTTTTCAATTCCTTTATTTTTTTTTAAAAATAAAAACTATATTCTTCTATACATTTTATTTTTCTTAATTGGTGCGTGTGGAATTGTTTTTGCAGGGAATAGAATGCCAATTATAATGTTTTTTATATTTACACCTTTAGTTATATTTTTCTTAAAAAAATTAAAAATAATTACCGTTTTATGTTTTTTATTTTCTATTGGAATTACTTACAATCATTATAACTCTGATTTGTGGATTAAAATGTGGTATAATAGTTTTTTTGATAATGTAAAACATATTACTTATGCTTTTAAAAATGAATTTGATAAAGAGTTTAGAAAAAAATCATTTTCTCAAGAGCAGTTAAAAGAAAAACAGGCAAAAAGATATGTTTTTGGATCAGGTCATATTAATACTTTCTTAACCGGAATAGATGTTTGGAACGATAAACCTATTATTGGTAATGGTATTAAGTCGTTCAGAAAACAATGCAGAACAAAAGATTTTGTTAAATATAACAGAGTGTGTAATCAACACCCTCACAATTATTATCTAGAAATTTTAGATAATACCGGTTTAATTGGATTTATTGCTTTAGGCACAGCTGCAATAATTTTAATTTATGATAAAATTATTTTATTTAGAAAAGTAAAAAATAATGATACTAATAAATTAATTTTTTATGCTTTTTTAATGGCTTTATTAATTGAAATGTTTCCAATTAAGTCTACTGGAAGTTTTTTTGCAACATTTAATGCAAGTTATATTTTTTTAATTGTAGGTTTAATGATTAATCTCGAACCAAAGAAAAATTAATTCATGGAAGTAATAATTTTAGCTGGTGGAAAAGGTTCTAGACTAGATAAAATTACAGAAACTATTCCAAAGCCTCTTGTAAAAATTAGTAAAGTCCCAATTCTTGTACATATAATAAAAATATTTGCTAAGTATAATCACACTGATTTTATCGTAGCTATAGGATATAAGGGTGAAAAAATACTTAAATATTTTTATAAAAAAAAAATAAATAGTAATATAAAAAAAAAACTAAACTCTGGTTTCCTTATTAAAAGAAAAATTGGAAATAAGAATTGCAAAATTACCTTACTAGATACTGGGCAAAATACTATGACAGGAGGGAGGTTAAAAAAAGCTGCAAAACTAATTAAAAATGATCGTTTTTTTCTCACTTATGGAGACGGTGTTGCAGACATAAATCTGAATAATCTACTAAATCAACATAAAAAAAGTAAAAAACTTGTAACTTTAACTGCAGTAAACCCCCCATCAAGATTTGGTGAAATCACTATTAATAAAAAAAAAATTACTTCTTTCAAAGAAAAAACTATTACTTCAAGAAATAGTTGGATCAATGGAGGTTTTTTTGTAATGCAAAAGAAATTTATTAAATATTTAGCTGGAAATAAAACTATTCTTGAAAAAAAACCTCTAGAAAATATTGCTTCTAAAGGTCAATTATATGCTTACAAACATAAGAGTTTTTGGCATTGTATGGATACAAAAAAAGACAAAGAAAATTTAGAAATTATTTTTAGAAAAAAGAATATATTAAAAGTTTAAAAAAAAATTTTACTCTCAAATATAAATATTTAAAAAATTCTCTATGATTTAACTTAAAATTATTTTTCACATAAATCAAAAGTGAATTTTGATCCTTAGCGATTTGTTTTTGAAAATTGTGAGTATAAGTCATGCTTTTTTCTTGAAATCTATTTGAAATTAAAAAATTAGGTATAACCGCCACACTTTCATATTTTAAAAATTTTAATATTAGTCCATAATCTTGAGCATATTTTAATTTTTTTGGATATCCATTATATTTTTTTGCTAAATTGGTATAAAACATTAATGAAGAGTGAGACAAAACATTTAAAAATAGTAATTGAGAATTTAAATCACAAATATTTGTAGTTGGTTTTAGTGTACCAAATCTTTTACTATACTTATCTACTTTATAAATCCATGATCCGACCATTTTAATTTTTAAATTTTTTTTTAAAAATTTAATTTGTTTTTTAAATCGATCGTGATGTGAAATATCATCAGCGTCCATTATTGCTGTAAATTCACCTTTACATTTTTTTAAACCTAAAATAAGAGCATTAGTTCTCCCTACATGTTTTTTTAACTTAATTAATTTAATTCTTTTATCTTTAAAATTTTCTTTTATGATTCTTACAGAATTATCAGTCGATTTATCATCAATTATTATTGCATTCCAATTATCATAAGATTGATTAATAATACTTTTGAGAGCTTGATAAATAAACTTATCTCCATTGTAAACTGTCATCAAAACTGAAATTTTATTTTTCATTATATAGAACGTATAATCTTTAATATTTTCTCTTTATGTGAATTATTTGTTACAAATGGAAAAAACTTCGATTTCGATAATTTAAAACTTTTTTTAAGTATGTTATCTGATTTAATATTCTTTTCAAAAAATTTAAATGGATTAAATAATAGCTGTTTATTAATTTTTAATCTTATTAATTCTTTCCATAACTTTTTAAATAATTCTTCTTCTTTCTTAGAAAATGTCTTATTTAACATAAAGGGAAGACACACTGCTGATAAAAATAAATATACAATATCATAACCCCAAAAATTTTTCTTTGCATTAAAAAATTCCCAGTCCAAAATAAATAAATTTTTTTTTTGAAACAAAATATTGTCAAGTGTTAAATCTCCATGTATTTGAGTTTTTGCTTTTCTATTTAAAATTTTTTTATAGTGCTTTAAAACTCTTTTAAGGTACACATAGTTTTGATCTATTGATTTCCACGACATAATTTTTTTACCATGAATCTTATTTATATCTAAATAAGCAAACTTATTTTTTTTTTGGTAATTTATAATAATCTTTTTATTGTCTATTTTATTGAGTTTGCAATACCAAATTAGACCTAGTCTCTCAGCGGTTATTTTATTTATACCTTCTTTTAAAAAACTATACTTTCTATAAAATTTTTTTTTTTCGAAATAAATTACACTTGTATTATTTTTATGCGTTTTTATATTTTTTCCACCGGAGAAAAAGTTGTATTTATATCCTTCTATTAGAGCTTTTTGTCTTAAAATGTAATTTTTGATGCTCATATGGATTTATTGTTAACCTCTAATAAATTACCATTTTCTATTTTAATTATTTTATCGCAATTTTTTAAAGCTGTTTTTCGATGTGCTACTAAAATAATTATTTTATCTCTTTTAATATTATTTATATAATTTATAATTTGTTCTTCAGTTTCAGTATCGAGTGCGTTAGTGCTTTCATCTAAAACTATTATTTCTGGATTTCTATAAAGAGCTCTCGCTATACCTATTCTCTGGATTTGTCCTCCAGATAAGTTTAAACCTTTTTCGCTTACATTCGTTTCAAGGCCATGCTCTAATTCATTAACCTTTTTTTCTAAGCCCAGTATATTAATTAATCTATTTATTTTTTCTAAATCATATTTTTTACTCTCTATCTCAAAAGAAATATTTTGGGCTATAGTAGACTCAAATAAAAAAGTATTTTGAGGAACATAACCAATTAATTTTTGAAACTCCTTATAATTTTCATCTTTCATCTTAAAATTATCTACTAATAGCTCGCCGCTGCTAGGATTTAGCAAGCCAACAATTAAATTTATTAAAGTACTTTTTCCTGAGCCACTTTCTCCAACTACGCCATAAATTTTATTTTTTTCAAATTTAAAATTAATTTTATTAATAATTTTTAAAGAATCTTCTGAATATGAAAATTCTAAATTTTTTAAATAAATATTTTTAATGTTATTTAGTTCAACTTGACCGTTAAAAAAATTTTTTATTTCTCCTTTCGCTTCATTACATACATTATTCATTATTGGGCTAGCAAATTTAAATCTTTGAATAGAAGTAATTATTCTATTCACACAAGGTAAAGTTCTGTATGCAGCAATCAAGTAAATCGAAATTTTTGGAATAAAATTTTTAAAGTCAATACCTTCATATATTGAAAAAAATAAATACATACATATAGCAAAAACTATCGTTAATTCTAAAAAGATTCTAGGCAGTGTTCTGATGAAGAGTTCCTTTTTATTAGTTAAGAAAAAAGTCGTATTGAAGTTTCTCATTTGACCTTCAAATTGTTTTTCTTTTCCAAACATTTTTATTTCTTTGATTGCGTTGAAAGACTCTATAAAATTTTGAATTCTTAATTTTCCATAAAATTGAGTTAATTTACCTAGACTCACTAATTTTTTGTTATATATGAAGTTTAGTAAAAAAATTATTGTTATGAATGTTGATATTAAAATTAATGTCACTTTAAAATTAAAAAAAAATAAAAAAATTACTATTCCAATTAAAACTGTGCTTTCAGTGATAATAACCATAATCGATGAAAGACCTGAAGTAAATAAATTCAATTCATAATCAAGATTTTTAATTATTTCAGCTGAGTTAATTTTAAAAAATTTTTCATACGGCATGCTCAAATATTTTTTATATAATTTTTGAGTCAAGTCAGACCTAATTTTAAATTCAAAATGAGTATTATGCCAATAACAAAATATTAAAACTAAACTTTTTATTACAAAAACACTCAAAAATATTACTGAAGCATAAAATAAATATAAGTCATTTGAAATATTAGACAGATTAAATATTTGAAAAAAAAATTTTATAATTGAATTTTTTTCACCATCAATTGGATTTATCATTGAGTCTATTAATGGATAAAAAGCTACTATCGTAAATGTCTCTAGTAGCATTGTTATCAAAATTAAAAATAAAATGAATAGCAGATAAAATTTTTGCTTTTTATTGAATAAATGTACAATTTTAGTTAACATTTTTATTATTAAGTAATTTTAATCTTTAATTAATATTGTTTATAGACTATATTGTTCATAATTTGAACAGATATTATTAATCATCAAAATGTAAATTTATCAATATAATTTCGCATGAAAAACATTAGACAGGTAAGAAACTATTTGTATAAAAGAAATATAAAAATATTTAAAAACCAATGGAACTATAATTTCACTTTTTTGGCCTCACCTTACGATAAAATTAAAAGTATTTTTAATTTAGAAATAGCATCTATATTGATGTTTTTATTTTTAAAAACAAAAACCCAACCAAATACTATAACTTTTATTGGTGTATTTTGGAGCTCTTTAGGAGTATTTTTTATTTTTTTGAACTACAATTTAACTATATATATCGGCTTATTTATTTTTTTTACAAGGATCATACCTGATTACATAGATGGAGCAATTGCAAGCTACAACGAGACATCATCTGTTATAGGTCATGAATTAGATTTGTGGGCTGCTTTAGTACTTAAGTTAACTTTTATTTCAGCAGTATCATTTTATTTATTTAATAAATACGATCAATTAATTTTCATTTATTGTTTTTTTTTAATAGTTTTGACCAACTGCTTAGATTTTCGTTATCATTCAAAATCATTTAATTCTAAAGTTTTTTTTTCCAAAAAACTAAATGCTCACTTTACTAAAGAAAAAAAAGAAATAAAAAAAAATTTTTTATTTACTTTTCTAAAATTTTTTCATTATACTGGCAGAAGCAAATATACCGATTTAATTATATTTTTAATAATTATTGAAATGAATTTTTTGAACATAAATATAGTATGGATATTTCCTTTTTTGTGGAGTTTTTTATGTATTCTTGTTCTAATAAGATCTTTTTTTGTAGTGATAAATGAAAAATAAAAAAAAATTAAATATAATGGTAGATTTATCCGCAACAATATTACATCATGGACACATCAATTTATTAAAAAAGGCAAGTAAGTATGGAAAAATTATTGTTGGCTTGACATCTGATAAAGAAATTAAAAAAAATAAAGGTTACTGGCCAGAGTTAAATTTTTTTCAAAGAAAAAAAATTTTACTTTCAATAAAGTATGTATCAAAAGTTATTTCATCCCCTTGGAAAATAACAAATAAATATTTAAAAAGAAATAATATCAATCTTATTATACGTGGAAGTGATTATAAAAATGAATGTTTTTCTATTAAAGTAAAAACTTTTCCAAGAACTAAAAATATAAGTAGTTCTCTTATCCGCAAAAAATCTTATTATATTTTTAAAAGGAATCATTCTTAAAGTTAAGAATTTCTTTTGCAATTTTAGAAATTACATTTTTGTCATTTTTACAATTTAATAAATTAAAATTTAAAACAGCTTTCTGTGTTTTTGCAGAATTCCACCAATTTAAAAGGTTATCAGTTTCATTAAAAAAATTTGAGAGAGAAAGTGAGCTCTTATGAAATATTTTAGCTTCTATCATCTCGTTCCATAATTGTTTGTAATCCTCTTTTAAGATTGACTCATAATCATTTACAATTACTACACAAGGTTTATTTGAAGATATTAATTGATAGAATGTTGTAGAATCTAAATTTGCAAACAAAATAAGATCATAATTTTTTACAATTTTTAAAGGATCTATTTTAGAATTTAAAAATTTTATTTCAGGGAATTTTTTAAATTTAGATGAAATTTTATTTTCATAATTTTTTTCATTTGGATGGGGTTTAATATAAATTTTTTTGATATTTTCTTTTTTTATCATATGCAAACATTCAACTAATTTAAAAACTTGCGAGGGATAAATAGATTTATTTTGTTCATGATCCATTAATTTTTGAAAAATAGTTTCAATAACACTGGACGATATCCCAGGTAAAAAAAGAATTTTATTATTACTACTAGCCTTCTCAAAAGTCCTTCCAATTACCGAAAAAACACCACAAGGAACAACTTTTTTAGATTCCGATTTCCAGCCCCATGTTAGAAATAAATCAGAGATTTTTTTTTCATGTTCAAATCTATCATCATAAATAAAAGCATTATAAGTTGCTCCATGTTGACCGTATACTAATTTTGCGCCTTCGTTTAATTGATCCGCAGCCCAGTACTTAAACAAGTAGTCAGAATAAATATTACAAGAATAAATGATCTTAGTTTTTTTTGGAAAATAAGATGATTTTGCTTTTTTCAATCTTAATTTAAATCCTTCGATATAAGTTGATGGTATAGTTTCAACTAGAAATTCTCTTAATAAGTTTTCTTTTTCAGAATAGCCTTTTTTTTTAATTTCTATTTTTTTTCTTAAAGACTTATCTATATAAAATTGAGGAATATCTTCAAATAAATTATATTTAAAAGGAAACTGCCTTAATTTAAAAAATAATTTTAGAGTTTGATAAAAGTTACCAAAATATATTTTATAAAAAACTATATCATTATTAAAGCAAAAAAAACGTTCAAGAATTTTAATTATGATTAAATTTGTTTTATTTAAAATTGTATTTTTTTTATCTTTTTTATTATTTAACTTAGCTGCAGCGTCTATAAAATTAAAATTATAAAATTTTTTTTCAAAATATTCTTTTATTCTTGATAAAATTTTTAATTTATATTTTTCACTACTCAAAAAGATACTGAATTCATTTAAGTCATTGCTTGCTAGAAAAAAATTTTCTGGTGTATCAATACCACTAATGGTTTTTTCTTCACCACTATTTTTAATTTTTTGATAAAGATTAATATGTCTATGAAAAGATACTAGATATCTATTTAACCACGGTCCTATCATTATTCTCCATGACCTTTTTGACCATTGAATGTTGTGTAACAGATTTAATTGGTTACATAATTCATCCAATAACCTCTCGTATAAATCTATTCTAAAATTATTATCTTCTAATTCTTTATCTAAATTAAAATTTGAATAACTTAAAAATTTATCTTTCATTTGAAAAATATTATTTTTTAATTAAATAACAAGGTCTGGAAGCAAATGGAAATTTTTTGATTTGAATATTTTTTTTCTTTAAAAATTTATCTATTCCAACTGTATCTCCATGTAAATATCTACCGGATGAACCTCTTCCAGCATAATTATCAAATAATATGACACCTCCCTTTGTTACATTTTCATAAAAATTTTCTAAAACACAAATTGTGGGTTCAACAAAATCAATATCAATGTTTAAAAGTGAAATTTTAATCCCTGGATTTTTCTTTTTAAATTTTGGAATACTTTTAAGTACATCACCTTTAATTAATTGAAAATTATTAATGTTCTTTTTTTTAAGAATATTATTCAATTGTTTAGTGCTTATTGAACTAGAGCCTGCAGTTTTTATCCAATACTTTCGTTGCTCTTTATCTTCTTTAAATTTTGTATTTGGATATTTATTACTAAATATATCAAAAGCAATTAATCGAGAATTAAAGTCTCCACCCATTAATTTTCTCATCATAGCAAATCTAACGAAAGATGTTCCTTTAAAGACTCCGCACTCAACCACGTCACCTGGTACAGAGTTGCTAATTTTAAAAGCTTCATAATGAGCAAGAAACTTAGATAGCCTTTCATCATTCATTGATAAATGAAAAAAAGTCTCATAATCATACATTGATTGTTCTGTAAATTTTGGAATTTTAATCATATTAAATATTTATATTTTTTTCCTTTTTTTCGCTCATAATTTGGGGGGAAACTAATTCTCTTATTTTTGTAATATTCTCGTCTTAAATCTCCATCTTTTTTTGAATTATAAGTTAAATAAATCATCCTTCTTGGTTTTAGCGATTTATTACCACTTGACCGATGAGGAGTATAAGCATCGAATACAATTACATCTCCAGGATTAGTCTTAATTTTTTTCCATTTCATTTTTTGAACTATTGATTTTGAAATTGCTGATTTTTCATCTCCTAGAAGGCCTAAATTATGTCTATTTTCAACCACTTCTAAACATCCATTTGCCTCGTTTGTTTTGTCAACTGAAATAGTAACTGAAAAAAAACTAAAAATATTTTTGTACAATTTTTCCCATACTTGAGCATCTTGATGAGGCTCGAAACCCTTAGCTCTAGGATATTTCCAATTAATCTTATCTTTAAATAGAATAGTTTTAGCCCCGGTTAAATTAGATATTAATTGGTTAAAACTTTTTTTTCTTAAAATTTTTTTAAGACCTTTATGATAATCTATAAAATTTTCAGTTCTCGTTAAAAATTTTTTATTTTTAAAATTATCATAGTAAATCATCCATTTTCCTTTAATGGGTTTAAAATTATTAACTTCATGAACATACTTTTTTAAATTTTTGATTTCATTTTTAGAAAATATTCCTTGGATTTTAATAAAACCATTTTTTTTATAATAATTGATTTGATTTATTTGTTTCATAATTCTACTTATATTTTAGCGAACTAAGAATATTTCCTTTCGCTTTTCTTTTTAAGTGTACCTCTCCTAAATGGCAAACTACACTACCTTTTAATTTAGACCTAGTTTTATAAAAAATTATTTTTTTATCTCTTGTAAATAATTTTTTGTTTAAGTACGTACACAATAATGGCTGATTTTTTAATGGAAATATAATTAAATTTGGCATCATCTTTAAGATACGTTTTTTATTGATTTGAACAGAATATTTAAAATCATTATATTTTTTTAAAACATTATAAAGTGATGTTATGGTATGGTAGGGACCTGTCATTTTTTTATTTATATGATTTTGAATATTAAGATAAAATGAACTTATTTCATTTTTAGCTGCTTTATTATAAGCAATAAAACTTGCACCCGTTAATCCAAAAAGTCCTTTACAAGAACTATAAGCTATAACATCCGCTAATTCATGATTTTTTTCTAATCCGATAGAAGCAGTTGCATCTAAAGCTAATTTTGATTTACATCTTTTCTTTAATTTATACAAATCTTCAATCGGTATTTTTAGACCAATGCTTGTTTCAGTCGGACAAGCAAATATCCAATCAAATTTATTTGTTAGTTCAGGTATTTTTTCCCAAGAAACATATTTAACGTTTTTAACATATTTAAAAATTTTTTTATTATATTTTGCCATATTAAAAATTCTATCTGAATAAACTCCTGTTTTGATTATTAATACATTGCCATATAAAAAATTTGTAGATAATATTTCCAAAGCTAGACTGGCAGAGCCTTGCATTCTGACTATTTTTGAATGACCGCTAATCTGTTTAAGCTTATTCATAACTTGTTTTTCTAAACTTTCATAAGTTTGATCGCCTCGTCCAAAACATGGTTGAATAGATTGTAAATTTTCACTTAATAAACTTGCTGGCCCTGGAGTAAGAAGTTTTTTTTGATTATTTTGAAATTTTACAAATTGATTTAAGCTTTTAGTTTTCATCACTATCCTACTTTTTTTAAAAAAGACATAAATGATTTTTTATAATCCTCTATAACCTTATCGGGTCTTGATAGGTTTTTCCTATGCCCTTTTGTACATTTTATTTCAATAAAAACACTATCTTTCGATTTTAATCCAATTTTAATTTTTTTTTGTATATCTTGTTTAATTTTTGCTCTTAATGAAACTTTGTATCCGATTTTCTTAGCTAGTTCACAAAAATCAATATTTTCCCCTGAAGTTTTTTGACCCCCTACAGAGTCATGACAATTATTATTAAATAAAATGTGAATTAAATTTTTATTTTTAGAGCTGTTAGTTAAAGAACCTAAATGCATTAAAACTGCACCATCTCCATCTAAACATACCACTTTAGATTTCTTTGAGAAGGCTATTCCACTGGCTATTGAAATTGCGTGGCCCATTCCTCCAATACACATAAAGGTATTTTTTTGGGTCTTATATTTTGCGTTGAGTTCATTAAGTTCTCTAGAGAGCATTCCAGTTGTAGATACTTTTGGAATTTTTTTTGGGATATTATCATAAACAATTTGGAGAGCTTTTTCTCGAGAGAGTAAATTACTTTTTATTTTTTTATTATCATCTTTATATTTTAAAAATGTTCCTTTTCTTATTATTAAGGCCACTGGCTCAGATTTAACTTTACTATGGGTGTAGAGTTTTTTTATAATTGTTTTGTAATCTTTATTTTTACTTAAAATTTGATACTTGATCCCTAATAATTTTAATATCTTAAGTGTAATTTTTCCTTGAGTTAAGTGTTGAGGTTCATCTTTAATTTGTTTGCCTTTTTCTAAAATTTCTCCTCTCCATCCTATTAAAAAAAACATTGGTATTTTAAAAACTTTTTTATCAGCTAAAGAGATTATTGGATTTATCGTGTTCCCTAAACCAGAATTTTGAAGGTAAACTATTGGAATTTTTTTTGTAGCCAAGTAATATCCAATTGCTAAACCCACAGAACTACCCTCGTTATTACCAGATATATGTTGTTTTTTCATATTAAAATCAAAATGATTACACAAACTTGCATATAGAGAGTCTGGTACTCCGGTAACAAAATTTAATTTATTTTTGTTTAATGTTCTTATAAAATCTTTTGGATTTATCATTTATGTAGTTCCTGGAATTAACTTTAAAATTTCTTTAATACTTAAAAGTTTTTTTTCAATTTCAAATGTCCTTTTATTTTTAAGAATACTGTTTGCAACAATTTGCATCGCCGGGTAAGATGCTCTTAATAAATGATTGGCATAAATAACTACATTGAAACCGTTGTCAATTAATTGTGATTCTTTTACTTTATTAAAACTAGTTGGAACTACTACTAGAGGTACATTTTTGTATTCTTTTTTAAATTTATTTGCAAATTTAAATATTTCTTTAGGATGATTATCTTTACTGTGAATCATGATTGCATCTGATCCTGCGTCTAAATAAGCATCAGCTCTTTTATGGGCATCAGAAAGACCCTTATTTAAAATCAAACTTTCAATTCTTGCAATTACCATTAAATCTTTTGTTGAACATGCCTTTTTTCCCAATTTTATTTTATTGCTAAAATCTTTTATACTTTCTTGCTCTTGTTTAACATTTGTTCCTAGTAAAGAATTTTTTTTCAACCCTTTTTTATCTTCTATAATTAATGCTGAGATTCCAAGTCTTTCCATAGTTTTAATATTTATTTCAAAGTGCTCTGGTTTTCCTCCGGTGTCAGCATCAATAATTAGTGGTTTTGATGTGACGTCTAAAATATCATTTATACTTGCAAGTCTCTGATTGAGCTCTAACACTTCAATGTCAGGTTTTCCTTTTAACGTCGAGTCAGTAAGTGAACTTGACCAGAATCCATCAAATTCAACTACTTCTCCACTTTTTTCTACATATCTTTCGTTTTCAGCTATCAAAGCTGAAAGAGGACTATGAGTTTCTAATATTCTACAAAATTTTTTATTTACCAAAATTCTTCTCAATAAATTTTTTCTAGAAATTGAATTAGTCATATCCACTCTCATTTTATTATATACATAACTACTAGAAATATTTTTTGTGTGAGAAATTTCAATTAACTTAGAACCTATTTTTTTTAAAATTTTAATTATCTTTGGCCTCAGTTTATAATCATAGCTTTTAGAATTTTTCCAATCATCACCATGTACCATAATATCTGGTCTAATTTTTAATAGATTTTTTGAATAATCCCATTCTTCTTGTGCAACTACTTTTTTCACACCTTTTAAATTTTCAATAATTTGTTTTCTTTGTTTCCAAGATAAAACAGGGAGACCTTTTTTTTCTAAAATTGCTTTATCAGTTAGTAATCCAACTATTAAGTCACCGTATTTACTTGCAGCAGCAACTAAATTAATATGACCATGATGAAGAATGTTAGCAGATAAACCAATATAAACTTTTTTTTTCTTTTTTTTCTTTTTCATCTATTTTTTATTTTTTTTTTCTAATTCTAATTTTAATTCCTCATACTCTTGCATTTTTCTTTTCATAAAATTAATTGTTAATTTTGCTTTTTGCTTTACCCCTTTAGGAGTTAATATATAAATGTAGTTAATTTTATTAGGATTTTTTTTAAAATTTTGTATTTTAACCAATCCTTTTATTTGCAAAGCCTTTAGACAATAGTTTAGTTTTCCTAAACTAAAACCTAGTTCCTCAGCAAGTTCTCTTTGTGTAGACTCTGGTTTTTTTTCAATTTTTCTTAAAACTTCAAAATGATCTTGTTTGTCTTTATTTGTGTTCATATTTTGAACAACTTACATTGCTATGAAAAAATAGTAAAGAAATTTTTTTAACTGGCAATTTTGCTAATAAATTTATGTAAAATTTATGCTATAATTTATTAATTCTATCAAATTTATCCCACTGGCCCACATCAAACCAGTCTTCATCTTTTACTTTGAACAAGCCAACTTTTTTATTTTTACTTTTTAAACGCTTTAATAATTCAACAAAATCACATTTCTTATTTTTCTTGATAAAATTTAAGATTTTTACATTTAAAATATAAAAACCAATATTTATCAACATACTTGTTTTTGGTTTTTCAATAAATTTCAGCAGCTTTCCATTTTTTTCCTCACACACTCCATAAGAATTTTTTTGAATTTTTTCTGCTGTAACTATTGTTAAATCTAAATTTTTATCCTTATGATACTTTAAAACTTTTTTATAGTTTTGATTTAATATTATGTCACAATTAGTTACTATTACATTTTCTAAATTTTTATATCCATTAAAAAACCCTAGTGCTCCTACGGTGCCTAATCTTTTTTTTTCTTCTAATAATTTAACTTCAGCTTGTCTGTCTGAATTGGATAAATGATATTTCAAAACTTTATCATCGTGGTTTACAGATATATAAATTTTACTTAATTTATTTTCTAAAAATTTTGAAATAATGGTATCAATCATTGTTTGTTTTTTAATAGGTAATAATGATTTTGGAACAAAGTTAGTAAAAGGACGTAGTCTCTTTCCTTTTCCTCCGGCCATAATGACTACGATATCTTTATTAAAGTTATTCTTTTGATCGTAAGCATTTAAATAATCAACTACTTTTTTATTTTTATCAATTATTGGTATAACATTAATGTGATTAACAAAATTTTTATCAATTTTTTTTTTTTTATTCATGTTTAAAAAAAATGGTTTTTTAAAATAGTAGTTCACAATTTGATCGTTCATTTTTGCTCCCTTTATAAAAGCTCTTCTAATATCTCCATCATTAATAGTTCCTAATAATTTTTTCTTATGGTCCGTAACTATCAGACATCTTATTGATTTAGCCTGAAGTTTTTGTAAAACATCGTAAATTTTTGTGAATTTAGTTATTAATATTTTATCTATTGAAATTTTTTTCATGCTACTTTTAATTTTTTCTCATTTTTTTTGGCTATTAGATAATCTTTATAAGTGTCAATATCAAGATTTTCCAAATTATCTTTAATATTAAGATATGTTGTATCTTTAATTAAAAATTTTTTTTCTTTTCTTAATAAACTTGGTTTAATAATATATATGCCTCCATTCGGTTTAAAATTTTTTTTCTTTTTTACAATTGTAATAATTGACTTACAATCCTTATTATAAAATAATTTAATACTTTTTAATATAGTCTTTCTTTTTCGAAATGGCGATGTGGGTTGTAAAAGTAATAGTCCATCAACTTTTTTTATTTTTTTTTCATACCAGTTTAAAGCGTGAATAGCGGAAACAGCAGAAGTAGTCTTGTCTTTAGATATTTTATTCGGTCTTAGCCAAGGAACTAAACAATTTAGTTTCTTTGCATAATTAAAAATTTTTACGTCATCTGTTGATACTAAAATATCACATATTTCTCTTATTTTTTGAGCCTGGTCTATTGACCAGAAAAACATGGGTTTATTATTCAACACAAGTTTATTTTTATCTTTAAGTCTAAAAGAGTTTTTTCGGGCTAAAACTAAAGCTAATATCTTTTTCATTTTATTTTTTCTAAAATTATGTCCCCTTTATCATAATTTTTTTTTGCTTTTTTTTTATATAATTTAAATATTTCCATTGGCGACAAACCAAGCGCTGGTCTTAAAGTTATTAAATTTCTAGAATTAAATTTCTCACCTTTTTTGATAATCTTAGATGCATAAATAGATTTTCTAGCAATAGGAATATTTTTTTTTTCACTTTTACTTACTTTCTTCTTGTTATCTCCTAAAGCCAACTCAACATTTCTAATAGATTTGACCATTATCTCTAGTTCATGAGGTTCTAAACTTGCTTTATGATCAGGTCCTGGCAATTTTTTTGAAATAGTGAAATGTTTTTCAATAACACATGCACCTAGACTGGCTGAAGCAATAGCCGCTTCGATACCGTTAGTATGATCTGAGTAACCAACTTGAACATTAAATAATTTCTTTAAACTCTGAATTACTTTTAAATTTACATCTTTAAATGGAGTGGGGTATTCAGTGTTACACTGCAATAAAGTAATCTTTTTTTTAATAAGTCCGGATTTAGTTAAAATTTTAATAGCATTTTTAATTTCAATAATACTAGACATACCAGTTGATAAAATAGTACTTTTATTGAATTTTCCTACTGCAATTAACAAAGGTAGATTAGTAATTTCTCCCGAAGGAATTTTAATAAAATCGGTTTTAAATTTTTTTAAAAGTTTTAAAGAAGAAACAGAAAAAACTGAAGATAAAAATTTAATTTTTTTCTTTTTACAATACAAATAAACTTTTTTATGCATCTCTTCACTCATCTCTAGATTTTTAATCATTTGATAATGACTCGTTTTTTTAACATTTTTTTCTTGATAATTTGCTTTTGGTGCATTTACTGAAACAAGTGTATTTGCAGTAAACGTTTGAAATTTTACATAATCAGCCTTAGCCCTCTTGGCTATATCAACTAATTTGAATGCTTTTTTCAAAGATCCATTGTGATTTCCTCCTGCCTCTGCAATTATAATAATTTTATTATTCTTCATTTAAAAAAAATTTTTTTTTATTAATTATAATATACGGTTTAAACTCCTTGTAATAAGTTGCATTTATTTTTTTTAAAAATTCATTGTGAATTTTTTTGTTAAGAGAAATTTTATAAAAACTATCTAAATAATCTTTATTATAAATTTTATTTGACCAAGAAATCATTTGAAATTTTTTTACGAGGATATCAATAAATCTAGTATCTTTAATTATTTTTGGAATTAACATTTGAGAATATTTAATACATTGATTGTGTGTTTTTAATAATAATCTTTCAACATTTTTATCTTTGTTTATTAAAAATTCTTTAAAAAAAATTATTTTTCCATTATCAATTTTTTCATTTATTAAATGAAAAGTAATACCGTACTTTTTTTCCCCTTTGTATAAGGCATAATTTAAACAACCAACTCCTCGATATTTCGGTGGACCTGGGTGTATATTTATTGCAGATATTTTTGCTTTTTCAATTTCATTTTTTCTCAAAATTAAATAACTTCTGTAACATAAAATTAAATCATAATTTTTTTTAAATATCTTTTTCCTTAAATTGTTTTTTCCTTTTATAGTCCAAAAAACACTGAGTTTAATATTCTGTTTTTTTAAGAATTTAAATAATTGTAAACAGTAAATATCTCTTTTTCTTCCTATATATAAAATTTTTAATTTCATTTCACTTTTAATTTTTTTAATTCATTTAGTATTTTTTTTTGATCTTTAACACCAACACCAGGATGTGACGGTAATAGAATAACCCTATTCCAAATATTATTTGAATATAACATTTTTGTTTTTAAGTATTTTTTATAAGGTTTTTGTAGATGTAAGGGTTTCCAAAAGTAGCTCATTTGTATTTTTGATTTATCGAATTTTTTTTTAATCAATTTATATTCTTTTACAGACTTTGTTATTAAAACAAAAACCCAATTAACAAATTTTTTATCATGTATGAATTTATAATTAGATGATTTAAAAAAATTATAATATGTGGTGAACAATTTTCTTTTTTTTCTCAAAATATCTAAAATCATATCTAGTTGTGCTAATCCAAACGCCGCTTGAATGTTTGTCATCTTGTAATTAAAACCAGACGTAAAATAGTCGTACTTTCCAAATTTTTTTCCTACATTGGCGTCAATTTTTACTTTTTTAATTATACTTTTAGAATTACTTGCAAAAACACCTCCTGCTCCTGTAGTAATAGTTTTATTTCCATTAAACGAAAAGCAAAAGTTCATGTTAGGTTTTTTTTTAAATTTAAATATAGCAGGGTCATGGCATGCTGCAGTATCAAATAATAATTTTAAATTATATTTTAACGCAAATTTATAATAACTATTGAAATTTAATTTTTTTCCAAAAGTCGATACTGGAATTAAAGCTCTTACAATTTTATTGTTGCTTTTTAATTTCAATAATTTTCCACTAAAATAAGTCTTGATCTTTAACTCTTTTTCCAACGCAGTAAGTGAAAACTCAAAATTTTTATTAGAGTCAAAAAACCAAGGTTCAGCATTATTGTAAATAATAGCATTTGCGGTAGCTGCAAAAGTATAAGATGGAACAATTACTACATCACTTTTGGTAACTCCTATCGATTTTAATCCTAGGTGTAATGCTGAAGTTCCGGAGTTTAGTGCTGAGGCATGTTTAAAATTATAAATTTTACAAAACTTTTTTTCAAAAATTGGTATTAAATCACCACTTGATGAAACAAAATTTTTTTTAATGCATTCGTTAACTAGTTTTTTTTCTTTGCCTTTAAGATATGGAATATAAGTATTTATCATTAAACATTATAATATTTTTTTAAAGATGTGTCTCCGTAAAGGTTTTGATCTAACTTTTTCTTGATTCCTTCAGCTTCATTTTTAAGAGAAGATTTTGGCATAAGTTCAAAATATTTTTTCATTTTATCAAAATTTAATTTATAGCTTCTTAAATCAGGATCTTTATCTATTATTTCTAATTCTATGTTCTTAAAAAAATTTTTTTGTACCATTTCAGCTACTTCTAATTTTTGATAATTTTCATTATTATATCCTAAATTAAAAACTTGGGATTTGAATTTAGATGTATTATCATCTATTATCTTTTTAAAAACTCTAGCTGGTTCCCCAACCCACATTAAAGGCCTCCACATTTTTGGCCCAAAAACTTTTATTTCATTTTTATTAAATGCGTCTAAAATTAAGTGATTTAAAATCAAATCAAATCTCATTCTAAAAGAATCTCCATAAACTGTAGAAGGCCTAAATATTGTTATATCAATATTGTCGGAGAAATTATCTAAAAGATTTTTTTCACACTCAATTTTACTTTTAGCATATAATGATACAGGATTTAATTTAGTGTTCTCATCTGCTACTTCATTTACGTCTTGAACACCGTAACTACTAGCTGTAGACATAAAAATAAATTTTTTTACATGGTGTTCTTTCGATATTTTACAAAGATTTATTGTACTATCTAAATTAATAGACTGTGTTTCTGATTCAGATATCTTGCATGCAGCCTCTCCCACTAATGCAGCTAAATGGATTACAGTGTCAACATTTTTCGTGTTATTTTTTATGACATCTTTATCTCTAATATCACCAACAACTATTTTTAACTTTTTATTTTGTTTAAGTGTATCCAAAGAATTTTTATCAAAAGAATATCGATCTATTATTGTAACTTCATAATCATTATTTAATAATTCATTAACAACATGAGACCCAATATATCCAGCTCCCCCTGTTATCAAAACTTTTTTATTTTTTATATCCATTTGCTCGCTCCTGTTATTTTATATTTGATATTTTTTTTCTTGAAATAATTTTTTTGATTATTAAACTCCCCGGTATTGTCTAAAAATAGTTTGCATCTAATATTTTTCAATATATTTTTTTTTTGTTTTTTAAAAAATTTATGGTTTACATGGTAAACAACACAATCAAATTTTTTTATATCTTTATTAATATTAAAAGAACCAATATTTAATATTTTTTTAATCTCTGAATTATTATAAAAAGGATCAAATAATGATACTGATTTCCTTTTTTTCTTTAATTTTTGTACAAAAGGAATAATCGGTGAAAGAGCATGTACCTTTAAATCCTCTTTATAAGATAGACCCAAAATTGCAATTTTATTAAAACCTTGAGTTATAATTGAATTTGCTATTTTTAAGTTTATTGATGTATCTGTTTTAATAGTCTCTTTTAAGATACTAAGTTCTTTTTGCTTACTTGATCCGTCAATAACATATTTGCTAGAAACTGGAATGCAATAACCTCCGCTTCCAAATCCAGGATAGAAAGTTCCAATATTCCACTTGGTCCCAACTAATTTTAGAGCTTCACGAACATTTAAATTTGGGTAAGCTAAAGATAATTGATTGGCAAGAGCTATATCAACATGCCTATAAGCATTTTCAAATGATTTTACTAGCTCGGAAATCTCAAAATTTGAAGCTGGGTGTATTTTTTTACAAACTTTTGAAAGGATCATTTTTGTAAGTAAAGTAGACTCTTCATTCCACCCTCCAAAAACTCTATCCATTTTTTCTAAGTTTTTAGAGTTATCTACAAACCAATCTCTTCTAGGTGCTACTGAGAAAAAAAACTCTTTATTATTAAGTTTTTTGTATAAGTATTTTTTTATTAATTTTTCAGAAGTCCCAGGCGTTAAAGTTGACTCTATTATTATTAATCCTTTTGAAAAATTTTTTTTGATAATTTGAATTATATTATTTAATATATTCAAATAAGGTTTTCCATTTTTTTCAGTAGGAATGCATATAAAATGAACTTTAGGATCAAATTTTTTAATTACACTTACTTTATTAGAGAAATAAAGATTTTTTTTATCGACTAAATTCTTAATTGAAAAACCTAACCATTTTTGAAAATCTGAATTCTTCAATTTACCTTTATTTAAATTAGATATTAATTTCTTGTCTATATCAAATCCAATAGCTTTTTTTTTATTTTTGGCGAAAAAACTAGCTGTTGATAATCCAATATATCCTACGCCCCAAACACAGATAGGTTCATTATTTTTATTTATTGATTTTTTAATTATTTCAAAACAATTATATTTTTTTCTAAATGTCATTGAACCTTTTTTTTATCAATTTATCATTACTTACTTTTAAAATCTTATTCAAATAAATATTTAGATATTTAAAATTTTTATTAAAATATACATTTTTAGTTTTTTTAACTTTTTTTCTAAATGCTTTAGATAATACTTTTCTAATACTATGATTTAAATCTTTATTATTGAACTTACAATCTAAAGTATTTTTACTTTTCAATCTTCCTTTTTGTCTTTCTCCAATATTTATAACTGGAAGTTGAAAGGATGCAGCTTCAATTATTCCGCTTGAAGAGTTGCCAATCATTGCTTTAGCATATTTCATGGCACTAAAATAAAAATCACCTAAATATGGTACTAATTTAAAATTCTTATTTTTTTTAACAAATGATGAAATTATCTTATTTACCTCATTGCTGCCAGTATCAAAATTTGTTGAGGTAATTAATATATCCTCATTTCTTTTACTTAAATTTTTTAAAATAATTTTTATTTGACTAATATTTTTTTTATAATTTAATGTTTCTATGTTAAAATTTAAAATAAAAAAATTTTTATTTATATTTAAACCAAATTTTTTATAAAATTTTTTTCTGTTAAATATTTTTTTTAATGTTTCAATGTTATAAACTGCAGGAGATCCACAATTAAACACTCTCCATTTTTCTTCTCCCAATTGAAATATTCTTTTTTTATATATTTCATGTGTGCAAAAATGAATATGAGATGCTTTTGTTATTAAATGTCTATGTACTTCATCTATTGATCCCTGAGAAAGTTCTCCACCGTGAAAATGGATAATTGGTGTTTTTGATGGAATACAAGCTAACGCAACAGCTAAACTTTCAAAACGATCTCCTATAAGCATTACATAATCAAATTTATGACTATTTAAAATTTTTGAAAATTTTTCTAAATATTTGCTTGTTTGATAAGACAATGAATAAGGATTACTATTTATAAACTTTTGTTTAACCTTAAATGAAATTTTATAACCATCTTTTATTATTTCTTTAAAAGAACTTCCGTATTTTTTATCAAAATGCATACCAGTTGCTAATATTTTGAAATTTATTAATTTATTTTTTCCTAGAGTATCTAAAATGGGCTTCCATATATTCCAATCAAGCCTACCAATAGTAACTACTAAAATTTTTTTCATAGTTTATATTTTACTTTTTTTGTTCAATAATTGAACATTATTATCATCTCAAAAGTAAAAGTAAAGCATTAGTAAATTTTGTTTAAAAGGCTAATTAGTTTTGTATTTTGAGGATTAAAGGTCATTAAGTTAATTTTGACAAAAGAAGATTGTTTATCCCAATTTTTTTTATTACATTTAATTGAAAAATCTAATATTCTTTTAATTTCTTTATAATCATATCTATTTGTCCAAAATTTTCCTCTTGCCCTAATTTTTAATGGCCAGAAAATATCTAATATTTTGTTAATAGATTGTCTATAATTGCAAATTCCAACCCTGTTACCTCTAGAAATTAATTCTAAACCAAGCGTAGATAAAGTGCTAAAAGTTACAAGAACCTTATCAGAAATCTCATAGGCAAGTAAGTTACGTTTTTTATTTTTTTTATGATAAAAGAATTTTTTTTCTCTTAATATTTTTTTGTAATATTTATATTCTAAGTTATCTTTATGATAAAATTTTTCCAAAATTTCTAATTTTAATCCATTTTTTTTGCAATACTTATGTAAGTTATTAAGTATTATTTTTTCTTTTTCAAAAAATTTTTTCATTGTAGTAATTTTTTTTTGAGAAATTTTGTGATATTTTAAATTTTCTCTACTTTGATAACCAGAAGAAATAAATAAAATAGACTTTTTTAATTTACGAATTTTTTTTTTTTTTATAAAATTATTTCTTATAGATCCTAATTCAATAAACTTCCATTTAAAATGTTTCATATATTCTTGGGAAATCCTTTTACCAAATGATAAAAAATAATCAGTTTTTATATCTTTTTTATTTTTAAGATAATCAAAATTTAATTTCACTTGCTGGCCGTTTTGTATTGCTATAAATTTTTTTTTGGGAAAAAAAGATTTTAGATTGTAGAATAAAAGCAAATTATGATTGAAAGTTATAATTATTTTTGGATCTGATAAATGAATATATTCTATTACATAATTAATTATATTAATTTTTTTTAATTTTATAAAAAGTAAAAATAAAACATAAATATTGATTTTTTCATGTCTTATAGATAATATACTAAAATTAAATTTATTAAATTGAGTTTTAAACATTTCTTGAGAAATATTATCTAATATCATTATCTTAGTTTTTTTAGGGATAAAAAAAAATTTCTCTGCTAAAAAAAATTTAATAATTATTTTAATTAAGTGCCCCATCTTCCTCTATAAGACCTAACAACATCACGTTCACAATTTAAGACACCTTTAATATTTTTTTTAAGCATTTTTTTATGATTTAAAAAATATTGATTTAAAAATTTTAAATCATTTGGTAGTAATGCAAACTTATTATCTCTTCCTGCTAAATTATTATTAATGGTGAAATGTTTTTCTACTACTGAAGCGTTTTGACTTATTGCAAATATAGCATCGTCTATACCTTGGTAGTGTCCAGAATATCCCACCTTTTTAAATTTTTTCTGTAACATAAAAAATTTTTCAAAATTTGCATTAGATAATTTTAAAGGGTAACTGCTTACACAGTGTAAGGGTATAAATTTTTTATTTTTATTGTAAATATGCAGACTTTTTAATTCTTTAATTGATAAAGCACCTGTAGAAACAAATACATTTTTGAAATTTTTTAAAGCTTCTTTTATCAACATATGATTATATGCTTCAGAAGATGGGATCTTAATATAATTTTTATCAATTTTTTTTAATATTTTTAAACTTTTCAAATTGAATACAGAGGCAAAAATTCTTACTTTATTTTTTTTACCAAAATTATATAAAATTTTAAATTTCTTCTCACTTAGATATGATTTTTCATAAATAGTTCTTCTTCCATCGTGATCCCAAGGACCGGGTTTTAAATCTTTGGGGTCCCACAATTGAAATTTAATTAAACTAGAACCACTTTTTTTAGCAGCTAAAATCATTTTTTTTGCTAATTTTAAATCTCCAAGAAAATTCCAACCTATTTCAGCAATAATCATAATTATACGTATTTTACTTTGTTAGATAATTTATTCCTAAATTTTCCTCTTGCATCAAATAATATTTTTGAACTATTTAATAATAATTTATAATCAATTTTATCATGATCTGTTACTAAAATGACAGCATCAGTTTTAGAAATAATGCTTTTTGTTAATCTTTCCGATACGTAAATCTTTTTTTTAATTTTAATGCTTTTTATCAACGGATCAAAATAATTTACTTTAATTTTAGCTTTATTCAATTGCTCAATAATTTTTAAAGCTGGAGAATTTCTCGTATCATTAACATTTTTTTTATAGGCCGCTCCAATCACAAGTATTGACTTAAGTTTTTTTTTATTTTTTTTAAAGAAATTTATAATTTTTTTAACTACTAAAAATGGCATATTATCGTTTATTTTAGATGCTAATGAAATAAAATTAAGATCTACTCCTAATTTTTTAGCTTTCCAGAATAAATAGTGAGGATCTATTGGGATACAATGACCTCCATAACCAGGTCCAGGATAAAAAGCTTGATAGCCAAAAGGTTTAGTTTTGGCAGCATCTATTACATCAAAGACATTTATATTTAACTTTTCACAGAAATTTTTTAATTGATTAACTAAGGCAATGTTTACAGACCGATAAGTATTTTCTAGTAATTTTGAAGTTTCTGCTACTCGTGTTGAATTGACAGGAACGGTATCTATGTTAGCTGAGTTATAAATACACTCTCCTAATTTTAAACAATTAGAGGTTACTCCGCTAACTATTTTAGGTGTTTTATTTAAATTATATTTAAGATTAGCAGGATCTTCTCTTTCTGGTGAATAAACCATAAAAAAATTTTTTCCTACAATAAACTTATCTCTAATCATGGGTAAAAGTATTTCTTCAGTGGTTCCAGGGAAAGTAGTACTTTCTAAAATTAGAATTTGAGAGGGTTTAAGATACCTTTTAATACTTTTCATTACTTGTTTTATAATTGATATATCTGGAACATTTTTATTTTTAATTGGAGTCGGCAAACATAAAATAATTACATCTACTAAATTTATATGTGAAAAATTATTTTCAATTTTAAATTTTTTATTAAACATCTTTTTTATTTCAGAATCTTTGATATAATTAATATAACTCTTCTTTTTTTTTATAAAATTTATCTTTTTTTTATCTTTTTCAAAACCATATATTTCATGTCCTGAAAGTAAAAAAGTTTTTGCGAGTTGTAAGCCTACATAACCAAGTCCGACAATGCCTATCTTAATTTTCTTTTTTTTTATTCTAGATAATATTTTTTTTGTACTTTCCATATTTTATTAAAATTTTTTCATTTTTCTTGCGTAAATAAGATCGCTTAATTTATCTATTGAAATTTGTGGAGATTTGACCAAATGAAAGCCGCTTTTTTTTCCCATCAATTTTTTATCTTTTAGAATAGTTTTTCTGCTAAAAATATAACAAACTCCATTTCTTAAATAAGTTGAGCCTAATTGTTGCCTCGCATATATTTTTTCTCCTTTTTTTTCATATAATGTGAGTTTTTTTTTACATATTGCTAATTGTTTCAACGGATGAAATTTTGAGTCTACTTCTGAAACGCTCCATAAAGTATCATAATTAAATTTTTTAAATTTTTTAATACAAGTTTCAATGTCTTTACTTAATCTTAAAGGTGATGTGGGCTCAATTAACAAAATTATATTAAATTTTTCTTTATAAAATTTTTCAATTAGTTTTAAAGTTTTATAAATTACTTTTATAGAGGGTACATTATCACCTGAGATTTCTTTTGATCTTAAAAAAGGAACTTGGACCCCATTAACTCTAGACTCTTTCGCTATTACTTTAGAGTCTGTTGAAACAAATATCCTATCAATAAGTTTGACTTTTTTACACGTCTTAATTGCTAAAGAGGTTAATGAGTTGTTACCAATTCTTCTTAGATTTTTGTTTTTTAAACCTTTGCTTCCTCCTCTTGCTGGTATTATCGCTAAGATTTTTTTTTTCATTAAAAATAGTAAAATTATTTAGTTTTTTTTGAAATTAAAGAAAATGCAACAGGTGATAAAGTGTTTTTTCTTTGAAGATTTTTCTTAAAAATTCTATCAAATTTTTGAAGTCTTTTATTTTCCGTTTTTAAAAACCACTCTTGAACTTTTTTTCTTTTATTTGATGGAATATACTGCATAGCTTGATCCCAGTAGTAACTTATGCATGAAAAAGGTCCTCCAGTTAATTCATAATTAGAATTTTTAAATCCTACCTTAGCTAATAGTGTTTTAAGACTAAATGGAGTAAATCTACCAAAATCTTCTGGTATTTGATGAAGCTCTCTCACTAATGGTTCAAAGATATAAATCGTAGAATTTTTTTTTAATAGTTTGTGAGCCTTTTTTATTAAAATTTCCGGGTATTCTACGTGGTGCATCAAATTAGGTATTAAAATACAGTCCGCTATATTATTTTTTAATCTAATTTTTTTGTAATCAAATTGATAGTTTGATTTTGTCTTAATAATATTCTTATCTTTTAAAAATTTTTTATTATAAGAGCCTCTTTTTAAAATTTTATCTGTAACACAATCTACAGATATAAAGTTATGTTTGTTAAAAAAGGGAGCAAAGAGACTAGTACCACCATAAAGAGTGGTTCTCTCTAAACTTATAATTGTAGAATTTTTTGGTAATTTTTTAGAAATTTTTTTAATATCTTTAAACAATAAATTAAAATGTGGCCATTTATTATTTGTAAAAAAAACTTTTTCTTTTAAATATTTTTCGTGTTTTTTTATGTTCATAATTAATAAGATATTTTTTTTTGTATTTTTACTTTAGTTGATTCAAGGATTTTTGCAATTTTTTTTCCTGCATTTCCATCTCCAAATAACTTAGATCTTTTAATTCTATTCTTTTTTTTAATTTGTAATAATATCTTTTTTTTTATAGAACTTTTTTTATATCCGCAAAAAACAATATTATTTCCATGTTCCCTAACAAGTTGTCTATTACCGATGCTTACTGCAGGAATTCCAATAAAAGAACCTTCTCTTACAGCAGAACTTGAATTACCTATGAAGCATTCTGAGTTGTTAATTAATTTTAAAAATTCCTCTGGAGGAAGATTTTTAACAAATGAAATTTTTGATTTTGGGTTTTTTTCTTTAAAAATTCTTATTGTTTTAGAAACAATATCTGAGCCAGCATCAACGTTAGGCCACAACCAAACTGTCTGAATTTTAAGTTCATTTATAGCTTCTAAAATACTATTTGTTCTATTTTTTTCTAAATGATATTCGGTCGTAACAGGGTGCTGTAAAACAACTAGGTACTTTTCTTTAAAATTTATATTAAAACCAACTGGGAGTTTCCAATTCTTAAAAAATTTTCCATCAAGCTTCAATTTTTTTTGATCAATTAAATCAATTGAAGGACAACCGACGTAATGAACATTTTTTTTAAGTTCTCCTAGTTTTATAATTCGGTTATATGATTTTTTTGTAGCTGGAAAATGAATGTGAGAAAATTTAGTCACTGCATGTCTAACACTTTCATCAATTGAACCAGTAACTTCTCCTCCTTGAGTATGTGCTACAGGTATATTCATGTAACTACCGGCAATCGCTGTTGCAATTGTTTCAAATCTATCAGCAATAGTTACAACTATATCTGGTTTTAAATTCATGAAAATATTTGTTAATTCTATTATTCCTAATCCTGCTGACTTTGCCATGGTAACAGGTGTTTCTCCTTCGATAATATTATAAGATTTTGCCGTAATTTTTAATTTGTCTCTTTTTAATATTGGCTCAAGATTTCCATATTTATCAAGAACTGCAGAAGCTCCTATTATAATTTGAAGATTTACCTTTTTCCTTTTTTTCAATTCTAATAAGACTGATTTTATTCTTGCGTAATTTGCTCTACTAAAGATTACTACTGCTACATTTTTTTTATTCTGCATTTGATCTTATTGTAAATCAATTAATTGTTTGTTCATTAATTGAACAGTGTATAGAATTAATATCATTTTGTAAAGATAGATATAACACTATGTAATTGGACAGTTTTTAATATTTTTTTTTAAAATTTTTGAAAAAAATTTGGATAAAAAATTAATAATTTGTATTTGAATTTTAGAAGACTCATGAAAACTAGGAAGATTTATAGAACCTTTTTTAATAATATTTTCTACATATTTATCTGTTAAATTACTTTGCTTTTCTATTTTAAATCTTTTAATTACATTCTTTTTATTAAGTGAATTAAAATTTTGAATAATATTTTTTTTCCAAAAAATTATTGATTTTTTATTTTTATAAAAAAATGTAATTTTTAAAGGAGAATTATCATAACTATCTGTAATTTCTAATGTTGACCCATTAGTGGCTCTAACTTTTACAGCGCCTTTTATTTCGTAAAAACTGCTTCTTTTTGATTTGATAATTTTTTTTCCTAATTCATCTCTAATAAACTTTATTTTTAAACTATTAGTAAAATAACAAAACAAATCAATATAATGAATCATGGTTGACGCCATGTTCCAATTACCTCCTCTTACATCTAAATGAAAAATTTTACAGTTAATTTTTTTTCGTAATCTCTCATAGCTAGACATATATCTAAATGGACAGTTAACCCAAGTTTTAATTCTTTTTTTCTTAAAAATTTTTGCCATTGCATAAAAATCTTTGATATTTTGAAAAGAATATTTCTCTAATATAAGAAATCTTATTTTATTTCTTCTTATTATTTCTATTAATATTTTTTTTTTTACGTTGCTATTTGTAGCAATAATTGCAACGTCTACTACGCTAGGGAGAATATTAAGTTTTGTACTATATAAAATTTTTCTTTTTTTTTTATTTAGTAATTCGTAACGAGACTTAGACAATGTTAAAGATTTATTGTTCGTATCTATAATAAATAAATTTAACTTAAGTTTACTTTTTGCTAATGCTTGAAGATGTCTTGAACCGATATTACCAGCTCCAATTAAAGCGATATTATATATTTTAGGTTTTTTTATCACTTAGATAAAATTAAATTATTAATAATGTGCATACTTTTTAGAGAACTTTTAAGATCTTGTGCTGGGGGTGAAAGTTTTTTATCTAAAATTAATTTTTTAAATGATAAAATTTGTTTATATAAACCAGGTTTATATTTTTTGTCATATTTGTCCGCCATAATTTTTTTTATTTTAAAATTTTTATCAATTGAAAAGCCTTTTTCTAAAGGTTTAAAAATAACAGTTACACCTTCCCCAAATATTTTAATGGACCAGCCTCCTGGTGAATGCCAGTGCGAAGTATAATTACCTATTAACTTATTTTTAAATTGATATATGGCACTAAACTGGTCTCCACTTTTTTGTTTTAAACTATTTTTAAAAGAAAAATTTTTTTTTATTTCTCCTCCAAAAAATCTTAGAAGATCGATTGTATGTATACTATTAGCAAATATCCAAGATTTAATAATTTTATTTTTAAATTTTTTTTTAACTTTCCAAAAACGCTCGTGTCCTTCAATATTTATTCCAAGAATTTTTCCTCTATTTTTAATAATACCAATGCCCTTCTTAAAAATAGAGTAATATCTTCTATTAAAACATACCATATTCAAAGTTTTATGTTTTTTTGCTATTTTTGTTAAATTCTTAGCCTCTTTAATATTTAAACCAGGTGGTTTTTCAAGAAATATCGGAATTTTATGTTTTAATATTTTTTTTGCTACAGTATAGATTTGATCAGCAGAAACTAAAACAAAAATTCCATCTAACCTATTTTTTTTAATTATATCTTCAAATGAATTATAAACTTTTTTTAATTTATGTTTTTTTGCTAATAAAATAGCTTTTTTCTTAGTGCGTGAGGTAATGGCTACAATATTAAATATTTTTTCTTTTTTAATTATTTTAATATATGTATCTGCTATATACCCGGCTCCAACTATAGCTATAGATGGTTTATTCATATAAAAATTCTTTTCAGTGCATAAATCAAGCCAATTGAGCTATTAGTACTGGTCAGCTTCACACGTTACCGCGCTTCCACATCCAGCCTATCAACGTAGTGGTCTACTACGGCTCTAAAGGAAGAACTAGTTTTGAGGTGAGTT
>MDTC01091781.1_pt1 | contig 29915 bp, 15 predicted proteins | sample 811181 | NCBI WGS metagenome assembly MDTC01 (sample SAMN05326644, study PRJNA326480) | marine metagenome | isolation source: seawater | place: Pacific Ocean: North | collected 2011 | reverse complement strand
GGTTCTTTGGGAAAGTGATACGGCATCCCTTGTAGATATATCTCCGATGAGAAGAGCGATTCCCAGAATAAGACCAATGTTTGCGATGTTTGATCCGATAATATTACCAAGAATCAAACCGGGTGCTTTGCTCTGAAGAGCAGATATAGAAGTAAATAATTCGGGAGCGGAGGTGGCGATGGATACTATGGTTAATCCGACAACCACTGGGGGAACTCCTAATTTGTAGGCGATGTTTGTACTATTATCACATAACCAATCTCCTCCTTTGATGAGCAAAGAAAAACCTACCAAAATACAGGCAGATAGAAAGACTAGGTAAACAATACAAGATTGTTCAAGCCATGGAGAAATCAAATTATCCAGCAATTCGTACATTAAAGAAATGTTGGCATAGGGTGGATGTTGCAAATTGAAAGGCAAGTAGATTCGCCATTACAATGGGCATCCGCCCTTGACTTGACCGATTATTGCTACATCTTTTTTCCCCTTGCACGCGACATTGAAGAAATGAAATCACCTGAAAAACTAAAGGACACCCTAAACCTTCCAAAAACAGACTTCCCCATGCGTGCAAATGCAGTGGAAAGAGAGCCCGCCCGGATGAAGCATTGGGAAGAAAATGGAGTTTACTCGATGATGCAAGAGAGGAACAAAGTAGGTCCTTCTTTTGTCTTGCATGACGGTCCCCCGTTTACCAATGGTGATGTTCATGTGGGGACTGCACTAAATAAAATTCTCAAAGATTCTATACTACGCTTTAAAAATTCCCGCGGCTTTCGAACACCTTATATTCCTGGATGGGATTGTCACGGGCTTCCTATCGAGCACAAAGTGACAAAAAAATTACGGTCATCCAAGACTGATTTTGACGCCGTCAAGCTCCGTCAAGAGTGTGAAGAATTTTCCAAATCTTATATTGAAACCCAGCGTGCTCAGTTCAAAAGATTGGGAGTATTGGCCGACTGGGAGCAGGAATATCGTACCATGAACCCCTCGTATGAGGCTGAAATTCTTCGGACATTTTCAGACTTCGTGGAACAGGGTTTGGTATACCGTAGTAAAAAGCCGGTTTATTGGTCAATCCCATGTCAAACTGCACTGGCGGAGGCGGAGATTGAGTACCAGGATCATGTCAGTCCATCTATATATGTCCGTTTTTTATTGGAAGGTAAGCAGAGCAATACCTACATGGTAATTTGGACAACCACTCCCTGGACATTGCCTGCCAACTTGGCGGTTGCAGTACATCCCCGCGAAACTTACTGCAAAGTAGATGCTGGGGATGCGAGCTATTGGATTGCCCATCCTCGAGTGGAAGAATTTGCCAAAGAGTGCGGTCTCGAAGATTTTTCTATTACAGATACATGTCTGGGTGAAGTGCTAGCGGGGCAGGTAGCCCGTCATCCATTTATTGACCGAACCAGTAAGGTGGTATCGGCAGAATATGTGACCATGGATACCGGAACTGGTTGTGTCCACATTGCACCGGGGCATGGATTAGACGATTATTTGACTGGATTGGAACATGGATTGGAGATCTATTGTCCGCTGGATGATGGGGGGAAATACTTAGATGACGGTCAGATTCCCCAAGACTTAGTGGGAGTGTCGGTGCTTGAAAAAGCCGAAGGATCGAAGGCGAATCATGCAGTGCTCGATATTCTGAAAAAGGGTGGGGCATTGCTTGCCCAGAAAAAACACCATCATCAATACCCTCACTGTTGGCGCAGTAAATCACCGGTCATTTTCCGAGCAATGGACCAATGGTTTGTTTCTTTGGATAAGGATGGTTTAAGGCAAGGTTGTATTGATGGATTGGAGAATGTTTCATTCACTCCAGAATGGGGAAGGAACCGAATTCATGGCTTTTTAGAAGCCCGTCCGGATTGGTGTATATCGAGGCAAAGATCGTGGGGGGTCCCCATTCCTGTCTTTTTTGATGAGGATGGAAATGCACTGCTTGATGCCAAACTAATACAATTTTTATCAAGTAAAATTGCCCAGCATGGCTGTAATATCTGGTTTTCTCAGTCGGTTGAAGAATTACTGCAGGGTTTTGAACTTCCTGATTCCTGGAAATCACGCAAGCTATCCAAGGGTCAAGATACCCTCGATGTCTGGATAGATTCGGGTTGTAGTCACCGGGCTGTAATTCAGGCAAATGAAGATACTTCTTGGCCGGCGGATTTATACCTCGAAGGAAGTGATCAGCACCGTGGATGGTTTCAGAGTTCCTTATGGACAAGTATGGTTTCTGCAAAGGCACCTCCATACCGCAGAATCTTAACTCATGGATTTGTTGTAAATGGGGAAGGAAAGAAAATCTCCAAGAGTGACGGAAAGCCTCAGACTGCAGATTCTTATGTCACCAAATACGGTGCGGATGTATTGAGAATGTGGGTATGTTCGGAAGATTTTCGCCGGGATATTCCTTTGTCCGATGAAATTTTGGACCAAGTGGTCCGTGCATACCGTACCTTGCGGAATACGGTCCGCTTTCAGTTGGGTGCTTTGCATGACTTCTCCAGTGAAGAAAATGCTATTACCATCGACAAATTATCACCCGTCGATATCTGGGCACTTGGAAAGACGAATGAGTTGATTCAAGAAGTTACCGAATTTTGTGATAAGTACGAATTCCACCGAGCCATTCAATCGCTAAACCGCTTCTGCTCAGGAGTGTTATCCTCGACCTATCACGATATTATTAAGGACAGACTCTACACCCTTAGCACAAACGACCCATTGAGACGATCTACCCAGTCTGCATTGTTTTCTATCTTTCAGACTTTAATCAAGCTGATTGGTCCATTCACCCCATACATTGCAGATGAGGCCTGGTCTTTTTTGCATAGTGGGAATGAATTTAGTGATGATTTTTTGTGCCTCCAAGATTGGCCCACCCCCCAAGAATTGGGAGAGAATAGTCAGGCAGTAGAAGACATCCAAGCTTTGTTTGAATTAAAAGAATCCAAGGTGAATGAAGCATTGGAAAGCTTACGTGTGAAAAAAGAAATTGGCCAATCCTTGGATGCGGAGGTCGAGATTCAATTATCGCAAAACAGTCCGATAAGTTCAGTTCTAGACCGGTTTTCCCCCGAGCAATTATCCGAACTATTCATTGTATCCTCTGTAATTCTTTCACAAACCTCATCTATTGAAAATGATCAAGTCCTTGCACGTCATGCTTCTGGGGTTCGTTGTCCCCGTAGTTGGCGTTGGGTACCTGAGCTTGTCCATGTAGATCCGTGGGGAGAAGTTTCTCCCCGGTGTGCTGAAGTGCTTGCCAACCTTCGTTGAAGCCATATCCTGCCGAAAATTCCTTCCTCATGACCGCAAAAAAGAAAGTATCTTCCACCAGCAAAAGCAAAACAACCAAGGCAAAGCCTGCCCCTTCCAAACCGGTTGCCAAGAAAGCAGTAAAAAAAGCAGCACCTGCCCCCAAAAAGCCCGCCAAAACACCGGTTAAGAAAACGGCCGTTGCTAAAAAAGCACCAGTTGCTAATACCGCTAAGTCAGCAAAGGCCAAAACAACTGTCCCTACCAAGCCGGTTGCCAATAAAGCATTGACTAAAGCGGCATCTGCAAAAAAGAAGACTGCCTCGACTAAAGCGGTTGTGAAAACACCATCAAAGAAATCAACCAAAATAGCATCTACTAAGCCCGCAAAAGGAAAGGCCAAGCCAGTTCCTAAAAAAGCTCCAGTGAAAAAGGCTTCCGCCAAGAAAGTGGAAACCAATGCAATTAGTAAGGTTAAAGAAATTGTCAGCAAATCGATAAATAAGAATCAAAAAGATGACAACAAAACGGAGAGCAATTCGTTTTCTTTCGATGATGTTATAGGGTTTTTAAAATCGAAGAAAAAAGAGAAACCCAAAAAGAAGATAGAAGAAAAATCAGCGGACTCCAAAGTTACCAAAGTACAAAAGACAAAGGAGAAAAAGCAGTCGAAAGTAAAGAAGCTAACCACTGCATCCATCGATGATATTCTTGGTTTCGGTGTTCCGGTAGTGGGAGTTAGTCGACCATTACGTGATGAATCCAAGGTGCCCAAACAATGGTTACCTTATTACAATGCCCTCATTTCTTTACGTACTGCACTCAAAGGATCACTAGGAGAAAGATCGAGTGAGACAATTGGTGCATCTGCCCGTGAATCTGGTGAGTTGTCGATAAATTCAAGTGACGCGGGAACCGAGACCTTTGACCGTGACCTTGCCCTATCCATGGTAGCAAACGATCAGGAAGCTCTGGAGGAGATTGAGGATGCGATCGACCGTATTTTTGAGGGCACTTATGGTGTATGTTTGGAAACAAAAAAACCAATAAACAAGAACCGTTTGAAAGCAGTTCCCTTTACCCGTTTCTCTGTGGAAGGACAAAATCAATTTGAAAGGGGTAAGATTAAGGAAAGGGATTTGAGTACTGGTTCATTTGCCACCTTGGCAGACTCGACTATGGGAGAAGAGGATTAACCTTATCTCTCCACATTCACTCTTATTATTTCCTACTTTGTTTCAATACCTTAGGTTGTGGACTGTTCTGATTGGAGTCCTAGTTTTCGACCAGTGGTCGAAAGCTTGGGTGGTCAATAATGCCCTGGAATTAAGAAGAAATCCAATCGTGGTGATCGATGGTTTGGAAGGACCGCAAGCCCTGCTTGAATTTACCTACATCACTAACCCAGGGGCTGCATGGAGTTTATTTTCCGACTACCCGGAAGCCCTTACCTTATTGGCAATGGTCGCTTTATTGAGTATTTTCTTTTTTCGAAAACAGTTGGAATTACACAGGTATTCCCTGCAATTGATCTTTGGTTCGATTTGTGGAGGAATTGCCGGAAATTTAGGAGACCGTTTATTCCGCGAACCCGCAGAGGTAGTCGATTTTATTGATGTATTTTTACCTTTGGTCGAATACGACTATCCTATCTTTAATGTAGCCGACTCAGCTATTTTTATTGGAGCATTTTCATACCTTTTTATCGGGTTTTTAGACTCCAAAAAGTTAAAGGCATCGAACCAAACGACTGGTTGATTGTTTGGCTGAACTAGCCAGTCAAAGGGTTTTCACTCGTTACTCGACATTCAAGATTTGTTCTCGGATCTTTTCGATTTCCACTTTGGCATCAATGACTATATTGGATACCTTAGGTTGTGTGGATTTTGACCCTAGTGTATTAAACTCTCTGCTCAGTTCTTGAATAATAAATTCCAACCTTCGACCAATTGGCTGATTTTGGCACAAGCCCGACTCAAATTGTTCTAGATGACTGAGAATTCGGGTTATTTCTTCCGAAATATCTGACTTTTCTGAATATACTGCAAACTCCCGCCGAACGGCCTCGTTTTCGCAGTCAATTTCCAGTCCGGACTCTGCCAATCTATGAAGTAGTCTGTCCCTCCATTCCACAGAGATACCTTTGGCTTGTTGTTTGATTTGCACAACTCCTGTACGCAAGTTATGGCAACGGGTTTTTAAATCGTTGGCGAGTGAGGTGCCTTCCTGTTCCCGCATGGCAATCATTTCATCCAGTGCTTTTTGGGTGGATTCAATTAATTGTTCTTCAACATTTTCCAGCATGGGCACCATGAAATCTCTGGGGATCGAAGAAATGATTCGTTGAATAAGCTCGGTTGTTGGGGAATATGCAATATCGCTTTGTTCGCACAGTTTTTGGAGAACCACCAACTGTTCAGTCACCTTATCGGAATATCCCTTAAATGACTCTGAGAAATGGGTGCCTGGTGGATTTAGTAAGATAGATAAACGTATCCTGCCTCTATCTGCATGGGAACGAATGATTTGCTGAGCTTTTTTTTCAAAAAATTGCCACTCTTTAGGACAATGAAGTACAAATTCAAACCCCTTTTTATTGACAGAAGAAAGTTCAATTACCCCGGAGAAATCGGGCAGGGAAAGCTCCGCCCGCCCATAGCCAGTCATACTCCTCATATAGAAGGCATTTGGGGTAAGCCGCTTACTCCCATCAACCTAGCTGCTTCCATTGCATCCTTGTCTCCCCGCCCACTTAGGTTAACGCAAAGTATTTCTTCCTTACTCATTTCCCTTGCTCGCTTAAACGCATGAGCCAATCCGTGCGAGGTTTCCAAGGCAGGAAGTATCCCCTCGGTGGATGAGAGTTTTTGAAAAGCGCAAAGGGCATCTTCGTCCCCTGCATTTGCAAATTCGATTCGATTGAGGTCTCGGTAATAGGCATGTTCCGGCCCAATGGCAGCATAATCTAGCCCAGCAGATACCGAGTGAGTAGGATTGATTTGACCATCTTCATTTTGCAAGATCCAAGTCTTGCAACCCTGTAATACTCCCAGTTTGCCCCCTTCAAATCGGGCAGCATGTTCACCCTCTTCTAGAGATCGGCCTCCTGCTTCCACCCCAACCAGTCGTACATTTGTCTCCTCAAGGAAATCAAAAAAGAATCCGATCGCATTGCTACCGCCACCCACGCAGGCAATCATTTCGTCAGGCAAACGTCCCTCAATTTCAAGGAATTGTCTTTTCGTTTCCTCACTGATCACCCGGTGAAAGTCACGTACCATTCCGGGGTAGGGATGGGCACCAAGGGCGGACCCGAGAATGTAGTGTGTGGTCCGGACATTCGTCACCCAATCCCGCATAGCTTCATTGATGGCCTCCTTAAGGGTTTTGCTACCTGCTTCTACCCCATGAACTTCAGCACCGCTTAACCGCATGCGGAATACATTGAGTGCCTGCCTACGCATATCTTCAGCTCCCATGTAGATTTTGCATTCCAGTCCAAACTTTGCACAAACCGAAGCCGTGGCAATCCCGTGCTGTCCAGCACCTGTTTCCGCGATAATGCGTTTTTTCCCCATCCTTTTGGCAAGCAGGGCTTGTCCGAGTGCATTATTTATTTTGTGAGCACCCGTATGTAAAAGATCCTCCCTTTTAAGATAGATCTTGGCACCACCAATTTCTCGGGTCAGGCGTTCAGCAAAGTAAAGTTCGGTTGGTCGTCCCGCAAATTCTCTGAGTAATTGGTTCAACTCATCCAAAAAGGCAGGGTCCGACTTCGCTTCCAAATAGGCATCGTTAAGTTCCTTTAAGGGATGGTAGAGGGTTTCGGGGACATAACTACCTCCATACGGCCCGAACCTGCCTTTTTCATCGGGCAAAGAGAAACGGTCAGGCATCGTTGGAGAGCTTGCAAGTTGGGGGCTTTCTAGTGACATGATATAGATTCAGTCTAATCACCAATTTGCTTGCGACAACCCAAGAAGTTACCCAAAAAAGGAACTGCTAAGACCCATGCCTGAACCTGCTCTACTTCCCACTATTATTGTACCTGCCAGGCTGGCATCCTCCCGTTTTCCACGAAAATTACTGGCAGATGCGGGGGGTATGCCATTAATTCTACGCACTGCTCACCGACTCGCTGAACAGGTGCCGGAATATGAACTTATTTTTGCAGTGGATGGAAAAGAACTGGCCGAACCACTAGAGGAACATGGGTTTTCTTTCTTTTTGACTGATCCCGATTTATCTTCGGGCACCGATCGTGTTGCATTTGCCAACCAAACTTTGCAAAGGAAAGAAGTTTTAAATGTTCAGGCCGATGAGCCCATGGTTACTCGTGATCATATACTTTCTTTGACCAAAGGTCTTGAGAAGGAGAGAGCAGACATTTCTACCCTCGCCACACCATTTGAGAACTTAGAGGGATTCAAAGATCCAAATCAAGTAAAAGTAGTACTTGATGCCGAGGGATTTGCCCTTTTTTTTTCACGCTCCCCAATTCCTTACGACCGCGAGACTGGAGGAGGATTTAACCATTCTGCTTTTAAGCATCTGGGCATGTATGGTTACCGGCAAAAATTTTTGGAAGATTTTACAGACCTTCCCAATGGTGCCTTGGAAAACTTGGAGAAACTTGAACAACTACGTGCCTTGGAAAATGGTCGGCGTATATCAGTGGAGGTTGTGGAGGAAGGAACTATTGGAGTGGATACAGAGCATGACCTCCGCTCACTTTCTTTCACTTAAATTTGATGGTGTATAAAAGTTCGAAAATTATCCGTCGCTATGTGCTTCGGGAGATACTGGGCACAACTTTGCTTTGTACCCTCGTTTTGACTACTATCCTGCTCTATGGAAATCTATCCAAATATGACGAGGATCTCTTCCGTGCCCTCTCCATTTCTCCACTTTTGTTTTTGGAGCTCATTTCCTTGATGTTGCCTTTTGCCCTTTCTTTGGGACTACCCTTTGGGTTTTCCCTTGCGGTAATTTTTTGTGTCGGTAGATGGTCAGGAGACAGGGAAATTCTGGGTATGCGTTCATTGGGTATGAGACATTCTGCTTGGTCGAACCCCATTTTTGCTACTTCTGTGGTCATTTCTTTGGTTGGGTGCTTTGCTTCGATGCACTGGTCTCCAGTTTCGCGGGGTGCCTTTGAAAAACGTGTTAAGGAGATTGCCTGGCATGATTTTCAAAGTTGGATCGATAGTGGTAATGAAATTGGGTTCAATATGGACGCAGATGGAAGTAAGAATATCCTTGGTGGAATTGACTCAGAATTAAGCCAGCAAATTAAACGGGCAACAATGACGATTGGTCACGGATTGGGCGACAAATGGAAAAATGTTCGTATATTGATGTGGGGAAATGAGCAAAATTTGTTAGCAATCTTGCATGCGAAAAGATCTACCGTGATCAAAGATCGTAAGGCTGGGACGATTGAACTTTTTTTACATGATGTAGACTACGAATCCTTTAAAAGTTCACACTCTAGAGAAGGTTCAAAAAACAAATTTGTATCTTTCAGAAATTGGAAAACTCCGATTAGTTTTTCTATTGAAACACCCCAGTTGAAACAAAATATAAAAAGAATACCGTTTGTAAGTTTTTTGAAATCGATAAACGAAGGAGAACTAGGTCCCCAAGAATGTGCCTTAGGTTTTGAGCATTTCAACAAATATGCATCTATCGGACTTTCTCCAATTTCTCTTTGCCCATTAATCTTATCTGTGGCCATCAGGAGTGGGAGAAAAGAAACTTATGCAAACTTGTTCATCGGTGCCTTTATTTGTTTGGTTTATTTTGCCCTTGGATCGAGCCTCGGAGAATCAATTGGGAATAATGGGATAGGGTGGTGGTTCTCTAACTTTTTGGCTTTTTTTGCAGGTTTTCTATGCTTTAAATAAGCTTACTCATAACTTTTCGATTAATTTATCTCTTTACTTACTAATAAAAAGTGAAGATTGTTGTATCATCAAGAGTAGTTTTGTTAATAATATCTATGTAGCCCTCCTCTAAAATAAAACTTGTTCATGAAAGCCGTAAAATTAAGCCTATTTCTTTTTTCATTCATTTTCATCATCCCATCATTTCTAACCGCCAGTGTGGGCGGTGTATCTGGGTCAAATATTTTTACCTTAACAGGTGGATCTAATTCATCACCATCCTACAAAATTGTTAGTGCAGGATCCCTAGGAGACCCTATTTTTGTAGGGACTGTATCTTCACTCTCCGACTCTGATAAAAACATTACTTTTTCAACCGGAATAGATGAAAATAATAATACTACCTATCCCTTTTTTGCAGCTGGATCTTTTGATCCGGATGTTCAAATCCCCATCTTAACTGCTTCTGCACCATCGGGGGGTGCAGTATCTACGATTTCAGTCTCTTATGGTAGCCCCAAAGACATGTTTGATTTTCCATCAACAATAACTCAAGTAGGTTTTTCAAATGCTCCTGAAATAATAATTTCTCCTTCAGATGGCGGTGGGGAAACCGCAACCGCTACATCCACTGTTACGAGTGGTAAAATTACTGGTATTACCGTTACGAGTGGGGGAACATCGTACTCAACAACTCCACCCGATGTTACTGTGGTTGCAGGGCCACATTTTGCGAGAGTGGCAGATGAAACGAGCCAATATTACGGAAGGTGTTTTCTTATCTCCAATAATAGTAGAGCAAATCTAACTTTGGATATGTCTAATCTTGCTAATGGTGAAAGTACAAATGTATCCACCTATTTTCCAGCAGGTACTGCAGTGGAAGTGATCCCTGCAGCAACACTCGGCACTATATTTGGCTCTTACTCTGCACCCACCAATTGGCATTCTGCTGATAATTGGCGTGACACCACAGGTGATGATGTTGATTGGGTCTATGTTTATGATCCCTCTCTGGGAGGTTATACAAAATATGTGCACATTGATGGCGGGAACCTTCATGGATGGTATACTCGCGACAAAAGAGCAGGTACTAAATGCAACAACACAGTAATCTATCCAGACGAGGCTTTCATTATTGCAAGAAGAAGTTCCAATACTGTGACTCTTACCTCGGAAATTTCACTGGATGATTCTCCCACGCAACTTTATCTGCCTGATGAAGGAACAACATTCATTGCGAATAATCCTTTTGGCATGGACCTTCTTCTGACTGAAATCATATCAAGTACTCAAATTGCAGACAGCAATAATGCCAAGTTTCGGGCAGGAGATTCTGATGATGATGCCGATATGGATACGATTACTATCTTGGATTCGGGGAATTGGAAACAGTATTGGTATAAAAGTGGGGTAAATTCTGGAGTCACTACGCTAATGAAAGCCGGTGCAAAGAATCCAGGCGGTGCGATTGCAACTACTGATCTGTTTATTGGTTCTGGAAGTGTAACTGCTTTACAGAGTTGCTCTGACTCCGCGGGCAGTTCTCTAGTGACTAACTACAATGATGGGAATTACACCAAGATATCGATCAATGGAACCACATCGAATTTAACTGGTTTTACGATTACATTATCTGACATTCAGGGATATATGTTAAATGACGAAGGAACTCATGAGGTTAACGCCACCACCGGTGATAATGTAGATACCAATGGTACAGGGTCCGTTGTGTATTCGAATATTTCTGGAAATTTTGAGGTTGTTGGAGGAGGTTCAGGTTTCATTGTCGTGGAAAAACAGAGGGATGTTAATTTCAAATCAAATGAGGGCTCACCTGCTTGGAGTATTGGAAACGTTGGTGCAGGTTATGATAACTCCAGTTCCACTGCTACTTGGTACGCAGTAGGGGGTGGAGGATCTGGAGGAAAAGGTACAGTTACTACAAATGGGTCAGGCCAATTTCAAAGTTTTAGCCTCACTGCCGGCGGATCAGGATATACTTCGGTTCCTCAGATCATAATTTCTGGAGGCGGTTGGAGATATTCTGATAATTCTGCTCAAGATGATCTCTCGGTTGATGCTTCCGCAGGCATAATCATATACCGTGATGCAAATGGTGGGGTAAAAACCTTCTTAGAGACGAACAATCCAACTGCAGAATAATATTTAAAAGCACTTAAGTACCTTCGGCTTTTCCCAATTTTATTAAGGAGTTTTTCGAGTTTCTAAGAACAAGATATTTTTTAATTAGCCTCTTTAGATTTATTCCTTACGAGAATGGATAGTACAATTTATCTGTTTTCAAATTATCTATGAGTAATCAACTTTGTTGAATGGAGGAGTAAAAATATACTGTCATTTAGATATTACTCCTAGGTAGATTCTTGTTTTAACAAGAAAGACACTCTTGTGTTAATCAATCTTTATTTTTTAAAGTGTACTGAAGTTGATTTTTCGGAGTACTAATTACTTACTTAACCATTCCGAGTTGGCATAATCAAAGATTACTAATCGGGTAAAGTTCGTTTTTTCTAAATTTACGAAGTACCAACTTTGCAAAGATGAGGAATGTAGGTAGGGGTAGTGCTCCTTCGCTGTCCAAAACCAATCTTCCATTTTTTGGATCCATACCCAAATCGATTGATCGCCTTTTTTCTTCATGTATATCCAACCTAGTTTTTCGTGAAACAACCAATCCTCTTCTCCCACTTTCCAAAAGTTTCCAAACCATGGGTTTCCCCACCATCCATTCTCAAGAGATTCTGAATCCTCAAATACTCCGACACTCTGGAAATGGGCAACCACACTGGTGTTTTCAAAAACACTCACTTCAGTGGTGGCATCATATGCATTTGCAAATGTGGATCCCTCCCAGTGTGAAAATTCAAAACCTTCTTTAGCGAATGCATTGATAGTTCGAACACCCCTAAAAAAGCCCGAACCGCTGGTTGTTCCGCGAATGGAGTTATTAGAGTAAACACTGAGTAAATAAAGTTTATTCGAGTCTTCATTGGATGGAGGATTATTTTCATCAATAATAAAAACCGCAGTCAGTGCTTTATCACCATCCAGGGGGATTGAGGTGGTGCTGGAATAGGGATCATTTACAATTCCCACCGCTTCAGAACCATTATAATCCCAATGAGAAAATAAATAACCCTGCTTGGGCAAGGCAAGGATAGCGTGGTTGGGGTCATATTCAAACGATCCACCACCATAAAGATAGGAAACTGCATCCGTTGGGTTTGAACTTAATTGTAAATTAACCAATCCAGTCGGGGCAAAATATGCAGTTAGCTTTATATCATTAGCCACTGTGAATGTTTGGTCGGTTTGGGTGGGAGTGCCAATATTTACACCGGTTACCCCCCATTTGACAAAACGGTATCCATCTTCCGCATAGGCAGAGGCATTAATTTCACTCCCATAAGCAAATCCATCAAATTGTTTATAATCTGAAGCGATATCCTCATTGATTTGGGCGAAACCACCAATACTTGGGCTTATCTCTACATCAATCTCATATTTTCTTTCGGTAACAACTGCAGTCAGGTTGAGATCTGAAAGCATCTTGTGCTTGTAAAGTTTTTCACTGGAAAGCTCAACTTCTGGATGGTCTTCATCTCGCCAATGGTCGAGTTTGTATCCATTACTTAGGGATATAACAAATTCAGCAATATCTTCATCTTCAAAAGTTTGCCCTCCAAGAATTCTACCCCCAAAAACTCCAGGTATTATAGCATCATTATCATCCACCACCACAACTTGGCGAGTAACATTGTATTGTTTTGATTTAAAATTTGCGGTCAGTCTTGCATTGCCAGTGATTATAAAATCAGCGGGATTAGTGGTGGTATTAGAATCATTGGTAAAGGATGCATTGGCATTAATTGACCAAGAATCAAATAACTTACCCGTTCTGGGTAATGCTTCTATCTGGGCAATTTCATCAAAAGTGTAAGAATTTTCGATGGTACTGAATCCACCATACCCCTCAGGATTAACAGAAATCTCCAAGGTATATCCCTTGGGCTGAAATTCAGCAGTAATCTCGGAATCCTTTCGAATGGTAAGTAAAGCGCTTGGGGAGGAGATGTTATCCAAATGCTCGCTGCCTATACCTGTCCATCTGTAAAATTCCCAATGTTCATTAGGAGTAGCTTGTAGGCTAACTTGGTCTCCCCAATAATAAGGAGATACTGTATTGATCTGTGATAATCCTCCCTGGGTTGAGGAAACTTCGAGTTGGTAGTAATGCTTGCGTAGAACTGCTTGTAGATTTCGATCTGAAGTCATTACGGAGGAATAAATTTTCTGGGTGGTCAGAATTTCTCCACTATCTAAATCCACCCAATAAAGAAAGCTGTATCCTGAAAATGGAGTAAGGGTAAGAGTGACCGAATCACCGTGGTAAATAATGTCAGGATGGCTGACTGATGCGCCAATATCACCATTGATTTCCTCGTTATTTTGATCCAAGGAATAAAAAGAAATGTCTAAATTCAGTACGATCTTGGAAAAATTCGCTTGTGCCTTGGCATTTCCCAAAACTTTGAAATTGGCTGTTGGGTTAAAACGGTCAGCAGGATCATCCAAAGAAAGGTTTTCCAGTGAAACCCACTCATCAAATTGTTTGCCCACGAGAGGTGAGGCGGTAAGGGAGACATACTCACCATAATTAAATGTTTCGTTTTGGGTATTAATCAGTCCAAATTCTGTGGGACTTGCATTAACATCTACCCCATACTGTTGTTTTTTGAAAACCGCCCTTATTTCACTATCTTCAACAACTTGTAATGTGGTTTCCGTTGCTTCATCGTTTTCAATGCGAGTACTTCCATCCCAGTGAGAGAAGTACCAGTGATCCTCTGCGGTTGCAGAAATCGCGACCTCATCCCCCCAAAAATAGACATCTTGTTCGCTTAATGAGACCGTTCCTTGACCTTCTGCATTGATAGAAATTGTGTGCCTAGTTCGCTCAAAATTTGCCCTAAGTCCAAAGTGGTGAGTTATCCTGTTGGAAAAAACTGGATTAGTAGGCGTAGGGAGAAGGGCACTGTCCTCAATTGAGTGAATTTTGATACGGTTACCTGAGAAACTTTCCCCGGAAGCATGGTAGTAAAGAAGATCAGGGGCATCCGTAGGCACTGCAAAGGTTAAAATTCCTGTGGAACTTAGATGTCCGGAAATCCCAGATAGGTAGTGGCTGTCTGTATCGTTAGAGTCTGATGAAGTGGAGAGGAAAAATTCGTCTCCACTACTCAAATTGCAATCAAAATGATAAGTGAACCCTCTGATTAGAGAAAGTTCAGGACTTTCTTGGTTGTTGATAAAAAGCTTTGTCTCGGCAGGATGAACAGCGGATTGTTCGCGACCAATATGAAAGTTTATATCTTTGATCAAATCCCAACCCACAAATGTATAATTATCATCCGGATCGGCGGTTAGGGTTAGGTTCGTTCCATAATCTACTTCATTCGAAAAACCGATCACTTCTCCTTGGTCTTCATTGTATTGAAGGCTCAAAAGTCTGGTTTGTTGTTCGAAATATGCCCAAATCTCAGAGGTTTCTTCTAGTTCTACATCCACAGATAAAACGCTCCAGTGCGGAGAAAAGACTTCCCCAGTTTTAGCTTCCCAACCAATAAAGTTGTATCCTGGGTTTGGATTGGCAACCAGTCTTTGAAATTGGGCAGAACTGTAGGAAACATTTTCCCCTGCAGAACCGGCATATGGAGGTGAACTGATTAAAGAATAACCGACCTCATTACGTTCAGTAAAGTACGCCCAAAAAGAGTAATTTGCATCCAGAAAAGGAATATTAATGGTGGATGAATAAGAATAACCGCTTTCTCCAAGAGTGTTTTCCCAATACAGGTAATTTAACATATGATTGTCAGAGTCCAGCGGTAGGGCACTAAGACTTAGATTTGCGGTAGCGTTATACTCAATTTGATCGAGCTTGGTAATATTATTGTAAGTACCACTTATTGAAAAAGTACCATTTTCATCCGGATATGTATTTACGGAATAAATCTTGGGAACAAACACTGGCTCGATTGTTATATTTGAAGAGGGTATAATTAATTGATTGTTGGCAAAAGTGGTATCAAAAAGCAGGTGAGAGTTATCACCATGCCAACTTTGGAACTGATAATGAGGTTGTGGAGAAGCATTAATATCTACAAGTGTCTCGAATGGATAGGTCCCTTCGCCCAAGGCACTTCCGCCAATATCTTGATGAATAATATTAAGTGAATAGTTTTGTCTTTCAAATTTTGCACTAATATTGACATCACCTACGGGTATAAAGTGAATGGATGCTGAAAATGGATCGAGAGACGGAGATGAGTCACGCAAATTAGCCGGGTTTGGTAGACCAAACCATTGGGAAAAAAACCACCCAGGTGATGGTTGGGCATCGGCACCCAATCTTGTAGCGGAGTCCACATCTTCATCGGTGCCCGTTGAATCACTTAGGTATTGCACCCCATCTTGGCTCAAGTCAAAACTGCCCGAGCCTTCAGTAGATAGACTTATATGATAGATTTCGCGAATAAAGTTTGCAGTAAAAGTTAGGTTTTTAAGGGGCAGTGATGCATGATTAATCGTTGTCTGGGAAGCATTAGGATCTGCTAAATATTGCGTATCTCCAGACCAATGAGAAAAATCCCAACCCGGACTTTCCGAAGCGGTTATTACTGGATTATCTAAAACGCTAAAATGAGTCGGTGCCTGCGTCTGTCCACCCTCTACAACATTCATTGCGATCTCATATTGAATAAGGTTAAACGATGCATTAATTTCCATATCACCCATAATGCGTATCTGGTTATTTGCTTCGCCCAAACCATTAAGGACCAATGACTCTTTGGTGGATTCTACTTCCCATGCATCAAATTCATAGCCCTTGTTTGGAGAAGCATTTAAATCGTAGCTAGAAAAATGAAGAAAGTTTCCAGATGTTTCAGATCCTACAGAAACCACCCCGCCTGTGCTTGATGTAACCACGATTTGGGTGTCATCATATTCAGTTACCTTAAATTCTGCGGTAAGATTAAGATCACTGGAGGGATAAAAATAAGAAACCGCGGAATATTGATCGATTTCTGCGATGGGGTTTAGCAGGTCGGAAATATCGGGTAAACCTCTCCAGTGAGAAAAACTCCAACCATCTTGTGGACTAGCATCCAAGGTTAACTGGGTTTCAGAATCTATGGATACAGATGAGTAGACTGTTTCATAAATTATTTCTCCCGATGATAACAAAATATCAACACTTCCATTTCCTTCAGTTTGTACGACAACTTGGTAACTTTCAGGAACAAAATTTGCGACCAAGTGTAAATCCTGAGGAATGGAATTATTATCCAAATGAATAAAAGTTTCCGCGGATAAATGATTTAATAAATATTCGGTGTCCCCGGTCCAGTGTGTAAATCGTGCTCCAGGAAATGCACTCGCCCTAATAGTGGGATTGTCCTCGATCGTGAAAGTTTCTGGTCCCAAAACTGTTCCATCACCTGCAGATTCAAGTTCAAGGTTATATTCTGTATAAATAAATGTGGCAGAAAGTGATAAAGGTCCTTCGACCAAGAACTTATTTTGCTTTTCAAACGGACCATATTCAAGTTGTTCGGTGTTTCCTACCCATTGGTCAAACTGATAGCCCAATTGAGCAGTGGCATTCAATTCGTAGGATGTGTAGTGAGTAAAGCCACCAGATTCATCAGAATTGAAAAATGCATTCCCACCTGTACCTGATGTGATATTGATGTCCGAATCATCATAATCATCAAGTCGTAGAATGGCCGACACTGTGGCACTCTCATGCGGGTAAATTTTGCTTATATTGGCTTCTGTCTGAGCAGAATTGGGATTAGCAAGGATGGCCATTGGGTCTTGCCAATAATCAAAGACAAATCCGTCCTGCATCTCCACCTCCACAGTTACCATACTAGTTGCAGGAAATTCGCCTGACGAGGAAAGCGTTTTGAATCCCTGTGTGGATTCAATATCCAACTGATAACTGAGTTCAGAAAAACTAGCGGTAAAGTTAACATCTGCAGTAGGTATAAAGGTAGTTTGTGCAGAATTTTCATTTCCAAGCATGGCTATGCCAGCATCCGTGCTTATCCAGTTATTGAATCCAAAATGCTTATCTGGAATGGATCGCAAAGTGTATTGGAAACCATGTTCAATCGTCGTGGGTGTGGATCCATTCTGGTCAAGAATGACATATGAACCCCCTAATTCTGCACCAATTAAAACATCATAAGTGTTGCGGGTAAAAACCGCCACCAAATCCATATCGCTATCAATCATTATAGTCTCGTTTTGATTGGAACTATAGTGCGAACCATTACTTTCCCATTCCCAGTGGCTAAAAGAGTGACCAAGATTTGGCAATGCGGAGATACTCACTGTATCGCCAAAAGAAAAGGAACCATCTCCCATGACTTCACCATTTCCTTGGACGTTCAAAGTTAATAGATAGGGTATCAGGGAAAATTCAGCATAAACTGTTTGAGATCCATCAACTATAAGCGTGGTGTTTTCATTCCAAGGTTCAGCAATGCCAGAACCGGTCCAATAGTTGAAAATGGAATGAGGTCCAGGCGTTGCCTGGAGAGAAATTTCTGTACCCCAAAGATAGGAACTATTAATGTCCGTAAAAGTACCATTTCCTAAAGAAAACTGAGATTCTGCGGTTATTATCGAATAGGTGGGGGATAAAGAGGTCTTGTATCGGTTTTCAGAGTCTTCAAAAATTGCACCTGTTTTCCAAGTCGATACTCCTTCAGTAATTTTGTAGTAATGATTTGATGGAATACTACTGCCATTGGGAAAACTTGGCCATAACCATTCTGATCCTGTAACTGTGTTGTAATTTGCTCCTCCTTTGGTTGGTTTGTCATAGAATCTTATACAAATTGGAACACCGGTCGGAGGAGTGCTGGAAGTGATGGTAAATCCAGGAAAAAATTCAAACTCTTTTGGCTCAGTGGGGTATACCACTACATTGTCTTGGTTCAGTTCAAAGTTGGTTGTAAAAGAAAACATCCCATTACCAAATCCGTAACCTGAACTTGAATCCCCAACATGGGTATTGCTGGTTAGAGGAATCCAATCCCCAGCAAAGGGATTGATTACTGAACCATTACTAAAGTAACCTAACTCAACTAAATCACCATCCCCATTACCTCTTACACCAGCATTTAATGGATTGTTTTCTATATCTTTTAAAAGTTCATACGAACCATCTTGTGTAGTCGTCGCCCAAACGATGGTAATTTTAGGATTTGCCTTGGTCTCAACAAGAAAGCCGAAAATTTGTATGCAAGTAAAAATGAGAACCAGTTTATGAAGAAAAAAAGTAATGTTAAATTCTTCAATTAGAGAAAAATCTGGCTCGCCTTTGTAGAAGTTTTTTTTGAGACGGCGATGATCGTAAAACACGCTGATAAATTCAAGGCTCGCTTTGGCCAAGTTAAGAATCGAAATAAAGCATGCGTATGTAGTTGACACAAAAAGACTTAGTGCAAATTTAGTAAAAGAGCACAAAATGTAAATGTAATACGATAAAACCAAGCTATAAATCGATAGGGCTTTTATGTATTAATTTAAGTCCGAGAGCCTATATTTTGCAAGTAAATGTCTCCTTAATATTAGTTGTTCAGTACTTATTGTTAATTTGAGTAAAATATTGTGATAATAAAAATTGACACAAAAGGCTAGATTGAGGAAGGTTAAAGGGTGTTAATCCCTTTCAAGCCTTTGCCCTGTATGAAAAAAACATATTTAGTTCTTTTATTATGTTTTTCTCATACTGCATGGGGTGTCAATTCCAGCACTGTAAATTGGGGTACACATTTTGGACCGAGTTCTCAACTTTATGATCTTGTTGATTCCGATCCTTCCAGTGCACTCCTACTTAAGGCACTCAATGCAGACGGTACTTTGGGGTCTGCTCTAGACGATTCAGGTACCGGTAATTCCTATACTGGTGATTTGATCGAACTTGGATTTTTCGATACAGATGCAACGAATGATTCCAGTTATACTCCCAATGAAAGTTCAACCGATTTGTTTAAAGGTATTTGGACTCCGCTGACCTCCAAAACAAAAATCGGCAGAGATTGGAGTGGGTCCAACGATGTAGCAGCCGGTGAGTTTTATTTTTCCACAAAATTTCAACTCGATACAGGCAATGCTGGTAATTCGGTAAATAATTACTCGTTATCCAATATAGGAAATAACGCTCTCGATTATGATTATCTCGGCGATAATTCCAACAACCCCAACGAATATGAAAATCGATTAAATGCACTTACTAGCGGGACTAAGATCGGTATTCGTTTCCATGATGCTACAGCTGTGAGTAGTGGTTCTAGTCGCTACAACACAATTATGAATGCTAACTGGTCTTGGGGTAGTTGGGCAGGATTGGATATGTCACTGCATGCATCTAATGGAAGTGTAGATACAACAAACCTCAAATTTGAATTTGATAATACCGATGCCAATACGGCTAACCTAGCAAAAGTGGGTACTGGTGATACTCAGGTTACTAGCAACGATTTCGTAACGACGGTTACTTATCATGATGGTTCATCCGCACTTAATGCTAGCACAGCCAGTCATATTTTAAGTGGATTAGATGGTTCTGGAACAATTACAATAGGTGGCGACCATACATTGACAATTCATAGCAATACTGGAGCAGATCGCTCTTTCTCTGGTAATATAGATGCAAGTGGTTCTGCCGGTGCAACCACCTTATTAAAAACTGGAGATGGAAAACAAATCTTGTCTGGTGATGTAAAGTTAGCAGGCACAAATTCCGGTTGGTTAAATGTAAGTGATGGAACATTGAGCTTAGCTGGATCCAACAAATCTTACAATTTTGAATATCTTACCGGATCAGGTGGGGTGTTAGAGCTTAATACCACCAGTAGTACTACAGATATAGAATTGGGATTTGCTAATACTACTTCCTCAAAATCATATGACGGAAATATAAGCATGGTTGCGGGTGAAGATGTAACTATTCAAGTAGCCAGTGGAACTGCAGCTTCCGATTACAACAAGGAGCAAAAAATTACTGGAGTAATTTCTGGTTCTGATAAATTAATTAAAACTGGAGTCGGACGATTGGTTCTTGCAGAAAATAATACCAATTCGGGCGGAGTTGATATCGATGATGGAACTCTTGTAATTGGGAATGATGACAACGATGCGGATGCAGGTTCAGGAACAATTACAATAAACAAGGGAAAGCTTGAGGTCCTTGCAGATGACACCGTAGGCAACACAATTTCTGGGGGCACAGGTAAAAGTATGATCGGTGGTGATGGTACCATCACTTCAGTAACTGTTGGTAGTGCAGCCGGTGAAATCGATGCAATTTCACCTGGTGAGGGTCATTCATCTTCCACATCATCCGCTGGATCTACTCAGCAAGTTGCTCGTAATGATTCTTTAGCAGATGCAATTGGCTCCCTTACCATAACTACTTTAAATCTTAATGACGGTGGTGTGTTTGACTGGGAGATAGGTGATTTTAGTGGATCAACTGCTGGTTCAGATTGGGATTTACTTAATGTTGGAACTTTAAATTTTGATCCATCCTCGAGTACCATGACTGTTAATATCCTTCCGCTTATTGCTGATGGATCGATGGGAGCCACACCCGGAGGAATGTGGTCAAACAAAACTGGCATAAGTGGATTTAAATTCTTGGATGTTACTACATGGGCTAATGCACCTGGATCTTCCCAAACCCTTACCTCTGGTTTTGATATTAATTCTAGTGCTTGGCTTTACCACAAAAGCGATCCATATGCTGATTGGAGTGTATATTATGATACGGGCACATCAGCATTTTATCTACAGTATTCAGCCGTTCCTGAGCCTTCCACATATATTATGGTAACTGGTTTACTAATGGTCCCTGGTATGTCTTATGTCCGCCGTTTTCGAAAAAGAAAATGTAACGAGACCGTTGAGGAGGAACCGTAGGTTTAAAACATTTAACTTCTAGCTGCTTTTTAGTCAGCAGTAAGGAGGAGCTTAGTCCTGGAGTTGTATCAATTCCTCGAGTGATGAGAAATGATCTGCCAATCCGCTTGGTCTTTCGAGGTCACCTATAACTTGGCGGAAAGTTTCTTTCTTTTGCAATTGTAACTGACGTACTCTTTGTTCGATCGTTCCCTGAGCAATCATGCGGTAAATAAAGGTGGGTTTTTCCCTGCCTAAACGATGTGCACGGTCAATTGCTTGTTCCTCCACTGCCGGGTTCCACCAAGGGTCCATAAGAAATACATAGTCTGCAGATTTTAATGTCACTCCCAGACCAGCCGCTTTAAGGGAGGCAAGCATTATTGCGGATTTTTCAGATGATTCAAAACGGTCAACTGGTTTTGAACGATCCCTTGTGGAACCGGTTAATTCAAGAACATCTAACTCAGGAAGCTCCAATTTTATTCGTTTCTTAAGAAGCGATAGAAAAGTGGTAAATTGGCTGAAAACGAGAACTTTAGCACCTGAGCTTGATAAATCATGCAATTTTTCAATCAGTAAATCACTTTTTACTCCACAAGCTGGCAAATGTTCCCGACCTGGTAGTAAACCAAGATCACAACATGCCTGGCGTAAGCGTGTTAGCAGGGAGAATACATGCATTGAGGACTGTTTTATAGCATCCCGCAAATTATTTCCATGTTCCTGTAATCCACCCTCAGCAAGAGCTTTGTAAGCCTTTCTTTGTTCGTCGTTGAGTGGGCATGGTAGTTCTGTTTCGAGCTTGGGAGGGAGTTCCGAAGCTACATCATTTTTCATTCTTCGAAGAACAAAAGGAGTTACCTGACGGCGGAGCAGTTGCAGGGTCTTGGCAGAATCTTCGATCAGTGATTTTTCCAGTTCTTTTCTTGCACCGAGGAGACCAGGCATTAAAAACCTGAAAATAGTCCATAAATCGAGAGCTGAATTTTCGATTGGAGTACCGGAAAGTGCAAGTCGATGACGAGCATCGATCGACAAGCAAGCTTGTGTGACTTTAGCTTTGGGATTCTTGATTAATTGAGCTTCATCAAGTACTGCATAGCGAAATTTAACATCATCTAATATTTGGCGATGTCGGCGCAATTGGGTGTAGCTTGCGATCCACAAGCATGCCTCTTCCGATTCGGCAAAGGTTTCTTCTTTACGGAGCACTTTTACCTTAAGTTTCGGGAAATGTTTGGCCGCTTCTTTTACCCAGACAGGAACAACCGAAGCCGGACAGGTGACGAGGTCTGGAAGTTCATCGGAATGAGTGGAACTAATCAAAGCAAGGGTCTGTACGGTTTTACCTAGGCCCATTTCATCCGCCAATAAAGAATGGCAACCGAGTTGGTGTAAGGCATGTAAATGAGCAACTCCCTGCATTTGGTAAGGTCGAAGGAATGAGAATTTCTTACCTACCCCGTTGGTGCTCAATGACTTAATCGAGTCTCGCCAGTGCTCGAGCTTTCCATCTGCTCTTGTCTTTAGGTATTTCCGGGCAAATAATGAAAAAAGCATGTACCTTGGCCAGTGTGCCCGTTTGGCATCTCCACGGTTTCTTTGCCACCACTCAAAATCTTCTACTTGGTCTTGGTCCAGTTTAACCAATCCATATCCACGAATAAAGGTTGCTCCCTTTGTTGCTCTAGTTACGCGGCGAATGTGCTGAGTTCCTAGTCTCCTGCTACCAATGTGGAAGTTCTCTCGTAATATCATGCTTTCCTTGTCCCTGCTCCTCGCTTCAATTTCCCAACTTAAGGTCCGTTGACCTTGTTTGAGTAGGTGGGCATCCCCACCGTATTCAACGACAAAGGAATTTTCCCAGTTCTCGAGAGTTTCATCCGCAAGTTTAGCAACTTTTTTCCAATCTTTGAGAAGAAATTCACCAGCCTCTTTTTGAAATTGAAAGCCATATTTTCCTGCTTCTGCCACAAAACGCATAAGAGCGGGACGATCACAATTTTCAATGCCGGAAGCCTCATTGGCGTAAACTGGTATGTTGTCAGTCTGATGACTTTCCCACTTCGGAATGGCACGCAATCCCTTTTGAGCAGAAACTTCCATGCGGATAAGAAGTTTTACTTTTAAGGACTTTTCATTGGTACAATCTTGTGAGATATCATTTTCCTCAGTTTCATCGTGATTTTGACTATACTCGGAGTCCTTCAATCCTTCGCCCAATAGAGGATTATCTTCCTGCAGTTCGGATATTAATTCTTCAATCTCGTACAATCCAGCTGTTGCGATAGCAATGCCTTCTTCTTCCTCCTCAATGGATGTACGAATTTCCGGACCTTTTCCATTCCATTCGACCACCGAGTAAGTTTCTTCGCGGTTAATTTTTCTAGTAATTACTGCCTGACTTTCTTGGATATCAATGGTGCTAAGATAGCCTTCCCGGTAAAATTGTTGTGCTCTTTTTAATTGTTCCGGGGAAAAGTAAGTTTCCCAATCTATTGAGCAGAGTCTTTTGAACCATGCATCCACGGCTTCTTGGGTAAAGGTTCTGGACGGTCCGTTCGAAATCATTAATCAGCCAATCTAAAAATTATCTTCATCAGGTTAGCGATGCGAAAATATTTAGGGCAAGTGGAAACCTTCAACATGGGGAGAAAGTTATCCACACCGAAAGCAATATTGTGGATTAGTTCTTTTCGATTTGCAGAGAAAACAAAAAAATCAGGGCATTTCAAGTGCCCACTTGTAAGCTTGAATGTATTGTTCGGCGGCATATTTCCATCCGCAATTTCTTGATAATGCATTCTTTCTCATGCGGGTAAATTTACGATTATTGGCAAAAACTTCCAATGCCTGCTGGACGGCACCCCAAAGTTCCTTTGCCGATGCATTCTTAAAAAGAAAACCATTGCAATTTTTTTCTCCCCTGGAAATGGGCAGGATTGTATCTGCTAGGCCACCGGTTTTTCTTGCTATGGGCAGAGAGCCGTATCGCATTGCGTACTGTTGGGCTAGTCCGCAGGGTTCAAAGCGACTGGGCATTAGGAAAAAGTCAGAACCTGCAAAAATTCTTCTAGCCAAGCCATCATCAAAGCCAATAAAGCATCCTATTCGATGAGGAAATGATGCGGATAATTCGCGAATAGCTTGTTCTTCATGCGGATCTCCGCTTCCTAAAATGGCAAAGTTAGCATGTGATTCCGCCATTAATTGAGGCAGGAGTTCAATCAGTAAGTCTAGACCCTTCTGGTCATACAATCGGGAAACCACTCCAAAGAGTGGAGAGTCGATATCGGACTCCATATTTAATTCTTCTAATAACGCCTGTTTGCAGGCAAGTTTTCCACTTTTGGGTCGGCTTGGATTTATTGGTTTGACCAAAGAACTATCTTCCTGCGGATCCCAACTGGATTCATCGATCCCATTTAGAATGCCCATGAGATCAGCCCCGCGGTATTCCAAACTTGCTTCTAAGCCACATCCATACTCCTTGGTCCTGATTTCGGACGCATAGGTTGGACTAACCGTGGTAATTTTATCGGCATGCTGGATGCCTCCTTTGAGTAGATTGAGTAAACCATCCTTTTCAAAGCCATCCATTGCCCAGTTAGATTCGGGGAGTCCTGATGTCTTAAAATCTTCGTGCGAAAAAATTCCCTGATGTTGTAAATTATGTATTGTAAGAACAGTTCGTATCTTTGGCTGAACCGTTTTAGCTGAGGGGATCGCATTCACATAAGCACAAACGGGAGCCGCCATCCAGTCGTGGGCATGAATGATATCAGGTTGCCAACTGGTAACTGATTGAAGTTCCAGTGCCACTTGACTCAGGACAAATGCACGCTGAGCATTGTCCGGGAAATCTCCATATTCGTCTGAGTATATACCATTCCGGTCATAGAACTCTGGTAAATCAATCATGTAGGCGGGCACATCACTGTTTCCTAATTTTGTTTGCCGAATTGATCCGGTGATTGATTTTTTTCTAATCTTTACAACAAAGTTCTTTTTAAGCGTTTTTGATTCGATACCTTTACACTCCCGGTGAAAGGGACAAATGATCCGCACATCAATTCCTAATTTTTTTAAAGCGAGCGGCAAGCTGCCCACTACATCTCCTAATCCGCCCGTGCGGACGAGTGGATTAACTTCAGGACTAACAAATAATACATTCATAAAAATAAAAGTAAGATCGTTGATGTATCATTGGAGAAATTTGGCAACGGGAAAGAGGAGAGTTCTGAACTTATTCCAAGCTTGCGGAACTATGGTCAAAGAGGATATTTTGGTGATTTGTGATTTATTTTATTTACCCCAATGATCCGAGGTTTTTATCTGCCCAAATTAATGGGTATTTTTCCTAACCTGTACCATTTAATTTTCATCAACTGGTATCATCATGCCTGACCGATCAATCGAATTTGAATCGGAGCGTCAATTTCACAAGCTCTATGGAGAAGATCCCGAAAATCTTTTAACTGCAGAAAAGGCTTTCGGGGTAAAGATCGTAGCCCGTGGAAACTTACTGCATATCCAAGGAGATGCTCCGAATCTCGACCGCTGCGAAAAGTTCTTTTCTTTGCTTGAATCTGCCAAGGGGCAGGGTTTTGTTCATGGAAAGTTCGATTTTTTAAGGTTTTTAGAAAAAGTAAATTCTGGGAAAAGTAAGGAACTGGAAGATTTATTGGCCAACCCTCTGTGTCTGCAGATTCGTAAAAAATCAGTAGTTCCTAGGAATCTGGGTCAAAGAAGGTTCTTAGATCTCATTCTCAAAAATGACATGGTTTTTGGAATTGGTCCGGCTGGTACAGGTAAGACATTTTTGGCGATGATTGCTGCTTTGCATGCTTTGTTAGAGGGACAAATCGAACGAATTGTGCTTGCCCGACCAGCAGTAGAGGCAGGGGAGGCACTCGGATTTTTACCTGGAGATTTGGAAGAAAAATTACTTCCCTATTTAAGACCACTCTACGATGCGATGGACGAAGTACTCGGACCGGTAGAAGCAAGAAAATTAGTCGAAACTGGAGTGGTGGAGATTGCACCACTTGCATACATGCGTGGAAGAACGCTTAGCAAGTGCTTTGCCTTGCTTGACGAAGCCCAAAACACCACGCGTTCCCAAATGATGATGTTTTTGACGAGATTGGGGGAGGGAAGTAAAATGGTGGTTACCGGAGACCTTACTCAAGTCGATCTTCCTCCTAAACAGGAGTCCGGTTTAAGGGAAGCGAAAAGAATACTTGGGGAAGTCAAAGGTCTGCATTTTCATGAGTTTGGTCATGGTGATGTTGTCCGGCACCCACTAGTTAGCAGGATTATTTCTGCCTACCAAGAAGAGAATAAACCGAATAGATAGAGCGTTTTCCCGTTATACCTACTGATGAAAGAGGAAAAAAAAGAATCAATTCGCAAAAATACCCGCGTTGGTAGACGTCGACGGATTACTGAGCTTGATGAGATAAGCAAGCAAAACTTGGAAGGATTTTCGGGGTTTTGGGCAAATTGGGGAAAACACCTTTTGCAGACCGTATTATTTGGCGTGACCATTGTTTTGATCTGTTTTGTCGGACAGGAACCCCCGGGGTTGAGAACATTGGGTGAAGTTGCTCCGGAAAATGTCTACAGCGACCGTTCCTTTAGCTACTTGAGTGAAGTTAGGAGACAGGAAGCTGAAGAATGGATAAGAAGTAGCACCCCTCGAGAATTTACCAGAGATTTTGTAGGAGAAGAAAATTTCGCCAAGGCAATGGTCAGAATACGAGAAGGTATGCTGGCGATTAGCGAAATGCCAGAGGAATCCAAGGAAAATGCCCTACAGTCACTAGCAGAAGAAATCCGGGTGAAATTTCAGGTTGTAATCTCTGAAGATCAAGCCCGTTCAATTTTAAAAACCACACTCATGAACGGGGAGGCATTTTTTATTTTGGGCAATAAATTGTTATCCCAGTTGCATCTTACCGGGGTGGTGAAATTCCCATCGGTTGATCAAAAGTTCCTCTCTGAATCCAATGCCAGTGCCCGAATAAAATCTCAACTTATTGATTTTGCCAACGGGCTCGAAATTTATGATGTCACAAAAAATCGTATTCCCTCGCCGGCACTCTTTCGAGAGTATCCTGATTTGTACGATTATTTGATCGAGCCTGAATCAAACAACTCCACGAATCTAAATAATCTTATTTCCGGGAATGAATATTTGGAACTCCGGGAATTTATCGAGATTGCGGATGAGAATGTGTCTTTTGCCGCACAGGAATTACGCAACGAAATTGCTTCTGACTTGGGGGAATTTTTAAAGAAAGGATTGAGGCTACGGTCTATTGACAGAAAAGCAACAACACTGGCACAAGAGCGGGCAATTATGGATATGGAACCTACCGTAGTTTCGGTTCAGGAGGGGGATGTCATTTTACGAAGGGGAGAGAAGGTTACTGCGGTTGATCTGGAAAAATACCAGGAATTTCTGGACCTCGCCCTTGAAGATAGTGTTCTTCTTCCCAAACGGATCTTAGTGACCATTGTAACCCTTCTGTTTGCCTTGGTCTATGTTCGTCTCGTTTTGCCAAAGTTTTGGACAGATGGTCCACGGTCGAGCATTGTTGCTCTGACCATCTTGGCTAACCTTGGTATTTCGCGCTTTATTATGGAACTGGGCGAGACCGAGTTATTTGGAGCCAGTCCTATCCTGATCGGTCTATTGCCCTACCTACTCCCCATCGCATTTGCCCCAATGATAGTAATGATTACTGTGGGTCCACGCATGGCCACGCTGACTGCTATGATGACCTGTGTATTTCATGCGGCGATGCAGGACATTGGTATTGAAATGCTTGTTGGTTCGCTCTGTACCGCATTGGTGGGAGTGTATTTTTGTCGTGAAGTAAGGTTGCGGGGCAGCGTTCTAAAGGCTGGCACGATGGCCGGACTTACTGGAGGATTGGTCGCACTGGGGATTGGGTTTGCCTCGGGTAGTGGTTGGATGGTTCCGTTCAACCATGCATTGGCATCCTTTGTGGTCGCAGTCTTTACCGGTGCTCTTGTGCTGGGTGCTATGCCATTGATTGAAAAGGTTTTTAATGTTGCCACAGATGCGACTCTATTTGAATTAACTGATTACAATCATCCGCTTTTGAGAAGAATGCAGGTGGATGCACCTGGAACATATCATCATAGCCTGATGGTGGCCAACCTAGCAGAGGATGCCGCTTTGGAGGTTAAAGCAAACCCAACGCTTTGTCGGGCATGTGCTCTCTTTCACGACATCGGAAAGATCGTTCAGCCCAATTATTTTACCGAAAATCAGGGCGATTTTGGTAATCCGCATAATCGGCAAAACCCAGCTATGAGTGCCCTAATTATTAAAAGCCATGTGAAAGAAGGATTGGAGATTGCCAGGGAGCACCGTCTGCCAAAGGTGATTCGTGATGTCATTAGGCAACATCACGGAACCACTTTGGTAAAATTCTTCTATTTTCAAGCAAAACAAAAATCCAAACAGGCAAATTTGCCTTATGGCGATGCCGAGCTGCATGAGCCTGATGAGTCTACTTACAGATACGATGGTCCCCGACCAAGGTTCAAGGAGAGTGCGATTATCTTTTTTGCAGATTCGGTGGAAGCGGCTGCCCGTTCGCTACCCAAAGTAACTCATCATAGCGTGGAAGAATTGCTTGATTCTATTTTTCAAGACCGTTTGGAAGACGGTCAGCTCGATGAGTGTCCCCTTACCTTGGAAGAGGTTGCCACCATCAAGAAAAGCTTTCTTAAGACCACTTTAAATATGCTTCATTCAAGGATTGAATATCCGGACGAAGATAAAGACTCCCGGAATCCATTTCCACGCAATGCGAGCTAACAGCGGGTGCTTACATCCAACGGTTGAAGTCGCCAACCAGTATCCGGCTCTTCGCTATGACCCAATAAAAATAAGAAAGTTTTTCGATACTATTTTTTCGCTACATCGGCACGATTTATCCGGGGAATTATCTGTGGTTTTTATGGACAGTGCATCTCACTCGAAACTTCATGGTAAATATTTACAGGACTTTCGACCCACCGATGTGATTACTTTTCCGGCCGACCGGGAAAATGAATTAGCGGGAGAGATTTGTGTGTCGGTTGACCAAGCTATCGAGGAGTCAAACCAACGAAACCAACCATTTGAGAATGAGCTTAGTTTGTATTTGGTTCATGGATGGTTACATCTGGTTGGGTTTGATGACTTGGACAAAATGGATCGTGAAATCATGAGACAGGAAGAGCAAAGAGTTATGGACTATTTGAAAAAACTCTCCGCACTGCCCGATTTTCGGCTCGCTCAAAAGCAGGGCGATTTATAACAAAATTTCGTGACACTTAAAAAATCCAGTCTATCGCGACGATTCCGCAATGCCTTTTTTACTGGGTTATTGGTCTTTCTTCCCTTGGGGACGACCATATTTGTCATCGATTTCCTACTTGATTTATTCAAAGAACCAGCCATTCGTTTGGCCTATCAACTGGGCTTAAGCGAAGAGAATTCATTTTTCGGATTGGAGACATTACTGGCGGGTACTGGGTTGATAATCGGGGGATTTTTACTTACCGCACTGGGATATTTTTCCAAATATCTACTTGGTCGAGTTTTTATTAATCTAACTGAGCGGGTTCTCGATAAAGTACCATTCATCAATGCCGTTTATCGTTCGGTCAAACAAATCGTGGAGACATTTGGCAAGGATAATCGGGCGGTTTTTAAGG
>MDTC01230105.1_pt1 | contig 29928 bp, 22 predicted proteins | sample 811181 | NCBI WGS metagenome assembly MDTC01 (sample SAMN05326644, study PRJNA326480) | marine metagenome | isolation source: seawater | place: Pacific Ocean: North | collected 2011 | reverse complement strand
CTTCGCAATAATCCAGCCGGGGAGGAAACCCAAAACGCCAAACATAATAACCGCACCGATGATCATGCCGATCGGGTTGATTGTAACCTCGTAGTATGCTGAAGCAGGATAGCCCCAGAGCATGAAGCCACAGACCACCAGACCAAACACACCGGCATAACCATGGACCGCCACCGCACCGACAGCATCATCGATCTTGTAGCGGTTCTCGACCCAATAATGCAGCTTGTACATCACGGGAACTGCAGCCGCCGCAATGATCATCGACTGCAAAGGATGGTACAGGTCGTTTCCAGCTGATGCCGCAATGATCCCCGCAAGTCCAGACGAGTAAGTCCAGAACGGATCTCCCTTACTGACGATATAGCCCGCCAGCAGACCGCCCGAAAGCGACATCAGGAAGTTCGCTGTAATGCCGCTGAGTGTCGTTGGCGTGAGGTAGATGTTGGTCGCGGTGAAATACGCGGTTCCTCCACCGTAATCCCCACCCGCATCATAGATGGGTACATTACAAGCGGCGTAGAAGCCCCAGAAACCGGTGTATATCAGAAACAGGCCAATAGTCACCATCCAGGGGCTACGAGGACCGATATTGTTACTGGAACCATCGGCATTGAACTTACCGATACGCGGACCCAGTACCACCAGTACGCCCAGGCCAAAGCCACCGGCCACCGCATGAATGACGCCGGAAGCATAGGCATCGTGATAGCCCAGCACCTGGATCATCCAACCAGCGTAATGCCAGCCCCACGATGCATCTATCACCCAGAAGACTGAGCCGATCGCGATAGCCAGGATGGCGAACGCCGAGGAGCGGATGCGTTCAATAACCGCACCAGAAACAATAGAGGCAGCTGTCCAGGAGAACAGCAGGAAGGCCGCCCAAAACACCATCATGATGTGGTCACCCATGTTAACTGCCATGATGGGATCCCAGGGAAGCGCCAACTCGTTGGCCCCAAAACCATCCGCTTCAAGCACCAGCCCGCCGATGATTCCCGGTCCATTGGGAAAGCCCCAGTAAATCCACCATCCGAAGAAGAAAAACGTTACTGTCACGACCGGGATCAGCATCGTGTTTTTCATCAAGGTATTCAGATGATGTTTGTGCCGTGATACGCCGACTTCGTACATACAGAACCCTACATGGATCAGAAACATCAATACCACCGTGACCCAGTAATAAAACTCTGTAAAAACGGTTGTCAGGGCGCTTAGTTCATTGTCCACTGTGTGTCCTCCACCAGAAGTTGTGTGAGCCCAAAACTACTGTCCGAAACACCACTAGGTGGGAAGTTGAACGCGCCGTCAGGGGCTGCATTCGAGCCTCTCCACGGGCAGGCATCCTACCTTGAAAACTGACTTTACCGATACCATTTAAGGCCTGGAAACCTAGGCCAATTTTGGACTTGTTGCTTTTTTATCAAATATTTAGACCGATCGAAGACCAATAAAAATAAAACGGGATTTGGTTACCGATTTTCGGTAATATTGATCGTTCCCCCTGAAGAAACTTGGTTCGATGCGCAGGTATAGCGGACGTCCCGCAAGGCCCGCAACACTCGGCCCGACCGAGCTGATTTACTATGGATGCGACCATGACAAAAGGCTCGCGCCCGCTTCAGCCCGGTCTGTGGCGCGCTGATCCTTACTACGAACGCTATACCGTTCCACCTTCTGGTTCGATCGTATTTGAGCTCCACGGCGATGACGTTATTACGATCGAGGATCCCGAGGGCTGCCAGCCCGGCGAGCTGATCGCTTTCTCCAGTGATGGGCGGCCCGATTGCGCCGGGTTGTCTGACACGCTACCTCGTGAGGCCTCCGGCTTTAAGCAGCTGATGGCGTCGAACCATGAGAGTGCGCAACAACTTATGGGCGGACTGAAGCGCCGCAATATTGACCCAACGCATACCCAGGCCCTGCACCTATTTGGCACGGGAACACCGCCGGGCGACACCGCTACCTATACCGCCAGGCGTGATTTGTTCTGTGTCCTTTGCGCCCCAGGTCAGGCAATGGCCGTCGACCAGCAAACACCCCCCACGTCGCTGGTGGCTCACATTAAAAGGTGTGCGCGGCGAGAACTCACTGAGCCCGCATTGCCGGAGCCCCTTGCCGAACCGCGCCTGGAGCTACGCGTCGACCGGTGTACTGCGGGGCAATACACGGTTCGCGAGGGTGAATACATCCAGATCATCGATGTCGCGGGAAGAGAATGCTCAGACTTTCTCGCCTTCTCCTGCGCCGGCCTGGATAAGGGCCAGGAGCGACACATCGACATGACCACGACACGCACCCTGGTCGGCTCCGGTTATCCAGGCCCGGGGCTTTTTGCAAAATATTTCGACCGCGATATGCACCCGCTGATCGAAGTGGTTCGTGATACCTGCGGACGTCACGACACCTTCGGGCTAGCCTGTGCGTCCAAATACTACGAGGATCAAGGTTATTTCGGCCACCCTAACTGCTCAGATAACCTCAACACGGTACTGGCCCCTTACGGAGTGAGACCGCGTCGCGGCTGGGAGGCCGTAAATTTTTTCTACAATACCGGCATCGACGACCATAACGTGATCTATCTTGATGAGCCCTGGTCTCGGCCCGGGGACTATGTCCTGCTCAAGGCCATGACGGATCTGGTCTGCGCTTCAACCGCATGCCCTGACGATACCAGCGCTGCCAACGGCTGGAACCCTACTGACATCCACGTCCGTATCTACACACCGGAGAAGGCCTTTTCCCGGGCCATTGCATACAGAATGACTTCAGACGCCCAAGCACAACTGACGCGCGAGACCGGCTTCCACTCTCGCACAGCCCAACACACCCGCAATTTCACGGAATATCGGGGTTACTGGCTGCCGACCGTATTCAACAATGCCGGCGCCATTGATGAATACTGGGCCTGCCGCGAAAAAGCCGTAGTCATGGATCTCTCCCCGCTTCGAAAATTCGAAGTGCTCGGGCCGGATGCCGAGACCCTAATGCAGACTGTGCTGACACGTAACGTACGGCGTATGGCGGTCGGGCAGGTGGCGTACACCGCGATGTGCTATCCGCATGGCGGCATGATTGATGACGGTACCGCTTTGCGGTTGGGGCCGGACAATTTCCGTTGGATCGGAGGGGATGACTACAGCGGCCTGTGGTTGCGTGAACAGTGTGAGAAACTGGGCTTGAAGGCATTGGTCAAGTCATCGACAGATCAACTGCACAATATCGCGGTTCAGGGGCCCAGCAGCCGCGATATTGTGCAGCAGATTATCTGGACTCCACCAGCGCAACCGTCGGTAACCGAGTTAGAGTGGTTCCGCTTTACGGTAGGACGCCTGGGTGACCCCCACGGTCGACCCGTCATGGTTTCGCGCACGGGCTATACCGGTGAGCTGGGCTTTGAGATCTTCTGCCACCCCGATGATGCGGGCGAGGTCTGGGATGCGGTCTGGGAGGCGGGCAAACCCTACGACCTATCGCCACTAGGCCTGGAAGCGCTTGACATGGTCCGTATCGAGGCCGGACTCATTTTCGCCGGCTATGAATTTTGCGACCAGACCGATCCTTTCGAGGCCGGCATTGGCTTTACGGTGCCACTGAAATCCAAAGAAGATGATTTTATCGGCCGTGAAGCCCTGATTCAGCGCAAGGCTAATCCGCAGCGACAGTTGGTGGGTTTGGAATTATCCGGGAACGAGCCCGCAGTACATGGTGACTGCGTTCATGTCGGTCGCGCCCAGATCGGTATTATTACAAGCGCAATGCGTTCTCCGGTTTTGAGGAAAAACATTGCGCTTTGCCGCATTGACGTCACCCATGCCGAAGTAGGAACCGAAGTGGAGATTGGCAAACTTGATGGCCATCAAAAACGCATTCCCGCAGTGATCGTGCCCTTCCCCTTCTACGACCCCAAAAAAGAACGTGTCAGGGGTTAGCCTGTCCACCGGCTACCCGTCTCAAGAAAATCTGCTGATTTCCCGCCTTTTAAGCCTGACTTTTGGGGCGATGCGCTTTGGTTCTATTGCCAAAATAGGCCTTTTATCCCGGTAACGAGCCCTGAGCGGACAATTGATATTGGTGTAGGTTTGGTCAATGGGTGTTCCAACCGAACTGCCATAAACTACCCCCGTTGTGGGGCATCTGAAAGCCTTACAAAAAAAGTGTAAATCTCAACCGGAGGGTGGCATTAGCGGAGACTTAAGGCCCATGACGAGGCCTGCAACAATCTCACAAGCTGATGCCTCGATGAAGGTTGTTTCATATTTAGGAGGAAAAGTATGGCGATTAAGAAATCAAAAACGCTCAAAGGGCTGATGGCGACCGCACTGCTGGCGCTCACCTCAGCGTCTGTAGTCACACATGCCGCAGATCCCATCAGAATCCCAGTATTAAACTGGTCAAGCCAAATTGTGATGGCTCACGTAATGTCTCAAGTATTTGAAGAAATGGGTCATACCGTAGAGTTAGTTCCTGCTGAGTCGGCTTCGAGATATGAAGCTGTCAGAATAGGCGACCTTCACGTAGCTCATGAAACATGGGAGTCAACAATGGCTATCCCATTTTATGAAGCGATGGACAAAGGTGGTCTGATTGATGCTGGTAGTCATGACTTAGTTACTTTTGAGGAAATGGGAATTCCTAATTGGGTGATCGATGAAGGGTTATGTCCTGGTCTTCCAAGCTGGGAAGCGCTTAAATCTCCCGACTGTGCGAAAAATTTTGCGACAGCTGACTCAGGTGGCAAAGGCCGCTGGCTAGAAGGACCGGTAGAATGGCACGGGGATGTCATGCCCAATAGACTCAAAGGTCTAGGCATTGATGATTTATGGACAGTAAAATTTGCAGGCGCTGCTAATGCGCTATGGGCTGAACTTGATGCTGCCAAGAAAGAAGGTCGTGGAACAGTCATCTTTAACTGGTCTCCAAACTTTACTGATGCAGCAGGTTTCACATTTATCGACTTTCCTCCTTATTTCGAGGGATGCAGAATAGAAAATGGTGGCACTTTGGAGACTACGGGCTGTGGCTCTCCAAAAGGGTGGCTTAAAAAAGCTGCGCACATAAAGTTCCCACTATCTCATCCAGATGCGTATAAGTTCTATACAAAGATGGCTTTTAACGCCCCACAAATCGGCGAGATGGCTGATAATGTTGACAGCAAAGGTATGAGTCATGCTGATGCTGCCGCTGCGTTTATTGCTAATCACAGAGCGCAAATCGATCTTTGGAAGAATTAATTTAGAGGTTTTCTTGTGAAAAATCCTCCCTTCACCAGGGAGGATTTTTTTTGTCTGCGTCTTTATCTTTCTCTTAGTCTGATCGCCCGTGTTAATGATTACGCAGAACAAATAAAAAATAACGCTCCGGTATAAATAGAGAAACTTGTCGCATTCTCTGGTCCCGCGGAAAAGAAAGACTTTTAGAAACAATCAGAGTATGGTGGCTGCTCATGGTCTTGTTGAAATCTCTCGCCTAGCCGATCCCATAGTATTAATAACCGTTGATCTCCCCAATCGAAATCATGCTATCAACCGGTTTAACTCAAGATCAGCATTTCTCATCCTAAAGTGATGGCATCTAAGCGACCTACTCGATTCACCTAAGAGGGATCAGCAAAGTGCTCAACAGCTTTAAACATTCCAGACCGATACAGTTTGGCTTGTTGATCCTCATTTTTTTGTTTTCCTATTTTTTAGTGCCCCACTCTGAGAATAGTTATTTTTGGAGATTACCACCCCTCCTGAAGGAATTGCCTCTATGGATTAGCACCTTGCTTGATAATTTGATGTTCAAATGGTTCACCGTTGATGTGTGGGATCCAGTCTGGAAAGACTATGAAGAAAAAACTATCTTTAGGATTATCACCAGAGCAATAGCGAGTTCAGTTCTATTCATCATTATTTTTATCCGAGAAATCTTTCTTGGAGGCGCACAAACTTTAGGGGCACTCTTTAGCGATACATGGATTGATGCTAATAAGTGGTTGTCTTGGCCTGCGCTGCCCTGGACCGCTGTAGTAGCTGGAGCTTCGATTTTGGGATACCAGCTTCAAGGTATTCGTTTAGCCTTGCTTGCAGGAATCGGGTTTGCCTATCTGTCCGTTTTCGGGCAATGGGAACCCTCCATGCAAACGCTATCTTTTGTTCTTGTATCCGCGCCTGTCTGCTTTGTCTTGGGATTAAGTTTTGGGATATGGGGGTATCTAAATAAAAGGGTAGAGGGCGCACTACAGCCGATATTAAATACCATGCAGACCTTGCCCCATTTTTCTTACTTAGTTCCGATCATGGTCCTTTTTGGGGTTGGAGATCACGCGGGCGCTATTGCTACTATCATCTTTGCAACTCCGCCAATGATAAGGCTAACCATTCTTGGGTTAAGGAAGGTATCTCCGGATATTGTTGACTCAGGTTTGATGAGTGGATGCAATAAATTTCAATTGCTGTTTAAAGTTTTAATTCCAACCGCAAGAAGAGATATTTTGATTGGTGTTAACCAAGTCATCATGCAGTGTCTTGCCATGACGACCATTGCAGCCTTCATTGGCGCTAAAGGTTTAGGATTTAATTTAAAAGTCGCTTTAAATTCGCTTGAAATTGGGAAAGCGGCAGAAATCGGACTGTGTGTCGTTTTAATCGCCGTAATTCTGGATAAATACTCTCTAGCCTGGGCTAACAAACAAAAAGACTATTTTGCGAATCTTAATTTTTTCCAAAAAAATAAACCCTACATAACCTTCACGCTGTTAACGCTTCTGGGGGTAATTCTGTCTTACCTGGGGGCTTTGTACTTCGAGGACAGTATTAACTACCTGTACTACATTCCTTTCAATAAAGGCTTCACTATTTCTCCTTTTTTAGACGCTGGTATTGATTGGATCTGGGAAGCCTTCTTTGTTTACTTGAATGCCTTTAATGTTTGGCTGATAACTTCAGTTCTTGTGCCAATGAAAGATGCCTATCTAGGCATGCCTGTCATTTCAACGTTCATTATTGTCATGGGTGCCGGGTATATCATCGGTGGCATAAGATCCGCTGTGATAGTCGGAAGCCTAATCTTATTTATTGCACTTTCTGAATATTGGGACCGAGCACTCATTACTGCTTACATGGCAACATTTGCTGTTTTGATCTCTGCTATTTTAGGAATTGTCGTTGGGTCTATCTGTGCTCAGAGTAATTTCGCCAGCAAAACCATACTTTCAATTTGTGACTTCTTTCAGACATTCCCATCCTTTATTTATCTGATTCCGGTGATCCTGCTCTTTGGAATCACGGATACATCCGTCATGATAGCTGCAATTGTTTATGCAGTGATCCCCGCGACCCGGTATACCGTAGAAGGCCTTAATAGTGTTCCGTTGTCATTACATGAAGCAGGGACAATGTCCGGAGTATCACGATTACAGAGATGGACCAATATCGAGCTACCACTTGCGCTCCCCCACATAATGTTAGGGATAAACCAAACCGTCATATTCGCATTGTTCATGGTCATACTCGGCGCACTGATTGGGACGATAGATTTAGGTCAAATTATTATGGGCGCTTTGTCAAAAAAGGGTGGCGCCGGTATCGGGCTGACCTTAGGCATATTTGTATCCTTTATGTGTTTAGCGGTGGATAATCTGATCCAAACCTGGGCGAACGAAAGGAAAAGGCTTTTGGGAATCGATTAGTCTTCTCCCAGCAGACTTGCACCTAAAATGAATCGGCCATAAGCGAGCAACCGCGCCATAGGTCGTTGCCAAACAATGGCTGGTCACTTACAAGCATAGGATTTTCTCACTGACCTACTCGACCGAGGAAAAGCTAGACCTATCCCCCCGGCTTTAACTGCCAGGGGAGAGATTTCCTCGAGTTTAATGTATGCTAGCAAAGCTTCGTTAATACCCTAAATTTTTGTTAAGAGACCAATCAGGACCTTAACTATGTCCTCCAGCATAATGCCAACGAACCAGAAACAACCTGTCATCCGATGCACGTCCGTCTTTAAAATATTCGGCGATAACGCAAAGGCAATGCTCGCGGGCGTACAGGACAATGTAGACGCCAAAGCATTTCAGGATGCTGGCTGCATCGTTGGCGTAAACAATGCGTCGTTTGAGGTTTTTGAAGGAGAAATGTTAGTTGTGATGGGGCTATCCGGCTCAGGAAAATCGACCCTCCTTCGCTGCATATCGAGGCTAACTGACGCTACTGCCGGAAAGATTTATATAGACGGGCAGGATTTGTTGGCGATGAACAACAAGCAACTCATCGAACTACGTCGAAATAAGATGGGCATGGTCTTTCAGAGTTTTGCCTTATTGCCTCATAAAACGGTGCTCGAAAATATTGCTTTTCCCTTGCAGGTAAAAGGAGTGAGCACTCAGGATAGTATTAAGAAAGCGATGGATATGGTTGAGCTTGTCGGGCTAATGGGGCGCGAAAATTATTTTCCTAGGCAACTGTCCGGCGGGCAGCAACAACGTGTTGGGATCGCACGCTCGCTTGCGATCGAGCCTGACATCTGGTTCCTCGATGAGCCCTTCTCTGCTTTAGATCCACTGATTCGCAAAGAGATGCAAGATGAATTTTTGAGACTGCAGGGAGTTCTGAACAAAACGATTCTTTTCGTTACGCATGACTTTGATGAGGCGCTTCGTCTTGCCGATCGAATAGCAATCATGAAAGACGGCGTCATCGAACAACTGGACACCCCCGCTAACATCGTACTCAACCCGGCGACCGAATATGTCCATAAGTTTACCGAAGAGGTGCCTAGGGAAAAGGTGCTCAGGATCGAATCTGTTATGGACCCGGTAAATGATTCAGAAGCGCTAAGCGACCTGAAGGTATCCAAGGATGCTATTATTGAAACCGTTGCCGAAGCGGTGCTCAGCGAGCAGAACCCAGTTGGCGTCACCGATACTAATAACGATATTGTTGGAGTTTTACACCCCTCCAAAGTGATCAACGTACTCTTTGGCGGCAGGGCCAACCACCCGAATCACTGACCGATTCGCGTCGAGGGCGCGCCCAATACAAGGGTCCTACCCCGCTTTAGTTTGCGTTGCCGTTGGCCGCAACCGGCCTAGCGTCTGGGCTTTTCTGAACACCCCAAAATCATTTTTCTGGCCTCTAGAGCCAATGGTTAAGGGTCTTCCCCTGGCCATCGATAATGCCTGGGATTACCTGATGCCTAAATAAATACCGGCGATAACAGATGGGTCCAGGTGATAACGAAGCCGGCCGCAGACCCGCGTTCGGGCGGGACATATACCCTCCAGAGGGTTCTGCTAGAACAACCCCTCGATCTCCCCTGCTTCGTTAACAAAAATGCTGTTAGCTGCCGGAACACGCGGTAGGCCCGGCATCGTCATGATCTCACCGCAGATCGCGACGACAAACTCAGCCCCTGCTGACAAGCGCAGTTCACGAATTGGAACAACATGGCCGGTGGGGGCACCGAGCAGATTCGGGTCGGTAGAAAAGCTATATTGGGTTTTTGCCATGCACACCGGGAAATGGCTGTAACGATCTTCGAATTCAGCAAATTGGCCACGCACCTTCTTATCGGCGATGATGTCCTCAGCGCCATAAATCGTGCGCGCCACGGTTCGCACTTTCTCCCACAGCGGAAGGTGGTCATCGTACAGAGGACGAAACTGCGAGCGACCTGAATCAGCCAGATCCGCGACGTGGTGTGCCAAACTTTCGGTACCCGCCCCCCCATCTGCCCAGTGGTTGCATTCGAACACTTCTACACCAAAATCTTTGCAGTAGGACCGGATCTCATCGATCTCGGCAGGCGTATCGGCGGTAAACTTATTAATCGCGACGACAGCCGGGACGCCGAACTGCCCGATGTTGCGAAGATGACGTCCCAGGTTCTCCAGGCCACCTGCCAACGCTGCCACATTCTCGACATTCAGATCCGACTTAGCCACACCCCCATGCATCTTAAGGGCTCGGGCCGTTGCTACTAACACGACCACGTCGGGCTTCAGGCCCGCCTTGCGGCATTTTATATCGAAGAACTTCTCTGCCCCCAGATCAGCGCCGAAGCCGGCCTCGGTCACAACGTAATTCGCAAGTTTAAGCGCGGTCTTGGTCGCACGGACAGAGTTGCAGCCATGGGCAATGTTGGCAAAGGGGCCACCATGAATAATCGCCGGATTGTTCTCCAGTGTCTGCACCAGATTTGGCATAAAGGCATCCCGCAGTAAGGCTGTCATCGGCCCTTGTGCTTTAAGATCACGCGCATGCACCGGCTTGCGATCGCGGGTGTACCCGATGATGATATTCCCCAGACGTCGTTGCAGATCCTTCAAATCTTCGGCTAGGCAGAATATTGCCATGATCTCGGAAGCAACCGTAATATCAAAGCCGCCTTCGCGAGGAAAGCCGTTGGCGACGCCCCCGAGCGCTACCGTAATCTCGCGCAGAGCCCGGTCGTTCATATCCACTACCCGGCGCCAGGTTACCCTGCGCTGGTCGATGCCCAGCTCATTGCTCCAGTAGATGTGGTTCTCAATCAAGGCGGACAACAAGTTATGGGCCGCGCCGATCGCATGAAAATCACCGGTGAAATGCAGGTTGATGTCCTCCATCGGGACCACCTGGGCGTAACCACCTCCTGCAGCGCCCCCTTTCATACCAAAGCAAGGCCCCAGTGAGGGCTCGCGAAGACAAATCAGTGCATTTTTTCCAACCCGGTTTAATCCATCACCCAGACCCACGGTCGTTGTGGTCTTACCCTCTCCTGCCGGAGTAGGCGAGATGGCTGTCACCAGTATCAGCTTGCCATTCGGCCGCTCAGCCAAAGTGTTAATGAACTCATTGGTAATCTTGGCCTTGGTTGGACCGTAGGTGAGCAGCGATTCCGTTGGGATACCTAATGCTTCGCCGATCTCTCCTATCGGGCGGGTTTTAGCCACCCGGGCAATATCAATATCACTGGGAACGTTAGCCATAAGATTTCCTTTTTAATGGTAGATCAGAGATGATCGCTCAGTTGATCGGTATAAGAGGCCTGAAGCCGCCGCGCAGCAACCAGGGTGTTACGCATCAGCACCGCAACGGTGACAGGCCCCACTCCCCCCGGTACCGGGGTAATCCAGCCCGCCACCTGCCGACAGGCATCGTAGTCGCAATCTCCCACAACTCGGGTCTGGCCATCGGCATCCTCAAGCTGATTAATGCCGATATCCACCACGATGGCGCCCGGTTTGAGCATGTCACCCTTTAACAGCCCAGGCTTGCCGACCGCTACAAAGACTGCATCAGCCCGGCGGGTATGAACAGCGACCTCTCGCGTCATATGATGGCAGACCGTGACAGTGGCCCCTTCCGCCATGAGCAAAAAAGCGATTGGCTTACCCACGATCTCAGAGTGGCCGATGACCGTAACCTCCAGACCTTCCAGGGCGACCCCGGTGCGCCTGAGCAGTTCTACTGCCGCCATGGCGGTACAGGGGCCTAACTCCAGGTTCCGGTAAACGATATTACCGATCGACGTGGGGTGCATCCCCTCGACATCTTTCAGCGGATGAATCGCAGACTGCAGTTGCTGAATCGGCAGATGATCCGGAATCGGTCGCTGTAGAATAATGCCAGTCACCTGGGGGTCGGCATTGAGGTTCAAAATCGCCGCGTGGACCTCCCGTTCTGTGATTTTCGCCACGAAATGTTTCTGCTCAAACGCGATCCCGACCTTGCGGGCGCTGCGATCCTGGTTACGGATATACAGGTTAACCGCAGGATCATCTCCAATCCGGATCGACACCAGCCGCGGCTGCCAACCCGCCGCTTTGAGCTCCTGAACACCCGCCACCGTCTCGGCGAACATCGTTTCGGCAATGGCCCTGCCATCTATATCACGGTAATCAGCGATCATCAGTTTTGCGGGTATCAATCGTGTCAGGCCCTACTTTATATGGCCACTCGACTTCGCCGACACATTCCTCCGGTACCAAGCGGGCGATAAATCTTCGTCTCATGAACTGGCTCGGTGTGGCCGCGCACCTTGGGACAAGAGTGCCGGGCGCATTGTATTGCGCCAAGCGTCTAGTGCTTCCCGTACTGCGCCGCAAAGATGCCAGTTTAGGCCAGCCACCACCACTGTCAAAAAGACCTTGCTTATCAGCTGATAACCGGGTTGCGGGCCCTGAGCCCGCAAGCGCCAGCCTAGAACTTGGCGTATGCCTTTCTCAGACCGACCATGGGATGACGGGATGACATCTGGAACTTGATGAGCAACTCACGCGCAATCATGTCCCGGTCCTGTTGGTTGTCTGGCAGGTCCATGTCTTCGGGAACCGTCACCCAGCCGTTGATATTGCGGTCAAATACGGCAGGCCGGCTTTCCTCGTAACCCATGTGTACATCTTCAAGCCAATTGAGGTCTTCCCAGCCCATGGTCTCGATATAAGCCTTCAGAAACGGTGTCAGCCGGTCATAATCGGGAACCAGATTAACATCGTAACGATAGCCGATATGCTGTCCGATAGTCTGCTCCCGCTCGGAATCCAGCCCATCTCCCTTGATGAAGTGATCGATATCTTTTTCGTATGCCATTAGGTTTTCCTCAGAATCGGGTCATGTCCGGGCGGCCAACAGTATGCTGCGAACCCGCCAGCGGAACCTGCGCCAAAGCCGAAGCTTCCATGGTTAACGCCGCAAGATCTTCTGGCTCTAACGAATGCACGTTGGTCTTGCCGCAGGCCCGGGCCATCATCTGACATTCAATCGCCAGGGTATGTAGAAAGTTATACACACGCTCAGCCGCATCATCGGGATTCAAACGCTTGCGCAACTCGGGATCCTGCGTTGCAACGCCTACCGGACAACGCCCGGTATGGCAGTGATAGCAATAACCGGCTTCAACACCCATTTCTTTTTCGAAATCGGCCTCTGGGATGGCCTTGTTGCAGTTCAACGCCATCATAGCTGAATGGCCGATAGCAACTGCATCGGCGCCCAAAGCGAGGGCCTTAGCGACATCACCGCCGTTGCGGATACCGCCAGCGTAGACCAGCGAGATATCACCAGACTTACCGACATCCTCCAGCGCCCGGCGGGCCTGGCGGATCGCAGCAATACCGGGCACGCCGGTCTCTTCTGTCGCCAGGTGAGGTCCAGCACCCGTGCTGCCCTCCATTCCATCGATATAGATAGAATCCGGATCTGTCTTGGCAGCCATGCGTACATCGTCATAAACACGCGCCGCTCCCAACTTCAGTTGAATGGGAATCTCCCAGTTGGTGGCCTCACGGATCTCTTCAATCTTCAGTGCCAGATCGTCCGGGCCGAGCCAATCAGGATGGCGGGCGGGCGAGCGTTGATCGATACCCGCCGGCAACGAGCGCATCTCGGCAACCTGATCAGTGACTTTCTGACCCATCAAGTGTCCGCCCAGGCCGACCTTACAGCCCTGTCCGATGAAAAATTCACAGCCGTCGGCCAGGCGCAGATGGTGCGGATTAAATCCATAGCGGGACTGAATGCACTGGTAGAACCATTTTTCCGAATAGCGTCGCTCATCAGGGATCATGCCACCCTCTCCCGAGCAGGTAGCGGTCCCTGCCATGGTCGCGCCCCGCGCCAACGCGGTCTTAGCCTCGTATGACAGTGCACCGAAGCTCATGCCGGTAATGTAGATCGGGATATCCAACTCCAGTGGCCGTTTGGCGCGCGGCCCGATGACGGTTTTGGTCAGGCACTTCTCGCGGTAACCTTCGATTACAAACCGAGTCAACGTGCCAGGCAAAAAGGTCAACTCATCCCAACTGGGGATCTTCTTGAACAGGGAAAATCCGCGCATCCGGTAACGGCCCAGTTCCGCCTTGACGTGAATATCATCCATGACCTCCGGCGGGAATATGAAGCTGCGGCCGATGAGGTCTTTATTTCTCTTGGTTGTCATGATCTTTCCTCTTACTACCGGTTACAGAACCAGCTTCTTTTCTGTGGACTCTAGGTTGTCGTAGTTCCACAACTGTTTGCCGGAAACAATCTTGGTCATGTTTTCGACTCCGTTGGGCGCTTCCAGGCCATACTGGCCGAGCTTGCGCGTGAGCCACTGGCAATCGAGGTCGGTCATCTCCCCTTCAACCGCGTCTACACCGAGGTCCTCGATCTTTCCGCCGACATAAATAGTGCCGTCGTACATCGAATCCCCCAGGTTCTTACCGGCGTCCCCGAGCACGACCATCCGGCCGCGCTGCATCATGAAGCCGGAAAATGCACCAGTCCTTCCACCCACGATAATCGTTCCGCCCTTCTGGTCGATACCGGTACGACTGCCGACGTCACCTTTGCAGACCAGATCACCACCTCGGATCGCGGCGCCGAAAGTCGACCCGGCGTTTTTCTCTACGACCAGTGTGCCGGCCATCATGTTCTCGGCACACGACCACCCAACTCGACCACTGACAGTCACATTCGGGCCATCGAGCAGACCACAGCCAAAGTACCCCAGGCTCCCGTCAAAATGCAGATGCAGGCGGTTAAGGATACCCACACCTAGGGAGTGCTTGGCCCCGGGGTTCTTTACGGTGATCGTGCCATAACCCTCGGACATCAGCCGGCGGATCTCCAGGTTAACCTGCTTTTGATCAAGCGTTGCGGCATCGATTTCGCCACTGCGGGCGAAATCAACCTTGCTTGCCCAGGGGTACACCAGGTTATCGGATTCTTCAGCTGAGAAAAAAGCCTGCTGGGTGCGCCCGCTCAACTGCTCTGTATGCATCCCCAGTTCGTGGGATTCATGCGTGCGATCTAGCTCTGCCATACCATCACCTCTCCTTCATAAGGATCGTACGTATCAATTTCGTGAGGAAAAACACTGCGAATTGCCACTTCCTCGGACGCCAGGGCAACAAACTCGTCGCTCTCATACAACACCATCGGTTTGGCCGCCATCACATCTTTTGCCATACCCAGCTGATCTGCCGTGGCCACCACGTAGGTAAACACTCCGTCAAGTTCATCGACTGACCGGCGCATCGCCGCTTCCAGATCATCGCCCTGCTCGATGCGATCCGCCACGTATACCGCAATCAGCTCGGAGTCACAGTTAGACATGAAGCGGTGCCCCCGGCGCTCCATTTCGCGCCTGAAACCCCAGTAATTGGTTAACTGGCCATTATGAACAACGGAAATGTCATTAAACGGGTATGCCCAGTAGGGGTGAGCCGATCGAATATCGACATCGGATTCAGTTGCCATTCGGGTGTGGCCTATAGCATGGGTACCCTGGAATGTGCCCAGGCCATACTGATCTGATACTACCGTGGCATCACCAAGATCCTTAACCAGCTCCAGCGCGTTACCGATTGACAGGATTTCAGCCCCCTCCACATCTTCGACATAGTCCGCCAGTTTCTTCATGTCGCCATCAAAGGAGATCCAATAACGATAGGCATACTCAGTAGCGGTGTCTTCGCTTATCTTACGTGCCCCCATTTCTTCCAGGCGACGATCTACCTCGGCCTTACGCTCCTTAACCTGGTCGTGAATCTGGAATCCGCTGCGCATATCCTCCTGCTCAGCAACCTTGAACCGCATCACATGCTCGCCCTTGCGGGGCTCGCCATACAGCGCAAAACCCGTTGAATCCGGGCCACGATGCTTGAGAGACTGCAGCATGGCTGTGAGTTCACTGCCAACATCGCTACTTTGCCCTCGGTGTATTAACCCGGCTATTCCGCACATAGCACCGTGTCCTCCATTACTTGAATCGTTGAAAAAAAGTAAAACCTGCGGCCCTCACTGCGGGCGATATTCATCCGCCCGCAGTGAGGAGTCATATTCAGGGCAGGCAATCCAGGTAGGTTTCCATGTCCCATTCTGTCGTGGTGTGCATGAAACGCTCCCACTCGTCATTCTTGTACCAGTGGAATACCCGGTACATCTCGTCCGGCATGGACGATTTAACAACTTCATCGTTAGCCAGCCGATCAAGCGCTTCGCCCAGCGACATCGGAAGTTTTTTCACCTCTTTTCCTTCTTCCATAGCCTGATAGATGTTTCGATTCTCCGGCTGACCAGGATCGATATCATTATCAATACCATCCTCAAAGGTCTTCAATAAGGCGCTACCCATGAGGTAAGGATTCACCATGGAATCTACCGCCCGGTACTCAAAGCGGCCCGGCGCCGAAACCCGCAGACCCGTGGTGCGGTTCTGGTAGCCCCAATCAGCAAATACCGGCGCCCAGAAGCCGGTATCCCAGAGTCGGCGATAAGAGTTAACGGTAGAACACCCGATTGCAGTCAAGGCGCCAAGGTGACTGACAATGCCGCCCACACACTGCAGGCCTACCTTGCCAGGCATCTGCACATCATCTGTATCCGGCATAAACAGGTTGTCACCGCCCGAACGGTAAGTGAAAACGTCATCCATGCCCGGCAGGGCATGATTGTGCAGGCGATTAATCCGCTCTTCGCCACCTTTCCATAGTGAGATGTTGGTATGACAGCCCGAGGCAGAAACCCCCATGAAGGGTTTGGTCATAAAGCAGGCAATCAGGTTGTTTTCCCGCGCTACCTGGGCGCAAATCTGCCGATAAGTCGCAAGACGATCGGCATTTCGCACCACGTCATCAAAAGTCCAGTTCAGTTCGAGCTGACCGGGGGCGTCTTCGTGGTCACCCTGAATCATGTCCAGGCCCATCGCGTGACAGTATTCGATCACCCGCATAAATACTGGGCGCAACGATTCAAACTGATCGATGTGATAACAGTACGGGTTTGAGAAACCCCCGTCTGGCTTGCCATCGGCACCACGCTTGAGCCACATCATCTCTGGCTCTGTGCCCACCCGGAAATCCATGTCGTACTTGCCCTGGAATTCGGCGTGGAAGCGCTTGAGGTTCCCGCGACAATCGGACGTCAACGCCATCCCGGGGTTCTCCCGCTCCTCGCGGTTACGGAAACAGACGCAGAAGACCCGGGCGACCCGCTTATCCCAAGGTAATTGACAGAAGGTTTCTGGATCTGGGATGCCGACCAGTTCCATGGCCTCAGGCCCATAACCGATGTAATCGCCGTGACGATCGACAAACAGATTCGCGGTGGAGCCGTAAACCAGCTGGAAGCCACGTTCAGCTGTGCGTTCCCAGTGATCCGCCGGAATCCCCTTACCAACGATTCGACCCGTCACTGAGATAAACTGGTAATAGATGTAGCTGATCCCCAACTCGTTAATTTTTTCACGAACCTGTTTGACCAGGTCATCGCGTCCCGGTTGCACCACATAGGCTTCTAGGTCGGTCATTTCCGTTTTCCTCCTTTTTTCTTTCTCGGGGTTTGTCTATAAGGGCTAATCGTTACTGCGTTGATGTCGAACTTCATTGCTTGTGTTCATCGTAGACTCAACTCCACGGGAAAGGGCTGTTTGATACGGGGTGTAACTTACCTTGGGCATAACGGGAGAACCGGAAGGGCGCCAACAGTGCGCTGGCATCACCCACGATCTCCTCAGCCACCAGTTTGCCCACACCCAACATCTTATAGCCATGGTTTGAGTCTGCAATCACGTAACAGTTCTCACAAAATACATCGAATACGGGGAAACTGTCCGGCGTGAATGCGCCAATCCCGCCAGAAGGTTCATCTTTGTACTTTGGCGTCTGACCTTCGAACCGCTTTTGACAATGTGCTAGCGCCGAACACCACATGTGAGCGAATTCAGCCCCAACAACAAAATCGGGAGAATCTGGCCCGTAGGGGTCAACCGCGACCTGATCAGGATCGGTGGGCACTTTGAATGGTGCCGCCCCGCCCTGAATGCCATTGAAATGAAAATCCGGCTTGTAATAGATGCCCCACATTTCCTCCGTAATGACGGATCCGTCGACATCTGAGCGCAGCGGCACATCAGAATCCACATGGATCACTGGGGGCATCGCGCCGTCATTGGTACGCTGCATCTTCGGGTCCACTCCGAGGGTGCCTTCCTGGAGCGACCAAAAGACCCACATCGGGATGTTGTCGTGCATCACGCCATCCCCGCCTTTAATGCTGACCTGGGGGGGTAACTCCAACATTTCCCAAACGCTCTTGACCCAGGGCCCGGCAGCAATGACCGTGTAATCACACTCAATGTTGCCCCGATCAGTACCTACCGCACTAATCGCACCGCTGCCATTACCTCGCTCAAAACCCGTCACCGTCACGCCGGTCAGGATACGTACACCCTCGCTTTCGGCCTTCCCGGCGAGGCCATACATTGCCCGGGTGTTATTGGAATAACCTCCTGGCTTCTCGTGAAGCACAGAGGTAATACCCTGCGCCTGCCAGTCATCGAATAACCCCTTCATATATTCCGTTGACTGCTGGGCGCCCTCGACGAAAACAGACTCGTAACCGATGGCCTTTTGCTGCTCAGCGATACTGGCCACGTCCTCGCGCATCGCTTCGGGACTGATCTGCATGTATCCCACGGGGTGGTAACTGTAGGCCTGGGGATCACTCTCCCACACGCCCACGCTATGTGCCATCAACTCGCGCATGGCGGGCTGGAAGTAATTATTTCTCACCACGCCGCAGGCAATTCCCGATGCCCCCGCGGCGATTGAAGTTTTGTCAATGACGAGCACATCCTCGCCACTGCCGATCCCTTTACGCCGCAGTTCAAGCGCCAGGTGATAAGCGGTACTCAATCCATGAATGCCGGCGCCGATGATGACGTACTTTGCGTTCCGTGGAAAAGCCATGTAACCGAATCTCCCTCGTTACACGCCCAAATCTGGGCAGTTTTTGTTTCGGTACCTCCGAACCCGAGTGCTAACCGCAGTGTGCATCACTGATCAAGATAATACCGATTTTGTACCATTGAATGAGAAACCATCGAGACTCTGAACAATAGTTTGTTCTGGCCGGGAAAGTCAAATCATCAGCTCAAAAGAGCGATTGCTTTGCAGCCCAATAGGTGCCATATTTACCACCGAATATAGACCTTTTAAATTTAATTGGTCTATTTCGGTCGCAATCTGCGTGCCAAACCTTCTCAACCCATCATGGCTGAACAAACAAATCTCAGCGACGCCCCCGAGGGAGCCCTACCGCAACTACCGGAAGCCATCTCGGTAAGCGGTTCCGCCGGAATCGCCGCTAAGCTACGTCGTGCGATCGCCGACGGTGAGTATGGTTTTAACGAGCGGCTCCCGGCCGAACGGGAACTCGCTGAGCTTTTTCATACCTCCCGCGGCACAGTCCGCGAAGCGCTGCGGCGCCTGCAGGAACTGGGAATGGTAGACCGGCAGGTTGGCAGTGGAACCTTTGTCACCTACCGGGAGTTCTCCGAGCACACCGAGATTGCGGATGTCACCAGCCCCTTGGAACTGATCGATGTTCGTCTGGGCATCGAACCCCAAATGGTCCGACTGGCGGTTGCCAACGCAACCGCAATGGATCTGGAGCGGATGCGTAAAGCCCTGATACGCGTTGAGTCTGCATCAAACGACGCCGAAGCTTTCTCCCGAGCCGACGCGGATTTTCATCTCGCCATGGCGGAGTGCACACGTAATCGCCTGATGGTCTGGCTATACCAGTTGGTCAATGAAACCCGCAGCCACGAACAATGGGCCGCCATGAAAGAGTCGATACTGATGCCTGACCGAATTGCCCAATACAACGCACACCATCGCCATCTGTACAACATGATTGCCAAGCGCAATCTTGACGCGGCTATCGACACCATCTACGAGCACCTGGATAGAGCCCGTAACGACCTGGTGGGCGTCCACAACCGAACCCGGTCGAACTAGCGCTCAGATGGAGTTTCATCGAACACTGCATCACTCCACTGTGGCGTAAACCCGAGAATCGCGATCTCGGCGGGCAACCGGGAATTAAACAGTTTATTGTGCCAGTAGGTGGCCTCGTAGGGGACACTGCCTTTCTCCAACTCCCTGATCGCGCACTCCATTTTGTATCGGGATCCAAACTGACTGAACTCCAAAATACAGGAGCGGCGGGCCCGCAATGCCTGCGCCAATAACCCACTGGCGCTGAACAATGCTGTCATCTCGTCAGAGAACCCCTGGGGACTCTGATAGTACGCTGCAGAGAGGTATTTAACGGCGGCGCTGTAGCGATCAGCTGGATCATGCGTTTTCAACGCCATGTGCCGAAACTGCGCCGCGTCAGGTGCGGCATCAAGATGCAGGAGCAGCACGGTGACAGGATCAGAATAGTTGCCGCCGTCAGCGATCGACAACTTTGGCCGCATCCCGGATGTGGGCTTTCCCCCCCCCACGCGCATCGCGCGCTGACGCAGCAGACATTGCCATGCCAGGAATCTTTTTTTCAACTCTTCCGCTTGCCCTTCCATACCCACCCTACTCTGCCGGTGAAATCTGCCTCTTGCAACTGAAGACGCCCCCGGCCACGCGAGCCCACCTACCGCAAGACCCAAGCCCCCGTTAGACTATTGCCTTTTGCACGATCCTTCTGTGACTGACTTGCATCGACCCTCATTTTTTATCGATATAGACGGTGTCCTCTACGGCGGAACAGCGCCGGTTAAACAGGGCCCCGGGGTTATCGCCTACCTGCGTCAACGTGAATTTCCTTTTTTGCTGGTGACCAATACATCGCGGATGTCCCAGCGACAGATCTTTGAGAAACTTACGGGCCTGGGGTACCAAGTGGATCTCGACGAGATTCTCCCGGTATCGCTGGCAACGGTCGAATACCTCAGTACCCGTTTTCAGCGCGCACGGTGCTTTCTTATTGGCGACACCAGCCTTGAAATACTGCTCACTGAAAATGGGCACGCGGTATCACGCGATGAAACTCCCGCCGATGCCGTAGTGATCGGCCAATCCCTGTGGCCCCATTTTGGAGAAATCGACATCGCGCGACGCCTGGTAGAGGGGGGTGCCGAGCCGATCGCCCTGCACCGGGACCCCACCTGGCCAGACGGGGATGTGATCCGGATTGGCCTGGGACCGATCGTAGCAGCGCTGGAGTCGGTCATCACGCAACCTGTTACCGTTATCGGCAAGCCCCAACGGGCGTTTTTTGATGCAGCCCTGGCCAGAACTGGTTTTGTACGAGCGCATACGGTGATGATTGGAGACAGCATCTCCTCTGATATCACAGGCGCCGTGGATGCGGGTCTGCGCAGCCTGCTGGTTCGAACCGGCAACAGCGTGACAGACCCGGTACCGCCGGGCTGCGATGGTGAACTGGCATCGATTGCGGAACTGCCGCAGTGGTGTGAGACCCACTTCGGCATCTGAACCGCCTTGCGCAACCCCCCATACCGACCGAAATCGGAAGTGCAGGCGCCCTCCGACCATGCACTGGTGCATTGTCGTAATCTGAGCAAGTTCTTTGACGGCGCGGCGGCAGTTTCGGGACTGGATTTTGACATCCCATCGGGAAGTTGCTTTGGCCTGCTGGGGCCCAACGGCGCAGGCAAGACCACCACATTGCGGATGCTGCTGGGACAATCGCCCCGAAGCGGCGGTACTCTCGAGGTGTTCGGCAAGGATATCGACCTAAACCGTCGACAGATCCGGCAATGTACCGGGATTGTGCCCCAGGCTGACAACCTGGACCCGGATTTCACGGTAGCCGAAAACCTGCACATGTACGGCAGTTATTTCCGGATAGACAAAACGCAACTGGAGCAGCGGGTGCCATCCCTGCTGGAACTGGTAGAACTGGCCTCGCGCGCGGACGATCGCATTGATACGCTCTCCGGCGGCATGAAACGCCGCCTCACTCTGGCGCGGTCGCTGGTCAATGATCCCAAATTGCTGGTGCTGGATGAGCCGACTACCGGCCTGGATCCCCAGGCCCGCCATATGATCTGGTCTTTGATTCACCAGATGAAGCGCAACGGTAAAACCATACTGCTGACCACGCACTATATGGAAGAAGCCGAAAGACTCTGCGACGAGTTAATGATCATCGATAACGGTTCACTACTGGCACAGGGTAGCCCTGCAGAACTTATCCGACGGCACTGCGAAAGTGATGTCCTTGAAATCCGAGGCAAAGCACCTCGATCGGCTGTGGAGAGTCTGCCCTCCTCGTGCCGCACGGAACGGGCAGGAGACAGTCTCTACATCTACTCTGATGATGCCAAACCACTCCTGGAGTTAGGACAGTCGCACCCCGATGTTGCCTGCCTGCATCGACACTCAGGCCTGGAAGATGTCTTTTTGCGTCTGACAGGGCGGGAACTACGCGGATGAAAATCGCCCCTCTGCCACTTTTACGGGTTGAATCACTGGCCGTCTGGCGCCGCAACGCTCTGGTCTGGCGTCGATTGATGGGGGCCAGCGTTCTGCTGCATTTCGGTGAGCCCCTGCTGTATCTGCTGGGTCTGGGCTATGGGCTCGGTCGATTCGTAGGGGAAATGGCAGGGATGCCTTACTTCACCTTCCTCGCATCCGGCTTTATCGCCTGGTCGGCGATGAACGTTGCCAGCATGGAGTCGATGTGGTCGGTCTATACCCGAATGGTGCCTCAGCAAACCTACGAAGCCATTCTGGCAACCCCGGCTGAAGTGGATGATATTGTGATCGGTGAACTGCTGTGGTGCGCGACCAAGAGCCTTATCAGTGGTGGCGCGATTCTTGCCGTCGCCGCGATACTAGGCGCAGTGCATGACTGGACGGCCATTTTTGCCCTGCCCGCGATATTCCTGACGGGCCTGTGTTTTGCGGCTCCCGGCCTGATCGTGACAGCCTTCGCCAAAGGTTACGAATATTTCAACTTCTATATGACACTGGTGCTAACGCCTATGTTTATCCTCTGTGGCGTTTTTTACCCGATCAGCACCCTACCGCTGCCGATGCAATCTGCCGTTCAACTTCTCCCCTTGACCCACGCGGTTCAGATCATCCGCCCGATTGTGGTGGGGCAACCCATCACGAACCTGTGGTTACACCTGGTGTCCTTACTTGTGTTTGGTGTCTTAGCCACCTGGGTGGCCTCAGCCCTGATCCGCCGGCGGCTGATTAAGTAAGGCCAGCGAACACAATCCGCCACATCACAGTGGCCAGAAAAACGAATGCCCGCCTGCGGGGTAACGATGCAATGCATGCTGGTAGAGTCGCGACAGGTTCTCCTCAGTCGCAACATCTGCGACCAACCCCTGACAGGTCTCCCCATCTCCGTACAGCAACAGTAGGCGGTCACTAAAACGCATCGCAAGATTGATATCATGCATCACCATGATTACGGCCTGTCCTGCCTGACGCCAATCTTCGAGCAGGGTCTGTAACAATTGCACCTGGTAGTGAAGATCGAGATGATTTACCGGTTCGTCCATCAACACCACCGTTGTCTGTTGAACTGCCAGTGCCGCCAGATCCACCCGGCGGCGTTCACCACCCGACAATGTCGGCAGGGCACGCGCTTCAAATCCAGCCAGGCCCATCCTGGTCAGTTGCTCGCGCACCAGGAGCGTGTCATTCGCACTCGTCCCTTTCCAACCCGAAATCCACGGGTGCCGGCCCGTCATCACGGCTTCGAACACTGTCGTGGGAAAGATGACATCCGGATTCTGAAAGAGAATGCTAAGCCGACGTGCCCGCTGACGCCGGGAAAGATCACCCAGCGCGGTACCCTCTACTTGTATCTGGCCACCGCGCAAAGGCTTGAGTCCGGCGAGTGTCAGCAGCAAGGTAGATTTGCCCACCCCATTTCGACCGAGAACTGACCAGACCTCGCCGGGCTTGACCACAAGATTCAGATCGCGGCAAGCCGTCACCTTCCCCACCCCAGCCTCAAGGCCTTCAGTGCGCAAAGCACTCACGAGTCTGTCGAGCGACTCCCACGCCTTAAAAGATAGAGAAACAACGGCACACCGACAAAAGCGGTGATCACCCCAACCGGCAACTGGCGTGGCGCCAGAACCGTGCGCGCAAGCATTTCGGTGAGCACCAGCAAGGCGCCTCCAAGCAGCACCGAAGCGAGCACCAGACGACGGTGATCAGTACCCACGATCATGCGCATCATATGCGGCACCACCAGGCCGACAAACCCGATAGCACCCGCGAGTGTCACCGCGGCGGCCGTCAGTAAACCTGCTGTCAGGAAAATCCCGAGGCGCAAAGATAAGGTGTGAACACCCAGTGACTCGGCTTTCAGTTCCCCGGCTGCCAACAGATTCAGCCCGCGACTCATAATCAGACTGAACGTAAGTGATCCGGCTAACAGCAGCCAGCGAGCTGCGCCTGGACCGTCACCGCGAAAGTCGCCCATCAGCCAGAACAACATACTGAAAACCTGGGTGCTCTGACTTATCGATAACAGAAAACTGATCAACGCACCCCAGCCCGATGCCAATACGATGCCCGTTAACAACAGGCGTGTCGACGACCAATCGCCCTGGCCGCGGGCCAGGACAAACACCAGCATCATCGACCCCATGGCACCAATACTGGCAGCGATGGACACGCTCTGATAAGGAAGTCCAATCAGAATCGCCATCAAAGCCATCGCTGCAGCACCTCCGGAGGTGCCAAGAACATAAGGGTCTGCGAGGGGGTTACGAAGCAAAACCTGCATCAGCACCCCGGCCAACGCAAGACAAGCGCCCACCACCAGCGCACTGGCAGCTCGAGGTAAGCGTAGCTCGACGACCACGGTGTAATCCAGCGACGGAACACCCGTTCGGGCGGTTTCCAGGACCTGCGCCCAGTCCACCGGCACGCTGCCCGCCGATACCGCCAGCAGCATACTGACAGGTACCAGCGCCCCCAGCATGCCAATGACCCAGCGCGTGCGACGAGCACTCCGGTAACTGCTGGTATTCGACAAGAGCGATTCTTCCCGCAAGATCCGGTTCAGGAGGCGCGCCGGGCTTTATCGATAACCCCGCACAACGCTTCCATCCCGTCCACAAGGCGCGGCCCCATTCTGCCGATGTGATTGGCATCGATGGCATACACATGGGCGTTGCGCACGGCAGTGATTCCCGACCAGCGCTGCCATCGCACCATCCAGGGCGGCGTTGCGCTGGTATCTCGCCCTCCAACGATAACCTCAGGGTCGCGGGCAATTACCGATTCCAAAGACACCACAGGTGCCAGGCGCTCAAGATCCGCGAATATGTTCTCGCCACCACAGGCATCAATCAGATCGTTGATGATGTGTTCACGATTTAAGGTGTAGATAGGCTGATCCCAAACCTGATAGAAGACGCGGAGTCGGCGCCGGCCTGAGTAGAGGGCTTGCAGACGGGCTACCTCTCGGGCAAAGGCATCCGCTTGTTGGTTGGCCTGATCCTGCTGCCCCGTCAGCGTACCGAGCCGGCGCATCAGACTGCTGACCCCCTCGACATCCTGCGCTTCACTCACAAAAACAGGCAGACCCAACTCATCAAGCTGGATCAAGTCTGATTGTGGGTTACCGCTATCCCAGCCCACGATCAGGTCTGGCCGAAGCGCAAGAATCGTCTCGATATCGAAGTGGTTGTGGGCACCTACCCGCGGAAGCGTTTTTGCCGCTGGTGGGAAATCACTGTATTCCATCACGCCGACCACCCGGTCACCGGCGCCGATATGAAACAGCAACTCGGTGAGATTTGGCGCAAGACTGATGACCCGTGTGGCTGGAGAGGCCAGCGAAACGGGGTCTCCTCGGTCATCCACGACATTGACCAGAGCCAGGCACTGGCTGCTCACGACGGTCGCGAGTAGCCCGATCCCTGAGTGCGCAAGTTGACGCACCAGTTGCTTAGCCGAAACCATCGGCATCAACCCAAGCCAACGACACATGTAAGCGATGGACACGGCCAACTCCTGTAGTGACCCAGCCGTCAGACCCAGCGAGCCGCGCCCGTCATGATTCGCGCCGCGGTACGCATAAGCCTGGACAGCGGCCAGGGCAGCGTGGCACCGCCCGCCGACTGAGCTGTCTGGGCGTGTGCCCTTTCATCTGATTTCATCTGGGAGACAACGGCACGGCTGCGCAAATCCTGTAGCGGCAGCCGGTCGAGATGACTATCCAGGTGTGCCTCCACCTGCTCTTCGGTTTCCCTGAGAAAACCCAGGCTCCATTTGTCACCCGCGACCCCAGCGAAGGCACCGATACATAAGGCACCGGTGTACCAGAGTGGATTCAACAGGCTTTTTCGCCCACCCAATTCCTTGATTCGCTGCTCGCACCAGAGCAGATGATCCTGCTCCTCCGCTGCCGCACGACTCATTGCATCGCGAACATCACCGCTGCGCGCCGCCAGTGCCTGCCCTTCGTACAATGCCTGTGCGCACACCTCGCCTACATGGTTGACCCGCATCAGGCGAGCAGATTCACGCATCTGCTCAGGGTCAAGTTCCGGGCAATCGACACTCTCAGCCGGATCCGGGCGCCCGGTACCGCGGGGTGATCCAAAAACCGTGGTCAGGGCGGTTTGTGCAGAAATGAACAACTGGTCAAGGGGGCTATATTGTCGCCCCCCGCCGGGAAACTCTTTTTCCGTCATAGCCCTGGCTCCAGATCAGCGTCCTGAACTTGAAATCGACATGATAAAGGCGTCACAGGATGCTTGAGCGCAGCGCCTACCCTTAATAGATCCATTTTAGTCCCAGGAAAAATTCACGGCCGGGCTGGCGATAATAACTCGCATGCTCGTAATCTTCGTCGGTCAGGTTGATGACTTTGGCAACCAACACCCCATCGGAAGAAAATCGGTAAGATCCTCTTAGATTCGCCGTCGTATAACTGCTGATAACCCGGGTATTGGCCAGGTCATCGTAACTGCTTGCCGATGAGAATACAGATCCGCCGACAGACAGTTTGCCGTAATCACGATCCAGTCTGAGTTCCAGGGTTTCGCCAGGTCGACGCGGCAACGCTTTTCCATCATAGGCACCCCTGTCCTGTTTTGCCGACAGCACTGCCAGAGTCGCACCGATTCGCCAATCGCGGACAGTAATCCCGGCATCAAGTTCAGCGCCACTGATACGGGCAGCATCGACGTTTCCCGGCGCCGCACTTGCGGCATCATAGGAAATCAGCTGATCAACTTCGGTCATATAAACGTTCACAGCCCAGTGTCTTCGTGCATCTCGCCATCGATAACCTGTCTCGATTGTTGACGATTCCTCGGGGCTGAGATTTGCGTTACCGTATCCGGGATAATAAAGCTCATTGAAGGTAGGCGCCTTAAAAGCAGTCCCGTACTGCAGAGTCCAACGTCCCGATGGCCCGGCGTCGTAACCAATGCTGGTATCACCGGTGATCTGTCCCCCAAATTGCTCGTTGTCGTCGTAACGCAATGCTGCCTGAAATGAAGCGGCGCTGACATTACCCAGGTACTGGGCAAACAGGCCCAGGTTATCCCTTGAATTCACGGCATACGAAGTTGTGCTATTAACCTTGTCCTGAAGGAGATCCACCCCGACTGTGACCAGATTCTGTAACGATACTGATATGTCGTTCTGCCAGCTAAAGGATGTCCGGGTTGTGTCAAATCGGTCGACGAAGACGCCGTCTTTGTGCGTATCTGAGTCATCCTGGCTCTGACCTGCTGCAAACGTCATGGCAACAAGATCGGAAGCCATCACATCGAGCGTGGCGCCGACCACGCTGAGTGAAACATCTGTCTCGTTAGAGAATGACCCGTCATATTCCGTTTCGCCATTCGAGGAGAGATAACTGAGCGAGAGGTCTACTTTCTCGTTGAGTGAACCATGAAAGCCTGCTTGCACCGAAAGACTTTCATATCCATCCCGATCATCTTCGAAGGTCCAGCAGCCGCCACTGTAGGAGCCTTTGCAGACGTTGTAACCTTTGGTCTTCTCCCGATTGATGCCGAAAGTAAACTGGGCGCTATCTCTCCCGGTCGATAATCGGACGCCAACCTTGCTGTAGTCATGGGTACCCGCGCTGGCAGAGACTGAAACACCGGTGCTTTTTGCCGGATCACGGGTGAAGATCTGAATCACCCCTCCGATGGCATCGGATCCGTAAAGACTGGAACGCGGGCCACGGACAACTTCGATCCGCTCAATCTGGTCCGGGTCCAGATATTGGAACGCCGTCGCGCCCAGGGTCACAGACCCCACCTTGATTCCATCAATAAGGACAAGCACATGATCGAACTCTGAGCCACGCAAAAATACTGTACTCGGCTGTCCCAACCCACCCGTGTTGCTGACCGACAGGCCAGGAATGGATTGCAGTATCTCAGTCACGCTCGCCGGCTGGAGTCGATCGATCTGGTCACGATTGATGACGCTGACCGCAGCAAGCGAGGCATCCACGGTCTGGGCCGTGCGTGTCGCGGTAACCACAACTGGATCAGTTTGGGCCTGGACCAGTCCCGGCATCAAATAACCGAGCATCAGAAACAGTAACGGGCGAAGCGCTTTGACCATAAGATTCTCCTGCGCACCCTCCGTGCGGCTTACTGAGCGCAGGACGGGTTACTCGGAGATCGGACGATCTGCCACAGCCCCACGCGGTGGTTTGATAAGGCTGACTGGCCGGTCTCCGGACTCGTGAGTGAAGCCAGGCTTCATAAATCGGCGCCTTCCCGCGACCTTAATCGCAGTGGCGAAAGCCGATCCAACTCACTTACCGTTGCGGGGGCAGTGCCGGGTTTGCAGAGTCTTGATCCCCTGCGCACCGGCTTCCCGTTTCACCACCAGCCTATGCGGCCGGCGGCACCAGAAAGCGATCGCGATTATAGAGTTTCTACCCGCATCGTCAAATATCGGGGACTGCGATACAACATCCCGGCACGGCCAATTCCCTTTGAACTCCTCAACAGCCCGGAGTCTCGGTTAATCTTGACTTTCCGGCGTGAAGACACGAGTATTCCCGCTGGTGCCGGCCCCAATCAGGGTTAATAGGGAACAAGGCGCACACCTGGGTGTGTAACCTTGGCTGTACCCGCAACTGTAAGCGGCTAGCAGAAGGTCAATCGTGCCACTGACACTATGTCGGGAAGGCTGACCCACTGCTCTCATCCGCAAGCCAGGAGACCTGCCCGCACCAGCGTCGTTAGTCCTGAATCGGGAGAAGTTCGGGGCGCGGACCACCGCGGTGGGCGACGCACAACGTCGCACCTAAGTGGAGGGTTCGCCATGAACGAAGCGCCTATCCCTAACCCAGGCCAACCGCCCGAGCACGCCCGACTGGGCGGGCAGAAGTCTCCCATGAAGACCCGGGCGATGTTCCCAGCTGTTCTCGCCTCCATAGCACTGCACGCGGGTGCCGCCCTGCTGTGGAATGGCACAGATCCCGCCCCACAAACCGAGCCGACCCTGACGTTCAGCACCCAGATCGAGGCAGTGCTTGTGGCCGAAGCATACGACCCGGGAGAAACACCCCTGCCCTCGCAGGCCGCCGATGCCTCTTCTGCTGTATCTGAAGATGTGGCCGAACTGAAGCGGGAAAACCAGCGGCTGATGGCGCAAGCTGAATCATTGCAGGCGCAACTGACCCTCGCCAAGGCAGAGAACCAGACGAACCGGTCAACATCAAACCAGCAGATTGCTGATCTGGCGGATTCGCACCAACGTCTGGTCGAAAAAAGCACCAACCTGGCACTGGAGAAAGAAGCGCTCGAAACTGTCCTGGACAATACTGAAGAAAGACAGCGCGAATCGATCATGCGGGAGGCGTATCTGGATAAGAGTGTCCGGCAACTCCGGGCACAACAGGACCAAGCGCAGGCGGAGAACACGCTGCTGGCATTAACCACACAGAAGCTGAAAAACCAGATCAGCGCCCTGGAGACTGGCTCCGAGGCGCTAAAACTGACGGTTACAACGCTGGAGGGGACGGTCATCGAGATGACCCTCGCCCACCACAACGCCGCAACCGAGAATCTGGCGCTGCGCCAAGAAAAAGATACCCTGGCACAGGTGCTCAGCAAGGAGCGTCTGGCGAAAAAACAGTTGGACAAGAAAAGCGCTCAACACCTGCGCCAGCAAAGAGAAGACCTGACTAAACACCGTGAGCG
>MDTC01017495.1_pt1 | contig 29933 bp, 27 predicted proteins | sample 811181 | NCBI WGS metagenome assembly MDTC01 (sample SAMN05326644, study PRJNA326480) | marine metagenome | isolation source: seawater | place: Pacific Ocean: North | collected 2011 | reverse complement strand
TAAAAATATATGTAGTTAAGATGTATTCCGGCCACTCTAAATTAAAAATAAAGTGGTTAGTAAGTATATGAATAGAAAAAATAAAAAATAAAAACGTACAAATTTTAATTAAAAAATTGGAAAAAACTTTAAACATAAGGTCCCAATTAATAAAAATTTTTACTTTTCTTTCGAATCATATAGATTATTATAAGCATTCCAATTACTAAGCATATAATTGTAGGGAGCTTATTCTTTAATGAAATTTGTGACTCAATCCATAATCCTAAATGAATCATTATATAAATCAAAATACCAATTTGAAATACTAAACCGGAAAATAAAAGCCATTTATTAGGCTGTTTTTTCATGAGAATTGGACAATTTAGAAAGAGGCTTAATTTGATTTGCTTCGTGATTTTTCATCGAGCATTTAGCATTGAATGTTGCTCCTGACTCAACAATAAGTTTTCCAATAAAAACTTCTCCCTCGATATTGCTAGTTGATTTAAGAAAAAGTGCATTTCTAACTTTAAGTGATCCATTAATCATTCCCTCGACATCAGCAGTTTCACATTCGAGACTTCCTTGAACCTTACCGTCCTTTCCTATAATAACTTTTCCTTTTGTTTTTATTGTTCCATTTAAAACCCCGTCGATTCTAAAGTCAGCCTCGGAAATAATATCTCCTTTGAACTTTGTGCTTTTTTCTATTCTACTATATTGTCCGTTGATTTCAGTATTTTTCATAATGTCTTATTTTTCCATAAACCAAGTTTTTTCGACAAACATCTCTCGGAATTGGGCCGATAAAGCTACAAAATTATTTGTATTAATTAATTTAAATGTAGTTTTTGGAAGCTTCTGCTTAACACTATCAACCTGAAGTTTTGATTTTATGCCATGAATTATAATAAATTGATAGTCAGTATTGTAATAATCTTTTGTTAATTTCCATTGATTTGTTTGCAGTTGAATTATGTTCATATTCAAACTGTCAATTAAACGATTAGCTTCTATATTTGATTCATTTTTATAAGGGAAAACCCACTTAAACTGAGCTAGTGTTTTTGTCTTTTCTTTATGCTTTTTATTAATTATTTCTAAATTTTTCTTGGCAATCATTGCTGCATCTGAGTTAGGGTATTCTTCAATAAATGAAGTAAGCTCTTTTTTGTATGTACCTCTTCCGTTTAACCTGCCAAGAACTTGAGCTTTTATAAATTTCATTTTTGGCTCCCATTTCGAAGCTGCTAATAAAACATCCGAAGCCTCCATCATTGAAATAACTTCATTATAATTTTCATCAAAAAATTGATTTAATATTTTTAAATATGTTGATTCAGGTGTTATCAATTCCCCTTGCTCATAATTTTTGGGACTTTTTAATACTCTTGCATAAATTGATTCAGGATAATTTTTAATTAATTGGTTTTTATAATTTAAAGCAAGCTCAATTGAATCATTTTGTAAAACCTTATAAATATGATACAATGCTGGTGTCAAATAAATTGAGTCTGCTTGATTTTCTATGATATATTTCAAGTTTTTTATTGCTAAAGGCTTGTTATAATATTTTTCCTTATAAATCAATCCAAGTTTCAGAGCTGAATTATAATTTTTTTGTTTGAGACTATCAATTATACCAATGGATGTTGGAATCTGATTCATATAAAAATCTACTGATTCAATTTCTATATTTGCAACTTTTTTATCAGTATTAATTTGATTTTTAGTTGATGTACTATTTTTAAATTGTGATTGGGTTTTATTTCTCCAATTATCAATATTTGGTCTCTTTCCCCAAGTAGATGCAAAATACTGCTTACCCTTCAAAACTAAACTTGGATTATAAAAATAAAAAGATGCTTGCGGTTTGTTTTTAAAAAGACTTTTTCTCTTCGTTTCCTCAATTTTAATTAGCTTATCATACTCGAGCTTTCTTTTATTTATCAAATAATTCTCAAAAAAAATTATTTGCTCGGATTCATTCAATTTTAATAAGCTCAATAAGCTATCTGTCTTTTGAAATTGATTTTCATAAAAAATAACATCAGATAAATTTTCACGCTCTCTTATAGTTCTGTTTTTAACTACTTGTACTGAAATTAGCGGTATTAAACTATCAAGATAGGCTCCAGTCAATAAATATTTTTTATTTTTAAAACTAAGGCTTGCTAAATCCCTAAAATTTGCCTTTTGTGTTGGTCTATCAATATCAGGACTGTTTAAAGATTTTAAAAGGTAAATTTCTACAAGAGAATCTTTATCTTTTTTAGAATAATACATCCCTAAAGCTCTGTTTAAGGTGTGTGAAAATCTTTTATTTTCATATACATCCAATTGGTCTTTAATTGGTTGAATAAATGGAGTTCCATTTTTTTCATGAGAAAGTCTTAATAAATTTATCTTGGCATTAACCCAAAAACTCCTTGATGATTGCCAATTCATTTCTACAATTGAGTTATAATAATAGATTGCTTGATCTGTTGATTTACTTTTTTCACAGAGTTGGGCAGCTATATAAGAATACCTAACTTTTTTAATTAGATTTTTCTCATGATTTGCAGCTCTTATCATATAGTATTTTGCTGAATCAATTTCTTTAAGATTAATAAACGCTTGAGCTAATGTAGCATTTGCTTGACCGTAAAATGGGTTTTTATTAATTAACTGCCTTGCCAATGGTCTCAAGTTGTTTATTGCTATTTTATTATTTTGTAATCTAATGTTTGTTTTCTCTCTCCATATTCTACCTTCTATATAGACTGATTCGTCCACGTTGTTTTCTAGAAGAAAATTAAATGCTTCAATGGCGGGAAAAAACCTTCTGTCATAATACCTTGCTTTTCCTAAAAGTAAATATGCATCATCTATGTTGGCATTCCTTTGAATTCCTTTTATGTCCATGGAGTGTTTTTGAATAGCCTTTACAGCTTTTTCCTCTGCCTTATCAAACCCTGGAACAATAGTGTTTTCATCAAACCTTTCACCTGATAATAGAATAGGGTCAACTTTAATAATTTCAAAAAAATCATCCTCAATCGTTGCAATTAAAATTTCTTCTCCTACTGAAAGTGCTTCTTTTCCATTAAAAATAACATTGTATTTAGTGTTAAGACCATGATATTGTCGATTTAAGAATTTATTTTTTTGGGGGGAACAAGATGCAATAACCACCCAAAAAATGAATAAATAAAAGAATGTCTTAGAATAAGATTTCAAATTTGCTTTTTTATAATAACTATAAAAGCAACTTTTTATTATAAATTATTAGGTAGTAAAATACCCCTCAAGTTCTTTTAATGTGGTTTTATTAGTTTCGATATCCTTAATAACTTCTCCCTTTTCAAGTAAAACTATCCTGTTGCAAACTTCTGTAACGTGAGTTAAATCATGACTAGAAATAAGAAAGGTTGTATTGTGGTTTTTAGAAAAATCTTCAATTAATTTTTTTAAAAGAATTTGGGAACTGGGGTCTAAGTTTGAAAATGGCTCGTCAAGTATAATTAATTCCGGTGAGCCAATAAAAGATGATGTTATTCCAACTTTCTTTTGATTTCCCTTTGATAAATCTCTAATATATTTTTTCTGATTTAAAATTTCTTCATTAAAAAAACTTGAGAATTTTTTTATCCATTCATATAAATTTTCCTTTTCAACACCTCTTAGTTCGGCAATAAATTCAAAATACTCTTCAGGGGTTAAATAACCTATAATAAAAGTGCTATCGATAAAAGCACTAGTTTTTTCTTTCCATGATTCTTCTTTTGAAACTTTAATTCCTTGATTTAGAACTTCCCCTGAAGTGGGTTCAACCAAATCTAAGAGTAAACTAAAAAGAGTTGTTTTACCAGCTCCGTTGTTTCCCACGAGTCCAAAACATGATCCTTTAAAGATTTCAAGGTTTGATACATTAAGGACTTGTTTCTCCGAATAGGTTTTTGTTAAATTTTCAATTTTAATCATTTTAGTTATTTGTGTTATATGCTTCTAATGTTTTATATTTTTGAGTCTTATAAACTTTCTCAATTTGTCTAATTAAAAAGCTGTGCAAGATAAGACCTATTAGGCCAGATAATCCCACTAGTAAAATCCCTATTTGTTCATTAAATGCCAAGTTCCCTAACCAAAATATTAAAACCGGTAAACCCATCTTAGGAAGAACAAATAAAAACTGTGTAAGACTAAAAGCTTGAGTGTTTTCAAAAGCCTTAGCTTTTACATTTAACTTCATTGGACTTTTATTCAATACTCCGGAGATAAGAGTGATATATCCTCCAAGACCTAAATTAAAAAAAGCTGCTGCTATTACTAATGAGTATATTTTTAATCCATAATATAGATAGGGAGTTGCAAGAATTGATGAGATCACAGTTGCTGCTATCATAAGTATTAACTTAGATTCTAAATATTTTCTGTAGGAAAGGTTTTGAACCATCAAAAGTGAGTAATATTCACTATCCCATGAGGGCACATATTGACCAAATGTCATCATGAAGCCGCCTGTTATAAAAACAGAAGCAAACACCAATAAAGTACTCATGTCTTTATAAATATCTGGAGTAAAAAAGATTATTCCATAAAATAGAAATAAAAAAGACATCAAAACAACTTGTCTTGCCCTTACATTTCTAATTATAAGTCTAATATCATTTTTAATTAACATGCCTAATGTTCCAAAACGATTTAAAAAAAATAAGTTTTGACCTATTATTTTTTCTTTACCCTTAGAAAGAACTTTGTCCAAATAGCACTGTTTAATTAAAAAATTAAATAGCTGGTAGTAAGTCGCTATAAGAATTAAAATAATAACAAGTAGCCAAATTGGATTTTCATATATATTGTCAAGAATAGAACCGAAAAAGGTGAAAAAATCAAAGAATTCAAATTTTTGAAATCCATACAGCAAAATTGTTGTGAGTAAAACTATTTTTAGAATTCTACTGTTTTTATTAACAAGAAAAACTAAATTATTCAACATCCAAGTAATCATCAAGAGACAAAGCCACCAAGAAAAAATTCCAAAAATGCTTCTTCTTGAAAATTCGAATTCATCTCCTGGACCTCCTGAATAAATAAAAACAATTGCAAATGGTAAAAAATAAAATATAGGAGAAGAGTTATAAATTGAGAAAGTAGACTTTAACATTGTATTTATAACAATTCTTTTTTTTGATATGGGTGTTATTAATAGTTGCTGTATTTCAGTTGCGGGAAGTGTTTGAAAAAAGTATCTAAAAATAAATCCAAAAATAAAATAATATAGAAGATATTTGTTTAATACAGTAAGAGGTGATTGATCAGGAAAATTGTCTTCTAAAAGAAAAACAGCAATTCCACTGAAAAAAATTGCAGCAAGTGAAAAATATATTATAAAAAATCCAATCAAAACCTTAACCGCTAGTTTAGCTCCAAACTGTGGAGCTCTGGAAAATTGCTTCCATTTAAGGTCAGTAAATTTTAAGGTCATTTCAAAAATTTAGTGGGTTGAAGGTACAAACATAATTGCTAAAAACAATTATATTAAAAAAGTCCTTTAATTTAACTTATTTTCAAAAAAATGTACTTTTGAAAAAAATTATTTTTTAAACGTATGTCAAAATTTAATTTATTAAAAATTATTAGTGTTGATAAAATAACCGCCGAATCGGTATCATTATCTTTTGAAGTCCCTAAACAAATTAAAAATAATTATACTTTTATTCCTGGTCAATATTTGACGTTAGAATTGGAAATTAATAATCTTAAGGTTAGAAGGTCATATTCTATATGCTCTGGACCTGATGAAATTCTTAAAGTTGGAATTAAAAAAGTTCCCAAAGGAATTTTTTCAAGTTACGTATTAGAAAATGTTAAAGCTGGAGATTTAATTCACGTTGGTGTACCCGAAGGAAAGTTTACATATCATCCAACAGTTAATGATCAAATTATAACCGGAATTGCAGCTGGAAGTGGGATTACTCCCATTTTATCGATAGCTAAATCGGTTATAAGTGCAAATAAAAAAAATGAATTTAGATTAGTCTATGGAAATAAATCTGTCAAAGATGAGATGTTTTCCCTTGAAATTACAAAATTAAAAAATCTTTATCCAGATCAATTAAAGGTTATTAATATTTATAGCCAATCTAACGAAAAAGAAAGCTTATTTGGAAGAATTGATGAGTCAATTATTAATTATTATGAAACTCGCTATGGCCTTGCTGATAAATATTTCATTTGCGGGCCTGAAAAGATGATCCATTCTGTTTCAGATGTTTTATTTAAAAAAAATATTTTAAAAGAGAATGTGTTTTTTGAGTTATTTAAAACTAATACTCAAAAGCTTTCAAAGAGTAATAATACTGAAAACTCAAAACTTGATATTATATATGAGGGGATAAAGCATGAATTAAATAAATCTAGCGGAAAAACTGTTTTAGAAGCAGCACTCGAATCAGATATTGATGTTCCCTATTCTTGTCAAGGCGGAGTATGTAGCAGTTGTATTGCAAAGGTTGTTGAAGGAAGCGTTACAATGAAAACTAATCAAATACTTACTGATGAAGAGGTATCAGATGGTCTTATACTTACTTGTCAAGCTGAATCCTCAGGTAAATATCTCAAGGTTGATTTTGATAATGTTTAGATCTTCTTATTTCCTAGAACTTCTAAAACTTTTTCAATGATCTCTTTTGGAGAAATTGTTCTAAATGCGTCCTCATATCCTCTAGGGATATGCTTTCCATATATAGAAGTTGGTATCCCTGGATACTTATTTCGGTCTGCACAAATTGAATACTCTTCTGGTTGATCAAATGGAGCAAAACCAGAATATGGGTGAGTTTGGCCCCAGAGTGTAATCACTGGGATGCCTGCATTTGCAGCTAAATGACCATTTAAACTATCCATGCTAATCATCAAGTCTAGAAAAGGAAGTGTTTTTAGCTGCTCTTTGAAGCTTAACTCCTTAGCAGCATTCCAACAATTTGAATAGGCGTTTGTCCAAATCTCTAATAAGTCAATTTCTTTTTTTCCTGCCCCTAACAAAAATATTTTATGATCTCTTTGAAGAAAAACAATAACCTGTTGCATTAAATCAAGTGGGTAAGTCTTACCTTCATATGATGCAAAAGGTGCAATTCCTATCCATTTTTTTTTGTCAGCATAAAAAAATTCTTTAAGATTTTTTGGAATTGAATTATTATATAACTTTTCGTTTTTAGTAATATCAATAGGAAATCCAAGATTTGAAAAAACTTTTGAATACCTAAAAACTGTGGGGGTTAAAGGTTCAAAATGTTTATTTTTTATTCTTATTAAAGCTTTTTTTTGTCTCCTTCCTTTGTCAATACTTTTTACTTTATATCCTGTAAGCTTAAAACATAAATTAATAAATCGCGTTCTGATAACAAAATGTAAATCAGCTATATGTGTTGGTCTAATTTTTTTTAGTTTTTTGAATAGCTTTAATATTCCTGTAAAACCTGCATACTCATTTTCAATATCAATAGAAAGAAAGTTTATATTTTCAAATTCGTCAAAAATTGGACTCATTTTAGGTCTGCTAGCGACAACAAATTCTACCTCAGGATATGATTTAGTCAAGGCTCTTAAAACTGGAATCATAATTGCTACATCTCCAAAAGAAGAAAAACGAAGTATTAATACTTTTTGAGCCCTTTGCATTAATTTATTTTTTTTTCATGTAAAGAATTGGGTTTAATTCATCATCATTATACATTTTCATTTGCTTATAAACCTTCATATACTTTTTGCCTTTTGAAATATTTTCCAATAATAAATCAATTGCATTTGAAAGATCTGTTTTTTGCTCAAGTAAAATATTAAGCTTGTTATTACATGCCACTTTGTGGTCTTCATTGGCATTGGTTCGATTGGCTTCTTCCTTCATATGATATATTTTTAATGCTAAAATTGATAACCTATCGATAGCCCAAGCAGGGCTTTCAGAATTGACTTCTGCATTTTTTAAAACCTTAATATTTTTATATTTATTAAGAAAGTAACTGTCAATATACTCTACCATATCTGTTCTATCTTGATTGGATGTATCAATTTTTCTTTTAAGTTCCATTCCTTTCACAGGATCAATTTTTGGATCTCTTATTAAGTCTTCATAATGCCATTGAACGGTGTCAATCCAATTTTTTCTGTATAATAAATGTTGAAATGTATTATCAGGAAACGGGTTTTTAAATTCTTGATTAACAGTATTTAAAACATGGTATTCTTCAATTACGCGTTCAAATACATCGACAGCTAAATTACTTATCTTATTTGTATCCACAGATTTAAATGTTATTTATGAGTTTTTAGGTAAAGATAGTATTTGCTGGATGGATTCAAAAGAAAGGTATAAATTGAATAGTGAAAAAAACAAAAGAGCAATTAAGCTTAGCTCCAAAATAATTTTATTTTTTATAATCCTATTGAATAGGCTTAACCCATAACTTACTGGATATATTAAAAGAATTAAAGCTTCCATAGATTTTAAAAAGCCAATTAGTGCTAGATGAATAATAAAAAAAGCAATTCTATTATAGCGTGTTCTTCTTTCTAGTAAATAGAAATATCTTTTATTTATAAATACTAATGTTATTAATGAAACTAATGTAATTATTATAAACATTATAGAAGTAATGTCAATAGTTAATAGTTGATAAAAATTTTCGTTTTGGATAATGGGTTTGTAAAAAGGAAAACTAATTGAAGAAAAAGTTTTTATCGTCAAAGTTAAAAACCAAGTTATTAAAGAAGGAAGTCCAATAGCTAAGATTTTACTGATTCTATAATTATCTGCAGGAAGAATTTTTATTGTCAACAAAAAAAAGATGTAAATAAAAAAATATGGAACTATCATAGAAGAAATACTCAATAATATTCCAATTTTAAGTAGTGTCTTTTCTCTCACTTCTTGGAGTGATGAGATATGTTTTAACATTGCAAAATTCATAAAACAAATAGCAGTTATCCATTCTAGATTAATAATGTTACTTGGTAAAAAAGAAAAAATAACTGGGAATAAAAATAAATGAATACTCGATCTATCAGTGATGGAAATTCCGTCATCTTTTGCTTGTTTTTTTACCCAAGTGTTATAGAGGTTAAATAATATACAGAATAGGATTATATAAATGATATATTCTGATAATGAAATTTTAATTTTAAGTCGATTGCTATTTTCAATTGTTTTGAAAACAACTAAAATGATAAGGTACAAATTCGACAAAAAAATTGAAGAATATGAGGATTTGCTATATAACTTTGTAAGCATATTCTGTTTTTATTATCTTTGTAAGATAAATATTCTAACTATGATGAAAAACTTTTTTAAAGGAATTGCCTATTTATTTGAAGAGGTTTTATTTATCCCATTTAATTTTCTAAGGCAGTTAGAGGTAGATAATTGGTGGCTGGCAAACTTAATTACTTGGGTATTCTTTTTTGTTGGAATTTGCGCTGCGGCATACTGGATAAATCAACTAAGAGTTTTTGATAAAAAAGGTGAAGAGAATAAAGATCCTTCTGCCCATTCTTTTTTATAGATCAAAGCCTATATCTTTTCGATAGTAAATGCCTTTAAAATCTATTTTTTCTAATCCATTATAAGACTTATTTAGTGCCTCCTCCATATTTTCTCCAAGGCCCGTTATGGTTAAAACTCTTCCTCCGGCAGTTATCGTTTTTGAATTTTTGTCAATAATTGTTCCTGAGTGAAAGACTATAGCATCTGTCACATCTTTTATACCTTCTATTACATATCCTTTTTCATACTTTTCTGGATATCCTTCCGAAACTGCCATTACAGTTGATGCGTACCTTGAGTCTATATCTAATATCATTTCTTTAAGAGTTTGATTTGATGTTGCTTCGAATAAAGAAACTAAATCATTTTTAATTCTTGGGATAACAACCTCTGTTTCAGGGTCACCCATTCTTACATTGTACTCAATCACTTTAGGTTCGCCACCAACATTAATTAAACCAATAAAAATAAATCCTTGATAATTTAAATTCTCATTTTCAAGACCTAATAAAGTTGGTTTAATTATTCTGTCGTTTATTTTTTTTATAAAATCTTTACTTGCAAAAGGAACGGGAGAAACTGCACCCATTCCTCCTGTATTTAAACCTTTATCTTCTTCTCCTATTCTTTTATAATCTTTTGCCATTGGAAAAGTAATTCCTGTTTTTCCATCAGTTAATACAAAACATGAAAGTTCAACGCCCTCTAAAAATTCTTCAATTACAACTTTATCGGAGGCCTCACCAAACTTTTTATCAATCAACATGGATTTAAGTTCAAGCTTAGCCTGATCAATATTATTAATAATTAAAACTCCTTTACCTGCAGCTAAGCCATCTGCTTTTAGAACATAGGGGGGCGTCATTGTTTTTAAAAAATCATAGGCTTGTTCTATTGAAGAAGATGTAAACTCAGAGTGTTTAGCAGTTGGAATATCATAGCGATTCATAAATTCTTTTGCAAATGACTTGCTTCCTTCAAGTCTAGCAGAATTTCTTCCAGGACCAATAATATTTACTTTTGATAACTCTTGATAAGATTCAAAAAAATCTTTAATTCCGTTAACCAATGGTGCCTCCGGTCCAACAATAACCATTTTGATTTTATAGTTTATTACTGCTTTTCTAATAGCTTTAAAATCATTTATGTCAATTTGAAGATTAGTTGCTATTTGAGAAGTTCCAGCATTTCCAGGTGCGGCATATAATTTTTCACATTTTGGACTTTGAGCTATTTTCCAACAAAATGTATGCTCTCTACCTCCTGATCCAATAACTAAAATATTCATCAATAAAATTTTTTTAAATATAAGTTATTACTTGTCACTGTCTAAGAATTTTTTGACCTTTTCCTTGAGGCTATGAGAAATTGTCGTGTGATTTTCTTTTGGTCTAATTTTATTTATATCAATATTTTTTAGATCATTAGTATTACAGCAATAAAAATAATCTGAAAGACCTTCAAGTCTGCTCTTTTGATTTATATGGTCAAGTCCATCTGTTAAAAAAATTACTTTTACACCCAATGATATTGCGGGAAGTGCTGTATGAATTCTTGATGTGATAATAATTCTGGATTTTGAAATTAAGTCTAATTGTTTTTCTGCAAGAGAAAATTTTTCTTGCTCAGAATATGCTTTTGATTTGACAATTTGAGAGCTATATATAATCTTGGAATCTCCAAGCCTTTTAATAAAAGAATTTAGTCTAATTCTTGAAGTTTTATATTTTTTATATTTTTTTGGAAACTTTAAAATATCCAGAATAAAACTTTTTAAATTAATTTTTGGTTTAATTCTGTCTATTGCTCCCAAAACAAGAATTCCTTCACCTGTTTTATTTTTGTTTTTATTTTTTAAAGTTAGTGTCAAACATCCTGAAAAATATGACTCAACTCCATGTTGGGTTAAAACATTTTGGGTATATAAGTCTCTACATCCTATAGGTTCGTGTTTTTTAAAAAATTCAACACCAATGGGCTTAAGCATGTTTTTTACAGCAATTGGATTTATATGAAAAGAAATCATCAAAGGTTTAATATTGTCTGATGGTGGCCAATTTTTTGAGTTTTCCATAAACCATCCATTCATTATTAATTTAGTAATTGGACCATTATATGAATTTAATGCTTCCCTGTCTATTGGAACTGCTCTTTCATCAATTAGTTTTTTAGCAGCTATGCTTTGAATATAGTCGCCTAAATTATTAGATTCTCGATAAAACAAAAAACCCTTTGCCTTTGACTTCACTTCATATCTGTTTAAATTTTTTGATTCTTTTTTCTTCACTAAAAAGTGATATTATTCTTTTTCGGGCTTGATTTCCAATCTTATCATTATTTTTTAAAAAGCTAATCACTTTTTTTATTTCTGATGGACCTTTAAACAACATCCCCGTGTTTCCAATAGCACTAGGTATTCCAAAAACAGAATTTCCAATTGGTACACACTCACATAGCATAGCTTCGCAAAGAGCATTAGGTAATCCTTCTAGTCGAGATGCTTGAATATAAAATTGACTAGTTGAAAAATATTCTCTTAATTGAACTTTGTTTTTTTGTTTAATAATACTAACGTTAGGGTGTCTTAAGTTTTTAGGAATTAATTCTTCACTATTGACTCCCAAAATTATAAAGTTAAATTCTGGTAACTCTTTTGCTAGTCTTAATACAAAAGGAATTCCTTTAATTTTTATAACTCTTTGATCACTAAAATTAGCAACAGTTAAAACAGTATTTGATTCTTTTGTTTTGACCTTTCTCCAAAATAATGATGAATAGCCTGTTGGAACTATGCTAATCTTTTTTTTTAGTTTAGGCATCCAATTTAAAATTCCTGAATTAATTTTATTTTGTCTTAAAGCCTGTTTACAACCTTCAGCTAATGTTTTATCAACAACCCAGATATTGGTTGTTAACCACATATTAAATTTTGATAATACTTGTCTAAAGTTGGTTTTAGAGAAAACTCCATGATTAAGTTTTTTATCTGAAATTGCATCATATCCTCCAATAATTAAAATACTTTTCACAAAAAATATTTTAGAAATCAACAAAGGAATAGTCGAATGATAATCACTGAACCATATTACTAGATTATCTGATCTGGAAATAAAAATTATACTCTTAAAAAGCTCATTAAGTCTATTAATTAAAAAACGAAAAAGATTTTTAAATGGAGGTGATTTTATTATAAAAACTTTGTCTACTATTAAGTTTAGGGATTTTAAGTCTTTTTCTACAAAAGATGTGAGTGAAGAATAGACAAAACATACTTTACTTGTTTTATCCATTTTCAATTTTTAAGTTCGAGGTTGTCGGCTATTTTTCTATCATTACTTAATCTTGGCACTTTGTTCTGTCCTCCAAGTTTTCCTATCTTTTTCATATAATTTTCAAACCCATGACTTTCAACTATTGAAACAACAAGGTTTTGTAGAACTTTCCCTTTTATCAAGTCATCATAATAAATATTTTGCTTCCTCATTTCATTATCTAAACTCTTTGAGAATATATTCATATCAGGAGGAGGTGTTTTAAAATCAATAAACCATTCATGAAATGGAAGTCCTGATTTTGGTTTCACTTGAGGGGCGACAGTAAATTCGCGTACTTCAATTAATGTTTCATTAATTATACTTTTTATTGCAGTTTCAACCTCCTTTCCAATAACGTGTTCTCCAAAAGCTGAAATAAAATGCTTTATTCTTCCTGTAACTACTATCCTGTAGGGCTGGACAGAAACAAAGGAAACTGTATCTCCAATGTTATATGACCACAGCCCAGCATTTGAGGATAATATAAGGACATAGTTTGTGTTTACTTTTACATCTTTTAATGATATTCTTTGATGATTTGTGTCAAAAAACTTATCCGCTTCAACAAATTCATAGAAGATTCCATTATCGACAAGTAAAAGAAGCCCCTCACTAGGAAACCTGTCTTGGTAAGCAAAAAATCCTTCAGAGGCTGGAAAAAGCTCAATAGAATCTATATTTCTTCCTATTAGACTTTGAAATAAACTTTTATAGGGTTCAAAATTAACACCCCCATAAATAAACAAGGAAAATCTTGAAAATTGCTTTCCTACTTTATTTCCCGTTTTTGAAATTATTTTTTCAAAGTACATTTGAACCCAAGATGGTATTCCACCAATAACGGTCATGTTTTGATCAACAGTTTCATTTACAATTTCATCAACTTTTTCCTCCCAGTCTTCAATACAGTTTGTTTTCCAGCTTGGCATTCTATTATTTTGTAAATACGAAGGAACATAATGTGCAACAATTCCTGATAAGCGTCCAATTGATATTCCATTTAGATTATCCAAAATTGGACTTCCTTGAATAAATATCTGCTTTCCAGTAACAAAATCAACATTTCCTGTTTGATAAATGTAATTTAAAATAGCATCTCTAGCAGAGTTTATATGTGAAGGCATCGATTCTTTGGTTATTGGAATATACTTTGCTCCTGATGTGGTGCCACTTGTTTTAGCAAAATATATTGGCTGGCCCGGCCATAAAACATCTTTATCTCCTCTGATTATTTGATCTACATATGGCTTGATTTGTTCATAATCGTTAATTGAAACACTTGATTTGTAATCATCGTAATTAGTTATTGAAGAAAAATCGTGATCTATACCAAATCTAGTTTTTACTGCATTCTTTATTAAGAATTTGAAAATTTTATCCTGTGCCCTAATTGGATTGTTAATCCAACTTTTGCTTTTCCAATTAATATATTTTGCAAAAATTTTTGCTGCTATTTTTTTCATCAATTATTTTGAAAAGTCAATGAATTTTTCGGGGTCTAAAGGGTAACCATCAGTCCAAAGCTCAAAATGAAGATGGTACCCTGAAGAGTACTCCCCAGTGTTTCCAGCTAAAGCAATAACTTCTCCAGAATCTACATTATCTCCTTGTTGTTTGGTTAAAGAAGAGTTGTGTTTATAAACAGAAATTAATCCAGATGAGTGTTCGATTATAATTACATACCCTGTTTCTGCAGTCCATTCTGAAAAAATTACAGTTCCCTCTGATACTGATTTAATTGGTTCATTTTCTTGTAAAGCTATGTCTACAGCATAGTGCTTGTTTTGAACGTTAAATTTTTCAGAAATTATTCCTTTAGCAGGTGTAAACAATAATAAGAGTCGCTTATCATCACTATTTATTTTTACATTATATTTATCCTCTTCAGCAACTTTTGCCCTTAGAATTGAATCTTCTTTTGAAGTTTCTGGTTGGCTTTTTAACTGTTTTACTGATTCCTCTGTCGACAGGTTTGTAATTTCCTCAATTTGTATCTCACCCGAAAGAGCACTTTTAATAGAAGATAAATATCTCTGCTGCTTTTTAATATTTTGAGTAATTGAATCAATTTTGATAGCATTAGAAATTGCTTCTATTCTCATTTTAGTTGATGTATACCCTGGTATAAATTCTCTGATTGGAGAATATGCTATGGTTAAATACGTGATTGAAGAAATAAATATAATCGATATAATCGTACCCAGTATAATTGTAATTGGCGATAATTTAAAAATAAACTTTTCTTCAAATGTCTCCTCGTTAATAACTACAATCCTAAATTGATTAAATAGTTTTTTTACCCCTGAAGATTTAATTTGTTTTGGATCTTTCATCATTTACAAATATACAACTTCAACTATGATAATGGAGTCCTATCTTATACTTCAAATAATTCTTTACCTTTGTACTAAATATTTATTTTATGTTATTTAATATTATAAACGGAATGATTGGTGGGCCTCAAGTTATCCTAATAATTGCTGTTATTCTTCTATTATTTGGTGGGCGAAAAATTCCTGAACTAATGAGAGGTTTAGGAAGTGGCATCAAGGAGTTTAAAAATGCTACTAAGGAAGATGGGGATAAAAAAGATGATGAAGTAAAAAAATAAGGGTTAACTTTTTAATTAAACGAAGTGCTTTTAATTATTGTTTCTAATTCAAACATGTAATTTCTTTTACTAGTTGATGGAGAAAATGTAAATCCTTCTATACAAACCCATCTTTTATTCAACGTGTCAGAAATTAAATAATTAATAAATGGCCCGGCCATATAATCATTTGCAACTTCCCATGTTCCCTTTGTTAAATATGTATTTCTTCCTTGATGCAAAGTTTTGAAAAAGTATGGTCTATAAGCTTTTTCGGTAATCATGTAAGATCCTTTTAGTCTACCTGGGATATATAATTTTCCTATTGAATCTCTTATTTTTAAAATCGAATTACTAATGTTCTTAGTAACAGATTTATGAGGAATAGAATAAATCATCAAATTTAGGTGGCCTTTTGATACTGGTTTTTGAACCCAAATAAAATTAAAAGTATCTTTAACTGTTTTGTATGCAGAAGGGTATTTTATTTTTACTCCAAATCTGGAATCAATTGTTTTTTCAGTACTCAAAGACTTTGCAATTCGTCTTGATTTTTCTATAAATTCATTTTCAACAAAAACCCCAAGCATCAACTTAGCATTTTGATTTAAAAAAAATTCCATTTCATCACTGTCATTTCCTTGAATTCTTGCAAGAACTTGGGGCTTTGCATACATATCTGAAAATAATTTAAATCCTCCAATAGTATCTTTTATAAACTCAATAATATTTCTTGATTGCCTTGTAAAGCCATTAAAAATTTTTGGTTCTAGATATTTAATTGAAAACTTTGGCTCGTCAACAGGAAGCCCTTCATAAACTTGCTCAAAAATATCCCTCGTTTTAGAGCCCAAATTACCATTCCAGTTACTTTTAGGCATAACTACACTAATTGTATTAATATTACCACTAGAATCAGAAACATACCTTTGGGGTTTTTGATTATCACATGTGGTGATAATCAGGTAAATAAATAAGTAGTATATGTTTCTTGCCATTTTGTTTTGGAAAATTCTAAATCTTTTTATTATTAGCGAAAAGAGAATAATGAGAAAACCCATTAGTTTCCCTATTTGATCAAAAAGGATTAATGTTTTTCATTTGTATTCATTTCTGATTTTCAAAAATAAATTTTTTAAAGTTAAAAATTTATTTTTGTAGGGCTTTTAATCCTGGTAAAACTTTTCCCTCTAAACTTTCTAGCATAGCACCACCGCCAGTGGATACATAGCTCATTTTATTAAAAAACCCAAACTTTTTTACAGCTGCAACAGAATCACCTCCTCCAACTAAAGAAAATGTTCCATTTGATGTAGCCTTAGATATAAATTCCCCTAAAGCAATCGTTCCTTTAGAAAAAGTATCTAATTCAAAAACCCCTAAGGGGCCATTCCATAAAATTGTTTTTGAATTTAAAATCAAAGGTTTAATCTTTTGGATGCTTGCTGGCCCAAAATCAAGACCTTGCCAGCCTTTTGGAATACATTCAATTTTAGATATCTGTGTTTTTGCGTTGTTGCTAAATGAGTTTGCAATAACAACATCTGTTGGAAGATGCATTCTTACTCCTATATTTTTTGCCTTTTTTATCAACTCAAGAGCATAATCACAAAAATCAAGCTCACATATTGAATCGCCTATCGACCCTCCTTGAGCTTTAATAAAAGTATAAGCCATTCCTCCTCCAATAAGAATATCATCTACTGATCTCATTAAGCTTTCAATTATTGTGATTTTTGATGATATCTTTGCTCCTCCTAAAATAGCAAGTTTTGGTTTTTTACCATCCTCAATTACTTTGTTAATTGAATTAACCTCTTTTTCTAAAAGTTTTCCATAATATTTTTTTTTAAAAAACTTAGCAATTAATGTTGTAGAGGAATGGGCTCTATGTGCCGTTCCAAAAGCATCATTTATAAAAACGGTACCAAGCTTTGATAGACTCTTTGCAAAAGCAAGATCCCCTTTTGTTTCTTCTTTGAAAAACCTAACATTTTCCATTAGTATTATTTGACCTGGTTTAAGGTTAGCAGCGGACTTCTCGGCCAAATCTCCAACTGTTTCATCACAAAAAATAACATTCTGACCCATTACTTTTGATACTGAGTTTAGAATTAATGAACACGACAACCTCCTATCTACACCTTTTGGTCTGCCAATATGAGTCAATAAAACAACGGAACCACCATTTTTTATAACCATTTGAATTGTTTGCTTAGAAGATTTTATTCTGGTTAGATCTGTAATTTTATTATTTTCGTCAATAGGAACATTATAATCTACTCTAATTACAGCCCTTTCTCCTTTAAAATTAATTTTGTCAATTTTATTCATAAATTCATTTATTGGAGTAAAAATAAATTAAATTTTGTGCTTATAAGTTTTTTAAATTGATAAATAGTGGAAATATGTTTAAGTAAATTTATATGTATTTTTGATATCGCCTTAGACCACAAATGATGATAAATTTTTGGGGGAATGAAAGCCTAGCTGATAAAATTAATACTGAGCTTAAGAAAAATGAAGTTCCGCACAGTCAATTAATTACCGATATATATGGTAATGGTGGGCTCCTTTTGGCTTTTACTATAGCAAAAGAACTTCTTGGGCGTGACCCTTTTAAACATCCTGACTTTTTTCTGTGCTTTCCTGTTATTAAAATTGATAGAAAAACTGAGGTTTCAAATGATCTAATGGAATTGTTTAAGATATTTTATGATAAAAACAATTACTGTACCACAGGGGATTGGCTTCGAAGTCTCGAGTCAGGAAACAAACAAGGGTCTATTGGTGTTGAAGAGATTAATCAATTACATCAAAAAATAAATCTAAAAGCTTTTGAAGGAAAAAACAAGGTTTGTGTTATATGGGCACCTGAGATTTTACACATCTCTGCTGCAAATAAAATTTTAAAATTATTAGAGGAGCCTCCAAATAATACTTTTTTTCTGTTGGTTAGTGAAAAACCAGAACAAATACTACCCACTATATTTTCACGAACTGTTGTTTTAAATATTAATCAAATTCCCGAATTAGAAATTGAAAAAAAACTAAATCTACTTAAAGTTAGCATGGCTTCTAGTATTTCAAAGGCATCCTCAGGGAGCTGGAGTTCAGCATTAGAACACACTAGTAATTCGAGTAAAAGAAAAAAACTCGAGTTACTTTGGATAAAAGGATTTAGAGGGGCATTTAAATCTACAGGGAATAAGTCAATAGTAATAGATCTTATGAATTGGGCTGAAGAAGCTGCATCATTGACTAGAGATGAGCAAAAAATGTTTTTTGAGCTTGGATCTATTATAATACGATCAGCATTTATATCAAATTATGTAGCCACTGATGTGGTAAATTATTTTTCTTTAAATGATTTTAAAATAGAAAAACTTTCTCCTTTTATTAATAGTAAAAATATCTTTGAGATAAAGCAAATAATGGACAATAGTCATTATCAGATTCTAAGAAACGCCAATTCAAAAATTTTATATTCAAATTTAATACTTAAGATTGCTAAACTTCTTAACATTAAAGAGGATTAAACATTTTTTCTAAAAACAAAGATATTTGAAGAATAGTTTCCGTTAAAGAGCCCAATAATGTTTGATAATGTAGCTACACAAAACGCAATAATCCATGGAAAAAACATTCTTTTTCGTTTAGCTGATAATAATGAAATATAATAAGCGTCCAGAAATAATGGTCTTTTTTTTACTAAGACAAAGCCCTGTTTAATTAAAAGTTTAATTAAACCATCTGGAGTAAAATGCCAAAGATGTCTCGGCACATCAAGGGCAGCCCATTCCTCCTTAAACACTTGAGAGTCAGTGCTTTCTATGTTTGGAACAGCTATAACTAATGTGCCTTTACTTACAAGTATTGTGGAAAGTGTACTGATACATTTTGATGGATTTGCCACATGTTCGAGTACATGCCACATTGTAATAGTTGTAAATTTTTGAGTATTAATACTCTTTACACAAGAAAAAACACTTAGACCTTTTGATTTACACTCTGTCTGTGACTCAATACTTTTTTCAACACCTAAAGCCTTAATGTTTCTTTTTTTAAGATAACTTAAAAAATGCCCATTTCCACAACCATAATCAAGGACAGAAACATTACTAAAGTTTTTGTTGATAAACCCGAGCTTATACCTAAACATAAGTTTCCTGCAAATGAAATATACTTTATCAATAAAATAGTTTGCTTTTTTTTGATGAGAATGATATTGATCTGACTTATAATAACTGTACATATCAATATTATCATTCACTTTAGTTTTCGCAATAGATTTATTTTGATTAAAGTATATAGAAAATAAATGGCCTGTGACTAGCCTGTCTTTTGCGGTACAATAAAATTTGTTAAAATTTTTCATATGCTTCACGTGGAACATTATCTTCCTAAAGCCACAATTAGTACACTTATGTCGCTAGGCTTAATTCCACTGATCCTATTTGCCTGGGAAAGTGTTTGTGGTTGAATGTTGTTTAATTTTTCCTTTGCCTCGCTGGACAGCGATGATAATTTATTAAAGTTGAAGTTTAAAGGTATCAAAATATTTTCTAGCCTTTGAATTTTATCAGCCATTAATTTTTCTTTTGTTATGTAACCAGAATATTTGATTTGAATCTCTGCTTGTTCCAGTGCAGAAGTTGAAATATTATGCTTTTTGACATAGCTACAAACTGAGTCTATTTTTAAAAGATCTTGAGTGTAAATATTAGGTCTTGCTAAAATTTTTGAGAATTTACCCGACTGCTTCACAGAGGAGGATTTTTTTGATTCTAATATTAAATTTAATTGATCAGGGTCAAAACTAGTTTTACTATAAAAAGAGATCATCTTTTTAGTAGAGTTAATCTTCGACTCCAAAACATCCATTCGAGCTTTTTCTGCTAGGCCAAGCTCATAAGATTTAGGTGTAAGACGCTCATCAGCATTATCTTGCCTTAATAATGTTCTGTACTCAGCTCTGGAAGTAAACATTCTGTATGGCTCATCTGTACCTTTAAGAACTAAATCATCAATTAAAACGCCTATATAAGCTTCATCTCTTCTTAAAACAAAAGGATTAATATCATTTAATTTATTCGTGGCGTTAATTCCTGCAATGAGTCCTTGAGCCGCAGCTTCTTCATAACCAGTAGTTCCATTAATTTGACCAGCAAAAAATAAATTTTTAATAATTTTTGTCTCTAACGTTGGCTTTAATTGTGTGGGCTGAAAAAAATCATATTCAATAGCATAACCAGGTCTAAAAAACTTTACATGCTCAAACCCCTTTACTTTTTTTAAAGCATTGTACTGTATTTCCTGTGGAAGAGAAGTGGAAAAACCGTTTACATAAACTTCAATTGTATTCCAACCCTCTGGCTCAACGAAAATTTGGTGTCTAGACCTGTCAGAAAATCGATTTATTTTATCCTCAATAGAGGGGCAGTATCTAGGGCCAATACTTTCAATACTACCATTAAACATAGGCGATCTATCGAAACCCTTTCTTAACAAATCATGAACCTCATCACTAGTGTGTGTAATATAACAACTCTTTTGTTTCTCTAGGACATTAGTGTCTTTTAAAAAGCTAAATGAGCCAGGATTTTCATCACCCGGCTGCTCTGACATTAAAGTATAGTTCAAGGTTCTTCCATCAACCCTAGGTGGAGTACCAGTTTTCATTCGTCCTGAAATAAAACCATATGACTCTAAACATTCAGTTAAGCCAGTAGATGATTTCTCACCAGCCCTCCCACCCCCAAAGTTTTTTTCACCAATATGTATTAGACCATTTAAGAATGTTCCATTTGTAAGAATAACAGCCTTCGAATATATTGACACCCCAAGAGATGTTTTAACACCAACAACCTTTTCTTTTTCTACGATTAAACTCGTAATCATATCCTGATAGAAATCTAGATTTTTAGTATTCTCTAAAAGTTCCCTCCAGCGTTGAGAAAACATTACTCTATCCGATTGCACTCTGGGAGACCACATAGCTGGACCCTTAGACTTATTGAGCATCTTATACTGAATTGCACTATAATCAGACACACGACCACTGTAACCTCCTAAAGCATCAATTTCTCTAATAATTTGACCTTTAGCAATACCCCCCATAGCAGGGTTACAAGACATCTGGCCAAGAGTTTGAAGATTCATTGTTATTAGCAGGGTTTTGGAACCTAGATTGGCTGAGGCAGCCGCTGCCTCACAACCAGCATGACCTCCACCAACAACCAAAACATCATATTTATTATTGAACATGCTTAAACTATTTATTGTTCCACGTGAAACATATCGATCATTTTGTTTTCCTCCTTAATCATAACTTTTTTTTCCTGATCAGTTTTATCATTAAACCCTACGGAATGTAGAAACCCATGTGACAATACCCTAACTATTTCATTTTCAATTGTTTGAGAGTTTTCTTTTGCGTTTTGAATAATTTGAGAAATTGATAGATAAACTTCTGAATTAATTACTTTACCTACTCCATAACAAAAAGAAATGATGTCTGTATCAGTGTTATGATTTAGGTATTTAGTATTTATCTTAAACATTTGATCTTTTGAAATAAATGAATATACTAATTTATGTATGGTTACACCATAAAAAGATTCTGCAGTATAAAGCATCTTAGTTGCTTTTGACTGATCTAAATGGATGGGCGTGTTAATAAATTTTATCATTTACATTACAAATATACATCAAAGTAAATGCAGTTGAAAGCTGGCTATTCTTTATCTTTACCAGATGAGTAAAGAAAGAGTTCGTTTTGCGCCCAGCCCAACAGGGGCTCTTCATATTGGAGGCCTAAGAACAGCTCTTTTTAATTATTTATATACTAAAAACAAAAAAGGAACCTTTATATTAAGGCTTGAAGATACTGATCGAAAAAGATTTGTTAAGGGTAGTGAAAATTATATAGATAATGCACTTGATTGGCTTGGAATAAATCCTAACGAGGGGCCAGTGGTTGGTGGAAAGTTTGGCCCTTACAGGCAAAGTGAAAGAATTGAAATCTATCAAGAAAAAATTGAGGAGTTGTTAAGGTCAAAAAAAGCATATTATGCTTTTGATACTAATGAAAGCTTAGCAAAGTTAAGATCTTATAAAGAAAGCGAAGGGAAAGTTTTTAAATATGATTATACAACACGGGGAAGTTTAGACAACTCATTGTCTATGGGAGAAGAGGAGTTAAAGGTGCGAATTGAAAAAGACCCTTTTGTTGTTCGGCTTAGAGTTGATCCCGGAGAAACAAATACAAAAGACCTTTTGAGAGGAGATGTTAAGGTTAACAACTCTGTTCTTGATGATAAAGTTTTGATTAAGGCTGATGGGTTTCCGACTTATCATTTTGCTAATGTTGTAGATGACTATTTGATGGAGATAACAACAGTTATTAGAGGGGAGGAATGGTTGCCATCTCTTGCAATTCACAATCTGATATATGAAGCATTCGAATGGAAAAAACCATTTTTTATTCACTTACCATTAATATTAAAAACAAAAGGAAAAGGAAAGTTATCAAAAAGAGATGGTTTGGTTGGTAATTTTCCCGTTTATCCATTAGTTTGGAATGAAGTTCCCGGTTTTAAAGAATTGGGGTTTCTAAATTCTGGATTAGCTAACTACCTTGCGATGCTGGGTTGGAATTCTGGTTTAGAAAAAGAAATATATGATTTAAGTGAATTAATTAAACTATTTAGCTTGAATGGACTGCAAAAAGGTGGTGCAAAATTTGATTTTGAGAAAGCGAAATGGGTAAACCAACAACATATTTCAAAATTAGATTTTAGTGAATTTAATGCTGTTTTTTATAACTATACATCTAATCTTAAAGACAAGTACGGTTCTAGATCAGAGGAAGTATACAATTTAATTAGAGAACGTCTCAAAACAGGAAATGACTTAGAAAAGGAAACATCATTTTTTATACATCCACCGTTGGAATACAATAATAAAGTTTTAAATAAGCTTTCCAAAAATAATATCTCAGAATTATTAGATGAAATGGAGATGCTAATTAAAAAAAGAGGTTTGTTTAATTTTAAAGAAAATCTTAGTCGTATAGCTGAAAAAAGAAAAATGAACTTTGGTGTAATAATGCAGACAATTAGACTTTCGATAATTGGAAATCTTTCAGGACCTGATATCATAAAAACTTGTCACATACTTGGTAAATCACTAACTTTAGATCGAGTAGTTAATTTAAAAAAATTTATTAAAAACAATTCATTATGAGCATCTTTTCAACTGTAGTTACAATATTTACAATTTTATTGGTTTTATCTGGTCTTTTCATAGTTAAGCAGCAGAGCGCTGCAATAGTAGAAAGGTTTGGAAGATTCTTGGTTGTACGTTCTCCAGGCCTTCATATTAAGATCCCTGTAGTAGACAGAATTGCAGGAAGATTAAGTTTAAGAATTCTTCAACTTGATGTAATTGTTGAAACTAAAACAAAAGATGATGTATTTGTTAAGCTTAAGGTTTCAGTTCAGTATAAAGTCATTGAAGACAAGGTATATGACGCGTTTTATAAATTAGACTATCCGCAAGATCAAATTACCTCTTATGTGTTTGATGTAGTCCGAGCTGAGGTCCCCAAAATGATTTTAGATGATGTATTCGAAAAAAAAGATGAAATAGCAAATGCTGTGAAAAGCGAGCTTAATGATGCCATGAGTAATTATGGCTATGATATAATAAAGGCACTAGTAACAGATATTGACCCTGATGCAGAAGTCAAAACTGCAATGAATAAAATTAACGCTGCAGAAAGACAAAAAGTTGCCGCACAATACGAAGGTGATGCAGCAAGAATTTTAATAGTAGAAAAAGCAAAAGCTGAAGCGGAGAGTAAAAGGCTTCAAGGTCAAGGGATTGCAGATCAAAGAAGAGAAATTGCTAGAGGACTTGAAGAGTCAGTGGATGTATTAAACAATGTAGGAATTAACTCTCAGGAAGCATCTGCATTAATCGTAGTGACTCAACATTACGATACATTACAATCAATCGGAGAAGAAACAAATAGCAATCTAATACTACTTCCCAACTCTCCTCAAGCAGGAAGTGATATGCTAAATAATATGGTTGCATCATTCACTGCTAGTAATCAAATAGGTGAAGCGATGAAGGAGCAAAACAACAAACTAAAAAGTGATAAAAAGAAGTAGTTTCTTATTTAGACCAGTTATCTCTGAGGCCTACTGTTTTATTAAAAATAAGATCCAGCTTTTTACTTTCTTTATCAACATTAAAGTATCCCAGTCTCTGAAACTGGAAACATTGACCGGGCTTTGCATCAGAAACACATGGTTCAACATATGCAGTCGTTACTTTTAATGAGTTTGGATTGACAAAGTCTAAAAAATCTTTTTCCTTGTGCTGATCTGGAGATGGATCAAAAAATAATCTATCATAAATATTTACCCTTATCTTAAGTGCGTGTTTTTGACTAACCCAATGTAAGGTGCCTTTTACTTTTCTTTTACTTGCCTCTGAACCTGAACCACTTTTAGAGTCTTTATCATAAGTACAAAAAACCTCTGTTACATTACCATTTTTATCCTTTTCAAAAGATTCTCCCTTGATAATATATCCATTTTTTAACCTTACTTCCTTACCGATTGTAAGACGAAAAAACTTCTTATTTGCTTCTTCTTTAAAATCTTCTCTTTCAATATATAGGTTTTTAGAAAAAGGTATTTTTCTGTATCCTAAGTTAGGTTTCTCAGGGTTAATTTCACCATCAAGCCACTCTTCACTTTTATTGTAATTAATTATAGTAAGCTTAATAGGGTTTAGGACGGCGTTTACTCTTGGAGCAATCTTATTTAGGTGGTCTCGCAAACAAAACTCTAAAAGTGAGAGCTCTATTACATTTTCTCTTTTGGCTATACCAGCTGTCTTTACAAACTGCTTCAAAGACTCAGGTGTATATCCTCTTCTTCTTAATCCCGAAATTGTTGGCATTCTAGGATCATCCCATCCACTAACATAGTTTTCGTCGACTAGTTTTTTAAGCTTCCTTTTGGATGTTACAGTAAATGATAAATTTAAACGAGCAAATTCTGTCTGTTTTGGGACTATATCTTTAGTGGGTATTTCCTCGAGAAACCAATTATATAACTCTCTATGAGGCTTAAACTCTAAAGTGCATAAAGAATGGGATATCTGTTCTATATAGTCTGATTCACCATGTGTCCAATCATACATAGGGTAGACTTTCCATTTAGTTCCAGTTCTATGATGAGGCTTGTTTAACACTCTATAAATAATAGGGTCTCTCATAAGCATATTTGGGGAGCTCATATCAATTTTTGCTCTCAATACATGCGCTCCTTCTGGATGAACTCCTTTTGACATTTCAATAAATAATCGGTGGTTATCTTCGCGCGAACGGCTTCTGTTTGGACTTAATATTCCATGTTTGGTTGGTGTTCCCTTTTGCTGTGCTATTACATCAGAGCTCTGTGAATCCACATAGGCCATATCTTTATCAATAAGAAATAGAGCCCATTGAAATAATTGTTCAAAATAATCTGACGCGTAACATTCTTTATCCCAATCGTACCCTAGCCATTTTAAATCTTTTTTAATTGCCTGTACATACTTAATCTCTTCATTTTGAGGATTTGTATCATCAAATCTTAAATTAACAGGAGCATTATATCTTTGACCTAAATTAAAATTTAAACAGGCAGCTTTAACGTGTCCGATGTGTAAATACCCGTTTGGTTCTGGTGGAAACCTGAAGCGAAGTCTTTTTTTATCAATTCTTTCCGCTATATCTTTATCTATAATTTGTTCAATAAAATTTGAAGACTTTGATTTCTCCTCCATGATTAATTTTTTGTAAATATATGAAAAGAGTAGAGTAGTATTAATTTGAAAAGTAGTTTATATATTTGGGAAATTATGAATAAAATAAGATTAAAAAATATAAAAATATATTCCAATCATGGTTGCCTGGAGGAAGAAAAATCAATAGGAAGCGATTATCTATTTCAGCTTGAAGTTACATCAAACTTGTACAATTCTTCAAAATCAGACAATTTAGAAGATACAATTGACTATGTATCTCTTCATAATATCATTAGTGAGGAGGCGCTAAGACGATCAAAGTTACTTGAGAATATAGCAAAAAGAATTGTTGACAGAGTTTTTAAAGAACATCCTAGTATTATAAAAGCCAAAATTGAAGTTGAAAAATTAAACCCTCCAATTGATGGTGAAATTAAAGGTGTTTCTGTGGTGTTTAAAAAATCAAATAAATAGTATTATTTTTGCCCCTATGGCATCGTGGCCGAGTGGCTAGGCAGAGCTCTGCAAAAGCTTGTACAGCGGTTCGAATCCGCTCGATGCCTCAAACTAAACCCGCAGTATATGCGGGTTTTTTATTCTATTGCTTTTATTTTACCTCCGAATGTTTTTTTAGCTATAAGTTTTTTTGGATTACCATAAACTCTGACTATTGATCCTGTTGTAGATATAACATCCATTATGAGAGAAGAATTTACATGAGCAATTGCGCCTATACTTGCCTTGACATTAGATTGAGTTGCTATAAAGTTTTCTGCTAAACATATACCCCCTGTTGATGTTTTAATTTCTAATACTGATGTAACACCTGAAATATTTGCTGTGCCTCCTGAAAAAACTTCTATGGTGGATTTATCCGTATTTAAATTCCCTTCAAACATAGATCCCTCCTGAACTTTTATTTTTAGGTTTGTTTGGATCAATGTGTCTATTAGTTTAGCCTTAGATGCTTGAAATAATTTAATTTCATCAAGTTCATCTTTATAAAAAAGTGTAACACTAATATTGCCAAGAGAAAGGTTTTTATCTATTCCAACTCTTAACTTTAATACTTTATTTTTTATTTTATAGCCAAAAGTAGTATTGTCCAGGTTATTTTTTGAATTAAGTACAATTTTATTTTCTTCGCCCTTAATAATATCAACTTCAACTCCAGAATATACTGAAAGAACATTAAATTCACCTAGCGTTGATAGCGTATCATTCTGTGCTTTTAGTGAAGATGATATTATCAAAAATATAATTATATATTTTATCTTTTTCATTTATCTAAACTTATTAATAAAATTAATTTTTATTTATCAATTGTATATTGAAAAATCTAAATATCTGTTTATTATGTCTGCTTTTTTAACAATTATATTTATAGTATCTCCAAGCTTATACTTATTTCCGAAAGTATATCCTTCCAGTTGATGTTTTCTTTGATCAAAAAAATATTGATCATCGTTAATATCCTTAATTGAAATCATACCTTCACATTTATTTTCAATTATTTCAACATAAATACCTCTATCTGTTACACCAGAAATAACACCCTTAAACTTTTTACCTATTTTATCCTCCATATATTTAATCTGCATATATTTAATGGAAGCTCTTTCTGCTTTTGTTGATAATTGTTCTTTGTAAGATGAATGAACACATGCTTCCTCTAATATATTTTGATCTAGGTTTTTTTTTCCATCAATATAAAGCTGTAAAAGACGATGGGTTAGTATATCAGGGTATCTCCTTATTGGTGATGTAAAATGCGTATAATTGTCAAAAGCTAATCCATAATGTCCAATATTGTTTGTGGTATAAATAGCTTTAGACATACACCTTAATACAAGTGTATCTATCATATTTTGTTCTGCTTTCCCTTTAATATTTTTCAACAATGTATTTAATGATTTAGTTAATTTTTTTCCACTTATATCTAATTCATAACCAAACGTATTAACTACTTCTTTTAAGTTTTTAATTTTATCATCATCTGGATAATCATGTACTCTATATAAAAATGATTTTTTTGGTTTTTGCTTTTCTACAAAGGTTGCAACTTTTTTGTTTGCTAACAACATAAACTCTTCAACAAGTTTGTTAGCTTCTTTTGATGATTTAAACTCAACGCTTAAAGGTTCTTTTTTTTTATTTAGCTTAAATCCTATTTCTACCCTATCAAAAGATAATGCTCCTTTTGATAGTCTTTCCTTTCTATAAAGCTTTGCTTTTTTGTTAAGATCTAGTATTGCTTGTAATATCTCGTTAGAAATATTATACGATTCATTTGTTAAAGAAGTATTACTATCAATATAATTATTTTTTGTTTCTATTATTTTTTGTACTTCTGCATATGTAAATCTTTTATTAGAATTTATCAGTGTTCTACCGAACCATTCCGATAATATCTTACCTTTTTCATCTATATTAAATACTGCTGAAAATGTATATTTATCTTCATTTGGTTTCAATGAACATAAGTTATTTGATAAAATTTCTGGTAACATAGGCACAACTCTATCAACTAAATAAACTGATGTTGCTCTCTTATATGCTTCATTATCTAAAAGGGAATTTTCTTTAACATAGTAAGAAACATCTGCTATATGAATTCCTACCTCAGTAATTCCATTATCTAATAATTTATATGATATTGCATCATCAAAATCTTTTGCTAAGTAAGGGTCTATCGTGAAAGTAAGTGTTTGTCTAAAGTCTCTTCTCTTTATTATTTCACTTTTTAATATTCTTTTATCAATAGATTGAGCTGAACTAATAATTTCATTACTAAATTTATTTGGAAGGTTATAATCATACAAGATTTCATCCATTTCTACATTTATGTCTCCTGGTTTACCTAAAACCTTTATAATTTTTCCGAAAGGTGATTGGGCTCTTTCTGGCCATTCTGTTATTTTTACAACAACTTTTTCTCCTTCTTTTGCTTTTTTTATCTCATTTTCAGAAACAAAAATATCTGTATACATTTTTGGACCTCTAGTCAACACAAATCCAAATCCCTTTCTCTTACTTAAAATACCAACATATTCTTGTTTACTTCTTTTTAAAATTTCTACTACTTCTCCTGAAATATTCTCTTTTTTATCTCTCCTTTTAAAAATATAAACTTTTACAACATCATTATTTAAAGCTTTATTTATATTCTTTTTTGAAATGAATATATCTTTTCCACTCATAAGAAGATAGCCATTTCCAGAATTGGTTATTTCAATTGTCCCTTCCTCATAATTTTTTACCACTTCAAGGTATTTATATTTCCCCTCCTTCTCTTTAAATATTCTATTGGATGCATGTAAAATATTGAGGATTTTAATCACTTCATTTTTTTTATTAGAATCCTTTATCCCTATTTTAGAAGAAATCTGCTTGAAATTGAATAATTTATTTTTGTTGTTTTTAAAAAGATTCAGTATTAATCTTTCATTCTTTTTACTAATCTTTTTCTTCCTCATATTTATATTAATCATATAAAATTATGAATAAGAATTTTAGGATAACACATTATTATTAACATATATAAACATTATAACTATTATATTAAAATAAATTTTAAAATATATTATTATTATTATAGCGTGTTTATAACTACAATAATTTTTTTTAAATATTAAAACTTAATTTAAAAATTATTTTTTTTTGGTTGTTATCAACTATTAATTTTATATTAAAGTATTGAAAATCAATT
>MDTC01047463.1_pt1 | contig 29944 bp, 29 predicted proteins | sample 811181 | NCBI WGS metagenome assembly MDTC01 (sample SAMN05326644, study PRJNA326480) | marine metagenome | isolation source: seawater | place: Pacific Ocean: North | collected 2011 | reverse complement strand
CAAAAAGGGGTCATGAGTTTGGAGCAACCACGGGGGGAGAGAGGAGGTGTGGATGGCTTGATCTCGTTGCTCTAAAAAGATCAATAATAATTAATGGTTATACTGGCATATGTTTAACTAAAATTGATGTTTTAGATGAATTTGAAAAAATAAAAGTTTGCATTAACTATGAAAATAATAAGCCAGTATATAAAACATTTGACGGATGGATGATCGATATTTCTCAAATTAAGAATTACAATGATCTTCCTGAAAAAGCTAAAGAATATATAAATGCTATAGAAGATTATCTTGGAGTACCTATCGATATAGTGTCTAATGGCCCAGGTCGAGAGCAAAATATATTTAGAAATAATATTATATAGATTTACGATAATTAAGTTACAATGTAGAAATAATATAAAAAAATATAATTATAAAGTATGGTGAACAACCAAAACATCATAAATCTTATTTATAAAAAAATCTTTTCAAATAAGATTTCTTTAATAGAAAAGTGGAATAACCCAAAAGATACACATACAAAGCATATAATAATAGATAATCTCCTGCCAAATAAAATTTGTGATGACATATATAAATCGTTTCCTAGCAACATTAGTAGTTACTATACAAGAAGATCATTCAGAGAAAGTAAGAAGACTTCTGCAAACGTAAGTTTTTTTGCTCAAAATTTATGCGATGCTTTGTTTGCATTTCAAGATAACAAGATAATTAATTTAATATCAGAAATAACAAATATGGAAAATCTAGAGGCAGATGAAAAGTTATATGCAGGAGGAATTTCAGTAATGAGTAAAAACGATTTCTTAAATCCACATATAGATAATAGTCACAATATTTCAAGAAATAGATATAGAAGGCTTAACCTACTATATTACGTAACTCCAGATTGGGATATAAGCGATGGTGGTAATTTTGAACTTTGGGATAATAGTGTTAAAAATACGAAAACTATTACACCTAAATTTAATAGATTGATCATTATGGAAACTAATAAAACAAGCTGGCACTCTGTAAGTAAGGTAGAAGTAGATAAAATTCGATGTTGCGTGTCAAATTATTATTTTTCAAAAAAAAGCCCCAATATTAATTTTAACGAATATTTTCATGTAACGTCATTTCTAGGAAGACCTAATGAAAAATACAAAAGGCTATTTGGGCATGCAGATAACTATCTAAGAAATGCTTTTTCAGTTTTACTTAAAGTTGGACGAGGGAAAAATTTAATAAATAAAGGAAAAAAATAATTATTTATATTTTTTTCAGTAAAACAAATATGAATATTGCTATATTTTCTAAAAAGTTTTGTCTATAGATGCCTGATTTGAAGTAATAAAAAAATCTCTCATAAAAATTTCCATTTTGAATTTTTATAAATTCATTAAGAGTTTTAGCATTATTCATATGAATAATATTCATATTTTTTTGTAAATAATAAATATTATTTTGATTCCATACTCTATAATCTCCAGATAAAACGCTTTTAATACGAATCAATACTTGACGAATACCTTTATTACCACCACTTATATTATTATTATGTTGCCTATAAGAAATATATGGATTTTTATCATATATGATTTTACCTTCAACAGCAGTTGCAACTAAATATAACCACCAATCATGACTTTTTACATCGACAAATCCAATCTTTTTTATTTTGGAATATAGATTATTATTAAAAACCATAGTATTGCCTCCAGCAAAACATTGCACTAATGCATTCCTAAAGGTTAGTGGTTTACTAATATTATTTGATAATGTTAAGAATTTATCATTTTCATCTATATACTTAGTTTTTGATCCATAAAGGATTGGTAAATTATTTTCTTTTAATTTCTTAATACAGCAAATGGCTCTATAAATTTTATTACTATCCCAAATATCATCATGGTCAGAAAAAGCAATATAGTCAGAATCGTCATTAATATTAATTAATGTGCTAATAAAATTGGATGAAAATCCTTTTTTAGGACCTTTTAGAACTTTGAAGTTATTTTTAGAAAAATGAGTTTCTACAAGATCAACCCACATCTGTATAATTTCTTTTTTATCTGAATCAATCGAAATAACTAGTTTTATTTCGACATTGATTTGATTTTTAATCGAAATAATTTGCTGTTCAGCATAATTTACAAATTTATGTGTGCATAATATTACGGTTACAGAAGGAATATTAGATGACATTTTTTTTAACTTTGGCGTTAAGTACATTTTTCTGCATTGCTAAACTTATAATAAGAATAATAAAAATTCCCATAACATTATCATAAAACATAGAGTTGAATAAACTACTAACAAAAATAATTATAGTCACAGATTTTCCAATATCAGTGTAAAAATAATTTTTTATAAAGAAATAAAGAAAAGCAAAAAAAATTGAAAGACCAATCAATCCTGTTTGTGTGGAAATACTTATAAATTCATTGTGTGGGTTCTGAGTTAAGTAATTATCCATATCTAGATTATTTTCTTCAAAATATCTTTTAATAGTAGTTTTATATGAGCCTAAGCCATGACCAAATATTGGCTTTATAATAATATTTTTTATGCCATTATCCGCATAAATATATCGTAATCCTAATGAGGTTTTATAATAATTACTTTTAATGGAAATTATGTCATTAAAGGATACATCATATCTTTCGACAATTGTACTCTTGTTTCCAATAACTAAGATAAATGTTATAAAAATAAATATCACAAAATTTTTCTTATAATTTTTTACATTAGAATATTTATAGGCAATCAATAAAATTAACAATATTGCAATTATGTAAGATGTTCTAGAAATATTCATAAATAAAATATTATAAAAACTTAAAAAAGATAATATGTAATAAAATGAGTTATTCTCTTCTTTACCCTTCAAAAATGTTATAAAAAAATAAAAAGATAGCACAACTCCATGTATTATACTGTTCTGAAATACTGTAACTCCACCAAGCAGATTTTTGTCATAGTAGGAACTAAAGTTAGCTCCAAAAATATTTGATAATCTAGCAAAATCCCCAGGATTGATAATATTTGAATATTTTAAATATGAAAGAAATAGTATGATAGTTGAACCAGTTATAAAAAAATTAATCGCTTTACTTCTAATCCATTCAATTTTGAAAATATAATAACATATCGGTATGTACAATAACTTTATATATTTTTTAAGTAAAGATATAGCCTCTTCTTGATTAGCTATTGAATATACATAAGAAATAATAAGCATAAGAAACAAAAAAACTATAGATAAATTAACTTTATTTTTTATAAATATTTCTGAATAATTTTTTTCTTTACTTATAAGAATTAATCCAGTGATTACAGATATTAAGATCCCAATATTAACAATTGCTGTAGATATCAATATAAAAAAAAATGCAATAGATATTGCGTAACCACATATTTTTTCGTTAACATCATAAGCATTTGAAATCATTTTGTTATTCGTCTAATTTTTTTTATATTTTACTATTCGTATGATTGAATGTAAAATTAATAAAATAATAAAATTTAAGCATTGCTTAAAAAATCTGGATTATACATATTTAATGTCAATATTGGTAACAGGCGGCTGCGGATTCATTGGTACTAACTTCATATTGGATTGGTTTAGAAGTTCTAATGAAGAAATTATTAATTTAGATAAGCTAAATTATGCTTCAAATAAGGGTAATTTATCATCAGTAGATTATGATAAAAAATATCACTTTGTTCATGGCGATATTAATAATTGCGAAATAATAAATAAAATTTTTGACGACTTTTCTCCTAGAGCGATTATAAATCTTGCGGCAGAAACTCATGTTGACCGTTCTATTGATATTCCAGAGCCTTTTATTGAGACAAATATTGTTGGATGTTCAAAATTACTTAAATCTTCTAAAGAATATTGGGACAAGCTATCCTTAAAAGAAAAGTCTAAATTTAGATTTTTACATGTGTCAACTGATGAAGTTTATGGCTCACTGAATGACCGAGATATGCCGTTTACAGAATCAACTCCATATGATCCAAGAAGTCCTTATAGTGCTAGTAAAGCGGCATCTGACCATCTGGTTAATTCATATTTTCATACATATGGACTTCCAACATTAATTACTAATTGTTCAAATAACTTTGGCCCGCTGCAATTTCCTGAAAAACTTATTCCTTTGACAATATATAACTTGTTAAATAATAAGCCTGTTCCAATTTATGGTGATGGTAAAAATATTCGTGATTGGTTGTATGTAGCTGACCATTGTCATGCATTAAGGAAAGTTTTAATTAGTGGTACTCCAGGAGAGACTTATAATATAGGTGGTAATAATGAGTATACGAATATTGATATAGTTAAAAAAATATGCAATATATTAAGTGAAGAAAAATCTCGCTCAGAAAAAAATTATTTGGATTTAATTGAATTTATAAAAGATAGGCCAGGGCATGACAGAAGATATGCAATTAATTGTGATAAAATATTTAAAGAAATTGGATGGAAACCTAAAGAAGATTTTGATAAAAGTTTAAAAATGACAGTTCTTTGGTATATTAATAACTATAACTGGTTAGCATCAGCTAACAAATAATTACTATTAGAGCGGAGATCTAATCTGTGAAAATTTTACTTTTAGGTGAAAATGGACAACTTGGATCAAGTATAAAAAAGAGATTTAAAATGTCATATCATTTAAAATCTCTTTCTAGAAAAGATATTGATCTTATGGCGTCTGATAAAATAAACAAAGTATTAAAATCATATAATCCAAACATTATTATTAATGCTGCAGCGTATACTAACGTTGATTTAGCGGAAAGTAATCAAGAGGAAGCATATCTTATAAATTCAAAAGCCATAGAAAAAATTTCTGAATATTCATATAAAAATATGTCTTTATTCATTCATTACTCTACAGATTATGTATTTGATGGAAAAAGTAACAATTCTTATTTAGAAACGGATCTTGAAAATCCAGTAAATGTATATGGAAAAAGTAAACTGGAGGGAGAAAAAGCTATAAAAGAAAGCAAATGTAGGTATATAATTTTTAGAACAAGCTGGGTTTATAGTGATATTGGAAATAATTTTCCAAAGAAAATACTTGATTTGGCTTCAAAGGAAGATAAATTAAAGATAGTTATGGATCAAATTGGTTCTCCTACTTCTACAGATTTGATTTCTGACATTACAGAAATATGTATAAAAAAAAATTGTATAAATTCGTTATATCATCTTACGTCTAGCGGTAAAACAACAAGACTAGATTTTGCAAAATACTTAATAAAAGGCGCAAACATAAGAGGAAAAAAATTAAAATGTACAATTGATGATTTAGAGCCAATTTTATCTAAAGACACTAAAGCATTAGCAAAAAGACCAAAGAACTCCGTTCTAGATTGCACTAAGCTGGAGAGTAAGATTGGTATAAAAATGCCAAGATGGCAAGAAAACGTTGATTTATTTCTTAATAAATATTTTGGAGTAGCATAATGAATCGAAAAGGTATTATTTTAGCAGGAGGATTAGGCACAAGACTTCATCCAATAACAAAAGTTATATCAAAGCAGTTATTACCTGTATATGACAAACCTATGATTTATTATCCCTTAGCAACTTTAATGCTAGCGAATATACAAGAAATACTGATCATTACCACACCAAATGATAAAGAATTATTTATAAAACTCTTAGGCAATGGAAGCGATTTTGGTATAAATATTTCCTACAAAACACAAAAAAAACCTGAGGGGATAGCGCAGTCATTAATAATTGCTGAAAATTTTTTGAATAACTCACCCTCTGCATTGATATTAGGTGATAATATTTTTCATGGAAATGAAATTAATGAAGCTTTATTAGAAAAAAAATCAGCAGATAACGGCGCTACAATATTTTTATATCCTGTAGATAATCCTAATCGCTATGGTGTAGCAGAAATATCTGAAAACAAGGTTATAGATATTGATGAAAAACCAAAAAAACCTAAGTCACCGTATGCAGTAACAGGATTATATCTTTACGATAATAAAGCTCCACAAATTGCAAAGACATTGTTACCATCAGAAAGAGGAGAGCTTGAAATTACTGATCTAAATAAAATATATATGTATAACAATGAGCTTAATTATGTAAAATTAAAAAAAAATTCTACATGGCTTGATTCAGGCACACATGAAAGCTTATTCGAAGCAAGTAGTTTTGTTTTCAAAATGCAACAGAAAGAAAAATACTTGTTAGGTTGCCCTGAAGAAATTGCTTTAAAAAAAGGATGGATTAATAAAAAAAATACTTAATGATATTATTAAAAAAAATAAAAATAATTATGTAATGTTTTTAAAAAGAATAAAAAGCAAAAATTTATGAATATAAAATCACTGAAAATTCCTGAAGTTCTTTTAATTACACCAGATATTCATAATGATGAAAGAGGGTATTTTTTTGAATTTTTTAATGAAAATAAATTTAATGAGTGCACAGGTCTTAGCGAGAAATTTGTTCAAGATAATATATCTTTTTCAAAAAAAGGTGTTCTTAGAGGGTTACATTTTCAAAAAAATCCTATGGAGCAAGGTAAACTTGTAGGCGTAATAAGTGGTGAAGTATTTGATGTTGCTGTTGATATTAGGAGAAATTCTCCTTCATATGGGCAGTGGATTGTAGAGAAAATCTCTTCGTCTAATAAAAGATTACTATGGATACCTCCTGGGTTTGCGCATGGATTTTATACTTTAACTGATAATACTGTTTTGCTTTATAAGACTACTAATTTTTATAGTGCAAATCATGAAAAAACTATCATGTGGAATGATAAAAATCTTAATATACAATGGGATCTTAGTTCTGAACCAATACTTTCTAAAAAAGATATGAGCGGTGAAGAATTTTCTTTAAGTAGGAAAACATGACAGCAAATAATAAAAATTATGTGCTATATTTTTTTTGCACCCCTTACAAGAAGTCTAGTGCTGGGGTAAGAACAATATACCATATGATTGACTATTTTAACAAAAATAACCAACCAGCTTTTACTCTATTTCAAAATGAAACTATTGGAGCTGCAGGATATAGTATTCACGATGGCGAAGAAGACCTCATAGCTCCAGCTCTAACAATTGACTTACTGAACGAACATATAGCTCAAAAAAAAATCCCTGTATTTTTGTATCCGGATACAGTCAGTGGAAATTTTTTTAATGCAGAAAATGTGTGCCGATTAATTTTATACTATGACAGTGTATTTACTGGAAAATCTTCATTAAGTAAAACTACAAAAGAAGGCGTCGTATTTTTTTCTAGCTTAATAAAAAAAAGAGCTAATATACCTTCTGCTCTATTTCAAAACATAATATCCCTTCCAGTAGCACAAAAGTCATTAATAAATTATAACCCCAAATTAGACGAAAGATATGGAGAGGCATACTATGATGGAAAATTCACTAGAAATTTTGGAGGTAAGATTCCAAAAAATATTTCACATTTAGAGGAAATTGATAGAGACAAAAAAAAATCTATATCGCAAGAAGATTTATTTAGTAAGCTTAAAAACTTAAAATTACTTCATGTATTTGAGGATACAGCGTTAATTTATGAAGCACTTCTTCTTGGATGCCCTGTAAATATTCATTCAAATGGAGCGTTCTATGAAAAAAAGCCTTTGGGAGAAAAGGAAGTGACTCTTTATGGGACGTTCTCTAAGGAAAATGTTTGCAAAGAAGATATAGATGATGCATTTAAAGTCATAAATAAATTTAAAAATGAATATCTGAAATGGTTAAATAATGCTTATAAACAGATGGACAGTCTAATCGAAAGTTTTGATAAATTTGAAGGAAATTATAATGACAAGAATATTAAATTAATGAAAGAAAATATTAAATTTTCAGAAATTTATATTAGCAGAGCAGAAAAAAATTATGCTTTGAAAAGCAATATTATAATTTTACTAGTAATAAAAATATTGTATAAAATTTATAAAATTTTGATTTCCTCTAGAATAGGAAGAATTCTTTTTAAGAATCCTTTATTAAGAATATATAATGATCTTCCTACTAGAATAAAAAAACTAATAACAAATAGTTTGAAAGAACTAAATTAAAATGATAGGAATTATTAATAGCAATAAGAATTTTTTTAATGAAAAATTAGATGATTATAATCAAGTTTTTCAAAACTTTGCTGGTAATACAGGAAACTCACTAATATCAGAATCTGTTATAAATAATTTTTGTAACCGTACACCCTACGTAATTGTAAATAATTTATATAAAAATATCGACAGAGATCAAATTGATTTATTAAAAAATTGTAATCATTTATTATTTATAATGAAAGATAATCTTAGAAGTGGCCAGTCATATGCAGGCTTAGACGAATCAGTTTTTTTTGATAACTTATATAAAATAATTAATAGCACAAATTGTGAAATAACAATTTTAAGTCTGGGCCTTAATCATTTTGATAGAAACTTTCCTTTGAAAGATTTGATACTTGAAATTCCAACTGAATTTATTAAGTGGCTTCAACTAATTCAAGATAGAACTTACAAATATTGTACTAGGGGATATAAAAGTGCTGAAATTTTAGAGTTAATAGGTATTAAAAATACTTTACCACTTGGTTGCCCGTCATTTTTTAATTTTCGCTTTCCTGAAATTGATCAGGAAAAGATAAATTCTATAAATAATTCAGATCTTTTTATTTTCAACGGAATCTTTTGTAATTCTAAATCATCAAATCATACATATGTGATACAAGATGAAAAAATTCTGTTTGATTTAATATTCGGGAAAAAAGTAAATTCGTCTGAATATGAGTATTTCAAAGATATGTCTAAATTATATGCCAAGGACATCATTGATCACTATAAAAAAAACAAAGTTTTCTTCTTTTCAGATTTTCAAAGTGCTTTTGAAATATATAATAATGCTAGCTTATCAATTGGAACAAGAATCCATGGAGGTGTTGCCTCTTTATCTTGCGGAGTTCCTACTTTGATTACAAACCAAGATATGAGAGCAAGTGAAATATGTGATTTTCTCAATATACCATACTTTCCTGAATATGGGTTTTCTGTGAACTCAGATTTTGGGGAGGATATAGATATACCTATTCTAATAAATAAGACTGATTTCACTAGATATAATAAATCTTATAAAGAAAAATTTGAAAATTTTAATAATTTTAAAAAAACTTTATTAAAAAAATTATAAATTGTGTTTTCTCAATAAATTTAGTTCCTCTATGTGCTCCCATGACATTATTTGATATGATGAAGGTGTAAGCCATATATTTCCATATAAGAGCGTTCTTTGATAATCAAGGTGATTATAATTAGCTTTAACAGCATGAAGAGTATTATTATTTGGAGCGAAAATAATTATAGAGTTATTATCATTTAATTGTTTAGTGACCTTACACCAATTCCATGGCACCCAAGAACGTTCAATTTTTGACGTGTCAGACCATAATTCTTCTAAATATTTGTGTTCTTTTTTAAACTCCAGTAATTGCGTGTGATGATCATTATTTTCTGAGGAATTACTAGGATTTATATTAAACATAAATGTTATAGCTTTACTTCTTATATCAGGGTGAGGGCTAATTTCATATCCATCTAAAAATTTTTGAATTCCAATATCTGATCTATAGTTTTCAGCATTTATATTAAATTTTTTCATTAAACAATCTGAGAATTCTTCAGATTGTGAAAATTTATGTAATTCAGAAATAATCTCATCTTTAGGCTCAGTCAATCTGTATGTTAAGCCAAAACCGCTAGTTGCAGAATGAATTCTCGCCGTTTTCTCTTTAGTTTTGTGCCACTCTATGTATTCGTCAATATCCTTTACACACCCCGGAAAGTCAATAATTTCATATTTATTTTTACTTAGCTTTGATATTAATTCGTTGTCATCACTACAATTATTTAGATTAATTTGCTCAGAATTGATGATTTGCTTAAAATCATCTTCTATTAAAAAATTTTTAATATGCAGGTGTTTGAAAGGAGTATTTTCAAATTTTCCGTCTTCAATTTTTTTAATTAAATAATCAAATTTATTCATACTATTTCTAAATTTTTTTATCTGAAACTAATTTACCACTTTCAAGAAGAATAATCCTGTTACATAAATTTTTCAACATATCATAATTATGAGAAGCAATAACCATAATTGAAGCTTCTGTTGTGATTTCTTGCATTCTTCTCTCTGCCTTTGATTGGAAACTTTTATCTCCAACGCTTAGCCATTCGTCGAGTAGTAAGATATCCGCAGGAATAGAGGTGGCTATAGAAAACGTAAGCCTCATAAGCATTCCAGTTGAATATGTTCTTACTGGATTATATATGGCATCACCTAATTCAGAAAACTCTATAATATAACTCCTCTTTTTGTCAATTAGATTAATAGGATACCCAAGAAACAATAGCTTATTTTTAATATTATCATAGCCAGTTGATTCGTGATCAATCGCAATACCTGTTTCTATTAAATTATTAATGAAACCATATTTTTTAATATTTCCTTTAATCGGATGATAACCTCCCGCAATAGTTCTAAGGAGTGTTGTTTTTCCAGATCCATTTGGGCCATATAGCCCTACTATCTCACTACTTTTAATTGAAAAATTAATATCTTCAAGAGCATTTACATATAATGTTTTCTTATTTTTTTTTACCAAAGAGGTTCTAAGCGAAAAATATTCTGCATGAAATATTGGAATTTCAACTGAAACATTTTCAAATTTAATAAAAGGTAAATTATTTTTCATAGCCAATAGCTCAATTTTTTATAAAATTTTATATATAAAATTGCAGATAATATAAAAAAAATAATTATAAAAATAAATATTACTCCAATTTTAAAAATATCATATTCACCATAAAAAGGGGATCTTAATAGAGAGATAATATAATCAAATGGATTTAAATGCAGCAGTCTAAATCTTTCGGTATTTGTTCCAGCAACCCAAAAAATTGGAGTCAAAAAGAAAAATAGCTGAAGAACATTTTGAGTAAGAGGAACAAAATCCCTATATCTTGAGCATATCATAGCAACTGGAAGTGATATTAAGCAAACTAATACAATGGAAATAGCAATAGCTGGCATCAAAAAAAATATATGCATCGACAAGTACCCAAAATATGCTGCAATTAAAATAGGTATTATTAGATTATGCAATAAGACTATTGTATTTCTCGAAATAATTCTAAATATATAAATATATATAGGTTTGCTAGTATTTTTTATTATAGTTATATTTTCAATAAAAGCTCCACACGATTCACTTATACAAGAGCTAATATATATCCAGAAAACCATTCCTGTTGATAAATGAAGAAGATATGAATCAATAGGTCGTTGAAAAATAATTCCAAATAAGGGGCCCATCGCAAAGATTGTTACTGCAACAGTTCCAGTAACCCAAAGAGGGCCTAACAATGTCCTACTATACTTATTTTTGATATCAACAATACTTACACTTATCCAATATCTCCAACTAGATAATGATTGCTTGATATCCTGTGTAAATGTTCTATTCATAAATTTAATTAGTCGGAGTCTATTTCTTTATCAATATTTTGAGCATTAACACCGAGGTGAACATCACCATAGGAGTAATGCATTTCGTTGTTTGACCTGTTAATTTCACTACTATTTAGACCGTCAATAAAACTTCTATAATCTTTACCGCATTTTGCATAATAATCTACATCCATGATTGATGAAAAACAGATACCTTCAGATGTTCGAAAAGATCCTTTATTGTAATCTTTTGAATCAGGAGTTTTTTCAATTTTAATGTAGTTATTTGTATTTTCAATGGGGCCTATATAATCTCCCCAAGGCGGTGTTCCAATATGATTTCTTTCGGACACAACAAGATCTACAACTTCTCGCATTAGTGATTCCCTCGTATTATTTTTTAGTGAGTAATGATTATCAGAAAAATCGAAGGCATTTTTTGATATTAATAGAGTCATAAGCCTTCTTTGGAATGGGGGGAAACAATTCTGAACTGTATGAATTGATCTATGATCAAATAAAATAAGATCACCTTTTTTAAGTGTGATTTCAATATGTGGTACATTTTTAAGTTTATTTGATCGGTTTTTAATACTGAAAATATTTCTTGGGTTAATTGTTTCAGGAAGACGATCATTTTCAGACATTCCCCCTGGTTTTTTATTTAACATTGGCCAAGCAATGCATTTCTGAATCATTTGACTATAAGCATCATCAGGAATTCCGCTTCCAGGGATGAGTAAAAATTTTCCCCCAAAGAATGGCCAAGGATTATAGTAGAAATTAAACTTCATCATTGGCGTTTTAACAAACCAGTCTCTATGCCAAGGAAATCCTGAAGCAACAAAATTACTTCCGTCGGATCCAAGAAATAGCCAGTTTTGTCCTGCAAAATATCTATAAATACTCTTGTATTCGTTAGTAAAAAAATATTTAGAATATAGCTCCGAACTGTCAACAAAATTAGGATGAAATCTCATGCCTACTCTTCTAAAACTAGCTAAAGCCTCTCTTATTCCAAATTCTTTTTTTCCTCTGAGATTTAGACTATTAAAAAGTTTATACCAACTTGATTTAACTTCTTTACCATTATTTCTAAAAATTTCATATTTATCATAAACCTTGTCATACTCTTTAAGGAGCATTTTAAAGTCTTTTTTTGGTATCATTTTTCTAATTACAACAAAACCAAAAGTATCAAAAAAATTTTTTATTCTTTTGTCTTTAAAATTTATACTTTGTTCAAGCTCTTTTTTAGTGAAATACATAATTATTTCCAGAAATATCTAATAAAGATAGAAGGTTTTGAATATTTTGAAGCTGTACTAGTATCATGATTAGGTATTTTATCATTTTTCTTTTCACTTTTCGAATAAAAAATTTTTTTATGTTCACTAATATTGTATTTAGTTTCCAGAAAAGATAAATAATTTTTGTTATTTTTTATTAATTTTCTTAGAATTGATATTTCTTCAGGTGTAAAAATTCCCTTAATATTTCGCAGTATATTTTTAAGTAATATTTTTTTAAATATTCTTAATAAGCGAAAAATAAAAAATATTAATATGCTTATTATCTTATATTTATTTATCATATGGTATCTAATAATATTTCTTTCTGTTCCAATATTAAATATTGGTATACACTTAAAAATATTTTTATAAAAATTAATATCCTCTTCAAGCTGGTTAGTATATTTTTCTAGGTGATGTTTATTTTTTGAAAAATGATCTTCCATATTTTGTATTAGCTGCAATGTATTTGTATCATCATTTTTTTTGAATTCTTTAATTTCATTTTTCGCTTTTTCAGCAAGATTTTCAGAATCTCGATATATTTGGCATAAGTCTTTTTCTTTTATATTATAATAAACTCCGTGGAGTTTGAAATTAAAATTGTCATACATTTCTTTAAACGTTGAGTCATATATGTATACTGGTGTGCCGAGTAGTGTTGATTCATGGATAAGACTAGTTAGGGGGTCTAGTGAAATTAACAATCTACTTTCAGAAATCATTTGATATAAATTCTCTTTATTTGATGGGTACATTCTTGTTATGATTTTAACTTCGTTAAAATTTTTTGTTAGTTGATTTAATCCTTTGAAATTTAACCCATATCTTAATTTTCCATAATATATTAAAACTGTATTATCTCTAATTTTATTTTCTTTTTGCTTTAGATTTAATAAGTCATTAGAAACATGTGTATATTGATCATATATAGTAGATACAGCATTTGAGTAAGAAAAACAATAATCATGTTTGTTTATCTCAATTCCTTGCCCATTAAGAATAAATGGTTTGCACATTAAATATCTTGAAACATTATGATGTTCTAGTGGATTTGAGCTAACACAATCTGGATAGACTACAATATGATTAGATAAGAGTTTAATTTCATTAATTTGATTAATGATTTTTATATTTTCAAATTTCTTAGGTATTTTGTCAGAGTCAACACCATTGTAAAACTGAAGAATAGTCACATCTTTGTATTTTGAAAAATTTAGAGCTGTTTCCCAAAAGCATTTTATTCCATTTGAATGGCTCTGATAAAAAGGTGCAAAAAAAATATATTTATAATCCATAATCAAAATTTACAATTTATTTGTCTTCTTTCCATGCTTTGATGATCATATTTGACACGAACTCTTCTCTATCCAAAAAAGGCGCCATATCTTCAAGTGGTAATGATACTATCTGCCCATTATCAAGCTTTTTTGAAGATAGTCTTGGTTCAAATAGTTGATTTTTGTCAATTATTATCTCAGTCAAAGTTGGACCATTTATTTTGAAAACTTTATTTATATTATTTTCAAGTTTCTTCAAAGTATTAACTTGATATGCTTTAATTCCAAACGATTCACACACCCTTTTAAAATTAGGAAAAGATATTCCACTTTCTGGGCCACATCCAATCTCTTTTCCATTGTAATAATTTTTTTGGCTTTGTCTTATTGAGTGATATCCATCATTATTTAAAACAAAAATTTTAATAGGCATTTTATGATAAGCAATTGATTGTAATTCCTGAATATTAAGCATAATACTGCCGTCACCAGTTATACATATAGTACGATCTTTACTAGAAGCGATTGATGCCCCAATAGCTGCAGGCAGGTCCCATCCCATAGATGCACATCCTTTGTTATGAAAATATCTTGTTTTACTTTTAATAACCGCCACTTTGGAAGAAACAACTACAGCAGTCCCATCTCCTGTAACAATTACTTCATCATTATCAAAATTTTCAAATAGCTTTTCCATCATTGCATACGGATTTATAGTATTTTTTGAACTAATATAGTGGTGCGGTTGCATAACTGGATAGCACTCTTTTCTTTTTTTACTCCAAGCTAAATAATTTAGATGATCTTTTTTTGGGATATATTTTTTTGTTTGTTTTACCATTTCAGGTAAAAATGTTTTTAAATCAGCATGTATTTTTTCATCTATTCTTAAATTTGGCTTTATCATTTCAGTCTTATCAACATCAATCATAACTCTTTTTGCTTCTCTAGCAAAAGACTCCGAATTAAAACCAACTTGCCTGACATGCATTCTTGCACCTATTATAATTAGAAGATCAGAGTTTTGTTGTACAAAATTACCAGATCTATCTCCATCAGCCCCGGGTCTTCCACAATATAATTTATGATTACTTGGGATTAAATCTGTTGAATTAAAAACTGGTAAAACTGGTATAGATAGCTTATTTATTATTTTTACGAATTCTTTATATTTCCCAGAAAATCTTACGCCATTTCCAACAATAATAACTGGTCTTTTTGCATTATTTAATAGAGATAGTAATTTTTTAATTTTAGTACTTATATATTTTTTTTCGTCATACTTTTGTTTTTTATCTAATTTTTTATAGTCGCTAACTTTTGGTTTATTTATTAAAATACTTTGAACGTCTATTGGTATATCAATCCATACAGGCCCTGGTCTTCCTTCTGTAGCAAGTGATAAGGCCTTATGAAAAATTTTTATAAAATTGTCATTTCTTTTAAGCCTAACTGAATATTTTGTAATTGATTTCGACATGCTTACAATATCAACTTCCTGATCACCAAACTGCCGTAGGCCAGGAACTTGAGTTGGAGCAATATTATCTGTTCTTGCTTGACCAGATACTACTACCATTGGAATGGAGTCAACGTAAGCTCCAAAAACTCCATTTAGTGCATTTATAGAACCTGGCCCAGCAGTAACGCATACTGCAGCAGGTCTATTTGATATTCTAAAATATGCATCAGCAGCCATTGAGCAGCTTTGCTCATGATGAAGTATATATTTTTTGATTTTGCTATTTTTTCGAAATGAGTCATTTAAGTGCATTGCAGCACCACCTGTCAGCATAAAAGAATCTGTAACACCATAATACTCTAGGAACTTTAAAAAACAGTCTGCGACAGTAATTTTACTCATTATTTAATTCTTCAATAACTTTTTTTATAGATTTTAGAGCATTATAATTTAGTTTAAATCCTTTAGATAGTAATTTATCTATATTAGGCACATAGATATCTGGATTCAGTTTTTCATTTGCTTTAATATTACCAGAAATTTTAAATTTATAATTATTTGAAAAAAGCTGAGCTAACTCGTGTAATTCTAAAACTTCATTTGAGCCGATATTAAAAATTTCACAGTTTGTACTAGAGTAGCTATTAATAAATAATAAAGATCTAACCAAATCGTCAGCATGCATATAAGATCTAAAAACCTGATGCTCAGATTTAATATGATGTTCTTTCTCATTTAAAATAGAATTAATCATATTTCCAATATAAAAATGACTATCTAAAGGAAGATATTTTCCAACAAAAGCATAGCATCTGGCTATAGTTGATTTAACAGAATTTAATTTTGAGTACTTTATAATAGTATTTTCAGCTTTAATTTTTGCATTTGCATAATGCAGTTTTGTTCCATCAAGCATCACTATTTTATTATTTTCATCTTCTGAGAAACTATTATTTTTATTTAAATGCTTACCATACACAGCACCTGAACTGATATACATAAAATTTGTATCTCTTTTTATTTTTTTTATTATATTTTCTGCTCCTTTGATAATATTATTTTTTTCAAACTCTGGATTATTAATATAGTCTTCTTCGGAAGTTGAAGTTGCTGCATGAATAACTAAATCAGCATCTGGAAGACTTGAACATGATGTTACATCAATAGAATCTAAATATATTTTTTTGTTAAGTAACTTAGAATCAATAATATTTTTAACACTTTCTATATTTCTTGAGGCAAGAATTAATGTATATTTAGATTCATTTTGATTAAAAATATTTTTTTGAAAATAATCAACAAATGATTTTCCAAAAAAACCTGAACCGCCTAAAACTAAAATTTTCATTAATTTTACTTATGAATTTTTATAAAGTCTTCTATTGTGCTATGCATATGAGATAACATTTCATCATTAAGTCCGTGATGACAAGCTAATAACACAGCGTTTTTCATAATATTGTCAGAATTTTTAAGATTATCTATTTTTCTCATCTCAATATTTCTGAATCCTGGTTGTCTTGTGATATTTCCGGTAAATACTGTTCTTGTTTGAATATTATTTTTTTCTAAATATATTTGAAAATCTCTTCTATTGAATGGAGCATTTTCCTTAATAATAATAGGGTAGGCTAGCCAAGCTGTATGAGCTTTATCGGTTACACTTGGTGTTACAAAATATTCTTCATGAGAATTAAAAAAATCTGTCTGTATGTTAAAGTTTTTTATTCTTTCAGAAATATTTTTGTCTAAATCTTCAAGTTGTGCTAAACCAAATGCAGCACCTATTTCTGAACCTTCTAAATTGTATCCAATTTCCTCAAAAATAAATTTAGCGTCATAGTCTATGTCTTCTACCTTTACATTAAATCTATTTTCTATTGCCTCACTTTTTTCATCAAATATTGATGAAGATCTTCCCCAAGATCTAAGAAGTTTTGCTTTTTTGTATATTTCATCATCATTAATACAAAGCATTCCTCCATTTCCAGCACAATTAATGATATGTGATCCATAAAAGCTTGTTATTGACCAATCTGTGTAAGATCCAGAAAGCTTACCATTAAGTGTAGAGCCTAAAGTATCTGCTGAGTCTTCAATAACCATTAAATTATATTTATCCGCGATACTTCTAATTGTATTCCAATCGCATAAGTTACCCATTAAATTAGGAGCAAGAATAGCTTTTGTTTTTTTTGTTATCATTTGCTCGATCTGACTAACATCAATACAATAATCACTCTCTCCAACATCTACAAAAACTGGTATTAGATTATTTTTTACTATAGAGCCAACAGTTGTGGAAAAAGTTAAAGCAGGTGTAATAACTTCTGAGCCAGCGGCTAAGTTTGAAGCTTCCATACCAAGATATAAAGCAGATGAGCCAGAATTTACAAAAAGACCATGTTTTTTGTTAAATAACTTTGAAATTTTTGATTCAAATTCAGAAGCATTTTTGCTCATTTGGGTACTGCTTTTTAAGCAAGAAACAACAGCATCAATTTCTTTTTTTCCATATACTGTTTGAGCGTAAGAAACTTTAATCATATTAATTTATCTGTGATTTTTTATGAGGTTTTATTATATATATTAATTTCTTTCTTCCAAGTAATTATTTATTTGTTTTATAGTCATTTCCTTTAAGTCTCCGTTAGATATATAAGTTTTGTACCAATCGCATGTTTCTTGTATCGTCTTCTCAAAACCCCACTTTGGCAGCCAATCAAGATTTTCTTTCACTTTTGATATGTTCAGTTTTAAAGTTGATGTTTCATGGAGGTTTGTTGTGTTTTCATAATTAATATTATTTATTGAGATATTTTTGGAGATTTCGTCAACTATATCTTTAACTGTTCTAATATTTTCATTTTCTGGACCAAAATTCCATGCTTCTGAATATTTTACTGGATCTTTATATGCATTTTCAATTAATAACAAATAGCCAGTTATAGGCTCTAAAACATGCTGCCAAGGTCTGATTGCTTCAGGACGTCTTATTTCTAAATCTTTATTCTCGATGACTGATTTAAAGATATCTGGAACCAGTCTATTTTCTGACCAATCACCACCACCAATAACATTGCCAGCTCTTGCAGTAATACAAGCTATGCCAATCTTTGAAAAATATGATTTTTTATAAGATTCAGAAATTAATTCGGAACATGCCTTGCTGTTACTGTAAGGATCGTGACCACCAAGAATATCATCTTCTGTATACCCCTCTTCAGATTCAATATTTTTGTAACACTTATCTGAAGTAACATTAAGAACAACCTTTGAAAATTTATTGGACCTTGTTGCGTCCAAAACATTTACAAGACCGGTTAAATTTGTTGAATATGTTAGATATGGGTCTTCATAGGATTTAAAAACAAGAGATTGTGCTGCTAAATGAATAATTATTTCTGGGCTTACTTCGTTAAATTTTTTAAGGAAATTATCTCTATCTCTTATATCAATAATATTAGAATTACAAAATTTATTTAAATTTATATTTCTAGATAAGCTTAACTTCTCATCTTTATGAGAAATTCCATAAACATTAGCTCCTAATTGATTAAGCAAAATAGTTAGCCATGACCCTTTAAAACCAGTATGCCCTGTTATTAAAACTTTTTTTTCTTTCCAAAAATCTTCAGATATCACCATACTCTCCATGGCGGTTTTCCACTTTTCCAATACTCATCAAGAAGTCTTTTGTCGCGAAGAGTATCCATCGGCTGCCAAAAACCATCATGCTTATAAGCAAATAATTCATTATCTTTAACTAAATTTTCCAAAGGTTCTTTTTCCCATATAGTTTGAGATTCCTCTATATAGTCTTTAATTGCCTTTGGTTTTAAAACAAAAAAACCTCCATTAATAAAACTATTATCGCCAGCAGGTTTTTCAATAAAGTTTTCAACTTTATTATTTGTAATTTCAACAGAACCAAATCTACCTGGAGGTTTTACGACAGTCATTGTTGCAAGTTTTCCATGCTCAATATGAAAATCATATAAATTTTTTATATTTACATTTGACACGCCATCACCATAAGTCATAAAAAAATCTTCTTCATTTTTTATATAGTCGTAAATATGTTTAAGTCTTCCTCCGGTCATAGTATCAAGACCAGTATCAATTAATGTAATTTTCCATGGCTCCGCATAAGATTTTAAAGTTGTAAATTTGTTATTTGAAAGGTCAACCTCAATATCACACATATGACTAGCAAAATTTAAAAAATAATCTTTTATCATGTAGCCTTTAAAGCCGCAGCAGACAATGAATTCCTGATGGCCAAAAGATGAGTAAAGTTTCATAATGTGCCATAAAATTGGTTTTCCACCAATTTCAATCATAGGCTTCGGCTTAGCGTCTGTTTCTTCAGAAATTCGAGTACCAAACCCACCCGCTAAAAGTACTATTTTCATAATTTATATCTTTTTTATTTAGTATATTGAGATATTATAATAAAATATTTATAACTTCATTTAATAAACAATAACATAAAAAGGGGCTACATAAGTAGTATTAACTATGAAAAGAGTTGCTTTATTTTTAGATAGGGACGGAGTTGTAAATATTGATAAACAATATGTTTATAAAATTGAAGACATAGAATTCTTAGATGGAATTTTTGATCTAATTGCATATGCGAAGAGTCTTGGTTATTTAATAATTATAATTACAAATCAATCTGGCATAGGTCGCGGGATATTTTCAGAAAAAGATTTTCAAATATTAAATCAATGGATGCTAGATGAGTTAAAAAAAAACGGAGCCCAAGTAGATAAAGTTTATTACTGTGCTTCACATCCAACAAAAGGAATTGGTAAATATAAAAAAGTTGATGATAGAAGAAAGCCAAATACCGGAATGTTCTTTGAGGCAAAAAAAGATTTCAATATAGATTTATCAAAGTCAATCATGTTGGGAGATAAAATTTCTGATATGAAAGCTGGATTTTCATCAGGTATCAAAAATTTACTTTTGTTATCAGATGCAGAAAAGTATTCTTACTCCAAAAATATCAAGTCTCTAAAAGATGCAATAATTTACTTAAAATAAATTAAACATTCAAAATTTCTTTTTCAACTAGCTCACATATTAAATGGCCAATAGCAATATGTGACTCTTGAATATGATTCGTTTGATCACTTTGTGCGTGTATGCAAATATCAGATAACTCGGAAAGCATTGTCTCTTTTATTCCAGTTAGACCAATCACAGATATTTTTCTTTTTTTTGCTTCTTCTATAGCTTTCAAAATATTTTTACTACTACCGCTCGTAGATATAGCAATTAATGTATCTCCAGAATTACCTAGTGCAGATAATTGTCTTGAAAAAATTTTTTCAAAACCGTAATCATTTCCAATTGCAGTCAATGCAGAAGTATCAGTAGTAATTGCAATTGCTGGTAATGCTGGCCTATCTTTTTTATATCTTCCAACAAATTCTGCAGCAAGATGTTGTGCATCAGAAGCGGATCCGCCATTTCCACAAAATATTAATTTGTTATCAGATTTGAATGACCCAACTATTTGATTAACAGCACGAATAATTTCATCAGATTGGTTTTTAAGTTTTAAGAAATTATCTGAAGCTCTATCAAAATATTTTTCTATCTCGTTTTTCATTCTAATTTTATTTTTATTTAAGATTAGTTAAATCATATCATGTTTTTATAGTTCTATAATACAACTGTTTATCTTGTCTATTCATCAAAAAAGCAATTATTTTACCTTTTAACATTATACATATTTAACATATTTTATATTGAAGCTAATTCTTTATAGGCGAATAATAAAATAGCTTAATTAAGTAGCTAATTAATGTATAATTATAAATACTAAATAATTTTTAAAAAAAATGAAAGATAATATTTTAATAATAGGAGGTTTTGGAGATATAGGGTCATCAATTTCCAAAAAATTTTCTGAAACATATCAAGTAACTTCTACCTCTAGAGATGAATTGGATCTATCTTCAAAAAAAAGTATATCAAATTTTTTAAAAGTAAATAAAAAAAAATTTAAACATATTATTTTTTGCGCAGCAGAAAATTACCCAAATTATTTTAAAGAAATGAAATATGAAGAAATTTATAATTCTATTCAAGTAAATTTACTATCAATAACAGAGATCTTACATTTTTATTATACAAATAACATGATAAGTAATCATGGAACAATCACTATCATTTCTTCAATTTATTCATATCTTGGAAAAATTAAAAGATTTCCTTACTCTGTAAGTAAGCACGCCCTGAATGGCCTGGTTAAGAATTTAGCAATTGAAATGTCACATGAAAATATTAGAGTAAATAGTGTAACTCCTGGCTTTATTGATACAAAACTTACTAGAAGAAACCTTAGCGACGAAGAAATTTTAGAAATAAAAAAAACTATACCATGTGGAGACTTAGGCGCTGTTGATGATATTGCTAATGTTGTTACTTTTATATCGAGTGATTATGCTAAATATATAAACGGGCAAGATATTATCGTAGACGGTGGATTTTTATGTGGTGGTTTTTTAGGGTTGGAGTAATTAGAAAATGAAAGCTAGTTTTAAAATAGATAATGAAAAATTAGAGGCTAATATAGATCTTAACCTTGAATCCTTTGTTGTTGATTCAAGCCCCAGGCCTTATGAAATAAGTTTTACAAATAATATTTTTCAAAAAATAGAAAGTGAAATTGACTTAGAAAATTTCAGCTACGTTTTTTTCATTGATGAAAACATAGCAAATATATACAGAGAAGAAACAAAATTTATGAGAAATTTTACTTATAAATCTTTTCATGCTGTAGAAGATTTAAAGACTGTTGATGCTGCTTTTGATCTTTGTGATTTGCTATTAGAATGTAATGCAAATAGGAAGACAATTTTGTATGTTATTGGTGGTGGGATTATGCAAGACATAGGAGCATATGCTGCTGCTACTTTTAAAAGAGGTATACCCTGGGTATATGTCCCAACAACTTTATTAGGTCAGTCAGATAGTTGTGTTGGAGGAAAGACTGGGCTAAATTATAAACATACAAAAAATTTAATAGCGCTATTTTCTGCTCCTAGACAGGTATTAATTGATCCAATTTTTATTTCCACATTAAGTCCAAATGATATCTATTCAGGACATGGTGAAATTTTAAGATTAGTGTTAACTGGTGGTCCAGAAGCTTTCAAAATATACAAAGAGCTTATAAAAAAATTAAAGTCAAAAGATGAAGATTTTCTAAATCCAAATCTCGGCACTATAGAAAAGTTAATAAAGTTATCATTATTGATTAAAAAATCAGTTGTAGAAAAAGATGAGTTTGAGATTAATTTAAGAAAATCTATGAATTATGGCCACAGTATTGGACACGCAATAGAAATATTAACTAATCATGGTATACCGCATGGGCAAGCAGTCGCTATTGGAATTCTAATAGAGAATTTAATTGCAAAGAAATATTTATCATTATCAGAAAATGTAATAAAAGAAATACATGGTATAGCTAAAGATATTATTTCTAAGGAATCACTTATAAACTTAAAAAGTATTTCTAAAAAAAGCATAATAGAAGTAATGAGAAGAGATAAAAAAGTTGAGGGAAAGTATTTAAAGTTAGCAACTATCTCCGAATATGGAAATATGCAATTTATTGATTTTCCACTTAATGATGAATCTGAAAAATTAGTTAATCGGTTTATTAATGAAGTAATTAAATAAATATGAATTTTTTATTATTTGATTTTGGGGCAAGTAGAATAAAATCTATTTCGTACGATGTCAAAACAAACAATTTCTCAGAAATATATTCTACACCTGGTGCTTCATTAAGTAATAAAGACGAAGTGCCAATGGAATTTTTTTTTGATTCATTTCAGCAACACCTTTCTTATAGGCAGTCAAAAAACGAAAAGATTGATGCAATAAATATTTGCAGTGAAATGCATGGCTTTTGTTTAACAAAGGATTTAAAAAATATAAAGAAAGATTACTATGTGAGCTGGAGAATAGATAATTGTAAAGATTTAAAATCTGAAATAGATTTTTATTTTCCAAAAAATGATTTTAAAGAATGTACGGGAATGCAAGAAAAAAATGGCTTACCAATCTTTAATCTTAGATGTCATGAAAATTATAACAACCGGTCTCTTTTTTTAACATTACCAGAATCTATAATATCAATATTTGGAGAATGGAACGGAACTATGTCAAAAAGCTTAGCAGCTAGCACTGGTCTATATAATATATTGACAAATGAATGGTTAGATAAAGTAAAGAAAAATCAAAATATACAATTCCCTTTTGTAAATTCAGAAATAAGACATAGCTATGGCCATATAAAATTTAATAAAAAAAATGTTCCAGTTTATGGAAGTATAGGGGATTTGCAATCATGTTTTCTATCTTTAGATTTAAAAGAAAATGAAATAAATGTAAATCTCGGGACTGGATCGCAAGTATCAAAGACTTTTCAAAAATATGATAAAGAATTTGAATTAAGACCTACGTTTAATAATGAAATTTTTTCCACAATTACACATATTCCATGTGGAAGAGCTTTGAATGTTTTTTCAAATGCAATTGAAAAAAAATTTAAAGAAAATGCTAAAAAAAATTACGTCACTCAAAATATTTTTTGGGAAAAGTTCTTTAAGAAATCTGATATAAATTATAAAAATAATATTGATATTGATTTAAATGTATTTAAGGGATCATACAAATATAAAGATGGAGGATCATTAAGAGTTGTAGAACAAAATAATTTTGATTTACAAGTTTTAATAGATAGCATTAAATTCTCACTTGTAAAACAGTATTCAGGTATAATCAATTACTGTAATAAAGGTAATGATAATTCCATAAATAAAATTATATTAACTGGGGCGCTGGCAAATAAAATTGTAGATTTTAAAGATCTTCTAAGTTTAGAAACAAATATTGAAGTTGAAATTATGCATAATAAAATTGATTCTTCGTTAATAGGATTGTCAAAAATTTCAAAGATAATTTATGAACAATAAAATATCATTCATTGGATTTGATCTTGACGGCACATTAATAGATAGTCATAAAGCAGTTTACGATTGTTTAAGTGAGTCTTTGCCAAAATATGTTAATGAAAATGTAGATAATATAATTGATATTGTTTTTCCGTTGACAATGAGTCAGTTTCCAGATTATATAAAATTTAAAAACTCAGAATCTTTTAATTTATTTAGAAAAGAATTTATTAATTTATTTGATACTAAACATTACAAGAGAATTAATTTAATAAAAGATTGTTTTGAGTTATTAAAATATTGCAAAGAAAAGTATGGTGATGAAAATATTTTTATCTTAACAAATAGAAGAGAAAAAAGTGCATTGCAAGTTTGTCATCATCTTAATATAACTAATATCATTAGTTCTGATAAAATATTTAGTACAAAATTTGATGATTCACCAAACCCTAAAATTAATAGCTTAAGCAATGTGATGAAGTTACTAAAAATTAATAATAAATTAGGTTATTATGTTGGAGACAGCCCAGCTGATATAGATTCCGCAATGGCTAATAAAATAAAACCTATATATATATCTGGAAAAGGTATAATATCAGATTTAGGAAAAATTAGTGGTGTGCAATATTTCAAAGATCTATCTAGTTTTCTGAGGTTTCTAAAAACATAATTAAAATAAGGGTCTTTAATGATATCGAAGATTTGTAAAAATTTATTTGTACTTGAGTTAGCAAATAACCATTGGGGGGATATAGATAGAGGTATTAAAATAATTCGAGATTTTGGCGCTATTGCTAAACACAATAATGTTAAAGCCGCCATTAAATTTCAGATTAGAGACGTTCAAAATTTCGTGCATAAAGACTTCAAAAATCATGAGTCAAGGTATATTCAAAAAACACTAGCAACGGAAATGTCTTTTGAAGATTACTCAAGAATGGCAAAAGAGGTCAAAAATGTAGGTTGTATACCTATGGCAACACCATTTGATGAAAATTCTGTTGATGTTTGCATGAAGCTTGGCTTTGAAATTATTAAAATAGCAAGTTCAGACGCAAATGATTGGCCGTTAATCCAAAAAGTTGCAGAAACAAACAAGCCTGTAATTGTTTCAAACGGAGGTTTATCTGAAAAAGACTTAGATGATTTAGTAAAATTTTTTGAAAATAGAAAAATTCCCCTAGCGATTAATCATTGTGTCTCATTATATCCCTCTGAAGATTCAGAGTTAATGTTAGATCAAATTGATTATTTAAAAAAGAGATATCCAAATAATCTTATAGGGTTTTCATCTCATGAATATTGTGATTGGACAAGCTCAATGTTTATTTCTTATTCTAAAGGTGCAAGAACTTGGGAGAGACATATTGATGTAAATTATGAAGGCAAAGATTGGGAAGGAAAGAAAGTATCGGCTTATTGTTCTAAACCAGAAGACACAAATAGTTGGTTTGAATCTTATCACAAAGCTAAAGAAATGTGTGGCGGTGTAAATTCATCAAAAAGAGTTATATCAAATAAAGAGATAAAGTATTTGGATGAATTAGTAAGAGGAATATACGCAAAAAATAATATTAAACCCGGCACGGTTATAAATAGCGAAAATTTCTCTGACCATTTTTATTTAGCCATACCATTATTAAAAGGTCAGCTTTCTTGCAGAGAAATTATAAACGGGGTATCTATCACAAAAGAAATTAATACCGACAAGCCATTAACTGTTGAAGATATAGATGGTCCATATAATTCAAATGATAAACTTAAAGAAATGATAAAAGAAAGAGGTTTTGAAACCTAAATTAGGGTTAAGTTTTCTATGAATTTAGATGTATTCGATTATTTTTTGCCTGATAATAAAATTGCGCAAAATCCAAAAAAAAATAGAAGCTCCTCAAAGCTTCTCATAATAAACAGGGAAACCCATGAGTTAAAAGATGAGATTTTCTCAAATATTCATAATTATTTTTCAAGTAAAGATCTGTTAGTTGTAAATGATACAAAAGTAATTCCCGCAAGAATATTTGGATATCGAAAGAACACAAATGGTAAAGTTGAAATCTTTATTGAAAGAATAATTTCTGAAAAAAAAAAATTTATTTGTCAAATACAATCTACTAGAAAAATTAAAAATGAAAATATAGTTGTAGTTAATAATGAAATAGAACTCAAGATTTTAGAAAATAATAGTATTACATGTGAGGTAGAAATTTTGAATTCCAATATAAATGATCTTTTGGAGAATTATGGTGAAATACCACTTCCGCCTTATATAAACAGACAAGCAACAAAAAAAGATAAATTATACTACCAAACGATATTTGCAAAAAAAGAAGGTTCTGTCGCATCTCCTACTGCAGCATTACATTTTGACGAAAAAACTTTAGGAAATTTAAAAAATAAAAATATAAATATAACTAACATTACATTACATATAGGTATGGGAACTTTTTCTTCAATAAAGAAAAAAAATATAGATTCTCATAAGATGCATCCAGAAATATATTGTGTGCCTCAAAAAACTGAAAATCTAATTAATTCACATAAAAAAAACGGTGGAAATATAATTGCAGTTGGAGCCACAACAGCAAGAGCTCTAGAAAGTTTTTATTCAAAGAAGCATGTAGCAGATAAAGTTTATGAAACAGATATTTTTATTAAACCTGGATATAAATTTAAAATTATTGATAATTTAATTACAAACTTTCATTTGCCTAAATCGACTTTATTAATTATGGTTTCTGCATTTTATGATAGAGAAAAAATTTTAAATGCATATAATCACGCTCAAAAAAATAATTATAAATTTTTTAGCTATGGAGACTCCACTTTAATTATATGACAATAGAATTTAAAAATGAGTATTCTTCCGGTAAGGCGAGATCTGGTAAATTTAAAGTTAACAATAATATTGTTGAAACTCCATGTTTTATGCCAGTTGGCACTGCTGCTACAGTCAAGACCATGTCTGCTTCTGAGGTTAGTGAATTAGGCTATAAAATAATTCTAGCAAATACATTTCATTTAATGTTAAGACCTGGCGTTGATATTATCAGCAAGCATAAAGGGTTGCATAATTTTATGAATTGGAATGGAGCTATAATTACTGATTCAGGGGGATATCAGGTTTTTAGTTTAGCTAAATTAAGGAAAGTAACTAAAGAGGGCGTTTATTTTAATTCTCCTATTGATGGGGCAAAAGTTTTTTTAGATCCAAAAAAATCAATTTGGCTTCAGGAGCAATTTAATTCAGATATTATAATGCAATTTGATGAGTGCACACCATATCCAGCAGACAAAATCACTGCTGAGCAATCTTTAGATCTGTCATTAACCTGGGGCAATGAGTCAAAAAATTCTATAACTAAAGAAAAAAGTAATTTATTTGGCATAATCCAAGGTGGTATATATGATGATTTAAGAGATAAGTCTCTAGCAAATTTAGTTGATATAGGATTTGACGGATATGCAATAGGTGGTTTATCAGTAGGAGAAACTGCCGACGAGAGAAACAAAGTTTTGGATAATATTGCTCACAAAATGCCTAAAGATAAACCTAGGTATCTAATGGGCGTTGGCAAACCTGAGGATATTGTGGAGGCAGTTAAAAGTGGGGTAGATATGTTTGATTGCGTCATACCCACAAGAAATGCCAGAACGGGATTTTTATATACAAAAAAAGGCATCTTGAGACTTAGAAACAGTCGTTATAAAGATGATATGAAGCCTGTAGAAGAGGATTGTGAATGCTATACTTGTCGAAATTATACGAGATCATATCTGAAGCATCTTGATAATTGTAAAGAAATACTTGGATTAAGACTAAACACAATACACAATTTGTATTATTATCACAGCTTGATGGAGAAAATAAGGGATTCTATAAGAAAAAATAAATTTGATGATTTTATTAAAGAATTTTATTCTCTCAGAAGCAAGTAGAAATAACGAGTAAAATATTAAAAATTATATAGGAAAGGATATGAATATTATAAATAACGCTCACGCTCAATCAGCAGGCCCACAAGATGGTGGAATGAGCATGCTTATAATGGTGGCTTTATTTTTCATAATTATGTACTTTATGATAATTCGACCACAAAATAAAAGAGCAAAAGAGCATAGTAAATTAGTTGAGTCTTTGTCAAATGGAACAGAGGTAGTAGTTTCAAATGGTATAATGGGTAAAATTACTAAGATAAAAGATGATACAATTGAATTAGAGGTTTCAAGTGGTGTGAACATTAAAGTTCGAAAAAGTTCTGTTACCACTGTTCTACCAAAAGGCTCTTTATAAATTTACAAAATGAAAAATTTATCTATAAAAAGAGTATTAGCGTTATCAGTTTTATTATTTAGTATTATATATTCTTTACCAACTTTCTTTAGCGAAACGCCAAATTGGCTGACATCAATTAGTGCAAAAAAAATGAATCTAGGCTTAGATCTTAAAGGCGGCGTTCATTTTCTTATGGAGGTTGATCTAGATGAAGTAGTTTTAAATAAATCAAAAAAAATATCAAGTGATATAAGGTCTCAATTAAGAAAAGAAAAGATTAGGTATAAAAAATTTAATAGTGACTTAGAAAAAATTAATATTGAGTTTTTAGACTCTAATAATTACAAATCTGCAGAAAAAATGATAAGCACGAATTATCAAAATACTTTTGATATTGTTAAGTCAGATGATAATAAAATGAATATTTCATTTTCAGATAAAGCTCTCAATGAAATGCGAATTGCTGCAATTAAGCAAAATACTACTACTTTAAGAAATAGAGTTAACGAACTTGGTGTTGCTGAGCCGATAGTCCAGCAAAGTGGAAAAACAAGAATTGTTGTTGAGCTTCCAGGCATTAAGGATACTACTAGAGCAAAAGAAATAATTGGCGCCACCGCTACTTTAGAATTTAAGATGGTTGATGAAGATTCAGATCCATATGCTATTGAAAGTTCTAACGCTTTCTCATTGAATTCTAAATTATATTACAATGACTCTGGAGAACCGATTCTATTAAAAAGAAATGTAATTCTAACGGGACAAAATGTTGTTGATGCATCATCTGGTTTTGATAGAAACTCTAGACCCTCTGTACATATAACTTTAGATGGCCCAGGCTCCAAAAGATTTGCTACTTCTACTGATAAAAATATTGGTAAGCTAATGGCAGTTTTATTTATAGAAAGTAAATCTGAACAAAGAATAATTGAAGGTGAAACTAAAAGAACGATAAAAAAATATGAAAAAATTATCAGTATTGCAACGATTCAAGAAAGACTCTCAAAATCTTTTCAAATTACTGGCCTTGATAGCCCTAAACAAGCTAGAGATCTTGCATTATATTTAAGAGCAGGCTCTATGGCGGCTCCAATGTATATTGTTGAAGAAAGAACAGTTGGACCAAGTTTAGGAGCTGAAAATAT
>MDTC01042660.1_pt1 | contig 29945 bp, 25 predicted proteins | sample 811181 | NCBI WGS metagenome assembly MDTC01 (sample SAMN05326644, study PRJNA326480) | marine metagenome | isolation source: seawater | place: Pacific Ocean: North | collected 2011 | reverse complement strand
CTATCTTCGATTAATTCCCATTGCGCTAGTGTACCTAGTTGACCTTCAAAAACAGTAAAGTCAACAACATCTGGGCTGCAGAGTGTGTCTTCTGAAATTAATAGAGAAGTAGGGTCTTGTGATGCTGACAATAAATGAACAGTCAATTCTACACAACTTGTCTCATCACATGAATCCGCCTTACAGAAAAAAGTAGTTGTTGAATCTAGGCTAATGTTCAAAAAACTATTAGTTTGAGTTGTGGCAATTAATGTCCCACCGCAACTTCCTACGAACAGTTCCCATTTGGAATCTACACCTAAAAATCCACCTATAATTTCAATATCAATATTTCCTTGTGCGCAAACAGAGTCATTTTCTGTAGTTATTGAAGAACACATTATGGTTGAATTTGTACATTGTGCATGAAAAATATTTGGTATTACAAGAGAAAATAAAAGTATAATTAAAGATATTTTTTTTAACTTCTTCATGTTGTATATAGAATTATTTGTTTTAAAAGTAAGTTAAGATAGTTGGGCAGTATATATTGTATTTCCAATATAAGTATAATAATGGATACTTTCTTAAAATTATAATTTAATTATCAATTAATGAACTTTTCATGAATACATTTTGTAAAATAAGATTATAGGTATCATTAAATGTAATAAATTTGCAATAGTGAAAAGTAAAATACATAAGAGTAACTCTCTTGCTGAAATTTCAACAATTTTTGGTATGACTTTGTTATTGACTTTAATGGGTGTATTTATATACTTTATGTGGTCAGCTAATAAAAAATCAAAAGAAATTAAAGAGCAATTAAGCCTTGATATTCTTTTCCACGAAAACGTAGATGAATCGGTTGTGAAAATGATGGAAAAAAAATTAAAGGCTATGAGCGAAGTAGTAAAAAATGCTGATTATGTTTCAAAAGAAGATGCCCGTGAATTAATGATGAAACATGTTGGTAATGACGCTTTTGAAATTTTAGATGGTGTAAATCCTTTACCTTCTTCGATACATGTTAACTTAAGTGCATCATATGTAAATCCAGATAGTGCACAATTATTTGCGTCAAAAATTACAAAAGGCAACGAACACATTATTTCTGAAGTTTCCTATAACAAAGCTCAGTTTTTAGAGATAGGCACAGTGTTTAAAAATTTTGAAATAATTATGTTATTTGTTGCAATATCATTACTCATAATTTCTATTCTTCTAATCTACAATACGATAAGACTTGCAGTTTTTTCAAAAAGATTTTTGATAAGGACTATGCAACTTGTTGGTGCTAAATCATCATTTATAAGAAAGCCATTTATATTAAAAGCCTTTTTTCAAGGATTTCTATCCGGTCTTACATCAATTTTATTTCTCGTGTCTCTTTGGTATACTTTTACAAATATAAATCCAAATATAATTACAAAACTTAGTGCAGATGAGCAACTTCTTAAAAGAGAAATTATTGATTTTGTTATACTCTCATGCGGTATAATTTTCACAGGAATTCTTGTTAGTGTTTTATCAACATACTTTGCACTAAACAAATTTATTTGGTTAAAATCTGAAAAACTTTATTAAATGGATGAAAATAAAAAAATGGTTTTAAAAAAGAAAAATTATCTTTTGATAGTTGTGGGTTGTATTATTGTCTTATTAGGCTTTGTGTTGATGTCCGGAGGAGGATCTGAAAATCCAGAAATTTTCAATGAAAAAGAACTATTTTCTTTTAGAAGGATAACATTAGCACCTTTTCTCGTTCTATTAGGATATGGTGTAGTTCTTTTTGGTATTATGAAAAAAGTATAATTAATAATATTGGATTTAATTACAGCTTTATTTTTGGGAATTATTCAGGGATTAACAGAGTTTCTCCCAGTAAGTAGTAGTGGTCATCTTGAAATTGCTAAGGCTATTTTCATAACTGACTATACACCTAAAGAAAGCATGCTCATGACAGTAGTTTTACATTTTGCTACAGCCCTGAGCACAATAGTAATTTTTAGGAAGGATATTGCTAAAATAGTTGTTGGATCATTTTCTCGATCAAATTCTGCTGATAGAAAATACTCTTTAAATATTGTAATTTCAATGGTACCAGCTGTTTTAGTAGGGCTTTTATTTGATAATTTAATTGAAGAACTTTTTAATAAAAAAATACTTCTTGTTGGAGGGATGTTACTTATAACAGCACTTCTTCTTTATTTCGCAGACAGATCAAAACCTACGCAAATGAAAGTTAGTGTCAAAAACAGTTTTATTATTGGTATAGCACAAGCTATTGCAATTTTACCCGGAATTTCAAGATCAGGCGCAACAATAGCAACGTCTGTTTTACTTGGTGTTGATAAAGAATCTGCAGCTCGTTTTTCCTTTCTAATGGTAATTCCTTTAATCTTTGGGAAAATGGCAAAAGATATAATTGATGGTGCAATAATTATAGATGATTTTAATATTTTAAATTTAATAATTGGTTTCTTTTCAGCTTTTATTACAGGTTTATTTGCATGTAATTTAATGATTAAATTAGTTAAGAACAGTAAGCTGAAATATTTTTCTATTTATTGCTTTGCGGTAGCTACATTAACTGTAATATTCACCTATGGGTAAATTTAATTCCTTTTTAGATGGTGAGCTACTAATTGTAGATAAACAGAGTAACTGGACTTCTTTTGATGTAGTAAATAAAATCAGATATGCTATCAAAGATAAGTATAGTTTAAAAAAAATAAAAGTTGGTCATGCCGGTACTCTAGACCCTTTAGCAACAGGAGTTTTAATTATATGTACAGGTAGAAAAACTAAAACAATTAATCAGTATTTAAATCAAGATAAAGAATATACTGGAAAAATAAAGCTAGGGGCAACAACTCCATCATTTGATTTAGAAACCCCAATAGACTCACATTACGATGTTCCAGAAATTAACGACCAAGTTATAAATGCTTTAATAAAAAAATTTTCTGGTGAACTCAACCAAGTTCCTCCAAATTATTCTGCAAAAAGAATTGACGGTAAAAGAGCATACGATCTTGCTAGAGCAAATCAGGAGTTGAAACTAAGGCCAAATAAAATTTTCATTAAAGAGCTAAGTTTAGAATTAAGTGATGATAAAATACTTTCATTCCGTTGTAAATGTTCAAAAGGAACATACATAAGAGCTTTAGCTAGAGATATAGGCTTGGCATTAAATTCTGGTGCATTCCTTCAACAATTAAGAAGAATTAAGTCAGGGAATTTTTCTATTGATCAAGCTAAAACGGTTGATCAGTGGATAGAAATAATAAAGTCATCATAATTTTTATTAATTTCGTCGCTCATTTATAAATCACGACATGAAGTTATCAGAATTTGAATTTAATTTACCAGAAAAATTAATTGCTGATTTTCCAGCAGATCAAAGAGATGAATCAAGATTGATGGTTGTACATCGAGATTCAGGGAAAATAGAGCATAAAACCTTTAAGGATATTATAAATTACTTTGATGATGGAGACGTAATGGTGATGAATGACACTAAAGTATTTCCTGCAAGGATGTATGGTAATAAGGAAAAGACCGGTGCAAAAATAGAAGTTTTTTTACTCAGAGAATTAAACAGAGAAAGTTTACTTTGGGATGTTTTAGTAGATCCTGCAAGAAAAATAAGAATTGGTAATAAGCTATATTTTGGTGAAGAAGATGATTTGGTTGCAGAAGTAATTGATAATACTACATCAAGAGGTAGAACTTTAAGGTTTTTGTTTGATGGTTCTTACCATGAATTTAAAGAAACTATTACAAAATTAGGTCAGACTCCTCTTCCTAAATACATAAAAAGAGAACCAGTTCCAGAAGATGAAGAAAGATACCAAACAATTTTTGCTTCAAATGAGGGAGCAGTTGCAGCTCCTACTGCAGGATTACATTTTAGTAAGCAGTTAAGAAAAAGATTAGAAATTAAGGGCGTAGAGTTTTTTCCTTTAACTCTACATGTTGGGTTAGGTACTTTTAGGCCTGTAGATGTTGAGGATTTAACAAAACATAAAATGGATTCTGAAGAGCTTTACATTGGTGAATCCACATCAAAAATGGTTAATGAGGCAAAATCAAAGAAAAGAAAAGTTTGTGCAATTGGGACCACTGTTACTCGAGGACTTGAATCTTCAGTCTCAGTAAATGGTACTTTGAAGCCTTTCTCAGGATGGACTAATAAGTTTATTTTCCCACCATATGAATTTAGTATTCCAGATGCGATGGTCACTAATTTTCATACACCCAAATCAACTCTTTTGATGATGATATCTGCATATTGTGGTCATGATTTATTAATGAAGGCTTATGATGAAGCTGTTAAAGAAAAGTATCGTTTCTATTCCTATGGTGATGCTATGCTAATACTTTAATAAATAAACCTCTTTAGTGAGGTTTTTTTTTATGATCAAAAAAACGGACATAAGACAGCTTAATCTAGATGAATTAACATTAAGATTGAAGGATTTAGGAGAAAAGCCTTTTAGAGCCAAGCAAATACATCAGTGGTTATGGAAAAAAAGAGCCACTTCATTTGATCAAATGACAAATCTTTCCTTTTCTCTAAGAAAAACTATTAGTGATTACTTTGTTATTAATCCCATTCAGTTATCAGAATCTCAGAAAAGTAATGATAGGACAATAAAAAATGCCTTCTTATTGCATGACAACTCTGTTGTTGAAGGAGTTTTAATTCCTACTAAAAAAAGAATGACTGCATGTGTTTCAGTACAAGTTGGTTGTAGTCTTAACTGCGGGTTTTGTGCAACAGGTAAATTAAAAAGAGTTAGAAATTTAAATCCCGATGAAATATATGATCAGGTTGTGATGATTAGCCAACAATCAAAAAATGAATATAATATACCATTGTCGAATATTGTTTTTATGGGGATGGGAGAGCCATTATTAAATTATAAAAATGTAATTTCTGCAATTGATAAAATAACATCAGTTGATGGATTAGGAATGTCAGCAAAGCGAATAACTTTAAGCACCGCTGGAATTGCAAATAGAATAATCAGACTTGCCGACGACGATGTGAAATTTAATTTAGCATTATCATTACATGCAGCTAATGATTACAAACGAAATAAAATTATGCCTATTAATGAACGAAATTCTTTAGAAGAGCTTAAAAATGCCATGATTTATTTTGTAAGTAAAACACAAACCAGACCTACTCTAGAATATATAATTTTTAAGGATTTTAATGACCAATTATCTGATGCAGAGGAATTAGCTAATTTCTGTCAAAGTTTCCCTTCAAAAGTTAATATCATTGAATACAATCCAATAGATCAGGGTAAATATCAGCAAGCTGAAGTTGAAAAAGTTGATGCATTTGCATCTTTTTTGGAAAAGAAAAATATAATTGTGAATATTAGACGAAGTAGAGGTAAAGATATTGATGCAGCCTGTGGTCAATTAGCAAACAAAAATGGACTTTCAAATTAGTTTTTTCCTGCTCTTTTCTAAAAAATAAAAGCATATGATAGCTGAAATTACGTCAGAAATCGGGAAGGAGTACCAAACCCCACTTATTCCGAAAAACATTGGTAAAATTAACACTAAAGGAACTAAAAATATCCCTTGTTTAGTTAAAGTTAAAAGTAGAGCTGGAACCGCCTTTCCTATTGCTTGATAATAGGAGGGAGCAATTAAATGAAATACTATTACAGGCGTTGCAAAGAAAATCCAAAATATTGCGTCAGGAGCATATTTAATCAGTTGTTTATCTTGAGTAAAAATATAAGGAATATACTCTGCGCTAGAAATCAAAATTAAGCCAATAAAACTTGCTATTACAAACCCATATAACAGTGCAGTTTTGATAACCATATCAACACGATTATACATCTTTGCACCATAGTTATATCCTGCAATTGGCATAAAACCTTGTGCAATTCCAATTAGGGGAAAGAGAGCAAACATAGTCATTCTTGTGGCTAGACCATACACAGATATAGCTATTTCACCTCCTATACCATCTGGAAGATTTCCATAAAAAAATAGAGTATTATTAAGAACTATTGCCAATAAACTTATCGTACCTTGTCTTAATAAATTAACAGAGCCAATTTTAAATGTTTCACTGACTATTTTCTTATTTAATTTAAAAAGTTTAAGTCTAACTTTAAGTTCTGCTCTCTGAGACAAATAGAAGTAAATAATATAACTAGCACAACCTAAATACGAAATTGTTGTAGCCCACCCTGCTCCAACCATGCCAAGACTAAATATGTCGATGAAAACATAATCTAAGATAATATTAACTAAAGAAGGTATGAGTAGTGCGATCATCGCAATTTTTGCTTTTCCTTCGGCTCTTAGATTATTGTTTGCCATCATAGATAGTGCAAGAAATGGTATTCCAATTAGTACTATAGAAAAGTAGGTATCGGCTAATGGCATAATATCACCTTTTGCTCCAAAAATGTCAAGAATTGGAATCTTGTAAAGAACACCTAAAATTATAGCTATAATGGCTAAAAAAATTGTAAGTGAAATTTGATTATTAAATGCAAGTTCAGCTTTATTTTTATCGTTATTCCCAAGTGCTCTAGATACTATACTGCTACCACCTATCCCAATAGACATACCAATTGAAGAAAATAAAAAAGATATAGGAAATATTACTGAGATTGCTCCAATTGCTAATTCTCCAATGTATTGTCCAACAAAAAATGTATCGATAACCATGTTAAGCGACATTACCATAAATCCGATGGCTGCTGGTAATGCCTGTTTTATAAGTAATTTAGGGATTTTTTCTGTCCCTAAATAAGAGGATTTTTCGCTGCTTGATAACACAAATAAACTTAGTTCAAATTAATTATTTTTTGAGCTATTTGTACAGCATTTGTAGCGGCACCTTTTCTTAAATTATCAGCAACAATCCACAAGTTTAAGCCGTTTTTAATTGTATTATCACGTCTTATTCGACCAACAAAAACTTCATTTTTATCTTTAACAGTTATAGGCATTGGGTAATCAAAATTTAAATTATCATTTTTAACAACAATTCCTGGTGTTGATTTTAAAACTTCATAAATGTCATCAATTTCAAATTTTTTAGTAGTTTCTATATTCACAGCCATAGAATGTCCGCCGATTACTGGTATTCTTACTACAGTTGATGTTATTTTTATTTTTGGGGAATCTAATATTTTTTGGGTTTCATTCACTAATTTCACTTCTTCAGTTGTGTAACCATTTGGTAAAAAATCACCTCCATGGGGAAAGCAATTTTTATCTATAGCATGGGGATAAATTTTTTCTCCTTCAATGTTGTTCCTTTCATTCATCATTTGTTTTACTGCTGCCGCTCCAGTTCCTGTTACAGATTGATAGGTAGAAACTACAATTCTTTCTATATTAAAATTTAAGTGAATTTCCTTAAGTGCGAGTACCATTTGTATTGTTGAACAATTTGGGTTGGCTATTAATTTATGTGATTTATTTAAGATGTGACCATTGATTTCAGGAACTATCAATGGGACTTCATCATCCATTCTCCAAGCAGAGGAATTGTCGATTACAGTTATTCCATTTTGCACAAACTTTGGTGCCCATTTTTTAGAAATATCTCCACCTGCACAAAAAATAGCAATATGTGGAGAATTTAAAATTGCATTTTCAATACTTACAATTTCTATTTTTTTAGAAAGTAATGAGATTTTTTTACCAATACTTTTTTCAGATGCAACAAGTATCAACTCACTAATTGGTATTTTTAGTTCTTCGATAACTTTTAAAACTACATTACCAACTAGCCCAGTACAACCAATAACAGCTAACTTCATAAATCAAATTTTGATCAAAAATAGTATATTTATTTCCTGCAATGAATCTTTATGAGACTGTTTAATGTTTTATCATTTTTAATATTATTCTGTAGTTCTTCAATAGCTCAGTTTTACGATGATTTTTCGGACGGAAATTTTACTGTTAATCCTCTTTGGCAAGGCCAGGATTCTTTGTTTTTTGTAAATCCTTCAGGTGAACTGCAATTGAATGATTCAAGTGTAATTTCTGACGAAGCCTACTTATCTCATTCTTCGTTATCCCTTAATTATATGGATTCTATTGTTTGGAGATTTAGAATAAAGTTACTTTTTGATAATCCATCTAGTACCAATCAACCTAGATTTTATCTCATGGCAGATAATTTAGACTTGCGTGATCCACTAAATGGTTATTACATAGCTATAGGTGAATCAGGTACAGACGATAAGATCAAGCTCTACAGACAAAGTGGTACTAATTCTTCGCTGGTTTGTTCTGGATTAAATACATTCTCAGAGAATGTCAATGTTAATTTAAAGATTAAAAGAGATTCTGTTGGCAATTGGGAAATTTTTTCTGACACTTCTTTGAGTTTATCCAATTATAATTTAGAAGCTATTGGATTCGATAACGTTTTTGATAATTCTTCTTGTTTTGGAGTTTATTGTAAATATACTTCTACAAGGAGTACGAAATATGTATTTGATGATGTATTCGTTGATGGTAGTATTTTGGTTGATTCAGTTCCACCAAATATTTCTAACTATAGTTTTAAGTGCAGTAATATTTTGGAAATAAGTTTTAATGAACCAGTTACAGTATCGGCTGAAAATATTTTGAACTATTATTCATTAGAAACTGGTTTAAATCCGCTAGAGATAGAGAATAATGAAGATATGTATTCCCTTTCATTTTATAACAATTCTTTTGCTGGTGATACAATTACATTACTATTGAATAATATTGAAGATTTCTCTTCAAATGTATTAAGTGATACATTTTATTTTGTTGTGCCAGATACAGCAGAAAATGTTCTTGTCGCAGACAATTTTTGTGACGGTGACTTTCTGAACAACCCCAATTGGTATGGTGATGATAGTCTCTTTTTTATTAATTCTGATGGTGCATTACAACTTTTTGATACTGCAGGTGTAAGTAATCAGTCCTATTTGGTAACAAATACAGGCTTATTAGATTTTTCAGATTCTTTAGTCTGGACTTTTGAGGTTAAACTACTTTTTAATAATCCTTCTAGCGCTAATCAGCCTAGAATTTACTTAAGCTCGGATAATTCAAATTTAAAAGAGTCTTTAAATGGATACTTCATTTCTATTGGCGAAACAGGTGATTTAGATAAAATTAATTTATACCGCCAGGATGGATTTTCGACAGAAAAAATTTGTTCAGGGCTTAGTATTCAAAGTAATAATGTAAATACCCTGATTAAGGTTACTAGAGACATTGCTGGAAACTGGTTAATAGAGTCAGACAGTACATTATCAGGATTTAATTTCAGTTATGAAGGAGGCTGCAGTGATAATAACCATATTATTTCCATGTACTCAGGTTTTTCTTGTAAATACACAAGTTCCAATGGCCAAAATTATATCATAGATAATTTTATTATTTATGGCCATTCGAATTTTGACTCTGTTGCCCCAAAAATTATTAATGCAAAAGTTTTTGAAAAAAATGAGTTGATTGTCCAATTTAGTGAAATCGTTAATTCAACTGCTGAACAGAATTCAAGTTATAAGTTACTTCAAACAAATCAAGTTCCAACAGAAGTGGAGCGAACAGAGTTAGGATATGTTCTTAGTTTTGATAATTATTTTATTGGTGGGGATACTTTAAAACTATGTATTTTATCAATAGAGGATTTATCATTAAATATAGTTGACGATACTATAAATATAGTAGTTCCTGACACAGCTACATTAGGTAATTTATTATTTAATGAAATTTTATATGATCCCTTTTCAGGTGGTAGTGAGTATGTAGAGATATATAATAATTCTGACAAATCTTTCGATTTAAATGGTTATTTTTTGGCAAAGCTTGATGAAGATGCCGATATTATAATCAGCTATGAATATATTGATAGTTCATGTTGGATTCATCCTGGTGAATTATTAGTATTTACTAAGGAGCCAGAAATTGTTACTAGAGAATATTTCACATCTGATCCAAGTCGGTTCATAGAATTAAGAGATATCTCAAGAACATACTTTACCAATACAGAAGAAACGATTTTTCTTCTAAATCCAGATTCAGTAATTATAGATGAGCTAAATTATTCAGACGAAATGCATTTTGAATTAATTGACGACCCATCTGGAATAGCGCTTGAGAAGATTAATCCCACTGCAAATTCTACTGAAAAAATGATATGGCATAGTGCATCCGAAAACTCTGGATGGGGGACACCCGGATTAGAGAATTCTCAAATTTTCTCTTTTTCTACTAGTGGGCTTGAATTTCAGGTTGAGACTAAAGTATTTTCTCCTGATAGCGATGGAATTGATGATATAGCTATTTTTTCCTATAATCTCTCTGATGTAGGATTTACAGGAAGCATATTTATTTTTGACATTGATGGTCGAATTATAAAAAATGTTCTTAGTGATGAATTGCTTGGGAACAAAGGTACTGCAACATGGGATGGGTCTAATGAAGAGGGTCAGAAAGCAGCTATTGGAATATATCTTGTTTTATTTGAGTATTTTAATGCAAAAGGAGAGGTTTTCTCCGTTAAAAAAACAATAACACTTAAGTCCAGGTTTTAAATAAGTTTACTCAATATTACAAAGGTTGATATATTTTAAGATATTTGTCTATTGACTATGACAGTAGACGATATTAAAGAGCCAGTGAAAAAAGAAATGGTTTTATTTGAAGAAAAGTTCAAATCTGCCATGAAAAGTGATGTTGCTCTTTTAGATAAAATCACGCATTATATTATCAAAAGGAAAGGGAAACAGCTACGTCCATTATTTGTGTTTCTTTCTGCTAAAATGCTTGGTTCTGTACAAGAAGGAACTTACTTAGCTGCATCATTAATAGAGCTATTACATACAGCAACACTTGTACATGATGATGTTGTTGACGATGCAGCAGAGCGCAGAGGCTTTCTGTCTGTGAATGCACTTTGGAAAAATAAAATTGCTGTTTTGGTGGGAGATTATTTATTATCAAAGGGTTTACTCCTAACTACATCTAATAAAAGACTCGATTTATTAGAACTTGTTAGTAAAGCTGTCAAAGCGATGAGCGAGGGGGAATTATTACAGATGGAAAAAGCAAGAAAGATGGATATAACAGAAGATATTTATTTTAAAATTATTCGTCAAAAAACAGCTTCATTAGTTGCAGCTTGTTGTGCAACTGGTGCTTGTTCTGTAATTTCAGAAAATGACGTAATTAATAAAATGGAAGCAATAGGTTATAATGTAGGTATGGCTTTTCAAATTAAAGACGATATTTTTGATTACGGTTCATCGGAAGAAATTGGTAAACCAACGGGTATTGATATTAAGGAAAGAAAATTAACACTACCACTCATTTACACACTAAATAAAGTTAATAAATCCCAAAAAAAGAAAATCATAAATGCCATTAAGAGAGACAATCAAGACTCTAGGGTAATTGATGAAATTGTCCAGCTTGTAATAAATGAAGGCGGGATTAATTATGCAGAAAAAAAAATGCATGAATATAAAAACAAGGCATTATCAGATTTAAAAACCTTTCCGGATTCAGATGCTAAAAATTCTTTTATTGGACTGATAAATTATTCTATAAATAGAAAAAAATAAGAATTTGTATTTTTATAATGCATGTCATCTACGTCAAATAAAAATTTACATAATCAAATCAGAGTATTGGAAAACCTTCCTGGTGTTTATCAATTTTATGATAAAAACAATGTTCTTTTATACGTTGGTAAAGCAAAAAAACTAAAAAACAGAGTAAACTCGTACTTTTCTAAGTTAAAGTTTGAAAACAGAAAAACTAAGGTAATGGTAAAAAAAGTATGGTTAATAAAAACCATTCACTTAGATTCTGAAATGGATGCACTTCTATTGGAAAACGCACTTATAAAAAAACATCAACCTAGATATAACATTCAGCTTAAAGATGATAAAACTTATCCTTGGATATGTATTAAAAATGAACTTTACCCACGGGTTTTTTATACTAGAAAAAAAATTAAAGATGGCTCACTATATTTTGGACCTTATCCATCAGTTAAAGTTGTTAAAACTGTCATAGATTTAGTAAAAGATAGTTTTGAAATTAGGTCTTGTGACCATAAGTTAACCCATGAAAAAATTGCAAAGGGGGATTTTAAGACCGCTGTTGATTATTATATTGGAAACTGCAGAGGGTGCTGCCAAGGAAAAGTAACAGAAATAGAGTATCAAGACAGATTAGATTTAGTAAAGAAAGTACTTAATGGACAAACAGCAAATGCCTTGAAGGAATTGAAAGCATCTATGAAAGATTTGGCTCGATTGTATAAATACGAAGAAGCTGAAGAAATAAAATCAAGGATAAAAAATATTGAAAGATTTCAAGCTAAATCTGCAGTTGTTGATAATAATATTTCTAACGTAGGAGTGATGAACATTGAAAGTTTTGAAAAATATGCTTTTGTTAATGCATTTATAGTTATGAACGGATCAATTACAAAAACAAAATCGATTACTATTCAAAAACAATTGGATGAACCCGACCAGCAAATTCTCGCTTATGTGCTTGCTGATAATTTAAAGGATTTTTTCAAATTTATTAATGAAATAATATTGCCATTTGATATATTTCAAGACTCTGCTATAAATGTTCATATCCCACAGAGGGGAGATAAGCGAAAATTATTATTACTTTCTAAAAAAAATGCAATTGCAAAGAAAATAGAATTTCAAAAGTCTGAAGAAATTAAAAATCCTAATTTGGCAACGGATAATTTATTAGAGATTATTAAAAGTGATTTGAGATTAAATGAAAAACCTGTGCATATGGAGTGTTTTGATAATTCAAATATCCAAGGAAATTTTCCAGTTGCTGCATGTGTTGTTTTTAAAAATGCAAAACCAAGCAAGAAAGAATATCGACATTTTAATATTAAGACAGTTGAAGGACCTAATGATTTTGCATCAATGGAGGAAGTTATTTTTAGAAGATATAATAGGTTAATAAAGGAGGAAAAATCATTGCCACAGCTTATTGTTGTTGACGGAGGTAAAGGTCAACTTTCAAGCGCAGTAAATAGTTTAAATAGATTAAATATTTTAAATAAAGTAGCAGTAATTGGAATAGCCAAGAGATTAGAAGAAATTTATTTTCCAGGTGACCAATTTCCGTTATGTCTTGACAAAAAAACACCTACTTTAAAAGTCATACAACTAATGAGAAATGAGGCTCATAGATTTGGCATTAATCATCATAGAAATAAAAGATCTAAAGGTACTATTACTTCATCTCTTACCTCAATAGTTGGTATAGGAGATAAAACAGCAACTTTTTTATTAAAAAAATATAAATCAGTTAAGCAAATTAAAACAGCTTCTTTTGAAGAACTATCTTCAATTGTTGGAAAGAAAAAAGCTACTATTTTACTTAACGCTTTAAAATAATCGAATACTTATTCCTTTTTACTGATTATTTAATTACTAGAACCATTTTAATTATAACTTAATTTTAATTACATTTAAAATATGTTCAAACTAGGACCGATTATAATTAAACTACTTTCTGAAAATGATTGTGTTGTTGTTCCTGGTTTCGGCGGTTTTGTAGCTCAATACTTACCAGCAAAATTAGATGATTCTACTGGTTTTTTTTCACCACCTTCAAAACATGTTTTGTTCAATAAAAATCTAATAAATAATGATGGATTATTAATAAATAAAATTGCCCAAAACCAAAATATTAATTTTAATGAGGCCAAGGAAATACTTGAAGAAAAGGTTAAAGAGTTTAATAGAGATTTAGAATTAAAACAACAAACAAATATTCATGATTTAGGAACAATATATATCCGTGATGAGGTCATAAAATTCAAACAAACTTCGGAAAATATTTTAATGGAGTCTTTTGGATTAACCGTGATTAATATTAAGGAATTTAAACAAGAAATGGCTATCAAACAGCCTAAAGTAATTCCTTTAAATAATCCAGCTCCTTTAGTTTATCAAAAGTGGTGGGTTGCGGCAGTAATTGTCCCAATAATATTTTATACTGCATGGGTTCCACTAAAGACAAATTTATTCAGCGAAAATGCTTCATTTCATTACTCAGATTTAAATCCTTTCACCTTCGAAAAAATAAGTAAATATTCACCTAGGAATTTAGCACCTATTAGCAACAATAGAGAGTTTACATATAACGAAAAGGCTTTAAATAACTTAAAAATTGAATCTACGCTTCAATTAAAAAATATTGAAAAATCGAACAGTTCAAGCACCATTAAAAATATCTATTATCATGTTATTGTAGGCTGCTTTAGTAGTAAAAAGAATGCTGATAATTTAGTTAAAACGCTCAATAATAAAGATTACAAAGCACGTAAATTAGACTATAATAAGGGCTTACATAGAATTTCAATTTGTAGTTTTAAAACCAAAGCAAAAGCAGTAAGATTTAAAAGAAAAATCAAATCTAGAGACGGGATATCTTCATGGATTCTTAAAAAATAATGCCAAGTCAAGAATTTAAAAAAGCTTTTCAAACTTTGTCATCTAGGTGCTCAAAAAAAGAGACTACTGCGAATGAGGCATTGATTCATGCTTCTAAATTTAAATTAAATTTTGTGGAGAAAAATCAACTTATTAATAAGTTAAAAAAAAATAAATTTATAGATCATGAAAGATATGCAAGTGCATTTGTAAACGATAGGTTTAAATTTTATAAATGGGGGAAGCAAAAAATAAAATACCATTTACTTCAAAAAGGAATTGAGCAAAACCTTATTGACAATGCATTAGAATCTATCGATAATGAAAACTATAATATGGTAATCACTGAAGAGGCGATGAAAAGATTCGAAATTTCTGGTAAAAAAAATGATTTTGTTTCAAAGCAAAAGATTTGTAAATATTTAAATCAAAAAGGATTTGAACCAGAATTAGTTTTTGAAATTGTAGAAGCTTTAGAAGCTTAAAGAGTATTGCCAAAGAATTGTTCTTGGTGGCATTACATTGCCTGGTCTATTAGAATATTCTCTATTGAGAACATTATTCATTAAAACAGATAGTTTAGATTTTGGATTTATTTGATAAGCTATTCTTGCATCAAATACAATGTCACCAGTCATTCTAGCATTTCTATATTCACCATAATTTGGTAAAATCTCAACTCCCAATATAGATTCTACAAATATATTATCTACATTTTCCATTAAGCTTGTATATCTAGTACTTAGACCTACTGAAATTTTTTTGTAATCTATTTGAAAATCAATTTTACCTAAATGCTTGTTTCTATACTTTAATATGGTGTTATTTAAATTTATTGTATCAGGGTTACTGAATGTCGTAAGATAGTTAGAATCAGGATTTATTGCAGTGGGATTAATATATGTGTATCCAGATAAAATGGAGAAATTTATTTCATCAGTAATATTTCCTTGACCAACTAGATTAATTTCAAATCCAGGGATATTAGCGTTTTGAATATTGGTGCTTCTTGCACCGATATAATTCGGTATTTTTGAAAAGTCATTATTAATCAATAACAATAGTTGCTCAAAATTGATATCAGTTCCATCTTGGTCGTAAACTCCAAACATAAATTCCATCATATTGGTGTATTGAGTAACAAAGCCAGAAACATCCAAATAACCTTTGAAATTTTTAATTTTAAAGCCTTGTTTTAATCCTATCTCGCTACTCCATCCGTATTCTGGTTGAATATTGTAATTGGGAAATACATTTAACGCACCAACGGATGAAAATATATATTTCTCGGCAATGGATGGAAATCGATAACCCTGCCCATAAGATGCTCTTAAAAAAGTGTATTCCAAAGGTTGATATGTTCCGCCCAATCTAAAAACAGGCTGAAATGGAATATTTAAATCTTTTTCAAATAACTTGCCTTTAGATTCAACACTATCTATTTTAAAATATTCAAATCGCATCCCTGCAGTAATATTAAATTTATTCCACTTTTTATCACCTTGAAAATAGGCGGCTATATTGGTTGAATTGTGATCACCATAAAGTTCTGATTTAACGTCAGTAAATGACCCCATTGCTCCACTTGTAAATGTTAGTTTATTTTGAAATTGCTTTTGAAATTGATATTCAGAAAAGTAATAATTTGAAGTTGATGCTTGGTTGGTATTGTTTTGATTATCAGTTCTAAAAAATCTTGTTTTTAATTGATGTTCGTTTCCGCTTTTTCCAATATAAGTGACAAAAGGGTCTATCATAATTCTTGACGTTGACGAGGTGCTAAGTGTTGTTGTTGAGTCTTCAATGCCACCTAGTGAGTGAAGAACACTGTCGGCACCAGCCCATAAAAAGAAAGTCGTGCTACTATTTAAATTGTTATTTAGATTAATTCCATAGGATAGTCCATTTACATTTTTTGAAAAGTGTTTCCAGCCACCATTAATTCTAAATCTTTGGTCATTGGAACCTAGTCTGTAGCCTTGGTCTTTCATGAAAAAGCCACCTAATACTAGTTCATTATTTTCATTAATTTTATTTAAATGTGTAAAATTTGCTTGTGCGTATCCTCTTGGCGAATTCCACCAAGTTTGATTACTTCTTTGGTCTAAAATGGAATCACTCCCATTTTTAGCGGTCCCAGTTCTAGTGGCATATCCAGGTAAATAAAATCCATTGGAAATATTTATTTTTGTGATAGGTTCATTCTTTGGATATTGAGTCCTTATATTAATTACTCCGTTTAGAGCAGAAGAACCATAAAGTACTGATGAAGCTCCTTTTAAAACTTCAATTTGAGAAATATTCTCTAAAGGAATTGCTGACCACTTAATATCATTGGCATCACCAGCTAACATAGGCATTCCATCCAACATTACCATAACTCTGCTACCAGCCCCATAACTCCAGCCACTACCTCCTCTAATACTAGCCTGATTTTCATTTATCTGAACACCAGGCACTTGTTCAATTATAGCCTCAGCGTCTCTAGTTGCCTTATTTTCGATAAGTGCAGGTTTTATCACTGACATAGAAACAGCAACATCACCTAGTTTTTGTTCGTATTTACTGGCAGATACAACAACATCATTAAGCTGGTTACTTTGTTCAACTAGTGATATATTAATTACTTTAGTTTCAGAAGCGTTTAAGTATATTACTTTATTTTCTGTTGTATAACCAATATACTTAAAGGCAATTACATATTTTCCAGAAGGTAAGTTGAGGGAGTAAAATCCATTAATATCGGTAGAAACTCCTTCACCGTTTTTAAATAGAATATTAGCTCCAACTAAAGGCTGGTTATCTTTTGAATCTATAACTTTTCCTTTTATCGTAGCATTTTGGGCAATTGAATTTGATGTAAATACCAAGAGTGCTATTAATGCAATTAAATTTTTTTTTAAATCAAATTTCATTTTCGTAGCTAAAAGTTACTTTTTATTTTTTGGTGCAGAGTATTTAAATGTTATTTTTTTAATAATATCTTTCGATTTAACTCCTTCTTTGTAAACAATATGTGATATTAATTTACCTCTTTTGCTGTAAATCTTCATATCACCATGTTTTTTGTTGTCTTTATAGTTGGTTTCGCTAGTTAGGTTTCCTTTTCTCCCAAAAGATTTATATGTACCGTCTAACAAACCATCTTTGTAATTAACAATACTGCTTTTGATAATACCCCCTGGATAAAAATAATTTGACACACCATTTAATTTACCATCCTTGAAGTTTTCTTCACTTTTTAAACTACCATCAAACTCGCTGTATTTTATCCATTTTCCATCGTTTATAGATTTTCGAACAATTCTATTTTCGTCCGGGATTAATAAACTTCTATTATCTTTTACTAAATAATTTCTTTCCTCAATTAGAACTCCCTTAGATGACCAATATATCCACTTCCCACTTTTATAATTATCCTCATATTGTCCTTGATATTTAATTTGTCCGTTTTTATAATAACCTTTCCAATTGGCATCCATACTCCCCATATTGAAATAACCTTCATCTTTTAATTGTCCATTTTCGTACCAAGATTTCCACATTCCATTTTCAAGATCTTGCTTGAAAGTTCCTTCCATAGATTTTTCGCCGTCCTCATATAATGTCGTCCATTTTCCATTTTTTTGGTCATTTTTGTAGATTCCTGTTCTCCATACATTACCGTTATTGTAGTAGAATTTCCATACACCATTTTTTTTGTTATTGATGAATTCTCCCTCGTAGTATATTATGCCTTTGGGATAATAAAATTTCCAATATCCGTGTTGTAGGTCTTTTTTAAACCCACCCGTCATATCAACGTTTTTATTTGCATAGTAATAAGTCCAGTCTCCGTTCTTTTCACCATTTAAATATTTTCCGTCAATCAATAGATTTCCCTCCGACGTATACTCTTTAAAAACTCCATCTTTTTTCCCATTTCTATATGATGTCTTTTGGTACAATTTATCGTTGGTAATGAATTTTTCTGTCCATAAACTATCCATTTTCCCATTTGAGTAATAACCTTTCTTTCTTATTTCGCCGTTAGGTTTATATATTATGTAAGGTCCATTTTTAATACCATTAGAAATATTCTCAATTGCTTTTATTTTCCCTGATGGATAATAACTTTTAAGAGATCCATTTCCATCGCTAACTAGTTTGGTTCCGTTTAAGTCGAAATAATTTTTAATATATTCTGTTGTATCTGAATCTTTAAAATAAGATTCTTCCATTATTCTCCCATTTTCGTAAAAATATATCCAGTTTCCAGTTTTAATACTTGTTATTATTTCAACATTTTCAATATATCTATTTAGCGCATTAGTATCGTAATTTTTCACTTTTGGTTGAACTAAATAACTACCTTTTTCTGCAATTTGACCATTATAATAGTATGCCTCGAAGGTAGAATCAGCAGCTCCTAGTGTGAAATAGCCTTTTATTTTAGTGTTGCCATTAGCATAATAGGAAAGATATTTCCCATTTAATGTCCCTTCAAAATAATTACTTATTTCTTGAGGTTTCCCATTTGGATAAAAGTACCTCCATGTTCCAATTTTTGAACCGATTCTTTCTGTTCCGTAGCTTTTATATCTTCCAATACTTCTCTTGTTAATTTTTTCTTTGCTCCAGTATGTGATAATTGGATCTGATTTTAATAATCCATAGTTGTCCTGACTACAAATAGAAATATTCGGAGATGTAAAAAATAAAAAGAAGAGAAGCTTAAGTAGAATTAATTTTTTCAAAATTCATCAAATTATTGTGATAAATAAACAAATTCAATCCATCCGGGGACTCTTAAATTTTGATTGTAGTTTGAATTGAATCTCCATTGTTTTGTATAATTAATGGCATTTTTAATCAGACACTCGTTTTTGGTATTTGTATTGTTATAATTTATCTTGTAATCTACAATATTTCCTTTCTGATTAACTTTGATATCAATTCTAACAATTCCGGACGAATTACAAAGGTAAGAAGGAATTTTTTGATAAGTCATGTGTCTATCTTTTACAAAATATTTTGCTGTAGCAGTAGACATTTTTTCAGCAGATTTGTTAAAAATTTCATTTTCATTATTTTTTTCTGATTCAATAGTAGCTTGAGTCAAGCTTGGATTATCAGCATCTAACATTTTAAATTCATCTGCTTCAAATTTTTTCAAGTCTTCTAAAACATCTTTTTCCAATAGTTTTTTTTGAGTTTCATTCAAAGACTTAGTTTGGTCAAAATTTGAAGATACATTAGTGAATTCAATAGGATCTTTATTTTTCGATCCATTTTCATTTTCAATGATTTCTTTTATCTCCTCATTTGAATAATCAATTATTGTAACTGTTTTTTCAATTGGTTTAATTACATAGAAAGAAACATTTTGAATATTAAGCCATACAAATATTAAGACATGTATTAATAAAGTGCCTAAAATCGCATTCTGATATTTTTCAACATAAAATAATAATTTCATTAATTTGAAATATTTATTAAATATATACGAAAAATAATTTAATCTAGTTGCTTAATTGTTGATCTGGTAATTCTCGTTAAGCAAACTAATTATTTCGGAAGTTATATCTAGTTTAGGATTTGCAAAAAGCATGGGACCTCCAATTCTATAACTTAAAACATAATCGTAACCAATACTTTCACCAATTTTTTGCATGAACTCATCGGTCTTTTTTACATATTGTTGAGTCATTTTAACTTCTTCATTTGCCAACTCACTTGAAAGTTCTTGTTCAACTTTTAATATTTCTTGTTCTAAAAGTCTAATGTTTTGAGCTTTTTCTAATTTTTCTCTCTCACCCATGATAGGCGATGCTTTTTCAAATTCCTTCACAAGATCTTCGTAGGACTTATATTTGTTTTTTATTTGATTTTCTGCACTTGCTCTTTTAGTAATCAAATTAGATTGAACTTTTTGTGCATATAGATAGTACTTTGAAACAGTGTCACTATTAACAAATGCTATTTTTAATGAACTACTTGTGTCATTTTTGTTCTGAATCAAAATGTTTCTAGCTTTTCCCAATTCTTGATTTTTTGTTTCAATTTTTGGTTGTCTATTTTCATTTTTAATTTCTTCGCTTGGGGAGTTTCTGATTTCTAAAAAAAATAAAATAAATAGGCAAATAAAAACTATAGTGTAAATTACCAAATGTGTATTCTTGCTCATAAGATTAGAATTTATCAAAATGTAGTCATGTGATCTCTAACAGTCTCAATGAACTCAAAAGGAACAGAAACCATTTCTGCATAATCATTTCCTAATTCATAGTTGCCATCTTCATCATTTTTAAAAACCCATCTTATTTTAGCTGAGCATCCAGCAATATATATGCTATCTATTTGATTGATGATATTGAGAATAAATTTTGAATTTGAGATATTGATAGAGTCGATATTTATTGTAAGTACTGTTTTTTCATAAGGTTGCTTTACGTAGTTACCAACCCACTGCTCTAAATCCTTGAAGAAATCTGTGGGATCTTCCATATTGCAATTTCCATCTATTAGTAGTATACCTTTTTCTGAATTGAAAGATATAAGAGGTGTTTTCTCTGAGGATTTTTTATAAAGTAAACTCATCCGAAATAATAATCGGTAAATATGAAAAATAAATCAATAAAAATTAAAATCTAACTATTGTTTTTTTTGTTTGGCATGAAATCTTTTAGATAAAAAGGATTAAAATATGCTAGATTTTCATTTTTTTCTTGAATAAACTTATTGTGGCTTAATTCAATCATTGCTGAAGCACAATTAAGTTCGCAATCGTCAATTATTAGACCATCACGATTAAATTTAGAATTAAACTTCTTTGCTCCATCACCAGTAAAATATATGTTTTTATATGGATTTAATTTTTCTAAAAATTTTTCATCAATTATATGTGCTCCAATAGGTAAAATCAGTTTTTTTTTAATGTCATATCCAGCTGTATAAACTTCATCTCTTCTTGCGTCTATCATTGGGAATATTATAGTATTAGAATCCCTGGTTTTCAACTTATAGGAATTGATCATGAGCTCTGTAGTTCTAACACTAATAAGGGGAATATTTAATGAAAATGCTAAGCCTTTAGCTGCAGCGACACCAATTCTAAGACCTGTAAAAGATCCAGGGCCAGATGCCACTGCAATTGCAGAAAGATCACTAAGTTGGATATTGTTTTCCTCTATGATTTCCTTTATAATAAGGTGAAGTTTTTCCCCGTGAACATATTTATCGCTTTTGATTCCCTTAAGACCACAAAGAACACCTTCTTGTCCAATTGCAACAGAGCAATTTTTAGTTGAAGTTTCAATATTTAAAATGAGACTCAAAATTAAATATCAATTGTTTTCTTCTTGAGTTCAAAATTTTGCCCAAGGTAAACTTTTCTCACCTGTTTATCTTCAGCGAGTATCTCAGCAGTACCAGATTTCAAAATTGCACCTTCGAAAAGCAGATATGCTCTATCAACTATAGAAAGAGTTTCTTGAACATTATGATCAGTTATTAAGATCCCAATATTTTTCTCTCTTAATTTTAGAACAATTCTTTGAATATCTTCAACTGCAATCGGGTCAACACCAGCAAATGGTTCGTCTAGTAAAATAAAATCGGGTTCGTTGGCTAAGCATCTAGCTATTTCTGTTCTTCTTTTTTCCCCACCAGAAAGTTTTATTCCAAGAGTTTTTCTTACATGACCTAACCCAAATTCTTCTATTAATGCTTCCAATTTTATTTTCTGATCATTTTTAGAAAGCTTTGTCATTTCTAAAATAGCCATAATATTATCTTCAACAGAGAGTTTTCTAAAAACTGAGACTTCTTGGGGTAAATACCCGATTCCCATTTTAGCTCTTTTATACATAGGAGTTTTAGTAATATTAGTATTATTTAAATAAACATTACCAATATCAGGCTTAATTAAACCAACAATCATGTAAAAGGAGGTTGTTTTTCCAGCACCATTTGGACCTAATAAACCAACTATTTCACCTTTTTTAACAGACAGAGAAACTTCTTTTACTACTTGTCTTCCCTTATAAGTTTTATTAATATTTTCTGTTTTGAGTTCCATTTTAGATTTAATTGATTTCTTTTAATCTTTTCTTTTCAACAGATTTTACAACAACTATACCAAGTTCATATAAAGCATATATTGGAAGAGTAACTAATAGTTGACTAATTACATCTGGAGGTGTAATTAATGCGGATAGAATCAAGACTCCTACTAGTGCATGTCTTCTGTATTTTTTTAAAATTTCTACTCCAATTAATCCAATCTTTGAAAGTAAATACATAAGGATTGGCAATTCAAAAAATAACCCTGATAAAAATGTTGAAGTTGTTATCATTGACATGTAAGAACTGATTGTAAAGTTATTTTGAATTTCTGAGGTAAGTTTATATCCTCCAAAAAATTGAATGCATAATGGACTGATTACAAAATATCCGAATAAAATTCCAGTAAAAAATAAGATACTTGCATTGAATACAATCCATTTAGTTGCCTTAACTTCATTTTCTTTAAGTCCAGGCTTCACGAATGACCATATCTGAAAAAAGGTAAACGGAAAGGAAACAATAAGTCCACCAATAAGTGCAAAGTACATGTTAGTTGAGAATTGCTTTGTCATTTCAATTGATTGTATTTGAATTGGAATTTCGCTTGCACATAAGCTATCTTGAATCCCAATTTTATTAGAAATGAAACAAAAAAATTGATATGTAGGAAATGAAGTTTTGGACATATTTATGTATACTGTATTAACGATGTAATCAGTAAAGTAAAATATTCCTACTGCTGTTATTAAAATGAAAATACTAGATCTTACGAGTCGCCAGCGCAATTCTTCTAAGTGCCCTAAAAAAGAGAGTTCTTTTTCTTTATTGTTTTCATTCATTTTGCAAATCTAATAGATAATGTCTTTGATTAAATTAAAAGTTTAATCAACTAAACAATTAACTTTGAATATGCTAACAAAAGTATTGCTTTATTTACGATTTTTGAGTTACGGAACATCAAAGTATAATATTCATTCGCCATTTGTACACTCTTTTATTGAAAATGTGTTAGATGATAAGAATTTATATTATAATTTCCTTCCAATTGAGCAATTAAGAAAATGGCTTTTAGCCCAAGACAAGCAACTTTTTCTAAACGACTTTGGCGCAGGGTCTAAATATTCAAGTTCAAAACTTACTACCATTAGTCAGTTAGCAAAAAAAGTACAATCAAGTAAACAGAAAGGACAGTTAATATTCAAAATAGTCAATTATTTTCAACCAAAAAAAATATTGGAGTTTGGTACTTCATTAGGTTTATCTTCAGCATATTTAGCATCTTCAAATAAATCTTCAAAAGTATACACAATTGAAGGGGATAAAAATATTTCAACCCTTGCAAAGAATAATTTCGATAAGTTAAGGATTAAAAACATAGATATTGTTGAAAAAAAATTTGATGATGCTATTGAAATGCTTTCAAATAAATCTTTTGAACTAGTTTTTTTTGACGGTAACCACAGAAAAGAGCCTACTTTAAAATATTTTAACTGGGCCAAGAAAAAAATTACCCAAAATTCAATATTTATATTTGATGATATTTATTGGTCAAAAGAAATGAAAGATGCATGGGACATTATTCGTCAAGATTCTAAAGTCTCACTTTCAATTGATATTTTTTCTATTGGAATAGTATTTTTCATTGATAAAAATCAAAAAGAGCACTTTCAATTAATTCATAAGTCAAACTTTTACTGAATTAAACAACACATTCTTGTGTATAATTTAATTTGAATTATGAATTGTTATTTGATGTGAGTTTTATTATTGTATTTATGTACAAATCAATCTTAAAATTAGCACTTAGTGTATTTTTAATTTCATTTATTATCCAATGTGGAAACGAAAGTAAGAATCATGATCAAATTTCTACTCATCCATCATTTAACAAAACTGTTATTAAACCAAAAAAAATTCATGGTTTTAGCTTAGATGAGTTTTCAGTTGATAGCAATATTGTTAAAAATGGTGAAAGTTTTGGTGAATTATTGTATTCTTTAGGCGTTTCATTTCAGGATATAAACAAACTAGGAGAAAATTACAGATCAACTTATGATATTCGCAGAATTTATCCAGGAGATAAATATTATATCATAAAACTAAAAGATTCCTCTAAGCTTCAAAATCTAATTTACCAGTACTCATCAACTGAGTATATCGTAATGAGTTTTAGTGACACACTAAATATGCAGTTATTCCAAAAACCAGTTACCATAAAACTCAAGCAATCTAGTGGAAAAATAAAATCTAGCTTGTGGCAGAGTTTTATTGGAAATAATCTTACTCCTGCATTAGTTTCAAATGTTGCAAATTTATATGCTTGGACAATAGACTTTTTCGGTATTCAACCCGATGATTATTACAAAATAATTTATGAGTCTAAATATGTCGATGGTCAATTTATTGGAGTTGGTGACATAAAAGCAATACTCTTTAATCATATGGGTAAGAACTTTTATGCATTCCATTACGCATCTCCAACTGAAAAAGTAAAACATTATTATAATGAGACCGGAGAAAGTATGCAGAGAGCTCTTCTGTCTGCTCCATTAGAATATGTAAGAATTTCGTCTAAGTTTTCACATAGGAGATTACACCCCATAAAAAAAATATATAGACCACATTACGGGATTGATTATGCTGCTCCATCAGGAACTGATGTTGTAGCAACAGGTGATGGTAAAGTTACTTTTGCTGCAAGAAAAGGAGGTGCAGGTAAAATGATAAAAATAAAACATACATTCGGAAATGTTGTAACCAAATATTTACACTTACTGAAATTTGCAAAAGGTATTAAGTCAGGTAGCTATGTAGAACAGGGAGAGAAAATTGGTGAAGTTGGTAGTACAGGTTTAAGCACAGGCCCTCATTTGGATTACCGGGTATATATAAATGGTAAGCCTGTTAACCCTTTAAAAATGAATATTCCAAGCAAGGATCCAATACCCGACACACTTAGACCAAAATATCTAAAAGATATTGAAGTATTAAAAAAATCATTAGACAACATTTCAATTAATTGAGTCTATATTAATGGTGGCACTTTATTTGTGCTTAATAAGATAAGTATTATTTAAGTTAGAAATGGAACATAAATTATTCAATAATATTTTAGCGAAAAGCTTAAAATATATATTCTTTATTTCCATATTCCTTTTTTTATTAGCAGTAATAATTTCTTCTTCAATAAATTTTTTATACAAAGAAGATTTAAAAAAAATTTCCTTGAACTATGTTAATAAAAAACTTTATTCACCGATAAAAGTAAAAGATATTGAAGTTGGTTTTGTTTCCTATTTTCCATCTATCTCAATTTCTCTTAAACACGTTAAGATTTTAGATGTTATAGATTCAAAAGATACTTTGTTATACTGTAAAAATTTAGACTTAACATTTAATGCTATTGATTTAGTTAATAAGCAATATAAAGTAAGAAAAGTAAGGATAAACCAGGGGTTTTTCAATGCTAAAATTACAGAAAATGGACTTCATAATTATTCATTTATAAAAGATCAAAATGATGTGGCGAACAATGATTTTAAATTCATACTTGATCAAGTATCATTGAGAAATTTTACAATTAATTATGAAAATAAAATATTAAATCAAGATTACTCAATCTCTTGTAAGGAGGCTCAGTTAAAAGGGAATTTTGAAAAGAAATCTTATAATTTAGATATTAAATCTGACTTAACAATTAATCATTTTAAGAGCGGTAATGTAAATTATATTTCTGGGAAAAAAGCCAATTTTAATTCTGTATTAAATGTAAATAATAGCCCATTTTCTATTAAAATTAACAATGGAACTTTAACAATAGCTAAAATGAATTTTAGAGTATCTGGCAACTATGAATCTTCAAAAGATGATAGGATTGACTTTTCTATTAATGGAGATAATATTCAGCTTTCAGACGTTTTCAGTGTATTTCCAGTAGATTATTTTTCAGTTCTGGATAAATATAGTTCAAAAGGAATTTTAAAATTCAATTCAAAACTAACTGGGAATCTAAAACAGGATAATCAATTGTTATTTATTGCAGATTTCAATGCTGAAAATGCATCATTTACAGATATTGCAAATAATTTAAGTATGTCTAATATTAGTTTAAACGGACGATTTAATAATTTGAAAAAGTTTGTTGATATTAATGATTTTTCAGCCGATATGATGGATAGTAAACTCAAGGGTTCTTTTCTAATCAAAGAATTTAATAATCCTATCATAAGTCTAAAAACACAAGGTAGATTAAATCTGGATAAGTTAAACTTTTTTCTGTCAAAAAACCCTTTTGATTTTAAAGGTTTTGCATCATTTAATTTATCATCTGAATTAACAATGAAAAATCAATTTATAGATGTAAAATTTATAAAAGGAAATGTCAATTCAGATAAGGCAAGGGTTATTTATAAACCTGAAAACACAAATATTGAAATAGAAGATATAAAAATTAATATGCCAAATAACGATTTAATGTTTAGCTCTAAGCAGGCTAATATTGATGGTGATACATTTGTTCCTGCTATTAAATTGTACAATTGGTTGGATATAATAAATGATAACACAAATAAGATAAGAAGTGATTTTAATTTAGATTTTAAAACACTGAATCTCGAAAACTGGTTAAAATATTTTCCAGAAAATGATAGTCAAAATAATACTATGGCCTTTGATATATCTGGTAGTCTTAAAATTGATAATTTTTATTACGAAAAAATAAGATTTAAAAATGCTTTGCTAAATGGTATTTATATTCAGGATAATATTTCTGTAAAATCTCTTAAAATGGAAGGTCAAGATGGTGAATATTTACTTAAAATTTCGACCTCTGATTATAATCTTGATGAGATTACAATTAAAGTTGATGGAACAACTACTAATATTAATCAAAAAAAACTATTTGATGAATTTCAAAATTTTAATCAAAATTGGATAACGACTAAGAATATAAAAGGAATATTATCAAGTAAATTTAATGCAAGTTTTACATTCGATCAGAATAAAAATCTAATCTCTGAAAAAAGTAAATTACAGAGCCTTAATCAATTTAAAGACTTTTCTATTGTTAATTTCCCATTTTTTAGACAAATCTTATATTATTTTAAAGAAAATTCAATTACAAATAAAATTATTGATGTAGAGTATTTCAACAATAATATAGATGATGTCATTTTTGAAGATTTTAATACTGAAATTTCAATTGATAATGACAAGGTTTTTATAGAAAAGACTAAAATAAATAACAACATCCTCGATCTTAGTTTTTTTGGAACATACGGATTTAACGACACTGTTGATTATCATCTTAATTTTAACTTTAATGATCTTAGAAAAAATAAAAGGAATTATGATGGTTTAGATATTGAAGATGATAATTTAGGAAAACAATTATTTCTTTTAATTTTCGGCCATTTAGAAAATTTAAAATACAAAATTGACAGAGAAGAGATTAAAAAAAACCGTAAGGAAAAGATTAAAAAGGAAAAGAAAATTGTGACCAAAATTATTAAAGGGGAAAATATAAATTCGGATACTGTTTTCAAAAAGCCAGTTTTTGAATTAGAACAAGATATAGATGAAAAATCAAGTGGAGACTCAGCAAAAATCAATAATCAAAAACTAAAAACAAAGAAAAAAAGAGATTCAACGAAATTAAATAAGTTTTTAAAAAAACTTGGAGTTGAAGAGGAAGTTAAAGAAAAACCCAAATTTGAAATCAATAATTAATCTTACCATTATTTCTAGTTTCAACGATTGCAATATTTTTTACTCTTGATGGCATTTTTGTTCTGTTAAATTCAGATTTACATTTAATAATTCCGTTCCAGTCTTTATTTATACCTCCTTTTATAGTGCCTCCGTCTACAATAAGTTTAGATTTTTTTTCTAGTATAATTGATCTATTTTTTGCCATTGTTAATTTATCCCTTATTATTAAAGTTTTATTTTTCTTTATAATAATATCGTTTTGCATAAATATACATTTATCCCAAACATCATTATTTGTCACATATGAAATATTCTCCTTTTCATATTTTTGATAAATCGTTGGGTAAAGATCCTCATTATTTGAATAACGATAATGTACGTAAGCTATTTGTAGTGGGGATAAATATCTCCTACATTTATTGTAACCCATGATATTATTACTTGTGTTAGTATTATTGCAATTTATCCAGCCGAATTTATCTGAACTGGGTAAGTCATCAAATTGAGGCCTATCCGTATGTTTTAATCCAATGCAATGTCCAATTTCATGGCTTAAAAGCTGTGCATTTGCAAACTTCCCATTTTTCGTAGCTCCGGAGAAATTTAAATAAAATGGAGATGGACCACATCCAAATGCAATTTTTTGAGATGATGATCCAGTGTAGAATATATGCAAATAATTTTTATCACTATTTGTATACTTCATCCAATTTTCTTTACTACAGTTTTTATCTTGCTTTGTATAATAGCTTATAAATCCGTTATTTGTTTCCGAAATATTAATTTTTTCTTTCACATAAATAAGAGTATTATTTTCTTTTCTCTGTATTTCTTTAACATGAAATATTCCGTCATTAAATAATGTCTCGGTTAATATAATACTATCTAAAATTGGTCTGTATCTGTTTTTAACACCTTTTATAAGTATAGTTCCAGAATCTGGATTAATACTTAAAATTTTAATCCATTTAGATTTATTATTTTCAGGGATGTAACAAAGTCTGTCCCAGTCATTTTTATTGCAATAAAAAGAAATAGTATCTAGCTTAAATCTAATTCGACTGTCTTTAATATATGGTTTATTATTTTTTGTGTTTTTAAGAGTTGGACGATTTAAGGTCTTGTATATGGTGTTTATCCACTCGAACTGCTGCTGAATATATTGTATTGAATCTTCAGTATAATTTTCAGGATCACTATTAGTTTTTTTAATTACATGTGCCCAAATTTTAATTTCAATTTCTGGGTGTGTTGTTAAACTACATGAGTCATAGGGTATATATTTATTTAAATAATCAAATTGAGAATGATATAAATTGGTTAGTACTATTGTTGAAATTATAAAAATGTATTTCATCAATCTTAAAGGTATCTAAAATTTAAATTTAAAAATCATATATAGAAGGGTTATTGATAAAAATATCTTAATTGAAATAATAACTCAAAATTCATGTCAAGTTATTGTTACGAATTAAGCTTTTGGGTAATTTTTACAATGATATTTGTTAAGTGTTAAATAAAAATATAATTTCGCAGACCTAAAAAAATTTATACTATGGAATCGATTGCAATTTATCTACCAATTATTTTGTCATTATTTGGATTAATTTACATGTTTATAAAAAAAGCCCAAGTGATGAAGCAAGATGCAGGTGATGGGAAAATGAAAGAGATATCTGATCACATTTATCAAGGTGCTTTAGCTTTTTTAAAGGCTGAATATAGGCTGTT
>MDTC01193047.1_pt1 | contig 29957 bp, 14 predicted proteins | sample 811181 | NCBI WGS metagenome assembly MDTC01 (sample SAMN05326644, study PRJNA326480) | marine metagenome | isolation source: seawater | place: Pacific Ocean: North | collected 2011 | reverse complement strand
CGCTCATTATAATATTGAATAGCATCATCGACCAGATCAGAAATCTGATCATCGTCAACGTTGATCTCTAATACTGGGGCACCGAGCTGACGCAAAGCGTAGTCGATAAGTTCTTGTCTTGTGCTAGGTTGTGACATGATTATAATGGATTGACGTTGAATCGGATACGTACATAATATGTAGTGTTGGGATCAAGTGTTACGTCCTGGGGTAAGACGTATGATGTTAAGTTTGCAGTGTTTCCAAGAGATTGGTGAACAATAGTAGTGAAATTAGAATCACCAGAGAACTGCCAATCACTAGAGGTATGCTGATATCCAGCGATAAACTCAGATGCGTTAATAGAAATTGTTGGATTAAAGGATGATGTAATTGTTTGAATCTCTGGTTGATCGACAAATGGAGTTGTGAAAGTTGTATTGGCAGTGTACGAACTTTCTAATCCATTATTATCTCTGTATTTCACCTGAACGTTGTATGATGTATTAAAAGCGAGAGTGCCTGCAGGTACAGTGAAAGATGTTAGATTTCCAGTATCTCCATTCGTAAAAGTATTTGTGGTATCGTATACAGTTACGTTATCAGACACTCTTCTAATTCTCCAGAAAGTAGAGAAGTGTGTGGATCCAGTGTACTGGGAAACAAAAGCAGCAGAGGTAATAGTTGGAACTCTGTCTAAAGTTTTGTTTGTGTCTGGGTCAGTATTTACAGTGACCGATGTTGGAGCACTTACAAACTCAGACTCATTAACAGTCAAAGTAACAGTGTTACTGGTTACTGTTGTTGCAGCAACGTTAGTTAGAGTACAACGATACTTATGAGATGGAGTTGTAGGATAAACTGTAACAGGAGTGGTATATGATGGTGAGTTAGCACCATTTACAGGTGAGAAAGTGTTTCCGTCATCTATGGATAGATTCCACTGATACGAGACCACATCGCTAGTAATAGATGCAGCGATAGTAAATGTTCCCTGAGCACCTTCAATAACTCCAAGGTCAGCAGGTTGTTGTGTAATTGTAATTACTCTGAGTACAGTTAAAACTGCAAATGTGCTTGTCGAACTTGCAGCAGATCCAACCAAACTTACAACACAACGATATCTGTCATCATTATCATCAGCATAAACTAAAGTTGGGGTGATATATGTAGCTGATGTTGCTCCACTAACAGGACTATAGTTTGCTCCACCATCGTCAGATCTTTCCCATTGATATGTTGGTGTTCCGCTACTTGCGTTAACCGTAACTGCTAAAGATGCTGTACTACCTTCATTACCAGTTGTATTCGCTGGTTGTGCAGTAATAGTAAATGTTCTTTGAACTGTAAGAGTTACTGTATTTGAGTAAACTGGGGCAGAAGCTCCAGGTGCATTGACTTCACATCTATACTGATCGTTATTGTCATTTGCATACACTAAACTTGGAGTTGTATATACGGATGATGTTGCTCCAGATACACCACTCCAACTATTACCACCATCATCAGATTTCTGCCACTGATAAGTAACTGCTGGTTCATGCTGGGATTGTAATTGTACACTTCCTCCTCCACCTCCAGTTGGAGTTGTGAAAGATTCTGTATCAAAGGACGAAGATGCTGCATTAGCACCAATCTGCCCCATAGTTACATCACCGACACAGGTAAATGATGCTGTTGCATTTTCATCAGCAGTAGCATCTGTAGGTTGTGTCGTAACTGTTGGTGTTACTGTCTCTACCTGTAGAGTTGCTGAACCACTAATTACTTGGGTTGCTTGAGGAGCATTTAAAACACAACGATAACGATGCTCATCGTAAGTAGAATCTAGAATTGGAGTCGTATAAGTTGCTGCAGTTGCACCACTACCACCAACTACGTTTGACCAATTTGCTCCACTATCAATAGAGAACTGCCACTGATAAGTAATATCTGCTGCGTCATTGTCAGAAGTGTCAGCAGTTACAGTAAACTGGGAGGTCCCTCCTACAGCACCAGTGATATCTACTGGTTGTCCAGTGATATTAATTGTTCTTGTGAGGAATAGTCTAGCAGCGTTACTTGTCACTGCTGACAGAGATCCAGCAGCATCGCAAACTACTCTAAAATATCTTCCGTAATCGGAATCATATGAAGTGGTTGCAAGTGTATATGCAGCGCTAGTAGCACCATTTATGTTTGAATATGTAACACCATCATCAGATCTTTCCCATTGATAAGTAATTGTGGCACCATCAAGAGTGGATGCAGCAGAAGTAAAGGTTGCTGAAGCTGGTGCTACTGGTGTTTGATCTAATGGTTGAGTTCCAATAGTAACAACACGATAAACTGTTAGTGTTGCTGCATTACTAGTTGTTGGAGTGACTGCAGTTGAACTATCAAGTACACAGCGATATTGATAGGAATTGTAATTGTAATCATCATCAACAGTTAGAGTTGATGTAGTTTCTCCACTGTGACCAGCGAGAGATGAAATGGTGGAGAAGTTGTTTCCTCCATCTGTAGAGTATTCCCACTGGAATGTTACTGTAGATGCATCTGAGGCAGTACCAGCAACAGTAAACGTTGCATTAGTTCCTGCAGACGCTTCTACTGATGCGTTAGATGGTTGTTGTGTAATCGTAACTTGAACACCAGTACCAGTAGTAACAAAACTAAAGTTCCTAGTTTGACCAGAGTTGAGGTGTGTTACTGTAAGATTATATGATGTATCATTAAAGGATGATGTAACTGTACCACCAAGAATGCCTGTCGTTGTTGTGAAAGTAAGTCCAGATCCAGTTAAAGCTGGTGTTGATTGGATTGAATAATTTCCTTCTGAAATTGGTTCATTTGCCCATGTAGTATATGCAGACAAACCAAGATCAATACCAGATACGACTGCATTATTAGCAAATGGACTTGCCGATAGAGCACCTGAGTTGTTGACCCAAGTTACAACTTGATCAACATAAGGATATACAAGTCCTCTCGTCGTAGTTCCAACTCCGTTTGGATCATAGTCAACACCAGATTGCACTGGTCTACCAGTTCCAATACTAGTTGAGGTGCTTACTGTATTGACAGTGATGGCACCAATCATTCCACCGTGAGACTGGCATTGATAAACAAATGAACCTGCTGTATTTGGTGTCCAAGATACTGTGTTATTGCCTGTAGAACCCTGACCAGTGGCAGCAGGAGTGGATACATCAGCACCACCAGAACTAACTCTTATGCGGAATGGGTGAGAAGCAGCAACGTTTGAAAGGTTGAAATTAATTGTGTCTCCTACAGAAATAGTAACAGGTTGATTATCACCACTTACAGATCCAAGTCTGTCAGTTCCACTTAGAGTGTAACGTGAAGCATCTGGAGCAGTTACAGTAATGTTATATGTTTGTACACCGCTATATGCTTCCTGAGTATCTGTCTGAGTGAACAATGTAGTATTGCTATAGATAGGACCATCAGTTTCTTCGTGGGTGTCACTGATGATTCCCATGCTGCCACCACCACCAGTAGTAGTTAGAGTAGCAGATTGAGCTAATGCAATTGTAATTTTATAATTTGCAGCATCCTCACTGACGATTGTAAACCAAGATGTAATAGATTCTGCATAGATATCAAGATTACCTACTACAGTTGGATTTGGAACATTTAATTGTACTTTTTTACCAACCTTGTTCGCAAAATAAGTAGCATCTTGTGATGCATATGTAACTTCAACTTGACTTGATCCGTTTGTTACAGCAAAAGGATTAACACCTAGAGGTCTCTCTATCATCGTATCGGTCGGATACGCTGTATTACCAGAACCAGTTTGAGAGAATACAGAGATGTCAGATCTGACCCATGTCTTTGCTAAACCTGGAAGATTGCTCGTGGTATAATCATAAGAATTTTTTTGTACCCAAGATAAAACTGCTCCAGCAACAATAGGTCCAGAGAACGATGTACCATTGATCGTGGAATAATTATTGGTGTTGGAATACGTGGTATTAGCAGTCCAATCATAACTAGGAACAAGGACTCTAGTTCCAGGTGCTACTGTGGTTACACCTAAACCATAGTTAGAGAAGTCTGCCCAGGTATCATTATACTCTGTTGCACCAACAGAAATTTTATCAGTATCAGAATCAAATGCGTTGAATACAGAATCAAGGTATCCTGCAGTCCTGTTTCCTCCAACAAATTTTCCTTGCAGAGGTCCAGCAAAATTATCAGATGAATCTCTGAATCCGTTACCTGCAGACCTAACTATGATAATATTGTTCTGTGCAACTGTTTTTTCAATTTCATCTAATACTTCTAATTCAACTCCAGCATCCGTTCCGCTCTCATTTAGTTCAATAAACGGATATCCTCCGTTTGGAGTTGTTGGTCCAAAAGATGCATTGATTACTGCAGCTCTAGTGTTTCCTTTGTAGTTGGCATCGGTGCTGTCATTGTGATCTATGACTGCTTGATATGCAGTCACAATCCCAGAATAGGATGCTGATAAGGATGAGTTGAATGCTTTTAGTGAATAAATTCTAGACTTATTAGAAACTCCTGCAGTTCTTCCTGCAGCTAAGATAGCGCAATATGTACCGTGACCATTGTCATCCTCATTATTAGTTCCATATGCACCACTGTAGTGGGACATTTGGAATACTCTATATTGTTGTTGCTCAGAAAGACCGTTTAAGTCAGTTACGAAATCTGGATTGTAAAGTTCTGGGTGAAGCGCGGCATTATTTCCAGTTGGTCTAGATGAACCACGAACACCAGAGTCAATGACGTACAGATCAACACCGTCACCATCTTGAGTGTAACTGTATTGAGCGTTCATATATGAACGATCGATCTTACTAATCCTATCTAAGTGCCAGAAGTCATGGAGGTTGATAGTTCCATATCTATCTGGAGATACAGCATATCTACCCATTCCAGAGTGCGCTGTACAGTAATAGAATAAGATTGCAGGAGTCCCAGAAGTGGTTGCAAGTCTAGTGTATGCACCAGCTTGTCCTGGTGTGCCATTTACAGTTACACCAGTATTGTATTCCGATCCACCACCCCAGGTTCCGTTGGCGGTTAGAGAAAATCTGAATGGATGACCAGCGTTAGAGATGTCAGACTGATCAAATGTAAACGTTCCGCCCTGTAAGAAACCAGTATAGTTAGGAATTACATTATACGTACCTGACTGACTATTTGAAAATACGTATAAGTTTTGACCACTAATGTTTTGTACCTTTACGTAGATTGTACTGAATCCAGTAGAGGTAAGATTTCTAGTTCCAGTGGAGGCATCTCCAGATGCTTGGTGTTGGGATCCCTCTTCATATTCAACTGAAGTTGAAGCTATCTCAACGGGATCGCAAGCAAATTTCTCTGCATCCCAAAAAGCACTCTTAACTCCTTCCACACCACGAATGTCCCCGAGAGCGTTATCTTCGTTCTCCTCAGGTACATCTACAGTCAGAATGCCAAAGCTTCTAAATTTATCTACAAACGTTAAGTAACTATGTTGCCCCAGGATAGAGTCTTTGACTGCTTCTAACTGAGAATTATTAGTTACCTTGACTACTACCCTTTTCATTCGGTAAGCACAAAAAAGTCCTCTTTTGTATTTATACAGAGGACTTATAGTTAATTAATTAGGTGGGGTAATTCAAAATTCTTTGGAACTGCCCCAGTTGGTTTTTCTAATGGTTTTGTGGTTTTTAGATCATGCTTAGAATCAAAGGTGAATCTAGTTTTTACATGAGTTCGATCAGAATCAACTAGGAGATCGTAGTAATGACCATAACCAGTTTTGGTAAATGCAATTCCATAGATCGGTCTTCCTTGATATAAATCTCCAACCTTGTATGGAATCGTTTCCATCGTCCCATCAAAGTCAACGATATTAATAGTTGACTCTAGATGTTCTTTCTGTCTTAGTTCACTTGACTTCTTCAGCATTGCTCTCTTCTGCAGACTTGAGTGTCATATTCAGAGCTTCAATTGCACCTTCCAAACGGAGAGTTTGTTCTTTCCTAACTTTCAGTTGAGTTTCCATTTCGGAGATAGTTGCCTTTTGCTCTTTCAGTTGTTCGGTGAAATCCTTCACCATTTCTTCTGTAGTCATGATTAATAAGAAAAATTGCGAATTAAACGATCTTGAACCTCTTGGAGATTCATAATTAAGTGTTCGTCCTTATATTTATCTAGGATATAAGAACATGATTCTGTAATGCTACTAATGCATTCCCTTACAGGTTCATTAATGACTTTACTTTCCATCCACCATACGGCACCTAACCTTTCACCTTCGGTGACTGGCATTACCTCATGGCGTACACCAGAAGGATAGCATATAAACTGTCCAAATTGAAGCTTAACTGGAATGAAGTCAACAGCATTGACATAGATCCTCAACTCTCCACCCTCATATTCATCTGGGTCAGAGAGAAATAATGTATGACTATAGTGAGTGAGGATCTGGTGTTCACCTCCCATCAAAGAAGAATCATTATGTCTGAAATAATGATCTCCAACTCCATACTTATTAAAAGTAACAGGAGTTAATCTTCTAGGAACGACTTTGTTTACATACGATCCAATCTTATAGATTCCTTGATGAATCTGTGCGCTGAGTGCTTGATCGTATGCTTGTTTATTTACCTTGACAGGATTGTTTGGATTACTTCTAGCACCATCAGACCACTCTAAATTTTGAATTAGAGATTTGATAGTTTTAAGTTCTTCAATGTCAGGGTACTCATAGATATCGAATAATGAATGCATAATTTTTTAACCGTAACCAAATTGACTTCTTTCTGCGTCGTAATTTCTTCTAATCTCTCCACTGCTTAACTTCCTATTATAAAGTCTCCACTTGTAGAGAGTGTTGTTTCCTGGGTTTCCTCTGGAACCCGTTCCATCGCTTCTAGCGTTAAACTTCGGATAACTGTTTCCGTTTGTATTCAGGACACCACCATTGGGGTAATTATATACTTGAATTAAACCACCGTTCAACCAAGTATAAACTGCATTTCCATCATACGCTAATGCAACGTGTTGTGGAACGCTTTGAGCAAATCTTCCACCACTATCCTGCCAGAACCAACTTCGGTTGTTAGCGTACACCGCCCACTGGCAGACACCGCTATCAGATCTCATTTCCCAACAGTTTTCTTTGTTGAAAAGAATATCCTCACCACCTTGGTTAGATCTCCACTGGAACCAAACCTCACAAGTAAAATATGTCAGGTTTGTTGTCTGAGGCATGTAGCAGTGAGAACTTCCTGTAAATTGAAGACCACCGCCAAAATCACCACTATACGAAGGGGATCCGCTATTTGTAAATGATCCGTATCCACTACCAGAAACTAGGTTGTTGAGACTGCTGCCTCCAGTATAGGAAGATGGATTTGATACATCGTAATATGCAATCAAACCATCTGTAGTATACCCACCGCCAGAAGCTAGTGCCTGCCAGAATGTTCCTGTGTAGATTTCAATCTGACCAAGTTCAGTGTTCCTTCGGATAGTTCCAGCATATTGAGATCCCGTCCCTGGTCTTTGAGCGGTTGTTCCTGCAGGGAGTTTTAATCCGTCAGTAACTCCACCAAAATCAGCTCCTACGACTGGGGATCCTACGTTAACACCAATTCTATTATTGCTGGTATCTACATTCAGAACGTTATTGTCAACAGAAATATTTCCGCTGCCGCTGAGCGCACTGACGTTAATACTGCCTACGTTTAATGATGACATTTCGGTCAGGTATTTAGTCTTCTAAGTTATTTATCAAAGAGCATCGAGCAGATTTCCTTCGATGTCATAGTCCCAACGCCCAGAGTTGGTACATACAAAATATCCAACAGGATTCTGATTTCCGTTTGGTGGATAATTCCATCCATAAGCAAGAATTTTTTCGTTATTTGCAAATGGTTCACCATCTTCACCTAGAAAAACTGCTAGATGTTCAGTTAAATTAGATACAATCATAGTTCTAAGTAAGTTAAGGATGTTTCATCACCAACTATTCCTTTGATCCAAACATTAAAAGAGATTGATAGTCTGATACCATCAGTCTCGTTTGGTAAAGTATCGTGCTTTAAGTGACTTGGGAAAAGAAAGAGATCTCCGCCCATAGGTTTTTGAATACTATTGGGAACGTTTAAAATATTTACCTTCTTAACGTTTGGACGAATGGTTGAATTAATAGTGTCATAGAATCTTAATGGAGCATAGTCCATCTCTCCTGGGTAATATACCCCAGAGATGAAAGAGTTACTATGATAATGAGTCCTTACGTAAGAGGTAGGTTTTACTCCAACTCCCCACATAGTTACCATATATGGTTCAATATCTTTGAATTCATATACGTCGTTAACCATGTAACGAACACAATGCATAATATCATCCTGCAATTTATCAAAAGCAGGATCTTTATTTAAGTCTTTGATGAAGTAATTATCTTCCATTGCGAGATAATTTTCTTCATTGCATCTTTCTTCAAGAATTTCTGTCCATTTTTCATGTTCAGTCTCTAAGGAAAACTTGACTAATGGTTTTGCAAAGAGAGGTACGATTTCATTGAGATACATAAAAAAGCATCACTAAGTTTATGGATATGGAGTCTCAGGTGCGAGTCCAAATTTACTTGCACTAGCACTATATAGGTTAGCAATTTCCGTTGCTTCTAAAGGACGATTCCAGATTCTAATACTAGCACAGTGTCCCATAAATGAGGAGTTGGAACCATAGGCATGACCAGACAGCAATCTTCCAACGCTGCTGGTATTAGCACTACCGATATCAGTAGAGATAGTTCTCCTTCTGTTTTGATAACCGTTAACGTAAATGGAACTAAAGTAAGATCCTTGTCCACTTGAAGCGGATCTTGCATCCCAGCAGGCAACAATTTGACTCCATGTAGATGCAGGAGCATATGGTCTCATGTTTGAATTGCTGATGTCATTTCCACAGCAACCTTGAGATGGAGCTCCGAGTCTAAAATAGAATGAGTTTGCATAATCCCAATAACCAACCCAGAACCAGTTAACATCATTAGGAGAGTCATTGCTTCTATTGTGAATTAGACCATTACCTTGGTTAAATCTTTGTGGTTTAATCCACCATTCAATAGTTCCTTTGAGTTTGTTCCATCCGTTATTTGTTGGGAAAGGAATACCACTTCCACCTCCACTTCCATTGCTGTTGTTATAAACTGCTCCAAGGTTATCGACGTTCTGGAAACTCCAGTTACCTTGAGCACTAGTAATAGTTACGTTTCCAATTATATTTTGCTGATCAATCCAAGTATTTCCACTATAACCAGTTCCATTACCTAAAGTTGCATCCCAGTTTGCAACCAATCCATTTGTAGGAATATTTGTAGTATCTGGATCTTCATACGTAGGAACCCATCTAGTACCGTTATAATACTCCATTGTATTCGTGGTTGTATTATAACGCATTTCTCCAGACGAAGAACTAGGTCTTTGAGCCGTAGTTCCCTTTGGCATCTTGAGAGTTGTGTTTGCTGCAGAGCAATCCAGACTAACTCCACTAGAGGTAGAAACGTAACCGCTACCCGCTAAATTGTTAAGTTGGTCTACTTTTAAAATACTTGCCATCGTTAGTCAGGTAACTCGTTAATAATTTCGGAAAAATCTAAAGCTTTATACTGTTCAATATCAAAGGGAGCTGGATTTGAATCTTTCCTTGATTTCACTTCATTATAAAAAGCAGATTCTTCTTTACCTGGAATAACTCCAGAGTCAAGATCTTCCCATACTTTATGTAGCAAATCTACAGTATAATAATTTTGTGCTTTTTCAAAATACTTATTCATTTGGAGGTTTTTCTCCTCCATCCACCTATACAGGTCGGACTTTGATGTAGTTGGATATTCCATAATTATCAAGGTTTTGCATTAGTAGATACTAGGTAGTTGCTTCCAGTAGATCTTGTACCAGCATCGTCAAAGAGTAAGTCTTGGAGATTGTAATTATCAGGTGGATAACTACTCCAGAAATACAGGAAGGAATATGGTGTGTAGTTTCCGTTTGGTTCAGAATAAGTATTATTTCTCAACCACCATCTTCCACCATCTCCAGTTCTCCAGGTATTTGCTGGAACACCATTACCATAGTATTGTGGATTTCTCATTACATAACCAGTGTAGTTTCCTGCACTAGTGTTCCAAACTTTTCCTGGGCATTGGAAGTAACTTCTTAAGTTACCACCAGTTTGACCAAGTTGACCACGAACAAAGTTTACCATTGCTCTCCAATGATATGAAGATCTTGGATATACCAAGTCTAAACCAAGGGCAGTACCACTGTGATTATTTCTTGCATCATTGACACTACTACCACCAGTAATAGCATACATGTCAAATCCACCACCCTCTTCATCCATATCTACCCACATCTGAAGTGGTTGAGGCATAGATGGAGATTTGATCCAGTAATATCCAGATGTTTTTGTTGGATAATCTAATGCCAGTTGATATCCTGATGCAGCAGCGTTAGATGAGCTAGAACCATCTGGAGCTCCAGTGAAGAGTGCGTGCCATGCACCACCTTCATAGAAAAGCAACTCTCTTGTGCTGCTGTTGTAGTACATAAATCCATTGGCAGCTCCAGATGGATTTGATGTCAAAACAGGAACTCTAAGATTTCCGTCAATTTGTAATAGGTGTCCAGATGGGACTCTTACTGTATTGTTATACGTTGAGAATCCCTGGATATCGTGTACTGAAAGTGTGCTCATTTTTTAAATAATACTCCAGCTACCACCGTTAGCAATAGTGATCGTGTTTCCATTATTTATAGTGATAGGACCAGCGGTCATGCAGTTATCACTAGAAGAAACTGTGATGTTCTCTCCAATGGTTTGACGATTACGCTTGAATACGCCGTATGTGTCAATCCACTGCTTATCACCTTCAGCGCGAAGAACAACGCTTCTTTGACCACTACTCAATCCGACTGAACTAGTGTTGATGTTCAGACCGTTTTGACCGCGAACCTCAACTCTGTAGTTGGTCTGATTTTGGTCGCCACCAGAGTAGAATGTCCAAGTACCGCCGTTACCATCAACAGAACCCATGCTGGTATCGTTATCAGATCTCCAGTAGAAGTTATCACCAGTTCTGAAATACGTGTGGGAGTTATTACCAAAGTAGAATCTTGGTTGACCACCAGCGTCGTTCAACCATACGTTTACACTAGAACCGAAGTATGGAAGACCTAATGCTTGATAACCATCAAGGAGATCAGCGTTCAAGTTTGTACATACTGTAGTAGAACTTACCGCGAGTGGTGAAGTACCAGTTGCAACTGTAGAAATAAGTCTGTTGTCAGTTTCAATTGCACCACCAACGGTTAGAGTTGAACCAGAACTAGTGCTAACACCACTGCCCTTGTTCATGAATATTCTGTTTGTTGCAGAGTAAATTGCTAAAGATGCACTGTCCTTAGCACCTTGGAATGTTGTAGTAAGAGCACCACTAGCATTAGCAAATCCTTTGATAACAAACCAGGATTCGTTATTATCATCAGCACCCAACTGCCAACCCATATCGTTGTCAGTATCAGTAAAGGTCATGAAGGATGACGAACCATCAGCACCAAACGTAATTCTGCCGTATGATGCTCTACCGTCTCTAAAGTCCGCAAACAACGCAGAACTAGCACCCTGGCTGACAATCTCAAGAGGAGATCCTGGGTTAGAGTCTCCAATACCGATACGACCATTGCGGAAGTAAACGTTGTTGTAAGACAGATGTGTTCCATTCCAACCAAAGGAATTGCTATCATTACCAAAGCGGATGAATCCTTGATTTCCGTTACCTTTGCCTTTGATAGATGCAGTGTTGGTTGTTACTTTACCGAAGGTAATACCATTACCATCACCAATGCTCAGTGCGCCTGTACCGTTGTTAGAGAAGATACCTTGGTCGGCATACAAGTCAGAAATATTGATGTCACCTGATCCAGTTCTTCTTACAAGTGTATTGTTTACATTGCTAGAGTTCTGGGTGTAACCATCAACATAGTGAGCGTCTAACTGTGATGATGCTCCATCGTTTCCTGCGTGCCAGATTGTATTACCATTAAAGGTAAAGTCAGCAGCATTGATTCTTAAAGTTCCCTGTCCGTTGGTAGCATTACCACCAGAGATGAAGAACTGAACATCGTAGTTAGCTGCCAGACCAGACGATCTGAAATCGATACTTGGTGTTGTAGTTACATTACCTTTACCAATCTGCAGTTTAGCACCTACAGGATTGTCAGTAAGACCGAAGATTTGACTAGAACCACTGCTAATCTCGTTAGAAGAAGTTACAGTCCACTTAGTTCCTGGGTTTGGACCAAAGATAGCGATGTTTGCATTAGTGTTAACACCGACAAATGTGATAGATCCAGTAACTAATGAATAGATGTCTCCAGTTGGTCCTGTTTGTTCGGAAACTCCATTTGCATCAACTACGATAGAACCAATGTTATTGGTTGCGTTTGAATCTGAGTAGATAGTATATGTTCCACCATTATTGATGTTACCATTAGTTCCAGAATTTACATGATACTTTGGAATATACAAAGTGTATTTGTTTCCAGTGTCATGTACATACAGATTCTCAAGGAAGATCTTTTCTCTACCTAATACTTCTGGTAAGAATGGATCACCAATAACACCAACTCCTCTTGTATCACCTAAGTTATACCCAGATTGATACCAGAGACCTTCATAATTATCAAGTTTGTCCGCATTCAGTCCACCAGTTCTCGCTGGTTGACTTGGATCATTGAGGTTTGGACCATCATTGGCAGAGGACCACATCTTAGCCCAGTTGCCATATACATTACCAGATCCAGAGTTACCTCTAATGTAAAGGTTATTGTTAGTTGTAAATCCAAGTTGAGTCGCTGCATTTCCAGTAGCTTCTCTTCTGTAAGTTAGTACACCGTGAGTTGATCCACCATCATTAAGACCTGTTGCAGCATTGTTTCTAAGTGCAGCACTAATACCAGCACCAGACGTGCTTGGTGTTGGGTTAGAACTTAACGCTGTAACATCATTAAAGACTCTGTTAGCGGTGTCAGCAGTACCAGAGATAGAAATGTTATAGGTGGTATTTGCCAGACGTGCTGGGTCAAGAGTACCATTTAACAGATTACCTGCATCTTCAAAGTAAGACAGTGAGTTACCATGGAGCAGGTCTGCATTGAGTTTAGATCCTGGACCCTGATCAATTGAGACTTCACCGTTAGTGGTAACAATAAATCCACCTTCAGATTGATTACCGATTGCTTGGTTGGCAACATCCTTGCGGAACTTGAATACACCATAGTTACCATAGATGGTGGCGCTTGGTGTTAAGTCGTTTCCTTTTCTGATGTCAATAGAAGCGTTACCATAAACTCTGTTTATAGTTCCTTTGTTTGCAGTAAGAACTGCACTAGTTCCAGCTCCCAGTTCTGCTGGAATAGTTACAGTAAAGTCAGCAGCGTATCCAGTACCAGAGTCAGTGATAGTTGCTGATGTAATAACTCCACCACTAACAACATAGTTAGCGCGAGCAACATTATCATCAGAACCAGTAATGCTACCACCACCAGTGTTAGATCCACCTTCTACTGGGAGGTTTTGGTAATTGCCATCAGTAAATCCTGTACCACCATTGGAGATGGTGATAGAGTCAATGTAAGAACTATCAGTGATAGAACCACTGATAAGCATTGCGTCAGATGTTTCTGGTTTGAGTGATTGAATTACAAACTCATACGAAGAGTCACCTCTTAAGAATGTATTAGAGTTTGCAGCACCTCTAGCAGCAAGACGTTCTGGATCGATTGTACCAGCAACAATATTAGAAGCGTCAATATTGGTAGATGTTAACTGCGTCCAGTTAGCAGCGTTAGATGCAGAAGTATTGATTACTCTAGTGAGGTCAATAATTCTCTTTCTATTAACATTACCACTTGTCGTAGTGCTGTTAACTGACTGAATTGTAAATTCATTAACGTTAATTACGTTAATAGTATAGAATCCATCTGGAGCAGTTCCAGATGTAAAGTCTAAGTAGACAAGATCAGCGTTAGCAAGACCATGTGAGGTTTCTGTAATACTAACGACATTGCTATTATTTTGAGAATATGTTCCAGTTCCTTCGTTGACTAAACCTTGATCTAAGATAAAGTCACCAGCGTCAAACTTAATATTGTTAGCAATGTCAATATCAACACGCCCCTCAATCTCAGGTGCGATAACTGCATTATTAGCAGTTGGAGATGCCTGTGGAGTTACTGTTGGTTGAGTGTAATATCCTTTACCAAAGTTAGTGATTGTTACTGCGGTAACTACACCGTTAGAAACGTTAGCGGTAGCAGCTGCCTGAACACCATTAACAGTATCATCTGGAGTGCTGATGGTTAGACTGAAGTCTCCAGTATATCCACCGCCACCATTACTGATATTATACTTAAATACTCTACCATCATTATAACCAGTTACAGTTCCTCTAGCAGTTGTAGAACTACCGACGATAATATCACCATTGTTAAATGTGAATGCACTGTTAGGTTGGAATGCTAAGAATTGAGATTCTAAATCATTCTCCAAGATATAAGAAACTGCTGTTCCTTGAGTTGTAAATACTTGAGTTCCAGTTCCTTGTGTTGTTAAGTCAATAGCAGTGGGAACCTGAGCATTAGCTTCGGATACTGCTAACTGGATAGTGTTAGCATCTACAACATAAACATAATAAGTGTTACCTGTTGCAAGACCACCGATAGCTGCAGTTCCTTGTGTATAGATCAGTGCAGATCCAGTTGTTAAACCATGACCAGTAATAGTAATTTGATCATTACTGGTATTGATAGATCCTGGTGCAACGTTAAACGTCTCAGTTGAGGTTTCAATTGCAATATCACCTGCCTCAGCATCTTCAATTGCAAGACGAGCAGAAGTAGAAGCAACAGAGGTAATATTGAAAGGACGTAGAGCAGGAATCTGGTCAATATTGATCTTACCAGATGCGGTCAACTGAACCAGCGCAGAAGGAACAGCGTTGGTAGAGTATGGTTGGTTCAGATATGGACCAAGGTTGTTGGAGATATAATCCTTAACTGATGCCTGAGTTGGAAGAATAGAGTCACTTGCAAATGCACCACCCAGGTTATCATCAGCAGAGAAACCTGTAATAGTGATGTTACCACCAACAATCTTAATGGAGGACAGTTCGGAGATACTAACAGTACCAACGAAACTAATAGCACCAGTTCTGTTGAAAATAGTAACGAAGTTACCAACCTTGAAGTCACCAAACTCGTTAGTACCTGATGTATAAACCTGTCCGAATGATTGCTCTGCGGCTTCAAATGCGGTTCCGAGACCAACTCCACCATTCTGAGGAAGTGCAGCGTAGGTGTTACCAGAACCAGAGTATTCCCAAGTGTGAGAAGAAGAGTTGACAACAGAAGGTCTATGTAATTTGATCGTTCTGTTGACAAGACCAGAACTTAGGTTTCCAATAGAGTATGAATATTGTGTGTTAGTAGATGTCTCTGTCAGATCAAGAGACTGGTTAATTGTGATGTCTGCAACAATCTGAGTACCTGGAGAACCACTAATTAACTCAGTTTCAAGAACAATAAATTCAATTGCAGTATTGGTATTTGTAAGACCGTCAAACTTGACGATATAATCTTCAATTGGAATGTTGGTTAATGTTGTTCCACCAATTCTTAAGGTCTGTCTTCCAGTTGCAACTCCATTACCATCAACTTCGTTAGTAACACTCTGTACAGTACCGATATCAAAGGCATATGGTTCTGCTCTGAAACCAGTTGCACGGAGAGCGAATGTACCAAAGTTAGATGCCGAGTTGGTAACAGAAGCGTAACCACCAGACTGACATACAATACCATCTTGACAGAAGATAGCAAACACAGAAACTAACTGCGTATATCCATCGTTGGTAATATTGTATGCTGTACCACCGAAAGAGATAATCGTAAATGCCGATGCAACCATCGACTTACCTTGTGGATCAAACTTAGCAGTTATATTTCCTTGTCCATCTACCTTTAGACCTGGACGTGGTACGTTTGGTGTAGCAACCTTAGCACCATCAATTTCACAACCAGAACCACCCAAGAAAGAGATCAGGGAGGAGTTCTGAATGTATGGAGATGCTTCGATAACAGGCAGGTCAAGGTTGTCAGAAAGCAGTGGGAAACTATATCCACCAGATCCCAACTCAGTAATCAATGGATCTGGATTAGTTACTGTTCCACTGTAAGCGGTAGAAGTGCTCAGTGTTGTGTCAAGAATCTGCCAATTGGTAGTAAGAGCAGCAACAACGTTAGCACATTCTGGTTGGACTGAATCAACAGTTACAGATCCATTTGCTACTGGAGTGATTTGACTGAAAGATCCAGTTGCAAGGTCATTTCTAATTGCTTTAACTGCAAGTTCTTTTGCCTTTGCATATACAGTTCTAGAGAAGTCAACCTCATTTGCGATAAACTGGACTGCTCCACTGCTGATGTAAAGATTTGCTGCCTCTACAATTTTGGAGTTACCATTATATCTAAGATCAAATTGGAATGCTTTGAGGATTTTGATGATATCATCAATACACTGTTGATCTCCCTCAGCATAAGTTCTTGTTACACCGTTTAAGTTACCAGGATTACCTGTGCTACCAATAGCAGTGGTTAAGACTCCAAACAGAGTTGTGATAGTGGAAGCTACGTCCTGACATGCTGGACTTTGAATGTCCTGAGTAATACTGGTATCTTTTACCTGAGTATACCCACCAAGGTTATAGGTGGTGAATGCAGATGCGAAGGTCTCGTTACGCATTGCTGCAATAGCGAGATCTCTAGAATAATTGAATGCAATTACAGACTCATCTTCCTCACCAGCAACATGAGCACCGTCAACATAATACTTGGCAGCATCATATACTTGATCGTTGCCACCGTAGGTAAGGTTATATGTAAGAGATTTTAAGAAGTCAACAACGTCATCCTTACAGTTTTGAGTTCCTGTTGGGACTGTGAATGACTGCTCAGCAATCATTCTTTCAACTGCCATTTCGGCAATCATATCAGCATTAGCAAGAATCAAAGATGATGCGTCTGCATATCTATCAGCGTAAGGAAGACTTCCTGGAGTGATATGTGGAAGAGGTGTGAGATAAGTTACTGTTCCTGTCTCACCATCATTACTGGAGTTTGGAAGAGTAATTGTAAATGTTCTGTGATCTGTTTGATCCGCAATTTGGTAACTAGCGGCACCAAGAGATCCACTAAAAGTAAAATTATATGTCTGTAATGCATATCCAGCATGTCCAAGTGGGACAGTTACAGTACAAGTTGATCCAGAAACAGAGTAAGTACCAGCTCTGGTATTTCCTAAGATAGTTGAATAATTTACACTATCAATAACAGGTTGAGTTCCTCTAGTTACCGAACTAGTATGGTGCGATTTTACAAAAGCATATGCTTCTTCTGCAATATGATTTTGGTTTGCCCTGATAGCTTCGGCACCATCTCTAAATCTATCTGATACTGGTTCAGATTTAGTAAACACATATGGAGAGTTTCTCAGTGATGCAAGAACATAGTTGCTTGCTGAGATAGCAGTCTGATCTCCAGTTGGATCTAGAGAAGCATTGAATACTGAATAGTTACCTCTTACTGCAAATTGCAGAGAGTATCCGTCAGGTCTCTCGATTCTATGTGTTACATACTTTCTACCATTCAGGTCTGCAATATTGTCAGAAATCGTCAGAGAACCTGTTGTTGACTTACTATCAGGTGCTTTGAGCGTAAATCTTACAGTATTACTTCCAACATCATAAACACCAAAACCAACACCTAAAGCTGTGTTTGCTGGAAGAGATGGATGTGAAGATCCAGTGCCGAAAGAATCAATATGATATGTCTTAGATACTGCTGTTCCAGAAGTAAAGTTGAACTTTAAACCAGCTTCTCCAAGAGAAGTTAAATTACCCCAAAGAGTACCTACTAAACTAGCATCAGTGCTGGTGATTGTTACTTGAATAGCATTTCCAGTTTGACTGTATGCGTAACTTGCAGCTCCACCAAAATCAATAGTGCTGGAAGTAAATCCATAGAGATTGACTTCTTGTCCAACTTCAAATGTATGGAAGTTACTGCCTGTAGAAGTTACTAAAACTCCATTGTAAGCTTGCTGTGTAGTTAACGAACAATCGATTGTAGCAACACTGACAAGATTGTTGGATAAATCAAATCTATGATCTCCTTTTCCTGCAGATGTGATATCAATCAGGATAGGATCATCAGCTCCAGATGCGTTTTTATTTGTAGCGTCAGCAGCGGAAGCTGCAAGAGCAATCCAATTATCGTTATACTTGTATGCATAATAACGAGTGTCATTGGTGAGTCCACCAATGTCACCAAGACTACTGGAACGATATTCTAATGGATCTCCAGATACAAGTCCATGCTTTTCAATGAAAATCTGATTGTTTTCTGGCATGATATTGCCAGAAGTTAGATAATGATATCCAGTAGAATTTCCTGTGATGTCTTTTCTTCCCTCTACCTCAGTAATCGTAGTAGAGTTTTCCCAAGTGTCATACAGTTCAATAGTGTTACTATCAACAGCTCTTACATAATAAATTGTGTTGTCGATGAGACCAGGGATAACTGTGTTTCCATCTCTATTGTAGAAGACAGCAGAACCAGTACGAAGTCTATGCCCTGGGATAGTAATTCTATCAGTTAGGAGATCTGGGATATTTGTAGAATCTGGAATAAACTGAAGAGTCTCTCTTTCAGAATCTACAGTATGTTGGAAAATCTGGTTAGAGATGGTTTCCAGTTCTGGTCTCAATGACTCAGTATCAGCAACCTCAAAACGTAAAGATACGCTTGGGTTATTAATATCAGTAATAATATTGGCAAAAGAAGCAGAATCGTAGAAGATACTTTCTGCCTGGTTGAATGTTGCTGTTGGTCCAGATGTAACTAGGATAGTTACAAATCCAGTTGCAGCTTGGGTAGCTCCAGTTCCAGTAAAGGTTACTGACTGAACTCTACCTTGAGTACCAGAAGATCCACCCTGTACATAGAAACCTACTCCAGGTGTAGCTGTAGTTCCTGTGTGGTTCGTGAAGGTAACCTTGAAAATGTTTTCACCACGGAATTGATCACCTGGAACAGCAGGAATTTGTCTTACTTCAGGTTCGTAGTAAAGTCTTTGCTTATCGTCAAATACGAATGCAAAATTCCAAGTGTGAATTACTTCACTTTGAGGATCACTAGCGTTTTGGAGAGCATCTCTGAATACAACTCCATTAACATAAGTTTCGTTAGACGCCTTGACCATGTGGCGGTCAGCGTTAATTGGTCTAACAACTACTCTACGAAGGTTGTCACCAATAAGAGAACAGTTTCTTGGGAGAGAGATTGGGTTATCTTCTAAGTATTCACCACCAGATACGATGATCGATACGTACTCATCAGTAGGATCTGGAGTTGCTTTTTGTAATCCGTATGCAATTTGAGCAGCTTTTTTGATAGTAGCAACTGGTCTCGCTGCAGAGCGACCATCATTAGTGTCACTACCAATAGTAGAAGATACGTATACACGACCACCTGTGTCGTTGGTGGCGACTTTATATACGAAGTCTGTAGTTGCAATACGTCTCGACTGATCACTCAGAGGAGGAGTATCTGCTGTTGGGAAAAATGTAGTACCGAAAGTAGGACTATTTACATCGGTATCTTCAAAGTTAACTAAGTTTGGAGCACGAAGATTCAGTGCTGGGTTGACAATAGTGTCAATATCCAGGTTTAAGATTTGTGCAGTATCAGAAATGATAGAACGAGTCGTTCTAATCTGACCTTCAACGTCAAGTTCAAACTCAGGGTTGGCAGTATTAACACCAACACGAACGTTTTGAGAAGCGTTTTTGTTTACAAAGATAGCTTCTTTTTGGTTAGCTCCAACACCAACCGCCACAGAAACATTGTTATCACCTTGTAGAGTTACTGATCTTCTACGGCGATACGATACTGTGTTACCAGCAACAATAGTGCCACTGGCGGAATCGGTAATTGTAAAATTATCATCATCAACTACGGTGATGGTATATACGCCATCCGTAGCTCCACCCGAGGTAAAATCCAGGTAAAGAGAGTCGTTACTGTCGAGTCCATGCGACGGACTGATAACATTGACAGTAGTTAATTGTCTGAAGTAAGTGGCGTTAATCCATGCGCCAGTGTTTACTACACCAGAACCTTCGATTCTTTGCTGTTCTGAATTAAAATTGAGACTCATTTATGTTTACCCTTAAGTAACTAGAGTGATATCTAATACACCGATCCACTTAACTGTGGAAGATGTGGTTACAGTTGCAACTTCAAACGTAAAAAATGGATCTGATCCGATCGTAAATGCGTCTGGAGTAACTGACCAAGACTCTTGTCCTGGTGGATTGTTTCTAAGAATGTTTTCGTGTGATGCAGACACCACAGGAGAACCAGAAGCAGTATGAATTACAACGTCAAAAGTGCTAGCATGTACGTATTGAGAAGATGTAGTCTCTTGCCCAAACACATGTGCTCTTACAAAAGCAACACTGTTTTGCCCTAGAGGAATACTATTTGATGCCAGAGGCGTAGTTCCGTCAAGGGACAATTGCATGGTATTATTAGATGCATCAGTTACTCTTTTTAATAGAAAAGTATCTTTATTGGCATCGGTAAAATTATCACTAGTCATGTGCATAGCAGAAATATTCTTCAGAGCACGCTCCGTAGAGAGAACTTCTGTAGCCGCTACTGCATAGCCTCCAATAGACGAAAAATTGTTAATCGGCATGACTTTAGATTACCTTAGGTTATTTATACCTTGACCTTAGTGGTTGTAAACCTACCAGTGAAGGATGTGGATGATGTTGCGGCAGACGATTTAGCGAGAGCAATTGTAACAATACCACCAATAACGGAGATAGAAACGTCAATCAAATCGTTATCGGATGTTACTGAATTAGTGACAGTTGCGTATGCATTTGTACCTGCTGCAGCACATATAGAAGTTACTTCTACCATGTGTACTTTTCCGTCATCACTTTCAATCGTGATGAGAGATTTTGCTCCTTTGAAATCACTTCTAGTAAACTGAGCAAAGGAAGTTGATGTTGTGAACGATGCTAATTGACCACCTTCAACACGGCAGTCATCAAGTTCTACGAAGTCTGCTGTAGAATCGATTACTGTAAGATATGATTCTGTACCTGCTTGCCATCCACGGTTAACTTTAAATCCTGCTTCACTGCCATTTGCATCATAGCTAACAAACGGTTTGTTATCCATGAACGTAACAAGATCCTGATTCAGGACTTCTTGCTTGGTGAATGCGGCAGTTGCTCCACTAATAGTGTCAACTTCAAATGTGACATCATTATCAGGTGTAAGTCCACCTAGGAGGGTACCAGAAATAGTGATTACTTCATTAGCAGCGTATAATGTACCACCACTGTTGATAGTGATTGTTGATACATTTCCAGATCCATCGATCGTAACATCGAAAGTTGCTCCAGAACCATCAATTTGAGCACTAGAAGCGAGGTTTGTGAAACTACTATTTGGAGTATATGCTCCGTTTGTTGCTGTAATCGTAGCAGAATCAATAGTAGCAATTACACCTTGAGGAGGTACAGCTCGGAGTCTTAAACCTCCACTAATTTCAAGATCTCTCTTTGTTCTAATGGAAACAATTGCAGATCCTCTTGAGAGGAATTCAAAAGTATTTCCTGTTGTTGATGCACTATCAAAGACAGTAACAGATGGATAATCAAATTTGAATGAAGCTGCGTCCATTCTGACTCCCGTCATATTACTGCGGAAAGTCATCAAAGTATTATTTAAACTGAGGTTATTGATACCTGCAGCATAGAATTCAAAAGTATCTTCATCCTGACCTGGAGCAGACTCAGTAAGAATGTAAGTATCCTGATCAACGTCACGAACACCACCCAGAGAAACAAAGTCGGATCCGTTATAACCCTCAAATTGTAATTGAGTAGTATTGAAGCGAACCATACCAGTCAGTCTGTTCGCTGTCAATGGTCTCTGGTTTGTTGTTCCAGAAGGAATAACCAAAGCACTATTAGTATCGATTCTTACATCCTTTCCATTTTGAGGTTTGATATCAATACCAGCACCTTGAATGGCAGTAATCGTAAGAGTTTTTCCACTTCCACTTCCGATATTAGATGTATCCAGAACGATAGTATCACCAGACCTGTAATTAAATCCAAGATATCCTGTAGAAGGAGTGATCGCAGTGATATCTCCACCAGCGATGGTAACATCAAACTCAGCATCAGTTCCATTTCCAGTTGTAGATGATACTGCTACTCTTGTATAAGATCCATCAGTATATCCAGTCGCAGTTCCAGTTGCACTTACGGTCTTGACTTGACCGAAGGAAAGAGTTGAAGTTAAACTACTGTTACTAATAGTGTTATCTACAAGTTTCAGATTCTTACTTGCCTCAACAAATCCTTCAGATGAAAGATCACCTGTATTAGGTACTATGTTAAGAGTTTCTGAGGTTCCATCTGTAACTTGGATGAGATTATTTACATCTCCAGTGCCTTTAAGGATAAGATTTCCTTGTCCTTTTGGAGCAACACTAATATCTACATTGGCGTCAGTGCCAATTGCAGTGATGGAATTATCATTTCCAATTCTAAGTTGAGTTGCTGCAGCACCAATATCAATTTGTTCGTTGACTGCATCAATCTTGAAGAATGGTACAGTTTCTGTTAGGTTTTGATCTACTACAAAATCAGTAGAGAGGTCAAATCCAGTTGCGCTAATACTTCCACGTTGCGTTCCAGAGATAGTCAGACCAATATCATCAGCACCAGCGGCGTATAAACCAGTCGTTAAACTATTCTGCAGTGTGAATGAAGGAGTGGTTGCGGATCCATCTTGAATCTGAAGTTGACCATTAGTGATCGTGTTTACAGAACCATTAGCAGTTAAGTCTCCAGTTAATACAGATGTACCACCAACAGTCAGGTTGGTTCCAACTTGGACAGTTGCAGTGCTTTGAATATCTGGAGATTGTAATAATCCAGCAGAAGAAATAGAAGCACCATTACTAAAACTTACAGCTCCAGTCTCAGCAATGTTGAAATTAGTGCTAGTGAGTGAACCGTTAGGACTGTATTGGAATACTTCGGTTTCATTTACACTACCAACTGCAATCGCTAAATTGGATCCACTTCCCATTGGACTTGTATCCAATGAAAGAACATCACCGACGCTAAAGTTAAATCCTGCTGTTGATGGTGTTACAGTGTTAATAAATCCTGCTTTGGTGATTGTAAATACAAATCCACCACCGTTACCTACACTATCAATCGTAGCATCATCGACGCCAACGGTATCGTTTACTGCGTATCCAGATCCAGATGGAGAAATTAAAGTTACAGAACTAATTGAGGTGTCGTTTGTAGTGATACTATATGCAAATCCAGATCCACTACCAGCACCAAGATAAGTATTATCCGTAGATAAAGTATCACCTACCTTATAATCATCGCCTTGTGTTGTAATTCCAAACGAAGTAATCGTGCCATTTGCAGCAACCGTAACATCAGCAAGAGCTCCAGATCCAAACTCACCAACAGATCCAGCAGAAACTGTTAACTCTCCACCTCTTCCCATACCAGCACCATGCGTGGTGCATACGTAAGTAATAGGACCAGTAGCAGCAGATTTTACAACAACCTCAGCAAAAGCACCAGCGGTACCAGCAGTTCCCCAGTTTTGAACTACATACTCACCAAAAGTATATGTTCCTAAAGTCCATGGGTGACCAGTGTTAGAAGCATCTGATTGGTCAAATCGATATGTGTTACTAGTATTTAAGTTGATGGATGGAGTTTCTTGTCCGTTGATTGCGTATCTATCTTGGTTTTGCGACCATGCAAATACCGTACCACTTCCACCACCACTAGCAGTTGCAGTATCGCTAACAGTAAACTGAGAAGAACCAGTATTCAGATAAACGTAAGTATCGTTACCATCAGTAAACACGAAAGTTACTGTACCCGATCCACCAGAAGGATCTGTGATGGTATTACCTACAGCGATAGTTCCAGTAACACCTGTCAGTTGTACTAAATCTCTCTGGATAACAGTTACCGCATATGTGGCGGATGGACTATTATTAAAGAGTTGTACGTTAGTATAAGATGCAGGAGTGTAACCACTACCAGCATTAGTGATGTTACCACTAAGACCTAAAATTGTGAAAGATGCACTTGCTCCAGTTCCAGAACCAGTAATAGTTCTAAAATTAGTTTGATATACTCCTGGAGCGTATCCAGTACCACCATTAGTAATCGTTCCCTGTAATGGAAGAACTTCAACGTTTAATTCTGCTCCGAAACCATTACCGCCAAGGATGCTTACTGTTGGTACTGAGGTATAACCACCACCAGGAAGATTAAGAGTTACTGAAGAAACTTCTCCAGTTAATTTATTAATAACTGCAGTAGCTTCTGCATCTTGGTTTGTATCTGGACTTCCACCGATAAAAGCAATCGTAGGAATTACAGCATATCCCTTACCTACAGTGTTAAGAGTTACTGAATTAATTCCGAAACCGACAACAGCATTAACAACACCACCGCTACCAGTAGTATCTGTCCCATCAGGAGTAACTGTAACTGATGGAGCACTGGAATATCCGCTTCCTTGACCATTCAGGGTTACTGTAGAAATTGGAGAACCACCAATAACAGTCAAACTTGCAGGTGTGCTTGGAGATCCACCATTGATAGTCACGGATGGTGTAGTGCTATAACCAACACCTCTAGATGCGATACTGATGGCACTAATAGCACCAGAAGTTAAAGTTACTGTTGCAACTGGAACTGCTCCAGTTAAAGTATGGAATTGACCTTGAGTTCCAGTTCCAACACTAATCGCAGACCCGCCACTGGTAGCAGAGAGTTTAAATCCAGCATCATTGGATTCTACGACGTAATAAGTGTTGCCGTCGGTAAGACCAGTAAGGGTAGTGTTTCCACCATTTCCATAAACAACAGCATCACCATCAATGAAAGGATGACTTTGTTGTGCAAAAAGACCTGCAACTGGAAGTGCTCCATCAAAAGAAAATACTGGAGCAGTTCCAAAATCTAAAGTTGGTGTAGATCCATAACCAGCACCACCATCAGTAATATCGATTCTTGATAATTTTACAGAACTCGTATTAAGTGAAACTGTTGCTGTTGGAAGAGTTCCACCTGTTTCTTGAGGAGCACTGAAAACTAAAGTTGGTGCAATTGAATATAAAGATCCTCTACTTGTAAGGGTCAATCCACCGTCAAGTTTAACGGTACCATACGTAGTTAAAGTTGCAGTTGCAGTTGCTAAAGTGTATGGATCAGATCCTACGTTAGTAAAACTAAAAGTTCCAGCGTCGTAACCACTTCCTTCATTTGTGATATTGACTGTTGCAATCTCAGTCTTAAAGGTTAAGAGTTCTCTGTTTGTATAAAGACCTGCTGCAGTAAATCCGTGGCGTCTCTTTCTATCAACCTCAAATGCAATACTACCCTCAGCATCTCCATTAAAAGATGACTTTTTAGATGCGTCAAAATAGAGATTTTCTTCTGCTCTAAGTTCAGAACGAAGAATGATATCCTGTTGACTTGAAGGGTCAATGATGATATCACCAGAGGTAGAACTTATGGTGTTTCCAGAAAGTCTAAGATTTCCCGTTTCAATAAAAGCTGGGAAAATTGTTGTGGTACCAGTAGCATCACTTAAGGTGATGTTTGCTGCCTGCTGAGCTGTGCTAGTTGCCTGGAATGAAACGTTACCTGTTTCCTGATCTACGACAAATGCATCACCAACACGGAAATCTCCCTTCTCGTTAGTTGCAGAATAGAAGATACGACCACCATTCAGTTCGCTAACCTCATTCGCAGGAACAGCGAGATCTGGGTCGTTTGTAAAGTCTGCGTTTGCTCCGATATATGCAAAGTTATGTGCCGTGAGAAGCAGTTTTACGCCTGCTCCATCGGCAATTGCACCCTTATTACCATAAATGTTAGCAGAAGAGATTGAACGCAGTTCAGCGCCAAACTGAGCGTAGTCTGCAGTCAGTAAGGATGTTGCAGAATCTCCACCGTCAGAACGAATATCTTTTACGCCTTTTCCGCTATCTGAAATAACAGTTGCTCCATCAGTCCCATCGAAATGGAGTAAGAGGACTGTGAACAAATCTGTTGTAAATGCTGCTGCTGGTGGGGTAAAGTTTCCTGTATATCTTGCAGAATTTTTAGATACACGGACCTCATCAGTGTGACCACCAAATTCATTCGCTCCTACATAGTCTCCACCGAGAACCAATGGTTTGGTTACACCATAATCATTATTATCTGTATATGTACCAAGTGAAGTTCCATTTAGGAACAATCTAGTTGTGCCACCCGAACGAGCAACAGCAACGTGATACCAAGTATTAGAAGAAAGAGTGCCTCCACTAATTTGTGATGTATTTCCTACTCCATAATGTAAGGTAGTTCCATCCAAATACAATACTGGAGCAGTATCAGTTGCGGATGCATTTCTGAAGTCGATGAATGTTTGTACACCCGATACTGCTGCAGGTCTAATGAAACATTCAACCGCAAAATTCGTAGTACCAAATCCAAAGTCGCTATCACTTGGAAATACTACATGGTCATCAACACCGTCAGTGAGGAGAGATGCTGTTCCAAACTTAAATTGTGCTGTATCTACCTGAGCGTCACCAGCAATGACTCCATTTTTACCAGTTGGAACTCCAGTGGTAAATTCTCCAATTCCTTTTCCATTGATGAATACATATGTACCATCATTGGACGCAACGGTTCCATATGCGTCTGCTTTCTTATATGTGATGTTACCGCTGGTTGTTCCAGATGAAGTATCAGTAACTTCAAATGTATTTGTTGCTACGTTAGCAACAGTGTAATATCCATCAGTTCCATTACCACTAGTGTAATCTGCATAGACTACATCACCATTAGATAATCCGTGAGCAGCTCTAGTTGCAGTTACGGTTGATCCACTTCTGCTATATGTTCCAGATTTAAATCCATCCTCTAACTGATAGATAACCTCTGAAGGAGCAAAAGTTCCAGATACACCAGATAACTTAAGACGTGTTTGACCTGCTCCAGCACGTCCAGTAGCACCCTGAACACCCTTAATACCTTCAGCAGCGAAGTATACAAAAGAGTTTAACCACTCAACGCGAACACCATTGGTAACAAGTAGACCAACGGAATTTGGAACAATAAAGGTTACTTCATTAAAAAGAACCGCAGATTCAATTGTAGTTGAAGCGAATACTGCTCCATCGAGTTTAGCGCCTCTACCAGCATCTCCTTGTCCATATCCATATGGATCTGTGCTAGAAGTTACACTTCCTTTTGTTAATACAGTTACTCTCTCAATATAAGGACTTCTTTCTGAATTATTAGATGCTGCACATACAAAACCGTAACCAGTATCGTTACCAGAATTGTAGAAGAAGTCTTTTACAGTAAGATCGGAGACATGACTATCCCCTTCTAATACAAATGCGTTAAGATCGTTAGTCCCTGTTGTTGGATAGATTTGAGTTGATCTTAAGTTAGCACCACGTACAGTTACCCCGTCAGGAACCGTTAGTGGGAAAATTTCTTGATATAATCCAGCTTCAATATAAACAGTATCTCCCGATGTAGCTTGAGAGAGAGCGTATGCAACTGTTCTAAATGGAGTCTGCTTAGTCTTACCGTTAGCATTACCATTTGCCAAACTTAAAACGTCACTACCATTGGCAGCAACGTGCAAAGAACTTCCAACCCCGTTCGTAATTCCGCTTGACAACATATTAGTTGTCACTGTTGCTGGATTTGGAACAGTGTTAGCAACCTCGGTAATGCTACCTGAGTTGTTTACATATAATTTTTTGTCAGCAATATTAAGAGCAACTTCGCCGTCAGCTAAATTCGCCGTCGTCGGAGTCGCTAGTGGTGTTGTTGACCTTTTGAGTTTGATCTGGGTTGCCATCTATACCATTCTCAGTAGACTGGGATTCTTTATTGATACTATTTAACTGACTTTGCAAATCAGAAATTTGCGCCTCCAGCATCACATTTGTCAAAGTCAAGTCAGAAATTTTCTTTTGTAATGTAGCAATAACAATTTGTACGTTCATAACTTAGTCGTCAGAAAGTGCCGCCATCGATCGTTGTAGTCCAAACAGGAATACCAGATGAATTGACGGTAAGAATTTGGAAGGAAGTTGTAGCGTCACTAGTGCCAGAAGCGGGAGTAACACTCAAAGCTCCTGAACCATTACCATATAAGATACCATTTGTAGTAAAGGTACTTTGTCCTGTACCACCATACTGAACTTCCAAGTCAGTATCAAGTTCCAGATCACCTAGAACTACGGTACCACGGTTCCCATTTACACCGAAGACTGTATTGGTGTCTGTGGCATCTTCAATAAAAGTCCATGCACCTAGTCCATCGGCACCGCCCGTGCGGTCAAAACCAAAGAAACCGAACTTAGCAGATCCACCTTCAAAGTAGTGAACTTTAACACCACGATCAAGAGCGTCATCTGCACCGCGAGTTACTGTTAAAGATGCTCCTTCAGCGAGACCTGCGCCTGTGAGGTTGGCACTTAAAGTAAGAGTCTTAGTACCAGTATTAATTGAACTGATAGTAACACCAGCACCGATGATGCCAGATACGGCAGCAACGGCGTCACCTGCTTGAAGACCATCCAGCTTGTCAACTACGACATCTGCTTGTCCTGCTGCAGCAACAGCTTCAACATTGAGGACTGTTGTTGGATCTCCTAACTCGATGGTAGGATCGTTAACTGACATATTTGCCGAGTTAACAGTTGTCGTAGTACCATCAATCTGAAGATCACCCTTGATAATAACCAAACCAGAGGCATCGCCACCTGCAGGATCAGGATCAAGGATCATCTCAGTACCAGAAGTGGTAGAGATTACATTACCATCAAGCTTCAGTGAGTCGATAGTAATCTCACCAGTCTGAGCGGTATTACCTGTGATTGTAGTTTGACCGTTAAAAGTTACTCCGTTAGCAAACGTAGTTGTTGAATTAACAGTCAGAGTATCTGAACTTGCATCACCAATGGTAGCGTCTCCTTCAACAAGAAGAGCTCCTGTGGAAGTTTGACCTGCAACACCGACACCACCAGCAACGGTGAAAGCACCTGTGGTGGAGTTGGTGGAAGCTGTAACGTCAGATAACTTAAGTGCGACTCCATTATCGTATTCCCAATCTGCCCCATCAACTCTTACTTTATCTAGAGTTGCTTCGTCGTAACGAATGCCTCCATCTTTATTATTACCAAAGTAGATACGCATGTCATCAGCAACACGCAGGTCGGGGGTGCCTGCTACACGCTTGATGTCTAATGTGCCATCTGCATCAGTATATACAAGTTCTACATCTCCAGTCGTACCAAACTCAAGTTCTTGTCCATCTTCAATTACAAGCTTACCTGTTCCGTTAGCTCGGAAAATAAGATCGGTATCTGTAGTGGAAGTTGTGATGACATTTGCATTTAAATTGATGTCATCGACATTCCAATTGTCGATTTTGCTGTTGCTATCGACAAGTACAGCAGAACTCGCTGTTAAGGTACCATGAACATGATCCAACAGATCTGTAAAGTACCTACCACCAACAACCTGGGCAGCACCATTATTGTCACCGACGAATAAACGGTCACCCTGGTTTGCTTGAGTACCAGTACCACTTTGAGTTACGGCTAATTCGCCGTATGTAATAGTACCTGGCGCTGTCGTGCCTGTACTTCTTTTAATAAGGATGGATGATGCCATCAGAACGAACCCCCGTTGATCGTGATGTTATTTAATACGTTAGTTG